>PJUC01000203.1_pt1 | contig 35527 bp, 30 predicted proteins | sample 1512161 | NCBI WGS metagenome assembly PJUC01 (sample SAMN08177676, study PRJNA422409) | Soil metagenome, whole genome shotgun sequencing project. | isolation source: Soil enriched on filter paper | place: USA: Madison | collected 2015-01-15
CGACCCCCGGCTCGCGCAGCTGAGCGAGATCGTCAAGCCCGAGCGCGTGGTGCCCGCCATCGTCGAGTTCGTGGACATCGCCGGCCTGGTGGCCGGCGCCAGCACCGGCGAAGGCCTGGGCAACAAGTTCCTGGCGCACATCCGCGAGACCGACGCCACCGTCAACGTGGTGCGCTGCTTCGACGACGAGAACGTGATCCACGTGGCCGGCAAGGTCGACCCGATCTCCGACATCGAAGTGATCCAGACCGAACTCTGCCTGGCCGACCTTGCCACGGTCGAGAAGGCGCTGCACCGCCACACCAAGGTCGCCCGTTCCGGCGACAAGGACGCGCAGAAGCTGGTCGGCCTGCTCGAGCGCTGCCAGGCCGCGCTGAACGAGAACACGCCGGTGCGCGCGCTCGAGTTCACCAAGGAAGAGCTGCCGCTGGTCAAGAGCTTCACGCTCATCACCGCCAAGCCCGCGATGTTCGTGGGCAACGTGTCGGAAGACGGCTTCGAGAACAACCCGTATCTCGACCGCCTGCGCGAATACGCCGCCAGGCAGGGCGCGCCAGTGGTCGCCATCTGCGCCAAGATCGAAGCCGACCTGGCCGAGATGGACGACGAAGACAAGAAGATGTTCCTCGCAGAGATCGGCCAGGAAGAGCCGGGCCTGAACCGCCTGATCCGCGCGGCATTCAAGCTGCTGGGCCTGCAGACCTACTTCACCGCCGGCGTGAAGGAAGTGCGCGCCTGGACCATCCACATCGGCGACACCGGCCCGCAGGCCGCCGGCGTGATCCACGGCGACTTCGAGAAGGGCTACATCCGCGCCCAGACCATCGCATTCGAGGACTACATCGCCTTCAAGGGCGAGCAGGGCGCCAAGGACGCGGGGAAGATGCGTTCGGAAGGCAAGGAATACGTCGTGAAGGATGGCGACGTGATGAATTTCCTGTTCAGTTCTTAACGGTCGACGAGTATCGGCACCCGCGCGTGCGGGTCCATTGAAGCCGAGCTGCAATGCCGGGCGACTCGGCTATTGCGCATCGGCTCCCGGGCCATTCGACAGCGCGGAAATTGCGTCGGCATGTCCTTGCCTGCCTTGGAGCGGCCATGCAGCGGGTCAAAGTCTTGCGATCCAGAAATGTTTAGGCTGCGCCATGGACGCAACATAAGATTCCACGATGCCGTTTTTCCCGATTTTTCTATCCGTTGTTTGTGTCGTGCGCAATCAGGCCAATGAGCTGCAGCAGATTGTCGCCGACATATCGAATTGCCTGAGCGCATTGGTGAGCGACTACGAATTGATCATCGTGGACAACGCGTCCGAAGATGACAGCGTGGCCGCCCTCAAGCGCTTGACCGGTGAGCACGGCATGCCGAATCTCCAGGTCTACGCACTTGCCAAGGAGGTGGACGCCGATACCGGATCCTGGGTCGGATTCGAGAACGCATTGGGGGATTTTGTCGTCGTGATCGACCCGATGCTGGAGGACATCAACTATCTCCCCACCATGCTCGAGCATGCGGTGTCGGGAGCCGATGTCGTCTTTGCCGCAAATGACCGGCGTCCGCCTCAAAGCCTGAGTTACCGGTTGGCCTTTGCGGCATTCAATGTTCTCTACAAGTGGTTCAACGATCTTCACTTGGCGAAGGAAGCGCCGCACTATCGGGTGCTCAGCAAGCGCGTGGTGAACTTCATCATGCAGCACCCGCAGCCGGCCCTGACCTACCGGCATCTGCCGGCAACGGGCGGTTTCGCGAGAACCAATCTCACATACAGCGCCGAGCCCAAGGCGAGGCATGCCAAGCACCTCATCAACAGCATCGACAAGGGAATGAGGCTGATCGTGTCGACGACGAGAGCGCCGATGCGCATCGTCACCAGCCTGTCTCTCTTTGGCGCCGTGGCCAATCTTATCTACTCCGGCTACGTGGTCGCAGTCGGGTTGCTGAAAGCGCACGTCGCTGAAGGCTGGATCAGCATGTCGCTGCAGCAGTCGGGAATGTTTTTTCTTATCTCATTGGTTCTCTGGGTGCTGGGTGAATACATCCTCAACATGGTGAGTCTGTCCACCGAGGGGCCGCTCTACTACGTGGGGCAGGAATTCACCAGCGTTCGCATGACGCATCACGAAAAGCTGAACGTCGAAAAGCTGCACTCCCGGCCCCGCCCGGAGTCCGCGGCCGATAGGTTCACCTGAGCGCATGGACACGAAGTGCGACGCGGTGGTGATCGGGGGCGGCTTCTACGGCTGTGCCCTTGCGGTTCATCTGGCAAAGCAGAGGAGGCTGGCCCGGGTAGTTCTGGTCGAACGTGAATCCGCGCTGATGACGCGCGCCTCCTACAACAACCAGGCGCGAGTCCACAATGGCTATCACTACCCCAGAAGCTTTGTCACAGCTCACAGAAGCCGAGTCAATCTGCCGAGGTTCGTGCGCGATTGGCCAGATGCGGTGAGAAAGGACTTCACCAAGCTCTATGCGATTGCCAGAAGAAACTCCAAAGTCACGGCCCGGCAGTTCATGCGATTCTGCAAGCAGATCGGCGCAACCCTTGAACCTGCGGATCTGAACCATCGCCGCCTGTTCGAAGAGCGGTTGATCGAAGATGTGTATCTCGCGCAGGAATATGCCTTCGATGCGGCGGTACTGGCACATCAGGCACGTGAGGAACTGAATGAATGCGGCGTCGAAGTCTTGTTGAAGACCTCCGCCAAGAAGATCTTGACCGTGGGGGATCGGGAGTTGGAGGTCGAACTGGAAGGCAACGGCGAAGAGAGCAAGGCCATCAGGTGTCGCTGGGTCTTCAACTGTTCATACAGCGGCTTGAATCAACTGGCAGGTGATTTTCATGGGACCAGCACCAGGCTGAAGCAGGAAATCACGGAATTGGCCTTGATGAAGATGCCCCCGGTTCTTTCCGGCTTTGGGGTGACAGTCATGGATGGACCATTTTTCTCCGCAATGCCGTTCCCCGCCGAAAACTTGCACAGCCTGTCTCATGTTCGTTATACACCGCACATGCATTGGATCGACGATTCCAATATAGATCCATACCGGCGTCTGGAAGAATATTCTCAGGTAACTCGGGTCGATAGGATGGTGCGCGATGCTGCGCGCTACATGCCTGCCATAAGAGATGCGGTCTACGAAAAATCTCTTTTCGAAATAAAAACGGTGTTAGTGAAGAATGAGAGCGACGATGGGCGCCCCATTCTTTTTGAAATGCATCAGGAGCCCAAGGGAATGCTTTCGCTGCTGGGCGGGAAAATAGACAATATCTACGATGCCTTGGATATTTTGAGGGTCGGCTTGTGAGTTTTTCTGGGATTGAAGAAGAATGAAGGAAAGAATTTCCGGAGTCGGGGCGCTGCCTTTTGCTGGTGCGATGCTATTATTGATCGCAACGGCGAGTATTGTGGGGGTCAGTGCATTTTCCCCCGATAGCTGGGCTTATCTGGAATTGGCAAAGACCATCTGGAGCGAGCGATTTTATCAATTCAATACCTACAGAAGTTACTTCTCCGAAGTGCACTCGGCCTCGTTTCCGCTCGGCTATCCGGTGCTGATTTCATTGCTGCAGTTCGTCGCAGGTGCAGACCCAAGAGTTGCGGTTGTCCTGAATGTTCTGGCTGCCGCGGCAAGCTGGTGGCTGATTGCGCAGGCAGGGCGCTGGCTGGGGGTTTCAAGGCTTGGTGTTGCCGCGGTCGCATCGGCACTGCTGCTCTACCCAGGATACTTGGATGAGGTACTGGCCGGGCGCTCCATTCCTGTCGCGATACTGGCTTTTCTCGCGGGAATTTGTTCCTTGATCAGGGCTCGGCCTTTTGCCGCAGGTTTGTTTCTTGGAGTCTCTGCGCTGGTTCGTTTCGATTTTCTGGTCTATGGATTCCTGGCAATTTTTGGATGCTTCTTGATCAAGAGAGCAAGCAATTTTTTTCGCGCCTTGGCTCTGCTCGGATTTCTTGCAGGGCTTTTGCCGTGGATTCTTTATTCCTACATGTATTTCGGGAAAATATGGGTATCGGACAATAGCTGGGTGGCGGCTTCCGTTGCAAAGGCTTTTGTACTTGATTTTCCCGCAAAAGCCGAGCTTGCCGCGGCCAATGCACCTGTTCTTTGGGTGCTCAGATGGCTTGGAAACATATTTCCGCTGCTCACTTCCTTTTTGAGCGGTCTGTTGAAATTCCCGTTGGTAATTATTTCGCTTGGTTTTTTTCTTGCGTCCCTTTCGCGGGTCGAAAAAAGGCAAAAACGGGCGGTTTTGGTAGTTGTTCTTGTTGGGGCTACGTCGCTTGCTCCCTACCTCCTGACTGGATATTTCGATCAAAGATACTTTGCTTTGATTTTTCTTTGTTTTTCCGCCGTTTTTATTTTTTCTTCAGATCAATCGCAAGCGAGCTCGGGAGGGCATGCCTTGGTCTACAGGTCCGCGATGCTCGGATCAATCATCGTTTCATTTGCAATCGGTGGTTTCAGTCTGTTTGAAATGGCAAAGGCTTCCATTCAAGGCGAAAAGCAGCAAGCAGACGTCGAGCTGGCGATATCCGCTCTATCGAAGTGCCATCGGACCACCCCGGACATCACCTACATCTTCAAAGACGAGGTGACGAGCCTCGCTCCCCGGTACGGAGCACGGACGGGTTTTCGGGCAGCTTTCATTCCTTCGAACTTCGGGCGCATGACCGATACGGAAAAGGCCGCATACCTGAAGCATATGAAGCCCTACAAAATTTTCTCCAACCTCAAGGAGGCAAAGGAATGCGGAGAATGAGACACCAGAGCGGACTCATCGGCTATAGCGGATTCGTCGGGTCCACGTTGCAAAGGCAGCGAGACTTTTCAGCAGTTTTCCGGTCGTCGAATATCGAGCAGATTCAAGGTTTGGAGTTCGATCTCCTTTTTTGCGCTGCCGCGCCTGCTCAAAAATGGCTTGCCAACCGCGACCCGAAAAGCGACAGGAGAAACATCGAAAATCTTCTGCGTCACCTGGAAAAGGTAACGTGCCGGACCTTTGTCCTGATCAGCACTGTTGACGTCTTCCAGCGGCCAATAGGCGTCGACGAAGACAGCCTGGTAAACGAAGAAGAGCTGCACGCGTACGGCAGGCATCGGCGCATGCTCGAGAAATTCGTCGAGCAGAGGTTCAGCAAGTCCTTGATCGTTCGGCTTCCCGGCCTTGTGGGTCCGGGATTGCGCAAGAACGTCATCTTCGATTTCTTGAACGACAACAACCTCGATGCCATCGATGGCCGCGGTGTTTTCCAGTTCTACCCTATGGTCAATCTTTGGCACGATATCCAGCTCGCCTTGAATGCCGATTTGAAACTGGTGCACCTCACGGCGGAGCCGGTCAGCGTTGCTGATGTAGCCAGCGAGGCGTTCGACAAGCCTTTCGACCATGTTTTGCCCGGTACCCCGGCGACCTACGACATGCGGACCCGGTATGCCGCGCTTTTCGGTGGCTCGGGCTCCTACCAATACAGCCAGCGTGAGTCGCTGCAAGCTGTGCGAGCCTACGCCCAGTCCGAGGTGAAAGCAGCGAAGGTTGCGCAAGGCGGTGCTCCGTGAGGCTGGGTATTTCGAATATTGCATGGGATGTCCCGGAAGACGCTGCGGTGCTTGCCCTGCTGCGGGACCATGGCATCGATGCGATCGATATCGCGCCGGGCAAATACTTTCCTGAACCCCGGTCGGCAACAGAGGCCGACATGCTCAAGGTCCGCCGCTGGTGGTCGGAACGCGGCATTGAAATCACGGGCATGCAGGCGCTTCTGTTCGGCAAGCCAGGGCTCAATGTCTTCGGGTCGAACGAATCCCGGCAGGCGCTGTCGGAGCATCTTGGCGCGGTCTGCCGGATAGGCGGCGTACTCGGCGCCACGCGATTGGTGTTCGGTTCGCCCAGGAATCGGGATCGAACGGGTTTGACAGACGCCGATGCGCTCGATGTCGCCCTAGAGTTTTTCCAAGGCCTCGGAGACAAGGCGGCTCAGGAAGGCGTCATCATCTGCCTCGAGCCCAATCCGGCGCGGTACGGCGCCAACTTTATGACCACCAGCGAGGAAACCGCCAGTGTGGTCAGGGCGCTTGGACATCCTGCGATCCGCATGCAGCTGGATCTTGGGGCCGTGGTCATCAACAATGAAAATCCCGAGGCAGTCGTGGCTGAGTGCGCTTCGCTGATCGGCCACGTCCATGCCAGCGAACCCGATCTGGCGCCGCTGGGCAGCCGAGGCACGGACCATCGCAGGATGGCAGACGTTCTGCGGGAGCATCTGGCCGATTCCATGGTCTGCATCGAGATGGTGGCAACGGCGGATGAATCGCATCTTGAGTCCATTGGCCGAGCACTTAAGGTCGCAGTCGAAAACTACCGGAGAGAGCGGGCGGGGGGGGCGCTGTGAAAGGGCTCCTGGTTTCCGATTCGCGGTCGGCCTGGCAGGTTCCCGCTCACGACGTCGCTTTCTGGTCGGGCAAGCGCCGTTCCCATTGCGTGGTGATACCTGTCATCAATGAAGGGCGACGCATTGGCAACCTGCTCGATCGGATGGCGGCTTTGGGCATCGCCGAGCATGCGGACATCATCATCGTGGACGGAGGCAGCAAAGACGGGTCTCTCGAGCCCCGAGTCCTGCAAGGCAAGGGCGTCCGAGGCCTTCTGGTCAAGACGGGGCCGGGGAAGCTGAGTGCCCAACTCCGCTGCGCGTACGCGTTTGGATTGGACCAAGGGTATGTAGGCATCGTGTCGATCGATGGCAACGACAAGGATGACCCCGACGCCATACCCCGTTTCATTGAGGCGATCGAAGAGGGCGTGGACTTCGTGCAGGCTTCGCGCTATGTCATTGGCGGGGTGGCGGAAAACACGCCCCTGTTGCGGAACATTGCCATCCGCTGCGTGCACGCGCCGATGCTGAGCCTGTTCTCGGGCTTTCATTGGACCGATACGACCCAAGGATTTCGCGCCTATAGCCGAAAGATGCTGCTGGATCCGCGCGTCGCGCCGTTTCGCGACATATTCGTCGGCTACGAGCTTCTCGCTTACCTGTCGTACCGTGTGCCGAAGCTTGGCTATAGATGCAAGGAGCTGGCGACTGCGCGCAGATACCCCCCGGGAGAGGTGCCCACAAAAATCAGTGCGGTCAAAGGCAATCTGAATGTTTTGACTGTGCTGTTCAATGCCTGCTTCGGCCAGTATGACCCGCGTTGATGCGCGGCCATTGGGTGCACAATGCGCCGCTGCCTGATCGGCTGCACGCGCCTCGCTCAGGTTTGCCAAGGAATCCGCCCCAATGCTCACCGTCCACCACCTCAACAACTCGCGCTCGCAGCGCGTGCTCTGGCTGCTCGAAGAGCTCGAGCTGCCTTACGAGATCGTCCACTACCAGCGCGATCCGCAGACCATGTTGGCGCCCGCTTCGCTGCGGGCCGTGCATCCGCTGGGCAAGTCACCGGTGGTTACGACGGATGACGGGCTCACGCTCGCGGAGTCGGGGGCGATCGTGGAGACGCTCATCGAGCGCTTCGGCAACGGCCGCCTCGCGCCCGCGCCGGGCACGCCGGATGCGGTGCGCTATCGCTATTGGCTGCACTTCGCCGAAGGCTCGGCGATGTCGCCGCTGCTGCTCAAGCTGGTGTTCGACCGCATCGAGACCACGAAGATGCCGTTCTTCGCGAAGCCGATCGCCAAGGCCATCGCGAGCAAGACGAAGTCGGCGTTCATCAATCCGAACATCGTGAGCCACCTGAATTTCATGGAGGCCGAGCTCGGCAGGAGCGAGTGGTTCGCCGGCGACGCTTTCACCGGTGCCGACATCCAGATGAGCTTCCCGGTGGAGGCAGCGCAGGCGCGCGGCGGACTCGACGCGAAGCGGCCGAAGCTCATGGCTTACCTGGAGCGCATCCACGCGCGCCCGGCGTACAAGAGAGCGCTCGAGCGCGGCGGCCCCTACGGCCTGCTGAGCTGAAACGGGGCGGGGCAGGGCTGCGCGATGCCGATCAGAAGATCTGCAGCAGCGCCACCGTCATGGTGACGTAGCGCAGGAACTTGCCGATGGCCATGTAGGCCAAGCAGGGCCAGAACGGCAGCTTGAGCCAGCCCGCCACCGCGCACAGCGGATCGCCCACCAGCGGCAGCCAGCTCAGCAGGCAGGCTTTGGGGCCGAGCTTCTCCAGCCAGCCCAAAACCCGCACATGGTGTTTCGAGTGCGAGTATTTGTCGGCCACCTTGTGCGCGCCGTAGCCCATCCACCAGTCGACCGCGCCCCCCAGCGTGTTGCCAATCGTCGCGACCGCGATGGCCGGCCAGAACATGTCCGGGTTGAGCTTGAGCAGGCCGAAGAGCACGGGCTCGGAACCCACCGGCAGAAGGGTCGCCGAGACGAACGCTGCGACGAACAGGGTCGAGAGACCGTACTGCGGCAGCGCCATCAGCGCCAGAAGGGAGTCGAGCCAGGCTTGCATAAGGTCGCGCAGTATAGGCAGCGCTCACGTCGCGCCCGCGTGGGATAAGGCCCCGGCACGCACCCGTGTTTTCACGGGTACCCAGGCGCAAATCGTTTCAGTCGCTGAAATGCCACGTGGCTACAATCGTGCCTCATTTTTCAGCAGCCGAACGCGCACCGCTTCCTCCCAAATGACCTTGCAGATCGGCACCCACACGCTGGAAAACCGCCTGTTCGTCGCGCCCATGGCCGGCGTGACGGACCGCCCCTTCCGCATGCTGTGCCGCGCGCTGGGCGCGGGCTACGCGGTCAGCGAGATGGTCACCTCGCGCAAGGAACTGTGGGGCACGCTCAAGACATCACGGCGCGCCAACCACGACGGCGAGCCGGGCCCCATTGCGGTGCAGATCGCAGGCACCGACGCCGACATGATGGCCGAGGCCACGGTCTACAACATCGAGCGCGGCGCGCAGATCATCGACATCAACATGGGTTGCCCGGCCAAGAAGGTCTGCAACAAATGGGCGGGCTCGGCGCTGATGCGCGACGAGCCGCTGGCGCTGGAGATCGTGCAGGCGGTGGTCGATGCAGCGCGGCCCTTCAATGTGCCGGTCACGCTGAAGATGCGCACCGGCTGGAGCCACGACCGCCGCAACGCCGTGAAGCTGGCGCGCGACTTCGAGTCGGCCGGCGTGCAGATGCTCACGGTGCACGGCCGCACGCGGGAGCAGGGCTACAAGGGCCATGCCGAATACGACACCATCGCCGCGGTGAAGGCCGCGGTGCGCGTGCCGGTGGTGGCCAACGGCGACATCCGTTCGCCCGAGAAGGCGCGCGACGTGCTCGCGGCCACCGGCGCCGACGCGGTGATGGTCGGCCGCGCCGCGCAGGGCCGGCCGTGGATCTTCCGCGAGATCGCGCACTTCCTGGAAACCGGCACGCACCGCGCGCCGCCGCTGGTGGCGGAAGTGCGCCGCTTGCTGCTCGACCATCTCGTGGAGCACTATGCGCTGTACGGCGACTACAGCGGCGTGCGCACGGCGCGCAAGCACATCGGCTGGTACGTGCGCACCCTGCCCGAGGGCGAGGCGTTTCGCGCGCGCATGAACGCCATCGAGGACTGCGGCGAGCAGCTGCGCGCGGTCGGCGACTATTTCGACGGGCTGGCGGACCGCATGGAACGCATGCCCGTGCAGCACGAGGCAGACAGCGAGCTGTCTGGTGAAGAGGAGGCGGCCTGCGCCGTCGATTGAGAAGAAGAGAAGAAGCAATGAGCAAGAAACACATCGAGGACTGCGTGCGCACCAGTCTGGACAGCTACTTTCGCGATCTGCGCGGCACCGAACCCGACGGCATGTACGAAATGCTCGTGCGCGTGGTCGAGAAACCCCTGCTCGATGTCGTGATGACGCGCGCCGAGGGCAACCAGTCGAAGGCCGCGCAATGGCTCGGCCTGAACAGAAACACGCTCCGCAAGAAATTGGTCGAGCACAAACTTTTGAAATAACTCCACGGCATATCCATGGCTCAGACTGCACTCATCTCCGTATCCGACAAGACCGGCATCCTCGAATTCGCACAGGCGCTGCATGCGCTGGGCATCAAGCTGCTGTCCACCGGCGGCACCGCCAAGCTGCTGGCCGACGCCGGCCTGCCGGTGACCGAAGTCGCCGACCACACCGGCTTTCCCGAAATGCTCGACGGCCGCGTGAAGACGCTGCACCCGAAGATCCACGGCGGCCTGCTGGCGCGCCGCGACCTGCCGGCGCACGTGGCGGCCATCAAGGAACACGGCATCGACACCATCGACCTGCTGATCGTCAACCTCTATCCGTTCGAAGCCACCGTGGCCAAGCCCGGCTGCACGCTCGAGGACGCGATCGAGAACATCGACATCGGCGGCCCGGCCATGGTGCGCAGCGCGGCCAAGAACTGGAAGGACGTCGGCGTGCTGACCGACGCCTCGCAATACGCCGTGGCGCTGGCCGAGCTGAAGGCCGACGGCAAGCTCAGCGACAAGACCAAGTTCGCGTTCTCGGTGGCTGCGTTCAACCGCATCGCCGACTACGACGGTGCCATCAGCGACTACCTCTCGGCCATCGACTTCGACGCCAGCATCGGCCAGGGTGCGCCCAAGCGCTCGCTGTTCCCCGCGCAGAGCAACGGCCGCTTCGTGAAGGTGCAGGACCTGCGCTACGGCGAGAACCCGCACCAGCAGGCCGCCTTCTACCGCGACCTGCATCCGGCGCCCGGCTCGCTGGTGTCGGCGAAGCAGCTGCAGGGCAAGGAACTCAGCTACAACAACATCGCCGACGCCGATGCGGCGTGGGAATGCGTGAAGAGCTTCGACGTGCCCGCGTGCGTGATCGTGAAGCACGCCAACCCCTGCGGCGTGGCGGTGGGCAAGGACGCGGCCGAAGCCTACGGCAAGGCCTTCAAGACCGACCCCACCTCGGCCTTCGGCGGCATCATCGCCTTCAACCGCCCGGTCGACGGCGCCACCGCGCAAGAAATTGCCAAGCAGTTCGTCGAAGTGCTGATGGCGCCGGGCTACACCCCCGAGGCGCTCGAAGTGTTCCAGGCCACCAAGGCCAAGCTCAACGTGCGCGTGCTCGAAATCGCGCTGCCCAAGGGGGGAACCACCGACTGGGACAACGGCCGCAACGCCATGGACGTCAAGCGCGTCGGCTCGGGCCTGCTGATCCAGACCGCCGACAACCACGAGCTGTCGATCAACGACCTCAAGGTGGTCAGCAAGAAGCAACCCACGCCGCAGCAGCTGCAGGACCTGCTGTTCGCATGGAAGGTCGCGAAGTACGTGAAGAGCAACGCGATCGTCTTCTGCGCCAACGGCATGACGATGGGCGTGGGCGCCGGCCAGATGAGCCGCCTCGACTCCGCGCGCATCGCCAGCATCAAGGCCGAGCACGCCGGTCTGTCGCTGAAGGACACCGCAGTGGCCAGCGACGCCTTCTTCCCGTTCCGCGACGGCCTGGATGTGGTGGTGGACGCGGGCGCGAGCTGCGTCATCCAGCCGGGCGGCTCGATGCGCGACCAGGAAGTGATCGACGCAGCCGACGAGCGCGGCGTGGTGATGGTGCTGTCAGGCGTGCGCCACTTCAGGCACTGATCGGCGGAAGCCGAGGTTCGGCGACCGCGTTTTACTCGTGGTTGCCGAACCGGTACTTCAATTGAAAAGTGACGGCGCCGTACAGCCGGTTCTTGATCGTCGGCACGTACGCGATGTTCAGGCCCCAGTTCTTGCCTTCGATGGCGGCCACCGGCAGGATGGCCGGGAACCAGTTGCCGTTGCGGTAGTTGGGGTAGCCGTCGAAGCCGCCGACCACGGCGCCGAACTTCACGCCGTAGAACTCGATGGGCAGCACATACAGCCCGAGGTAGTTCGACTGCCGGCGGTCGCTGTTGCGGAAGGTGCCCGCCGTGACACGGTACGTGTCGTTCAGCGGGTACTCGAAGCCCAGCCCCTGGTTGACGTTTTCCAGGCCCTTGCCGCCGTCGAAGTGCGCCGAGTAGAAGCCCGGGTTGATCCAGACGTTCTTGAGGTCGAAGGAGTCCTGCGCTGACGCGAGGCCGGGAATGAGAAGAGCGATGCTCAAAGCCGGCAGCGTGCGCAGGGAGTTCATGGGCTAGGGGGTTCTGAAGATTTGTCTTGCGGCTTCGATGGTGGCGGCGATGTCGTCGTCGCTGTGGGCTGCGCTCACGAAGCCTGCCTCGTAAAGCGCGGGGGCAATATACACGCCGCGATCGAGCAAACCGTGAAACAACGCATTGAATTTCGCGTTGTCGGTTGTCATCACGGTGGCATAGTTTTGCGGCAGGTCTTTCATGAGGAAGAAGCCGAACATGCCGCCTTCGCTGTCGGCATTGAAGGGCTGGCCTTCGGCGGCCGCGGCGGCCTTCAGGCCGTCGACCAGCGAGCGCGTCTTCTTGCCCAGCGCTTCGTAGAAGCCGGGCTTGGCGATTTCCTTCAAGGTGGCGAGGCCGCAGGCCGTGGCCACCGGATTGCCCGACAGCGTGCCGGCCTGGTAGACCGGACCCAGCGGCGCAAGCTGTTCCATGATCGCGCGCGGCCCGCCGAAGGCCGCGAGCGGCATGCCGCCGCCGATGACCTTGCCCAGCACCGTGAGGTCGGGCTTGATGCCCAGCACGCCTTGCGCGCCATGCAGGCCCACGCGAAAGCCCGTCATCACTTCATCGAACACCAGCAGCGCGCCGTGCTGCGTGCACAGCTCGCGGCAGCGACTGGCGAACTCGGGCGTCGCGCGCACGAAGTTCATGTTGCCGGCAATGGCCTCGATCATCAGGCAGGCGATGTCCTTGCCGTGCAGCGCGAAGGCTTCTTCCAGCTGCTGCAGGTTGTTGTACTCCAGCACGATGGTGTGCTGCACCACCTCGGGCGGCACGCCTGCCGAGGTCGGGTTGCCGAAGGTGGCGAGGCCGGAGCCGGCCTTCACGAGCAGCGCATCGGCGTGGCCGTGATAGCAGCCCTCGAACTTGACGATGCTCTTGCGCCCGGTGGCGCCGCGCGCCAGGCGCAGCGCGCTCATGGCGGCCTCGGTGCCCGAGCTGACCAGGCGAACCATTTCCATCGACGGCACCAGCGCGAGGATGGCCTCGGCCAGTTCGATCTCGCGCTCGGTCGGCGCGCCGTAGGAGAAGCCTTCGAGCACCGCCTTCTGCACCGCCTCGACCACGGCGGGATGGCCGTGGCCCAGGATCATCGGACCCCAGGAACCGATGTAGTCGATGTAGCGCTTGTCGTTGGCGTCCCAGAAATAGGCGCCTTGCGCGCGCTGGATGAAGCGGGGCGTGCCGCCCACGGCCTTGAAGGCGCGAACGGGCGAGTTGACGCCGCCGGGGATCACGGCGCGGGCGCGTTCGAAAAGGGTGTCGTTGCGGTCGGTCATCTGGTCGGGTTGATCAGTCAGTGTCGGGTGTCGTGGGGGGGAAGGGCGAAGTCCTGTGGCGCGTCCGGGTCTTCATCGTCTTCGTCGTCTTCCGGTTCGGCCCAGAAGAGGCGGTCGGGCAGCACATGGCCCATGCCGGGGCGAAAGCCCGCGTCGAGGCAGCGGTCCATGTAGGCCAGCGCTTCGGTGGTCGCGGCCACGAGGTCGGTGCCGCTGGCCAGCAGGGCGGCCAGCGCGGCCGACAGGGTGTCGCCGGCGCCGGTGAACACGGCCTCGAGTCGTTCGTACTTTTCGCTCGTGAGCACCGACTGCGGCGAGGCCAGCACGTTGTCGATGAACTGGTCCGGCAGCACGAGGCCGGTCACCAGCGTGTAGGCCACGCCGAACTCGCCGGCGGCCTTGGCAATGTCGCGCGCGGTGGGCGGCCGCTCGCCGCTCCAGTCCGGCAGCAGCCAGCGCCACAGCGTGCTGTGGTTTCCTACCAACACGGTCGTCTGGGGCAGAACGAGTTCGCGGAATGCGTCCAGGTAGGGCTCGATCAGGTTCTCGTCCCACCACGACAGGTTGGGCATGTAGGCCACCACGGGGACGTCGGGGTAGTCGGCGGCGGTCTCCGCGATGGTGCTCAGCGCGTCGGGCGTGCCGACGAAGCCCACCTTGATGAGCTGGACCTCGACGTCCTCGAGGATCGAGCGCGCCTGCTCGGCAATGGCTTCCTCGTCGAAGGCGAAGTGGTCGAAAATCTCGGCCGTGTCCCGGGCGTAGGCGCCGGTGACGACCGGCAGCACGTGCGCCCCCACCGAGGCCATGGCGAGGGCGTCCGCGCCCAGTCCGCCCGCGCCGCTGGGGTCGCTGGCGTTGAACACCAGCACGCAGGGCGGATTCAGGTCGCGCTCGGCGACCTCGTCCTCGGCCTGCGAGGGGTCGTTAAGATCGCCGGGTTTGCGGGCGTTATCTGCTGGAAGTAAGTAGATGGTCATACGCCGGGCTCCATCCCCTGGATGGTGGCATAGGCGCGACGTTTACAGTCCGCTAATGAGATACGCATAGATACACTCGTTGCATTTAATGAACAAGGACTTTAAGCTCCGATGAATACGAAAACTTGGATGTGCCTGATTTGTGGGTGGATCTATGACGAAGCTGTTGGTGTACCAGAGGACGGTATCGCGGCGGGCACGGCCTGGGCCGATGTTCCGATGAACTGGACCTGTCCCGAGTGCGGTGCGCGCAAGGAAGACTTCGAAATGGTGGAAATCTGAAAGCATGGCATAGATAGAGCTACGCGGTCTGCGTCGGTGTTCGGCGCGGCGGGCTTCCAAGTCTCATGAGCAGGAGCGTTTGCAATGGGCCCGAATGGATCTGGTTACAAGGTGCTGGTCATCGACGACAGCAACACCATCCGGCGCAGTGCCGAGATTTTTCTGAAGCAGGGCGGGCACGAGGTTCTTCTCGCGGAAGACGGTTTCGATGCGCTCTCCAAGGTTAACGACCACAAGCCGCACCTGATTTTCTGCGACATCCTTATGCCGCGGCTCGACGGCTACCAGACCTGCGCCATCATCAAGCGCAACGCTCATTTCTCCAACGTCCCCGTCGTCATGCTGTCTTCGAAAGACGGTGTATTCGACAAGGCGCGCGGCCGCATGGTCGGCTCCCAGGACTACCTGACCAAGCCATTCACCAAAGACCAGCTGCTGCAGGCCGTGCAGCAGTTTGGCATCGTTCAACAGGAAGCGCAGTAATGCCCATTCGCAAAATCCTCGTCGTCGACGACTCCAAGACCGAGCTCGTCTTCCTTACCGACCTCCTCCAGAAGAATGGCTTTGCCGTCAAGACCGCCGAGAACGCGGACGACGCCATGCGCCGCCTCGAGGAAGAGCACCCCGACTTGATCCTGATGGACGTCGTGATGCCCGGCCAGAACGGCTTCCAGCTCACGCGCGCCATCGCACGCGACCCGAAGTACGCCGCCATCCCGATCATCCTGTGCACCAGCAAGAACCAGGAAACCGACCGCGTCTGGGGCATGCGCCAGGGCGCGCGCGACTACATCGTGAAGCCGGTCAACGCAGCCGACCTGATGTCCAAGATCAGCGCGCTGAACTGAGCGAAAGCCTGCCCAGTCCATGGCGAATCGCGATGCTCTGAGAGCCTTCCAGTCCCGGCTGGCGAGCCGCCTGCAGGCCGCCCGCACCACCGGCGTGGCCGCCACGTGGCTGGCGGTCGAGGCGGGCGAGGGCAAATACCTTTTCCCGCTGGGGCATGCCGGCGAGATCTTTCCCTGGACGCCGCCGCAGCCCGTGCCTTACACGGAGCCCTGGTTCCTCGGCGTGGCCAACCTGCGCGGCGGCCTCTACGGCGTGGTGCAGCTGTCGGCATTCGCCGCCGGCGGCCCGGGCACGCAGGCCGCCTCCGAGGCGGCGCGCATCCAGTCGCGGCTCGTTGCCTTCAACGAGCTGCTCGAAGTCAACTGCGCGTTGCTGGTCGATCGACTGGCGGGGTTGCGGGGCGCGGAAGCCTTCACGGCCTCCGAGCCTCCCGGCGCAGAAGCACCTGCCTGGCACGGGCATCTGTACACCGACGCGGCAGGGGAGCGCTGGCAGGAAGTCAACCTGCAGGCGCTTTCGCAGCAACCCCAGTTTTTGAGTATTGGTGCGTAGTGCCTCGGCACGCAGCACCCGAAACCACCTGAAGGACCGACCGTGAGCTCGATCGCCGACAAGTTCAAGAAATTACTGCCCGTGACCAACGGGAACGACAAGGCCCCCGTCGACGGCTCCGGTGCGATATCGCTCGACGATGTCGACACGGTCCAGGTTCCGGACGAAAAGACAGTGAGGCTCGCCAGGAAGAGCGGCACGGGCGACACCAGCTTCGGCGAGGTCGAGCTGCCCGGCGGCGGCGACGCCGCCAACGAGCCCGGTGCCGCCGCGCTCGACGCCGTGCCCGACGCCTCGGGCGGCCGCGTGGGCGCCGCCCCCGCCAGGCAGCAGCGCATCCTGGCGATCATGCTGGCGGTGGTGGTGTTGCTGCTGCTGCTGGTGGCCGGCTCCGCCATTCTTCGCGCCGAACGCCTGGCACAGCAGGTGGCGGCCACCGGCCAGGCGCTGATGCAGTCGCAGCGTCTTGCCAAGTCGATCTCGCAGGCCCTCGTCGGCAGCGCCTCGGCGTTCGTCGAAGTGAAGGACAGCGCGGACGACCTCACGCGCCGCGTGCAGGGCCTGACCAACGGCGACGATTCGCTGCGGCTGGAGCGCGTGGGCAACCAGTACGACGAGGAGATGAACAAGATCAATCCCCTCGTCGCCCGCGCCGACACCAGCGCCAAGGCCGTGCTGGCCCAGCGCCAGATCCTGACGCAGGTGGGCGCCGCTTTGCGCGACATCAACCAGCAGTCGTCCACGCTGCTCGAAATGACGGAAACCGTCGCGTCGCTGAAGATGCAGCAGAACGCCACGCTGCCTGAAATCTCGGCCGCCGGCCAGCTCGTGATGCTGACCCAGCGCATCGGCAAGTCGACCAACGAATTCTTCACCGTCGAGGGTGTGAACCCCGACGCCGTGTTCCTGCTCGGCAAGGACCTGAACACCTTCCAGGAAACCACCCGCGGCCTGCTCGACGGCAATGCGCAGCAGCGCTTCCCCGGCTCGAAGGACCCGCAGACGCGCGAGCAGCTCGAAGCCATCCTGAAGACCTACGAGCAGATGCGTACGCAGGCCTCCGCCATTCTGGGCAACCTGCAGGGCCTGGTGGCGGCGCGCGAAGCGCAGGCTTCCATCCTGACCGACAGCGAACCGCTGCGCAAGTCGCTCGGCGACCTGCAGGACAAGCTCTCGGCGCGCACCGGCCTGGGCGCCGGCACCATCGTGCTGCTGTTCGTGCTGTCGCTGGCCGCCCTGGCACTGGCCGGCGCCATCGGTTTCGTGCAGGTGCGCGAAGGCCGCGAACGCGCCGCCGTCGCCGAACGCGAGCGTCTGGCCGCCGAGCAGGCTTCGGAAGAAGCCGGCCGCGTGAACAACGCCAACCAGGCCGCCATTCTTCGGCTGATGAACGAACTGCAGACAGTGGCCGAAGGCGACCTGACGCAGGAAGCCACCGTGACCGAGGACATCACCGGCGCCATCGCCGACTCGGTGAACTACACGGTGGAAGAACTGCGCCTGCTGGTGGGCAACGTGCAGAACACGGCGACCCGCGTGGCGCAGACGACGTCGCAGGTGGAAAGCACCTCGACCGAGCTGCTGGCCGCCTCGACCGAGCAGCTGCGCGAGATTCGCGAAACCGGCCAGTCGGTGCTGACCATGGCCGAGCGAATCAACGGCGTGTCTTCCCAGGCGCAAGAGTCCGCCACGGTGGCGCGCCAGTCGCTGCAGGCCGCATCGTCGGGCCTGCAGGCCGTGCAGAACGCCATCGGCGGCATGAACTCCATCCGCGACCAGATCCAGGAAACCTCCAAGCGGATCAAGCGCCTGGGCGAGTCGTCGCAGGAGATCGGTGAAATCACCGAGCTGATCTCGGACATTACCGAACAGACCAACGTGCTGGCCCTGAACGCCGCCATCCAGGCCGCATCCGCCGGTGAAGCCGGCCGGGGCTTCTCGGTGGTGGCGGAAGAAGTTCAGCGACTGGCCGAACGCTCCGCGGACGCCACGCGCCAGATCTCGGCGCTGGTGAAGGCCATTCAGACCGACACGCAGGATGCCGTGGGCGCCATGGAGCGCTCCACGCAGGGTGTGGTCGAAGGGGCCAAGCTGTCCGACAACGCGGGTACCGCGCTGTCCGAGATCGACCGCGTGTCGCGCCGCCTCGCCGACCTGATCGAGCAGATTTCGCAATCCGCCTCCCGCGAAGCCGATTCGGCCAACGTGGTGGCCGCGAACATCCAGCACATCTTTGCGGTGACGGAGCAGACCGGAGAAGGTACGCGTACCACGGCCCAGCAGGTGCGCGAACTCTCGCAGATGGCCGAGGAACTGCGCCGCTCGGTAGCCCGCTTCAAGATTGCGTGATGACGCTCTCCCCCAGCCTTCGCGCACTTCGTGTCGCTTCGCCAACCCCCTTCCGGGGGCAACACCGGCGGCCCGGCAAAGCCGGTTCCGCGGTGTTCCTTGAAGTGGCCGCGATGGCTTTGTGCATTCAGGGCGCGCAGCGCCCTTCGGAAAACTGACAGCTAAAGAACGGCGAGCACCCAACGTGTCGATTCAAACCCCTGCCACGGCCCCCCTCGCCGGCAACGTGCCGGCCACCGAAGACCTCGGGCCGCTGGCCTGGGTGCTGGGAGAAATCCAGAAATCCCTCGACGGTGTCGGCAAGTCGTTGCGGCGCTTCGTGCGCGACTTGGGCTCGCCCGAGGAACCCGAGAGCGGCCCGCTGCAGATGGCCCGCCAGCAACTGCACCAGGCCGTCGGCGCGCTGCAGATGGTGGGGCATGCGTCGCCCGCGCTGGTGCTCGGCGCCATCGAGTTCGCGGTGCAGGGCTTCATTGCCGACCCGCGGCGCTGCACCGAAGCCGCGGTTCACAAGATCGAGCGTGCCGGCTTTGCCGTCACCGATTTCCTCAACGCCCTGCTGGCCGGCAAGCCGGTGTCGTCGGTGGCGCTGTTTCCGCAGTACCGCGACGTGCTGGAACTGGTGGGCAACGAGCGCGTGCATCCCGCCGACCTCTGGGGCACGGCATGGCGCTGGGTCGAGATCAAGCCCGCGCTCACGCAGGCCGCGGTCGCCTATGACCCGTCCGTGCGGTCGCGGCTCGACCGCGAAGTGCTGCAGCTGGTCAAGTCCGGCGACACGCAGGCCGCGCGCCGGCTGCATGCGCTGTGCCTGGGGCTCGGCCGTGGCGCGCTGCTGCCGCGCGTCGCCAGCTTCTGGACGCTGGCCGCGGGTTTCTTCGAGGCGCTGGCACTGGGCCTGATCCCGGCCGACGCCTACGTCAAGCGCGCCGCTTCGCGCGTGCTGCTGCAATACGCCACGCTCGCGCGCGGCGACAGCGTGGTGTCCGACCGCCTCGGGCAGGACCTGCTGTTCTTCTGCGCCCAGGCCGTACCCACCGCGCGCGATGAAGCGCCCACGCTGCGCACCGTGCGCAGCGCCTGGGGCATCGCCAACGAACCGCGCGTCGACTACACCGTCGAGCAGTTCGGCCGCTTCGATCCGCTGGTGCTCTCGCAGGCCCGCAAGCGCATCGAGACCGCCAAGGAAATGTGGTCGGCGCTCTCGGGCGGCGACGTATCGCGCACGCGCCAAGTGGCGGACACCTTCGCGCAGCTCGGCGAATCGCTGCAGAAGCTGCATCCTCCGAGCCTGCCGATGGTGCATGCGCTGACCCACGCGGTCGAGGCCTCGCTGCGCGCCGGCCGGCCGCCGGACACCGAACTGGCGATGGAAGTCGCCACCTCGGTGCTCTACCTGGAAGCCGCGCTCGAAGACCTCGACCCGAGCGATCCGCAGCTCACGGCCCGCACGCTGCAGCTGGCCGGCCGCATCGAGCGCGTGCAGGGCGGCGGCCATTCCGAGCCGCTCGAGCCGTGGATGGAAGACCTCTACCGCCGCGTGAGCGATCGCCAGACCATGGGCACCGTGGTCGACGAGCTGCGCAGCCACCTGAGCGAGCTCGAGAAGTCGCTCGACCAGTACTTCCGCCGGCCGGCCGAAAAAGGCCTGCTGCGCACCGTGCCGACGCAGCTCATGCAGATGCGCGGCGTGTTCTCGGTGCTTGGGCTCGACCAGGCCGCGCACACCGTGCAGCGCATGCGCGACGACGTCGAGGCGATGCTCGTCAGCGCCTCGCCGGCCGAGGAAATGGCCGGCTTCGACGCGCTGGGCAACAACCTCGGCGCGCTCGGCTTCCTGATCGACATGCTGGGCTACCAGCCCGCGCTGGCCAAGCGCCTGTTCGTGTTCGACGCCGAGGCGGGCGAGCTCAAGCCGCTGATGGGCCGCCAGGCCACCGACAGCCCGGCCGCCGACAGCGCCGCCGCGGGCCAGGCCCCGGCCGCCGAAGCCGTGCTGAGCATCGAGGAAGTCGACGCCCAGATCGCCTCGAAGCTGGCCGCGCTGGCCACGCCCAACCGCAAGGCCAAGGTCTCGCCGATCGAGGAATTCAGCAACAAGGCCGACAGCTGGACGAACAAGATCGCCGGCCCGTCGGCGTTGCCCGACACCGAAGTCACCGAGCTCGAAGAAGACGACCTGCAGAACATCTTCCTGGACGAGGCCCGCGAGGTGGTGCAGAACGGCCTGGAGGCCATTGCCGAACTCGCCAGCTATCCGGACGACACCGAAGAGCTCACCATCCTGCGCCGCGCGTTCCACACGCTGAAGGGCAGCTCGCGCATGGTCGGCCTCACCGAATTCGGCGACGCCGCCTGGTCGCTGGAACAGGTGCTCAACACCTGGCTGGCAGACCAGCGCGCGGCCACGCCCGAGCTGCTGTCCGGCACCGAAAGAACCCTGCGCGAATTCAGCGAATGGGTCGAGGCCATCGCGGCCGGCCAGCCGCATTCGTGGCAGGCCGCGCCGTTCAGCCGCGTGGCCAACGCACTGCTGGCCGGCGAACCCGTGCCGCCGCCGGTGCGCGTGGCCGATGCCGAGGCCCTGGCGGTCGCGGCGCGCCACATCGCCGCCGAGGCGCCCGTGGCGGCGCCGGCCGTGGCGCCGCTGCCGATGCCGGTGCTTCCGGACCTGCCCGACCTGTCGCTGACGCCGGAACCGGTGTCGCCCGCGGCGCATGCGGCCCCCGAACCTGCACGGGAACCCGCACAGGAAACCGCGCTCGAGCCCCTCGATTGGGCCGAGCCCGCGCCGCCTCCCGAGGCCGACGACGATTTCGCGTCGACCGACTTCCTCGATTTCGAAACCCGGCAGACCACCGAACCCGCGCCGCTGCTGAGCCTGCCCAGCGGCGACGAGTTCGACTTCCTCGCGCCAGCCAGGACGCAGCCGCGCAGCGAGCCCGAACCGGTGGTGCCGCCGCCCGCCGAGCCCGAGCTGCAGGCCGAACCCGTGGCCGGCGTCGAGACCGAATCGCCTTCGGCGCCCAGCCTGCCCGACCTCGCCTGGGAACCCGAACTGGAGCCCGTGTCCGTTCAGGCTCGGGAGCCCGAAGTCATCGAAGCGGTGGAGCAGCCGCACGAAGAACAAGAAGCGCTGGCGCCGCAGTTGGCGGCCGAGCCCGAACACGAGCCTGCCGCTGCGGCTGAGCCGGAGCCGGAGCTCGTCGCCATCCAGCCCGAGCCCGAGCCCGAAGCGGAGCCGGCACCCGAACCCGAGCCGGTCATCGCCGAAGTACTCGCGCCCATCGTCGAGGCGCCTGCCGCGCCCGTCGAGCCGCAGATCCTCGTTGCCGACGAGCTGCCGGAGCCGGTCGAGGCCCAGGCTGCCCACGAGGTGCCACAGCCGCACCAAGCCGTCGAGGAAATCGCCGTCTCCTCGAGCGCCGAAGACCAGGTCAAGGTGATCGGTCCGCTGCGCATCGGCATCGCGCTCTACAACGTCTACCTCAACGAAGCCGACGAATGGTCCCGCCAGCTGGCGACCGATGTCGGCGAATGGGCGCTCGAATCGCACGAGCGCCTGCCCGATTCGACCGTCGCGCTGGCCCACTCGCTGGCCGGCAGCTCGGCCACCGTCGGCTTCCACAGCCTGTCGGGCATGGCCCGCCTGTTCGAATCCGCGCTGCAGCACCTGCAGATGCAGGGCAGCGGCACGCGCGAGCAGGGCATGGTGCTGGTGGCCGCGGCCGACGAGCTGCGCCGCCTGCTGCACCAGTTCGCGGTCGGCTTCCTGCGCGACCCGTCCGAAGGCACGCTGCAGGCGCTGCGCGACATCGCCAATTCGCCCATGCCGACCGAAGTCGCCATGCGCGCCGAAGCCCGGCCGCTGCAGCAGGTGGTGTCCACCGACAGCATCGCCGACGTGGCGCTCGACGACTCCGAGGACGCCATCGACCTGGCCGACGCGGTCGACGTCGACCTGTTCCCGATCTTCGAGGAAGAGGCCGCCGAACTGCTGCCCCAGCTGGGCGAATCGCTGCGCCAGTGGGCGCACCACCCGGACGACAGCGCGCCCCGCGCCGCGGTGCTGCGCACGCTGCACACGCTCAAGGGCAGCGCCCGCCTGGCCGGCGCCATGCGCCTGGGCGAACGCGCGCACCGCATGGAGTCCGAGATCGAACTCCTGGGCTCGCAGGGCGCCGAGCGCGCCGACGTCGAGAAGCTGCTCGGCCGCCTCGACGCGCTGCAGGCCACCTTCGACGCGCTGCGCGCGGCCGACGACGCCACGCAGCTCGAGCTGGCCCAGTTGGTGGCGAGCGCCAGCGCTTCCGCGCCGGCCGCCCAACTGGTGCAGGTCGCGCCCGAAGCCGGCGTGCCGGCCAACGACGAGAACGCGGCGCCCGTGCCGGGCGACGAGGACGACACGGCCGAAGACATCGCGCCGGCCACGGCGGCATCCGCCCTGCAGCCGCGCCCGGCGCCCACGCTGCTCGCACCGCTGCGCGCCGTGTCGAGCCAGGCCGTGCGCATCCGCACCCAGCTGCTCGACCGCCTGGTCGCGCAGACCGGCGAGGTCATCATCACGCGCTCGCGCCTGGAGGCCGAACTGGGCCAGCTGCGCGGCTCGCTCGCCGACCTCACGGGCAACCTGGACCGCCTGCGCCAGCAGCTGCGCGACATCGAAGTGCAGGCCGAAAGCCAGATGCAGTCGCGCCTGGCGCAGGCCAAGGATTCGCAGCAGAGCTTCGACCCGCTGGAGTTCGACCGCTTCACCCGCGTGCAGGAGCTCACGCGCATGATGGCCGAGTCGGTGAACGACGTGGCCACCGTGCAGCGCACCCTGCAGAAGACGGTGCAGGCGACGGAAGACGACCTCAGCGTGCAGGCGCGCCAGACGCGCGAACTGCAGCGCGGCCTGCTGCGCACACGCATGGTGGAGTTCGAAGGCATTTCCGACCGCCTCTACCGCGTGGTGCGCCAGGCCTCCAAGGACACCGGCAAGCAGGTGCGCCTGGACATCGTCGGCGGCTCCATCGAAATGGACCGCGGCGTGCTGGACCGCATGACGCCCGCCTTCGAGCACCTGCTGCGCAACTGCGTGGCGCACGGCATCGAGGACGCGGCTGCGCGCGAGAAGGCCGGCAAGGACGCCAGCGGGCTGATCGTCATCGACCTGCACCATGAGGGCAACGACGTCTCGGTGAGCTTCCGCGACGACGGCGCCGGCCTGGACAACAAGCGCATCGCCGAGCGCGCCCGCGTGCTGGGCCTGATCGGCGCCGACCAGGAGCTGTCCGCCGAGGAAGCCACCGAGCTGATCTTCAAGCCCGGCTTCTCGACGGCGGGGCAGGTCTCCGAGCTCGCCGGCCGCGGCATCGGCATGGACGTGGTTCGCGCGCAGATCGCCGCGCTCGGCGGCCGCATCGAAACGCACAGCACGCCGGGCCAGGGCACCACCTTCAAGCTGGTGCTGCCGCTGACCACCGCCGTGACGCACGTGGTGATGCTGCGCGCGGGCGATGTGTCGATCGGCGTGCCGTCGAACCTGGTGGAACTGGTGCAGCGCGTGAGCGGCACCGACCTGGAAGCGGCCTACCTGCACAACAGCCATCCCTTCGGCAGCGAGCAGGTACCGTTCTACTGGGCCGGCGCGCTGCTGCAGGCCTCCGCCCGAAGCGAACACGCGGCGGCCAAGAACAACACGCTCGTGGTCGTGCGAAGCGCGGCGCAGCGCGTGGCGCTGCACGTGGACGAAGTGCTGGGCAACCAGGAAGTCGTGGTGAAGAACCTCGGCCCGCAGCTGGCACGGCTGCCCGGCCTGGCCGGCATCTCGGTGCTGGCCTCGGGCGCGGTGGCGCTGATCTACAACCCGGTGGCGCTGGCGGCGGTGCACGGCGAGCAGGCCCGCGAACGCCAGGCTGCCGCGCTGGCGGCGGCACCGGCCCGCACGGCGTCGGCCGAGGCGCAGCAGGGCGTGCCGCAGGAGCCGGCGCTGCTGGCACCGGTGGCGCCGCAGATTCCGCTGGTGCTGGTGGTGGACGACTCCATCACCGTGCGCCGCGTCACGCAGCGCCTGCTCCAGCGCGAAGGCTACCGGGTGTCGCTCGCGGCCGACGGCCTGCAGGCGCTCGAACGGCTGCAGCAGGAGCGCCCGGCGGTGGTGCTGTCGGACATCGAGATGCCGCGCATGGACGGCTTCGACCTGGCCCGCAACATCCGCGCCGACGCCGGCCTGGCCGAGCTGCCGATCATCATGATCACGTCGCGCATCGCCGAGAAGCACCGCGACTACGCGCGCACGCTGGGCGTGAACCACTACCTGGGCAAGCCGTATTCGGAAGAAGAACTGCTGCGCCTGGTGCGTGCGTACACGAGCGAGCCGGCGCTGGTGGCGGCTGCCGCCTGAGGTTCGCGCCTGCCCGGAAACGGAAAGGGGCCTCGCGGCCCCTTTTTCATTTCTGCAGCGCCTTGGCCCGCGCCACGCCGTAGCGCTGCAGCGTCTTCTCGCGCGCCTCGGCGTGGTCGACCACCGGCTTGGGATAGGTCTCGCCGAGCTTGATGCCCGCCGCCTCCAGCTCCACCGGCGACGCCATCCACGGCGCGTGGATCGCCGCGTTCGACAGCCCCGCCAGCTGCGGCAGGTAGCGGCGGATGAACTTGCCTTCGGGGTCGAAGCGTTCGCTCTGCGTCACCGGGTTGAAGATGCGGAAGTAGGGCTGCGCGTCGCAGCCGCTCGAGCTGGCCCACTGCCAGCCGCCGTTGTTGGACGCCAGCTCGAAGTCGTTCAGGTGCAGCGCGAAGTAGGCCTCGCCGCGCCGCCAGTCCAGCCCCAGGTCCTTGCACAGGAAGCTCGCCACCACCATGCGCAGGCGGTTGTGCATGTAGCCGCTCTGGTTGATCTGCAGCATGGCCGCGTCCACCAGCGGGTAGCCGGTGCGGCCCTGGCACCAGGCGTCGAACAGCTGGTCGGCATGCTTGCCGTGGTGCCACTGGATCTTGTCGTACTCGGGGCGGAAGCTCTTCGACTCGCCGCCGGTGTGCACGTGCGGGAAGTGCGCCAGGATCTGGAAGTAGAAGTCGCGCCAGATCAGCTCGCTGAGCCAGGTCGCCGCCCCGGCGTTGCCCTGCAGCGAGAGCTGGTGCGCCAGGCTCGCCATCTGCCGGATCGACACCGTGCCGAAGCGCAGGTGCACGCCCATGTAGCTGGGGCCGCGCACCGCCGGGAAGTTGCGGGCTTCGTCGTAGCGGTCGATGCGCTCGAAGAAATCTTCGAACAGCGCGCCGGCGCCCTTGGTGCCGGTCGGCATTTCCAGCGTCGACAGGTTGCTTTTCTCGAAGCCGATCTCGCGCAGCGTGGGCACCGGCTCGCGGTAGGCCTCGGGTGGCGGCGCCAGCGCGTCGGCATGGCCGCGCACCGGGTACGACTTGAGGAAGAACGAGTCGACCTTGGCCAGCCAGGCCCGCTTGTAGGGCGTGAACACCGTGTACGGCTGGCCGGTCTTGGTCATGACCTCGTCGCGGTCGAAGACGGTCGAGTCCTTGTAGGTGTGGAAGGTGACGCCGGCGTTGGCCAGCGCGCCGAACACCTTGGCGTCGCGCTCCAGCGCGTCGGGCTCGTCGTCGCGGTTGGCGAACACGGCCTGCACGTCGAGGTCGCGGGCCAGCGCCGGGATCTCATGCGCGGCCAGCCCGTGCCGCACGATGAGCCCGCCGCCCAGCGCGCGCAGCTCGGCTTCCAGCTCCACCAGGGATTCGCGGATGAATTCCACCCGCCGGTCGACGGTGGGCAGCGGATCCAAGATCGCCTTGTCGAATACGAAAACGCAGACGACCTGACGGCAGGCTCGCAGCGCGCGGTAGAGGGCGGCGTTGTCGTCCACGCGAAGATCGCGGCGGAACCACATGAGCCCTTTGGGATAGGTCTTGTCGACGGCCAGTAAAATCGGAGGCATATGGCTGCCGATTCTGCCCCGATGAACCTCACGCATCACTTTTTGATAGCGATGCCCGGGATGGAAGACAAAACTTTCAACCGCAGCGTCGTGTACCTCTGCGAACACAGCGAGCGCGGCGCGCTCGGGCTGGTGATCAACAAACCCAGCGACATCAACCTCAAGGTGCTTTTCGAGAAGATCGAACTGCACCTGGCCCGCCCCGAGCTGGGCGAGGCCCCCGTCTTCCAGGGCGGCCCGGTCCAGACCGAGCGCGGCTTCGTGCTGCACGAGCCCGTCTTCACCCAGGCCGAGAAGCCCGAGGAATCGGTCTACGCCTCGACCATGACCATCCCCGGCGGCCTGGAGATGACCACCTCCAAGGACGTGCTGGAGGCCCTGGCCACCGGCGCCGGCCCGCGCAAGGTGCTGGTCTCGCTGGGCTATTCGGCCTGGGGCGAGGGCCAGCTCGAGTCGGAACTGGCCGAAAACAGCTGGCTCACCGTGGGCGCCGACCCGGCCGTGATCTTCGACACCCCGGTCGACCAGCGCTACGACAAGGCGCTGCTGCTGCTGGGCCTGGAGTCCTGGAAGCTCTCCCCGCTGGCCGGACACGCCTGAACGCCGTCATGCCAGACGCTCCCGCTCCCGGCGCTCCCGCTTCTTCCGTCCCTGCCACCCCTGCCGCCGTTCCCGCCCATTTCCAGACCTTCCTGGCCTTCGACTACGGCCTGAAGCGCACCGGCGTGGCCAGCGGCAACCGGCTGCTGGGCACCGCCACCCCTCAGGCGACCATCAAGGCCGAGGGTGCCGACGCCCGCTTCGCGCAGGTCGAGTCGCGCATCAAGGAATGGCAGCCCGACGCGCTGGTGGTCGGCGTTCCCTATCACCCCGACGGCGCCCCGCACGAGAACACGCGCCGCGCGCAGAAGTTCGCGCGGCAGCTGCGGGGCCGTTTCAATCTCCAGGTGTTCGAGGTCGACGAGCGCTACAGCACCACGGAGGCCCTGTCTTCAGGCGCCCGCGATGCCGATGCCGCCTCCGCCTGCATCATCCTGGAGCAATTCCTGAGGAGTCTCACGTGAGTTCAATTCCCGATGCCGAAGCGCTTTACAAGACGCTGCTTGCCGGCGTAAAGACGCTGATGCGCCCCGAAACCAGGCTGGTCGGCATCACCTCCGGCGGCGCCTGGCTGGTCGAGCGGCTGCAGAAAGACCTGGGCCTGCCCGGTGCGCCGGGCATCATCTCGTCGGCCATGCACCGCGACGACTTCGCCCGGCGCGGCCTGTCGGCCAGCGCGCAGACGGCGCTGCCCTTCGACGTGAACGGCACCGACGTGCTGCTGCTCGACGACGTGCTCTACACCGGCCGCACCATCCGCGCGGTGCTCAACGAGCTGTTCGACTTCGGCCGCCCGGCCTGCGTGCGGCTCGCGGTGCTGGTCGACCGCGGCGGGCGCGAGCTGCCGGTGGCCGCGGACTTTGCCGCCACCACGCTCACCCTGCCTGCCACCCAGCTGCTGGCACTGGCGCGAGCCGACAGCGGCGCATTCAGCCTCAAGGTGGAGGAAAGCAAGTAATGCTCTACAAGCGAAACCCCCAGCTCAACAAGCACGGCGAGCTGATCCACCTGCTGTCGATCGAGGGCCTGCCCAAGGACATCGTCACGCACATCCTCGACACCGCCGCCAACTTCACCAGCGTGAGCGACCGCGAGGTGAAGAAGGTGCCGCTGCTGCGCGGCAAGAGCGTGTTCAACCTGTTCTTCGAGAACAGCACGCGCACCCGCACCACCTTCGAGATCGCGGCCAAGCGCCTGTCGGCCGACGTCATCAACCTCGACATCGCGCGCTCCTCGGCCACCAAGGGCGAGTCGCTGCTCGACACCATCGCCAACCTGAGCGCGATGGCGGCCGACCTGTTCGTGGTGCGCCACAGCGAGTCGGGCGCGCCGTACCTGATCGCGCAGCACGTCGCGCCGCACGTGCACGTGGTGAACGCCGGCGACGGCCGCCACGCGCACCCGACGCAGGGGCTGCTCGACATGTACACGATCCGCCACTACAAGAAAGACTTCTCGAACCTCACGGTCGCGATCGTCGGCGACGTGCTGCATTCGCGCGTGGCGCGCTCCGACATCCATGCGCTCACCACGCTCGGCTGCGCCGAGGTGCGCGTGGTCGGCCCCAAGACGCTGGTGCCCGCCGACATGGCCGGCATGGGCGTGCGCGTGTTCCACACGCTCGAAGACGGCATCAGGGACTGCGACGTGGTCATCATGCTGCGCCTGCAGAACGAGCGCATGAGCGGCGCGCTGCTGCCGTCGTCGCAGGAGTTCTTCAAGACCTTCGGCCTCACGCCGGAGAAGCTGCAACTGGCCAAGCCCGACGCCATCGTGATGCACCCGGGCCCGATCAACCGCGGCGTGGAGATCGACTCCGCCGTGGTCGACGGCAAGCAGAGCGTGATCCTTCCGCAGGTCACTTTCGGCATCGCGGTCCGCATGGCCGTCATGAGCATCGTCGCTGGCAACGAAGCATAGACATGTTGCTCGCCCCCAGTCTTCGCGCACTTCGTGTCGCTTCGCCAACCCCCTGCCGGGGGCAACACCAGTGGCCCGGCGAAGCCGGTTCCACGGTGTTTCCCGAAAAGGCCATGACTGTCACCGGAAGCACAGACGCATGAACATCCTCATCACCAACGGCCGCGTCGTCGACCCCGCATCGCGCACTGACAAAAAAGCCGACATCGCCATCGCCGACGGAAAGATCGCCGGCATCGGCGCCGGCGTTCCCGCCGGCTTCAAGGCCGATCGCACCATCGACGCCGCGGGTTGCATCGTCGCGCCCGGCCTCGTCGACCTTGCCGCACGCCTGCGCGAGCCCGGCTACGAGCACGAAGGCATGCTCGAAAGCGAAATGGCCGCGGCCATCGCCGGCGGCGTGACCAGCCTCGTGTGCCCGCCCGACACCGACCCGGTGCTCGACGAGCCCGGCCTGGTCGAGATGCTCAAGTTCCGCGCCGAGAAGCTGCAGGGCGCCCGCCTGTTCCCGCTGGGCGCGCTCACGCGCAACCTGGCCGGCGGCGTACTGACCGAGATGGCCGAGCTCACCGAGGCCGGCTGCATCGGCTTCGGCCAGGCCGACGTGCCGCTGGCCGACACGCAGGTGCTGCAGCGCGCGCTGTCGTACGCCAGCACCTTCGGCTACACCGTGTGGCTGCGCCCGCAGGACCGCGACCTGGGCAAGGGCGTCGCCGCCAGCGGCCCGCTGGCAACGCGGCTGGGCCTGGGCGGCGTGCCGGTGTCGGCCGAGACCATCGCCATCTTCACCATCGTCGAGCTGATGAAGGCCACCGGCGCCCGGGTGCACCTGTGCCGCATCTCCAGCGCGCGCGGCGTGGCGCTGGTGCGCGAGGCCAAGGCGCAGGGGCTGCCGCTGACCTGCGACGTGAGCATCAACTCGCTGCACCTGGCCGACACCGACATCGGCTACTTCGACAGCCGCGCGCGCCTGAACCCGCCGCTGCGCCAGCAGGGCGACCGCGATGCGCTCTCGGCCGCGCTGGCCGACGGCACCATCGACGCGCTGGTGTCCGACCACACGCCGGTCGAGGCCGACGCCAAGACGCTGCCGTTCGCCGAAGCCGAAGCGGGCGCCACCGGGCTCGAGCTGCTGCTGCCGCTCGCGCTGCTGTGGAGCGAGCGCAGCGGTGCCGGCATTGCGCGCGCCATCGAGGTCGTGACCTCGGCGCCCGCCCGCCTGCTGGCCGCGGCCGACGCGGACACCGGCATCGGCCGCATCGTGGAGGGCGGCGTGGCCGACCTGTGCATCGTCGACCCGGCGCTCGAGTGGCAGGTGCGGCCCGACGCGCTCAAGAGCCAGGGCAAGCACACGCCGTTCTCGGGCTATCCGATGCAGGGCCGCGCGCGCCACACGCTGGTGGCGGGCCGCGTAGTGCACGGCTAGAAATGAAGCTCACCCCCCAGTCTTCGCGCACTTCGTGTCGCTACGCCAACCCCCTTGCAGGGGGCAACACCGGCGGCCCGGCAAAGCCGGTCCCGCGGTGTTCCGCGATCACGCATTGAAAGCTGAGAGGACGCACGCCCTATGCTTCATTCTTTGAAGGCCTGCGCGCGCCTGCTGCACGCGGTGGCGCACGCGCTGGCGGGCTGGTGGACCATTCGCCACAAGTTCCCAAGTCTTCCGCAGGAAGAGCGCAATGCGCGCGTGCAGGCGTGGTCACGGCGCATGCTGCAGATCATGGGCATCACGCTCAAGGTGCAGGGCACGCCGCCGGCCGATGGGCCTGTGCTGCTCATCTGCAATCACCTGTCGTGGCTCGACATCACCTGCCTGCATGCCGCGCGCCACGTGCGCTTCGTGTCGAAGTCCGACGTCAAGCACTGGCCGCTGATCGGCACGCTTTCCACCGGCTCCGGCACGCTCTACATCGAGCGTGAGCGCCGCCGCGACGCGCTGCGCGTGGTGCACCACATGACCGAGGCGCTGCGCGGTGGCGACCTGATCGGCGTGTTCCCCGAAGGCACCACCAGCGACGGGCGCGGCCTGCTGCCGTTCCATGCCAACCTGCTGCAGGCGGCCATTTCAGCGGGCGCGCCGGTGCTGCCGGCCGCGCTGCGCTTTGCCGATGCCGCCACTGGCGAGACCAGCCAGGCGCCGCGCTACATCGGCGACGACAACCTGCTCGCATCGCTGTGGAACACGCTGCGCGCGCCGCCGCTGCTGGCCATCGTGCGCTACGGCGAGCCGCAGCCGTCGCACGGCCGCGACCGCCGCGAATGGGCCGTGTCGCTGCACGAAGACGTGCAGCAGCTGCGCCGCGAAACCCACTGACCCGCTGGGCATGGCCCAAAAAAAGCGCTCCCGAAGGAGCGCTTAACGGCGCGGATGCGCCGCGAGGAGGAACTTTCTCTCGAGCAACCGGTAATGTGGGAAGTTTCCTTGGAGGGTCAGAGGATGCCGAAGATCTTCAGGCCGATGATCACGACCAGCGGCACGCCGCAAAGCCAGAGGATGATGCTTTTCATTGTTCAGGTCTCCAAAGCCAACTAAGTAAGCCTGAAGGTTCGCCGCGGCGGCGGCGGGCACATGCGGGAGAAAGCTAGACAAGTACGTGGGCGAGTGCCTACACATGCTCGGGGTCGTCGTCCGGCGGCGCGCCTGCCCGCTTCGGCCTGAAGTCGCCGGGCTGTCGGCTGGTCCAGCGCCTGAAGGCCTGGCGGAAGTTGGACCCGTCGCTGAAGCCCAGCCGCGCCGCGATTTCTTCCTGCGTCAGGTCGGTGTCGCGCAGGTAGGCAATGGCCTGGTCCTTCAGCACGTTCGAGCGAAGTCCGCGAAAGGACGTGCCGGCTTCCTGCAGCCTGCGCCGCAAGGTGCGCGGATTCATCTGCAGCTCGCCCGCGATGTCGTCGATGTCCGGCGCGGGCTTTTCCGCGTGCTGTGCCGCAAGCAGTTCGCGCACGCGCGCCTCGATGCTGCCCCGCAAGGAGAGTTTCTTCAGCAGCACTTCGCAGCCAGCGCGCACCATCGCCATGCTGACCGCATTGGCGTGCGGCAACCTGTGCTCGAGCAGGGCCGGATCGAAATGGAAGCCGTCGTGCGGCTGGCCGAAGTGCACCGGGCAGCCGAAGAAATGCTCGTACAGCGAGGCATGCGCGGGCGCGTCGTAGCGCAGCGATATCGCGAGCGCCCTGAAGCCGGGGCCGAAGGCGATCTCGGACATCCGGTAGCCCATGCACAGGGCGAACTCCATGCTCATCTGGTATTCGGTGCTGTGCGGGTTCGAGACCAGCAGCGGGGTGTAGGTCCACCAGGCGCTGCCGCCGGCCTCGTGCAACTCGAAGGCGACCATCGGGCCCAGCACCCACTGGTACCTGACCACGAACTCGGCCAGTTCCCGGTAGGTGCGCGCGCTGCTCATGCCCATGCCCCACACGCCCAGCGAAGCCAGGCTGACGCGCCGGCCCGCCTCGAACGGCGCTTCGGGCCCCGGCGACAGCGCCACCGCATTGCGAAGAATGGTCTGCATCTGCGCATACGAGACCTTCCTCGAATGCGACATCAGCTCGCTTTCGTCGATTCCGGTGCCATGCAAGAGCTCCGATGCCGAGGCGCCGCTCTGCGTCAGCGCCATCACGCAGGCGGCCGTGCCGTGCATGGGATAGCAGCGGTCGTCGGGCGGGGCGACCAGGTTGCGGCGGGTTCCGAACCTCATGAGTGTGTTGGCGGATTCGTTGGTGGATGAACGACTCCGATTAAAGAAGACTTCGAACGGCCGCGTTCGATTCGCGGCTGCAGAAAGTCACACTCACGCTACCAATTGCGAAGAATTGGCGCTAAAAGTTGATCATTGGTAGTTAACGCGAGGTTAACTTCAGCTGGCCTCGTCGATCGGCACAAAGCCGAGCCTGCGCGAGATTTCAAGCGCGCAGGCTTTCAGCGGCACGGCCACGCGGCCGTCCCAGTCGCTGTCGAAGGTGGCTTCCGGGCCCATGGCCGTGATGCCCAGCACCAGGTTGTTGGTCGAGTCGAACACCGGCGCACAGAAAGCGTCGATGCCGGGAATCGGCTGGCCCAGCGTGCGCGACATGCCGTGCAGGCGGGTTTCGACCAGCAGCGCCTCGATCTGAGAGTGCGACAGCTCGGTGGTGGAGCCGCGGCCGTCGGCCGGGCGGGTGCGCGCCAGGTCTTCGAGCATCATCTTCTCGACCACCTTGGGCGGCAGGTAGGCCGCGAACAGCCGCCCGGTGGCCGTGTAGGCCAGCGACATGACGGTGCCGGTGCGCAGGTTCACGTGCAGCGGGTGGATGGGCTCCTCCAGCCGCACGACGGTCGGCCCGAAATTGCCCCATACGGCCACCGCGATGCTCTGTTCGGTTTCCGAGGCCAGCGCCTCGATGAGCGGCGACGCCTCCTTGATCGGGTCGAGCCGCTGCAGCTTGGCCAGACCCAGCTGCAGGGCCAGCGGCCCCAGTTCGTAGCGGCCCGCGCCGTCCTGAACGACGAAGCCCACCTTCAGAAAACTGACGAGGTAGGGATGTGCCTTGCCCACGGGAACGCCCGCGGCCTTGCCCAGGTCGCGCAGCGCCATCGGCGCGACGTGCCGACCCAGCGCCACGAGCAGCTGCGTTCCGATTTCGACTGACTGAATGCCACGTCTTGGCTTTTCCATGGGGCGCCCGGCGTGGGGAATGAGGGTGGGGGCGAGTATATCCATCAGGGTTTCTACTGATATTGTCACAGCCAATCGATGATGACTGATCATCTGATAGTAACTAAACGACTTGACCATATCAATAACGCTGCCTAAACTCCGCCGCAACTTAAGTCGTACACAAACAGGCGAAACAGGCAGAGATGGAACAGAACACTTTTGAATGCGACGTGCTGGTCGTCGGCAGCGGCGCCTCGGGCATGTCCACCGCCATCACGGCGGCTTCGCAGGGGTTGAAGGTGCTGGTGGTCGACAAGGAGCCGCGCTTCGGCGGCACCACCGCGCGCTCGGGCGGCTGGCTGTGGATCCCGGGCACGCGCCTGGCCACGGAGCAGGGCATCCACGAGCCCGAGGGCGCCGCGCTCACCTACATGAAGCACGAGACCACCACGCACTTCGATGCGGCGCGCGTCGGTGCCTTCCTCGACATGGGCCCCAAGGCCATCGACTTCTTCACGCGCAACACCTGCGTGCAGTTCGACATGCCGCCCGTGTTCCCCGACTACCACGCCGAAGCGCCCGGCGGCCAGCAGGGCGGCCGCTCGATGGTCACGCGCCCGTTCGACGGCCGCGAGCTGGGCAAGCGCGTCAAGCTGCTGGCGCCGCCGCTGCCCGAGCTGACCGTGTTCGGGATGATGTTGGGCTCGGGCCCCGAGATCAAGCACTTCATGCGGGCGTTCAAGTCGCCCACCTCGTTCTGGTACGTGACCAAGCGGCTGACCCGCCACTTCCTCGACGTGCTGGGCCACGGCCGCGGCATGACGCTGACCAACGGCAACGCGCTGGCCGGCCGCCTCGCCAAGGCCGCGATGGACCTGGACATTCCCGTGTGGCTTTCTTCGCCGGTGAAGAAGCTCGTGGTCGAGTACGACGGCGTCTCCGGCGCGGTGGTGCAGCACGAAGGCAAGAGCGTGCGCGTGGTCGCCAAGCGCGGCGTGGTGCTGGCCTGCGGCGGCTTCCCGTACGACGTGGAGCGCCGCAAGCAGCTGTTCCCGCACGCGCCGACCGGCCGTGAGCACTACTCGCCTTCGCCTTCCACCAACACCGGCGACGGCCTGCGCCTGGCCGAAGCCGTGGGCGGCCGCGTCGACGGCACCATTCCGCACGCCGCCGCGTGGGTGCCGGCTTCGGTTACCACCCGCCCCGACGGCACCAAGGGCGTGATGCCGCACTTCATCGACCGCGCAAAGCCCGGCGTGATCGCGGTCACGCCCAAGGGCAGGCGCTTCGCCAACGAAGGCAACTCGTACCACGACTTCGTGCAGGCGATGGTCAAGGCCTGCGAAAGCGACGGCGAACCCGAAGTCACGGCCTGGCTGCTGTGCGACCACAAGGCGCTGCGCAACTACGGCCTGGGCTGCGTCGCGCCGGCGCCGCTGCCCATCGGCCGCCACCTGAAGAGCGGCTACCTCAAGCGCGGCGCCACCGTCGGCGAACTGGCCAGGGAAATCGGCATTGCGCCGGCCACGCTCGAAGCCACCGTGCAGGAGTTCAACAAGGGCGCGCGCACCGGCGACGACCCCGCCTTCGGCAAGGGCAGCAAGGCCTACAACCGCTACCAAGGCGACGCCAACGTCACGCCCAACCCGTGCGTCGCGCCGCTGGAGAACGGCCCGTACTACGCCATCAGGCTGGTGGTCGGCGACATCGGCACCTTCGCCGGCCTCGTCACCGACGAGAAGACCCGCGTGCTCGACGCCAACCGCCAGCCGATCAAGGGCCTGTACGCCGTCGGCAACGACGCGGCCAGCGTGATGGGCGGCAACTACCCCGGCGCGGGCATCACGCTCGGCCCGGCGCTGACCTTCGGCTACGTGGCGGGCCTGCAGCTCGCGCAGGCCGAGGCCGCCGCGGCGGTGCAGCTGAAGGTGGAGCAGCGCGAAGCCGTGCCCGTGAGCCGCAAGGCCTGAGCCCTCCCGCAATCGAAGCATCCGCATTCCGTACATACATAGAAGGAGACACCGATGGCCTTTCCCTCCAACGTCGCGCCGCGCCTGCTCGAAGGCC
>PJUC01000205.1_pt1 | contig 35345 bp, 29 predicted proteins | sample 1512161 | NCBI WGS metagenome assembly PJUC01 (sample SAMN08177676, study PRJNA422409) | Soil metagenome, whole genome shotgun sequencing project. | isolation source: Soil enriched on filter paper | place: USA: Madison | collected 2015-01-15
ATTGCGTGGGCCGATCCAATGATTCGGAGTGCACCAACCTGCCGCTCTCGGCCAGCAGGACCTTCACGCCAAGCACGGCCACCTCTTCGGGCAGTTTCCTCAAGGGCCCGCTGTGGTACGCCGCCAAGTACGGCATGCCGGGGCGCGACCCTGCCACTGTCGTCGGTGATCCGGACAACTATTTCCTGGTCACCAACGCGACCACGCTGAAGGCGCAGATGACCAAGGCCTTCAACGACATCCTGCAGAACACCAACTCGGTGACGGCGGTGGCGGTGGACGTGCCCGGCGGCACTCTCGCAGCGGGCGCCGATGTCTATCGCACCCGCTTCGAGGCAGATGGCTGGGTCGGCGATGTGATCCGCGAAAGCCTGACCGACACCGGCACCACCGGCCTGAGCTATGTACGCAAATGGAGTGCGGCCGAGATGCTGTCCAAACGCACGACAGCCCGGAACATTCTGTACGCCGGTGCCGGTACCACCACGCCGACTTTGCGCCCCTTCACCTTTACCGGCATCAACGGGCAGACGGCCGATGCAGCTTGGCTCACGGCGCTCAACAAAAGTCCTGCCACCAACCAGGCGGATGCCAAGGCCGAGCAGCGCATCAGCTTCCTGCGCGGCGAGAACGACTCGTTCCGCGCCCGCAAGAGCCTGGCCAGCGGCAAGTCCAACATATTGGGTGACATCGTCAATTCCTCGCCGCTGCGCGTGAAGGGAGCGCTCTACCGGGCGGGAGCGGCTGACACCCTGGAAGGCACCGGAAGCAACTACGCCACTTTCGCCGCCGGCCAGGCGGAAAAGTCCGAGATGATCTATGTGGGCGCCAACGATGGCATGTTCCACGCATTCCGTGCCGACACCGGAGACGAGTCGTTTGCCTTCATTCCCACGGCGATGCGCAACAACCTGAATACGCTCACTGCGCCCGACTACGGCAAGAAAGACGGCACGCCCCATCGCTACTACGTCGACGGCACGCCGGTGGCCTCCGATGTGTACTTCGGCTCGGCGTGGCACAAGGTGCTGGTGGGCAGCTTGGGCGCCGGGGGCAGGCAGGTGTTCGCGCTGGACGTCACGGACCCCGCCTCACCTCAATTGCTGTGGGAGTTCGGTGCCGACACGGCCGCCGGCACCAACCTGAACATGGGTAATTCGCTGCCGCAGCCGACCATCGCCCGCCTCAACGATCCCGCGGGTGGCAAGGGTAAATGGGTTGCACTGGTGCCCGGCGGGTATCAGGGAGGCAACAGCAGCTCGGGCGGTGGCGGTGCCAGCCTGTTCGTGGTGGATATTTCCAATGGGAGCGTGCTGCGCCGCTTCGATCTGGACGGCGGCATGACGGCGGCCGAGCTGACTGCTTCGCTGCCCCTGGGCAACGGGCTGTCGCGCGTGACTGCCGTGGATAACACCCGCGATGGCAAGGTGGACGTAGCCTACGCGGGTGACTTGGCAGGCAACATGTGGCGCCTGGACATGAGCAGCGGCGACATCTCGGCGTGGACTGTGCAGAAGTTCTTCACCGCCAAGGACGCCGACGGAAAGCGCCAAGCCATCACGGCGGCGCCTTACGTGACGAAGCATCCGACCGGCAAGGGCGATCTGGTGATATTCGCCACTGGCCGCCTTCTGACGGCCAGCGACAAGAGCAATCTTCAGCGCCAGACGGTGTATGGCGTCTGGGATCGTTACAGCGACGGCGGTGCAACCGCACCCACGCCATTGCCGACGGCGTCCAAGGCGCGCACCGACCTGCAGGGCCAGTCGTTCGCGGAGCTGGAAGCCGGCACGGGCAACTTCTCGCTGACGAACAACCCAGTAGCTTGGTACAAGGCCAATGCCACCGGCAAGCAGGACAACGATGTCGACAAATGGGGCTGGGTCGTGGACCTGCCGCGCAACGGCGAGAAGGTGATCTACGACATGACGTTGTACGGGCGAGGACTGTTCCTCTCGTCGGTGCGGACTTCCGAAGATCCCTGTGCGGCAGGCATGGGCGGCACGATCTATGGCATTGACCCCAACGGCGGCGGCCGCACCAACTATGTCGTGTTCGACATGAACGGTGATGGCGTCTTCAGTGCCGCGGATGCGGTCGCTGGTGGCCAAGTCAACGGCACGGAAACGGGGGCAGGCAAGCAGACAATACGTGCGGAGCGAGTGTTCGACCCCAGCGCGAACGCTGAGCGCAGGGTCAATCATGGCTTGCAGTTCGGTCGTCAGAGCTGGCGCAAGCAGCCGCCGAACAGTTGATGTCTCAGCCGAGCGGCATGTATCTAAAGGAGAAACCAGTGCGCAATGCTGAAAAGGGCTTCACCCTGATCGAACTCATGATCACAGTGGCCGTCATCGGCATCCTTGCTGCGATTGCCTACCCGTCTTATACGGAATACGGGTTCCGTGCCCGTAGGGCGGAAGCGCAGAACTTGCTCAATGATGCCGCTGCTCGCCAAGAGCGGTGGAAGGCGCAGAACGGCAAGTATGCGGCACCAGCAGACCTTGCCAAGCTGAAGCTGCCGAACGGCGATAAATCGGAGAACGGCTATTACACCTTGACCCTGACTCAGGCCAGCGACGGCGGCGACGGTGGATATGCATTCAAGGCTGCACGTGCTGGCGTACAGGCAGCCGACCGCAAGTGTGGCGACTTCACGTTGGATGCCACGGGCAAGAAAGGCATGGCTGCGGATACGCCTGGTACTGTGGTGACTTGCTGGCGCTAGGTGTTCGGCATTGCGCAGGTCTTCACTCTGCCACCCAACTCCCCGACTTCCCCCCATGCTTCTCCAGCACGTGCACATCGGTGATCCGCATCCCCCGGTCCACCGCCTTGCACATGTCGTAGATCGTCAGTAGCGCCACCTGCACGGCCGTCAGCGCCTCCATCTCCACCCCGGTCGGCCCCACGGTCTCGACGGTGGCCGTGCAGGCCACCTGCGGCGCGTTGCCTGAGTCGGCAAGGGCAAACGCCACCGCCACCCGCGTCAGCGCCAGCGGATGGCACAGCGGAATCAGGTCGCTCGTCTTCTTCGCAGCCTGGATGCCTGCGATTCGGGCGATGCCCAGCACGTCGCCCTTCTTCGCCGTTCCCGATTCGATCAGCGCCAGCGTCGCCGCCTGCATCTCGATGCGGCCCGTCGCCACGGCCACGCGGTGGGTGGAGGCCTTGCCGGCCACGTCGACCATGTGGGCCTGGCCCTGGGCGTCAAAATGGGTGAGAGTGCTCATGGTGAACGTTCGATTTGAAGATGCATCATACGAGCCCGAGCCACAGACGAGGAATGCCGCGCTTGACTCCCACTCCCTTCAGAAGACGCCGCCTGACACCCGCCTTGCGGACGTTCTGCGCTACTTTCTTGATAGCGTCCCAGGCCCTGCTGCCGGCCCCCGCGCTGGCGCAGATGCAGATGCAGGTTTTGCCCGGCCTGGGCGACGGCGGCGAGATGACCGCCAGCGCCGAGCGCCACCTCGGCGACCAGATCGCCCGCGAGCTCTATCGCGACACCGACTACATCGACGACCCCGTGGTCGCGGCCTATGTGCAGGACATCTGGCAGCGCCTGCTGGCGGCCGCCCGCGCGCGCGGCGAGCTCACGCCCGAGCTCGACGAGCGCTTTGCCTGGACCATCCTGCTGGGCCGCGACCGCAACATCAACGCCTTCGCGCTGCCCGGCGGTTATCTGGGCCTGAACCTGGGCCTCGTCGCCGCGGTCGGCAGCCGCGACGAGTTGGCGACGGTGCTGGGGCACGAGCTCTCGCACGTCACGCAGCGCCACATCTCGCGCATCATGAGCAAGCAGGGCAAGCAGATGCCGCTGATGATCGCGGGCCTGATCCTCGGCATGATCGCGGCCGGCAAGAGCCGCAACGGCGATGCCGGCCAGGCCGTGATGATGGGCAGCCAGGCGCTCTTTGCGCAGAACCAGCTGAACTTCTCGCGCGACATGGAGCGCGAGGCCGACCGCGTCGGCTTCGGCGTGATGACGCAGGCGGGCTTCGCGCCGCAGGGCGCGGCCGCGATGTTCGAGAAACTGCAGTACGCCTCGCGCCTGAACGACAACGGCTCGTACCCCTACCTGCGCAGCCATCCGCTGACCACGGAGCGCATCTCCGACATGCAGGGCCGCTTCCAGTTCCGCATGGACGCCACGCCGCCGCTGCCGCTCGTCATGGACCACGCGATGATCGCTTCGCGCGCCCGCGTGCTGACGCGGCCGGGTGTCGACGTGCTGCGGCTGTGGGTCGATTCCGCGTCCTCCGGCGAATTCGCGAAAAGCTCGCCGGCGCAGCAGGCCGGCACGCTCTACGCGGCAGCGTTGTCGGCGAAGGAACTGCGCGATTACAAGGCTGCGCGCGCGCTGGCCGAGCGGCTGACGGCTCGCACGGCCGATGACCCTGCCGCGGCCAAGCAGGCGCGCTGGCTCGGCGCCGAGATCGAACTCGCCGCGGGTGCCCCGGCCAAGGCCGCCGCGCTGGTCGACGCCAAGTCGAAGGAGCGGCCGGAGATGATGCTCGCCGCCGAAGCCGCGACCGCCCTGCGCCAGCCCGCACCGATGATTCCCGTGCTGCGCGACTGGGTCGCGGCAAAGCCGCGCGATGCGACGGCATGGCACACGCTGGCCAACCTCTACGGGGCGGAGAACGACACGCTGCGCGCGGTGCGCGCCGATGCCGAGGCCAACGTCGCGATCCTCGACTATCCGGCCGCGCGAGACCGTTTCAAGGCAGCGCAGGAACTGATCCGCCAGTCCGGCAAGCCGGTCGATCACTACGAGGCGTCGATCATCGACACCCGGGCGCGGGCGGTGGATGTGCTGGTGAAAGAACAGGCGGCCGAGCCGCCGCTGAAGTAGCCCGCGCAGGGCTGTTGCTTCAGCGCCTGGACAGCAGCCCGCCCAGCGCGGACTCGATCAGCAGGCCCAGCAGCGAGTAAAGCAGCGAGCCGATCAGCGCGGCCAGGAAGCCGTTCACGTGGAATCCGGCGAGCAGCCCCGAGGCGGCCCAGAACAGCAGCGCGTTGATCACGAACAGGAACAGCCCGAGCGTGACGATGGTGACGGGAAGCGTCAGCACCACCAGCACCGGCCGCACGATCATGTTGAGCAGGCCGATGACGGCCGCGGCAATCAGCGCGGAGCCGAAGCTGTTGACCTGGACGCCGCTGTAGAGATAAGCCACCGCCAGCAGCGCGACGGCGCTGAGCAGCCATTTGATGATGATGCGCATGCGGCGCAGGATACCCCAGGGTGCCCGGACAAAACAAACGAGCCCCGGTGCGTTGCCGCGCCGGGGCTCGTGGAAGAAGAGAACGCGAGCCGCTTACTCGGCCAGCTCGTTCGCCAGCACCAGCAGTGCGCCCATGCCCATCACCGCGCCCGGGAAGGCCCAGCCCGACTGGTGCGCCGGCTTTTGCTCCGGCGTCACCGGCTCCAGGTCGACGCCGATCTTCGGACGGCGCGCATCGACCACGTGCGCGGCACCGTGCTCGCGCTTCAGCTGCGCGGTCAGCTCGGCCAGCGGGCCCTTGGCCAGCACCGGCGTCACCTGCCCGCCGTTGCGCTCCAGCAGGGGCAGCATCTGTGCCTGCACCTTGCTGAACCACTTGGCGCGCCAGTTCTCGCGCGCGCTGTGGCTCACCCACTTGCTGATGCGATGCGTCATGCGCGGCGCGCAGGCCACCAGCACCCAATGGCGCGCCACGACGTTGTTCGCGTCGGGCGCGAGTTCGGCGAACTGTTCACAGGCGTAGGTGACGTCGTCGATATAAAGAATGATCTTTTCCATGGCGTGCTCCTTCAGATAGTTAGAGTGACAGAGGCTGGCTTGTGACGGAAGTTCGCGGTATCGATGTCCGGTGGCTGCGAGCGATGCTCAGCCGGTGGTCACCGGGGTCTGCGGCTTGTTGCGGGCCTGGCGGGCGGCAATCCACTTGCCGATCACCAGCACCAGCAGTGCGCCGCCAACGCCGGCCGCGTACTTGATGGTGTCGGTCTGCGGCACCTTCGGCACCCAGGTCCAGGCAGCGGCGTTGGCGAGCGCGGGATCGGAAACGGCCATCGTGCCGGCGATCCAGCCGAGCAGCATGCCGCCGGCGGTGATGATCATCGGGAACTTGTCCATCAGCTTGATGACCAGCTGGCTGCCCCAGACGATGATCGGGATGCTCACGAGCAGGCCGAAGATCACGAGCGGCATCTGGTGGCCTTCGCCCGCGCCTTGCGCGGCGCCGGCGATGGCGATCACGTTGTCCACGCTCATCACGAGGTCGGCAATGATCACGGTCTTGACCGCGCCCCACAGCTTGTCGCTGCCGGTGATGTTGCCGTGCGCGTCGTCATGCTCGGGTGCCAGCAGCTTCACGCCGATCCACACCAGCAGGATGGCGCCGACCAGCTTCAGGAACGGAATGGCCAGCAGCGTGAGCGCGAAGAAGATCAGGATGACGCGCAGGATGATGGCGCCGGCGGTGCCCCAGAGGATGCCCTTGGTGCGTTGGTGCGGCGGCAGCTTGCGGCAGGCCAGTGCGATCACGACGGCGTTGTCGCCGCCGAGCAGGATGTCGATCATGATGATCTGACCGACAGCGACCCAGAATTCCGGGGCCATGAACAGTTCCATAGGTTCCTCTTGGTTGTCGCGCCCCAGCCTCGCCCCTGGAAGGGCGACGACGAAGGCGCATGGCGATGCGTTTCGATTCATCCTGGGCGGATGGTCGAAAGCGAGGAAGAAAGGCCGGGTGATACCGGGGACTCGCGAACGCTTCGACCAAACCTGCACAGGTTCAAATCGAAGGTCTTGCTCGACACCGCGCGCGCAAAAAACAATGCGCGTACGCTGCCCGGCAGGCCGGAAGTGTTTTGCTTCGTATTGACGACCTGACGATTCGCGCCGTCGTGGACGGCGGTCGGGAGCTACTCCCCTTCGTGGGCGGGATTAGAGCATCGAAGACATCGGCGGCGCAACCGAAAGTTTTCAGGAGTTTAAAAAGAATGCGCTGAAAATGCGCATGAACAGGGGCTCTCATGCTCCTTGTTTTGTAGCAATCATGGCCCTTCACGGCTTCGGGGCATTGCCGGTCTATGATCCCCGCTCGCTGGATTCTTCATTCTTCATGGCCGCCATACACATCACCGACATCGAGGCCGCCATCAATCACTGGCGCGAGAAATCACCCTCGCCCGACGGGGTCACGCTGGGCCCCGAGCTGCGGGCGCTGGCCGAGGTCTACGCGCTCATGGTCTTTCATCACGAGGAGGAGGTCGACGAGGTCGGCTTTCCGCCCAAGGCCTGGGCCGCATGGATGGCCTGGTACGAAAGCACGCCCGACACCCCCTGCATCGCGATCTGCTCCACCAGCCAGGGCGACGACGAATGCAAGGGCTGCGGCCGCAGTTTCGACGAAGTGCAGCTCTGGCCCGCCATGACGCCGGTAGAGAAGCGCGCCACCTGGCGCCGCATCACCATGGAAGACTCGGCCTGGCGCTTCAACCGCTATGCGGAGCGCGCGCGCGAGGCAGAACCGCCGCCGTCCGCCGCCGAACCCGGGTTCGACCCCGACAACGAGCAGAACTGGGCGCCCTGACGATGCGCCGCCTCGCGCAAGCCCCCAACCTCGCCATCGCGACCGTGTGGGCGCATGCCTTGCGCGAAGAGGGCGTGGCCGCCACCGTGCAGCGCGAGTTCCTCGGCGCGGTCATGGGCCAGCTGCCGCCCGACCAGTGCCTGCCCGAGATCTGGATCGACGACGAGACCCAGTTCGACCTCGCCAGGCGCCTGTTGCACGAGCTGCAGCACCGTCCGCAGCGCAGCTGGCAGTGCGTGTGCGGCGAGCACGTCGAAGGCGGCTTCGAGCAGTGCTGGCAGTGCGGCGAGATGATGCCGGCGGTCTAGCCGCGCGGCGTTACTTCCAGCGCAGCAGCTCGACGTCGATGCTGTTCGTGCCGTCGCCAAGCGTCAGCGTGTTTTCCTGGATCGTCGCCTGCAGCTGCATGCTGCGCTGCGCGAGCGCGGCCAGCGCCTGCGAAGCAGCGGTCGGCACGCGGTAGACCTTGAGGTTCTGCGGCCGCGTCAGCTTGTTCTCGATGCCTCGCCACCAGATCTCGGCCGCGTGGTTGAAGCAATAGACGATCACTTCGTCCGCCTTGCCGCAGGCCTTGATGATGGGCTTGTCCTCCGGCTGGCCGACCTCGATCCAGATCTTCACCTCGCCGGTGAAGTCGCGCAGCCACACGTCGGGCTCGTCGACGTTCGACAGGCCGGCGCCGAAGGCCAGCGTGCCGTCGCCGTTGCAGATGTCCTGCAGCTGGTGCGCGTTCAGCGCGAGCGCGACGAGCCGGATCATCATCCGCTCGTCGGTTTCGCTCGGGTGGCGCGCCAGCGTCAGCGCATGGTCGGCGTAGTAGCCGTGGTCGATGTCGGCCACCGCGAGAGTGGCCTTGAAGATGGTGGACTTGAGTGCCATCAGATGCGCTTGGCCAGCTCGGCAGCCTTGCCGACGTAGCTGGCCGGCGTCATCGCCAGCAGGCGGGCCTTTTCCTCTTCCGGAATTTCCAGCGAGCGGATCAGCCCGTGCAGCGCCTCGGCCGTCACGGTCTTGCCGCGCGTCACTTCCTTGAGCTGCTCGTAGGCGCCCTGCACGCCGAAGCGGCGCATCACGGTCTGGATCGGCTCGGCCAGCACTTCCCACGAGGCGTCGAGGTCTTCGGCCAGCGCTTCCTCGTTGAGTTCGAGCTTGCCCAGGCCGGTGGCCAGGCTGGCATAGGCCAGCGTGGCGTAGCCGAAGGCCACGCCGATGTTGCGCAGCACCGTGCTGTCGGTCAGGTCGCGCTGCCAGCGGCTGATGGGCAGCTTCTCGCTCAAGTGGCGCAGCACCGCGTTGGCCAGGCCCAGGTTGCCTTCGGCGTTCTCGAAGTCGATCGGGTTGACCTTGTGCGGCATGGTCGAGGAGCCGATCTCGCCCTTCTTCAGGCGCTGCTTGAAGTAGCCCAGGCTCACGTAGCCCCAGATGTCGCGCGAGAAGTCGATCAGGATGGTGTTGGCACGCGCCACTGCGTCGAACAGCTCGGCCATGTAGTCGTGCGGCTCGATCTGGATGCTGTACGGCTGGAAGCTCAGGCCCAGGCCCAGCGGCGCGGGCGTCTCGATGACCTTGCGGCTGAAGGCTTCCCAGTCGAACTCCGGCCAGGCGGCGAGGTGGGCGTTGTAGTTGCCGACGGCGCCGTTCATCTTGCCCAGCAGCTGCACCGATGCGATCTGCGCGCGCGCCTTCGACAGGCGCACCGCCACGTTGGCGATTTCCTTGCCCACGGTGGTCGGGCTGGCGGTCTGGCCGTGCGTGCGCGAGAGCATCGACACATCGGCGAACTGATGCGCCATTTCGCGCAGCTTGGCGATCAGCCCGTCGACGGCCGGCAGCATGACCTTGTCGCGCGCGGCCTGGATCTGCAGGGCGTGGCTGGTGTTGTTGATGTCTTCGCTGGTGCAGGCGAAGTGCACGAACTCGGCGGCGGCCAGCAGCTCGGGCCGGGCCTCGAACTTGGACTTGATCCAGTATTCGACGGCCTTCACGTCGTGGTTGGTGGTTTTCTCGATTTCCTTGATGGCCAGCGCGTCGGCCTCGGAAAAGTGGGACACCAGGCCCAGCAGGTACTTGCGGGCGCCGCCCGTGAGGGGCTTGAATTCGGCGAAGCCGCAGTCGGACAGCGCAATGAACCACGCCACCTCGACTTGCACGCGCCGGTGCATATAGCCCTGTTCGCTCATCAGCGGGCGCAACGCCGCAAGTTTGGCCGCGTAGCGGCCATCAAGGGGGGAAAGGGCGGAAACGGTGGAAAAGCTCATGCCTCAATTTTAGGCGGCCGGCGGTCCGTGGGGCCGGCCCGACACATCGGGGCCGATTCGGACCTCCGGTTTTCCCATTCACCTAAAATGACTATTAACTAATGTTGTCATAGTTTGGGGAGAGAGCCTTCATGAAACTGATCGGATCGGCCGCCAGCCCGTATGTGCGCAAGGTGCGTGTGGTGCTGGCCGAGAAACGGCTCGATTACCAGTTCCTGATCGAAGACGTCTGGGCTGCCGAAACCACCATCGCCAGCTCCAATCCCCTGGGGAAGGTGCCCTGCCTGATCATGGAAGGCGGCGAGGCGATGTTCGACTCGCGCGTGATCGTCGAATACCTCGACACCCTGTCTCCGGTCGGCAAGCTGATTCCCCAGCAAGGCCGCGAGCGCGCCGAGGTCAAGACCTGGGAAGCTCTGGCCGACGGCGTCATGGACGCCGGCGTGCTCTGGCGCCTGGAAGCCACCTGGTCCGGCCGCAACGACGGCGAACGCAGCGCGGCATGGATCGAGCGCCAGCGCACCAAGGTGCTGGACGGCGTCGCGGCCATGGCCAAGGGGCTGGGCGACAAGCCCTTCTGCAGCGGCATCCACCTGAGCCTGTCGGACATCGCGGTCGGCTGCACGCTCGGCTGGCTGGACCTGCGCTTCCCCGAGATCGAGTGGCGCGCCGACCACGCCAATCTCGCCAAGCTGTACGACAAGCTGATGCTGCGCCCCAGCTTCATCGACACGAAGCCTTGACTCTCCCCCAGGCTTCGCGCACTGCGTGTCGCTTCTCCTTCCCCCTCGCCGGGGGCGACACCGGTGGCCCGGCGAAGCCGGTTCCACGGTGTCTCGCGAAGAATCCTTCCGCTACCGTCACAAGCCGGTGAAGCGCGCCACCGCCGGAAAGTACAGCCGGTAGGGCAGAAGCCGCATGAGCTTCATCCAGAAGGTGAAGCGGCGCGGGAAGTGGATCTCGAAATCGCCCCGGCGCCAGCCCTCGAGCATGGCCTCGGCCGCCTGGGCGGGGGTGATCAGCGCCGGCATCCTGAAATCGTTCTTCGCCGTGAGCGGAGTGTCGACGAAGCCCGGCTGCACCACGCTCACGCCGATGCCGCGCGCATGCAGGTCGACGTACAGCACCTCGGCCAGGTTGGTGAGCGCCGCCTTGGTCGGACCGTAGGCCAGGCTCTTGGGCAGCCCGCGAAAGCCGGCCACGCTGCCGGTGATCGACACATGCCCCGCACCGCCCGCCACGAAGCCGGGCAGCACCGCCGCCAGCACATTCAGCGCGCCGACATAGTTGACCTGCTGGTGCGCCAGCATCTGCTCGAGCGAGAACGCATCGGCGCGCAGCGCGCCATAGGTGGCGGCGTTGAAGAGCACGAAATCGATGGCGCCCGTGGCCGCCAGCAGCTGCGCATGCGCGGCGGCCACCGCGGCGCTGTCGCGCACGTCGAGCGGCAGCACGATCACGCGCGGCGGCTGGCCGGCATGGTTGTGCAGCAGCGCCAGTTCTTCGAGCGCCTCGGCGTTGCGCGCCGACACCCCGACCCGCGCGCCGCGCTCCAGCAGCGCCAGCACCGTCGCCCGGCCGATGCCCGTGGACGCGCCGACGATCCACGCGGTCTTGCCCTGCCAGTCGGCGAGCGGAGGATTCAGCGGCTTCAAGGCGCGGCCTTCGAGACCGGCATGGGCTGCTGCGATGCCGCCGCCGCCGGGCGAATCACCAGTGCCCACAGCGAGGCGCCCGCAAGCACCTTGAGCACGCAGGGCAGCAGGCAATAGGCCAGCGACAGCGCCTGCAGCGCGCCTGCCTCGCGCGCGCCGGGCACATAGCCGGCCAGTCCGAGCAGCGGCAGCGCCAGTCCCGCCGCCAGCGCCAGGTTGAGCTTGGTCGCGAAATTCCACCAGCCGAAGTAGGCGCCGGCATGCGGCTGGTCGCCGGCGTCGGCAATGATCCCGGCCAGCAGGGCGCTCGGCAGCACCAGGTCGGAGCCGATCGCGAAGCCCGACAGCGCGCACACCACCAGGAACGGCACCGCGTCGCCCGCGCCCATCGCGCCGGCCCAGGCGAACACCGCCACCGACATGCACATGCCGCCGAGCCACGAACGCGCCAGCCCGAAGCGTTTCACGATGCGCAGCCACGCCGGAATCGACGCCGCCGCCATCACGAAGTACAGGCCCAGGAAGGCCGGCTCCAGCGCGGCCGGCGCGCGCAGCCGGTCCTGCACGAAGAACAGCACCAGCGTGGCCGGCACCGCGCTCGCGATGCCGTTGAGCACGAACACCGCCAGCAGCCGGCGGAATGCCGGGCGGCGCAGCGGCAGCCGCAGGTCGACCTCTTGATGCGCAGCGCTGCCACGCACGGGCCGCGGCGCCTGCGTCCATAGCACCCAGCCGATCACCAGCAGCACGCCGAACAGCGCCACCATCGCGGGCAGCCCCGCCAGCGTCGGGATCACCGAGGCGAGCACCACGCCGACCAGCCCCAGTCCTTCTCGCCAGCCGACGATGCGTCCGCGCTGCAGGGCGTCGCCGCCGAGCATCGCGCCCCACGACTGGTGCGCGATGCTCAGCATGCTGTAGCCCGCGTAGGTCAGCGCCAGCAGCACGGCCGCCGCCACCAGCAGCGCGCCATGGCTCGACGGATCGACCAGCGCCTGCGGAAAGAACAGCAGCCCGAAGCCCAGCAGCAGCACGCCGGCCGCGACGGCGCCGCCGCCCAGCACCGCGTGCGCCGAGCGCGCGTGCAGCCGGTCGCTGAGCCGCCCGAGCAGCGGGTCGATCAGCGCATCGAGCAGCCGCGCGCCCAGCAGCACGGCGCCCAGCGTGGCCAGCGGCACGCCGAAGGCGCGCGCGTAGTGGTTGGGCAGCAGCACGTAGAGCGGCAGCGCGACAAAGGCGAGCGGCAGCCCGAGAAGGCCGTAGCGCAAGCCGGCCAGGGGTCCGAAGGAAGACGACACCAAGGTCCGCGCGATCTAGCGCTTGCGCAGTGTGTACTGCACCACGTCGATGTTGGCCTGCGAGAACGCGGCCTCGCAGTAGGCCAGATAGAACTCCCAGATGCGCATGAAGCGCTCGTCGAAGCCCAGCTGCAGGATCTGCGCGCGCTGTCCCAGGAAGCTCTCGCGCCAGCGGCGCAGCGTCTCGGCGTAGTCGGCGCCGAAGGCGAACTCGTCCACCACCTCCAGCCCCGCGGCCTCGGCCTCGCGGCGGAACTCGCGCGGGCACGGCAGGCAGCCGCCCGGGAAGATGTACTGCTGGATGAAGTCGGTCGAGTCGATGTAGCGGTCGAACAGCTCGTCGTCGATCACGATGCTCTGCACGCAGGCGCGGCCGCCCGGCTTGAGCAGCCGGCTCACGCTGCGGAAGTAGGTCGGCCAGTACTCGCGGCCCACGGCCTCCACCATCTCGATGGAGCAGACCGCGTCGAAGGGTGCGTCCGAGATGTCGCGGTAGTCCTGCAGGCGCAGGTCCGCGCGCAGGCCGGCGGTGCGCTGCTGCGCGAAGGCGAGTTGCTCGGTCGAGAGCGTCACGCCCGTCACCGAGGCGCCGAAGTCGACGGCGGCCATCTCGGCCAGCGCGCCCCAGCCGCAGCCGATCTCGAGCACGCGGTCGCCGGGTTTCACGGCCGCGAGTTCGAGCGCGCGGCGCACCTTGGCGCGCTGCGCACCGGGCATCGGCTTGGAGAGGTCGCCCTCGAACCAGGCCGACGAGTAGTTCATCGTCTCGTCGAGCCAGAGCTTGTAGAACGCGTTGCCCAGGTCGTAGTGCGCATGGATGTTGCGCGAGCTGCCGGCCTTGCTGTTGCGGTTCATGAGGTGCCGCACCCGGTACACCAAGCGGCCGAACCAGTTGCCGTACACCACGTCTTCGATTGCGCGGCGGTTGGCGATGAACACCTTGATCAGCTCGGTGAGGTTGGGCGTGGTCCAGTCGCCCGCGATGTAGCTCTCGGCAAAGCCGATGTCGCCCGACTTGAGCGCGGCCTTGCACACGTTCCAGTTGCGCAGCGTGAGCGAGGCGGTGGGGCCGCTGCCGGGCGTGGCGCCGAAGTGCCGCACGGAGTCGTCCGGCAGGCGCACGGTGAGCGAGCCGTAAGCCAGCCGCTGCAGCAGGCCGAGCACGGTGCGCGCGGCGCCGGGCGCATCCTGGGGCAGCGAGAAGCGGGAGGCAGTGGTGAGGGAGGAAGTCATTAAAGTACCTTCGTGCTGCGCACTGCAGTGCGAGCTTGCTTGGGGCGGCCCGGCGCGGCGCTCATGGATTCGCCTGCTGGTTGTCGCGTGAAACGAAATGGGTGGGCGGCGCCGGCTTGGCGACGAACGGCACGCGCTTGAGCCAGAGCCTGGCGGCCTGCCAGTGGATGCGCGCGATCAGCCCGAAGGTCATCGCCGGGTAGCGCCACAGCGCGCGCCGCACGCTGGCCGCGTCCATGGGGGCGAGCTGGCCGCTCACGCTGGTCTGCAGCAGCGGGCCTTCGGCGTCGTCGTGGTCGATGCGCACCACGGTGCGCGTCAGCTCGGCATCGACGAAGAAGCGGAACCGGTAGCCGCCGCTGACCTGGCAGAACGGCGAGACGTGGAAAGCCTTCGCGGCCTTGAGCTCGGCGCCGTACACCGGCCGGTCGAGCAGGTAGCAGTGGCGCTCGCCGAAGGTGTTGTTCACCTCGACCACGATCGCCCGCAGCACGCCTTCGGGCGTGTGGCAATACCAGAAGCTCACCGGCTTGAAGGTGTAGCCGAACACGCGCGGATAGCAGTGCAGCCAGGCTTCGCCGGTGGCGTCGTGGATGCGGTGGGCGGCCAGCAGTTCGTCGAGCCAGGCCAGCGCGCCGCCTTGCTGCGGCGCTCGGCCGTCGCCGTGGTCGACGTCGTGGAAGGAAATCGCGGCCCGGCGATTGAGCGCCACGGCCTCGCTGCCATGCGCGCGCAGCGTGCGCATCGGCAGCATCAGGAAATAGGTCGGATAGGCGAAGGCGTTGCGCGCCGGGCGCAGGCGTGCATGGCGGACTTCCCCGAAGCCCATCAGCGGCACGGCCTGCGTCGGTGTCATGCCGCGCGCCTCGCGGTCGCGTCGCTGCCGGAGGACAACCGCGCGCGCAGGCCCGCGGCGGCGGCCAGGCCGGCCTTCAGGCCGTCCTCGTGGAAACCGTAGCCCATCCAGGCGCCCGCGAACCAGGTGTTGCGCTGGCCTTGCAGGGCCGGCACCTCGGCCTGCGCGCGGATCGCGGCAAGGTCGAGCACCGGGTGGTCGTAGTCGTATTCCGCCATGACCTGACTACGCTGGATCTCGCGAACCGGATTCAACGAAACGACGACCGGCTGCTCCCAGGGCAGCGGCTGCAGCTTGTTCAGCAGGTAGTGCAGGCAGACCCGGCCCGATTCACGCTCGCCGACGGCAGCCCGCTCGTAGTTCCAGGCGGCCCACGCCGAGCGGTGCCGCGGCAGCACGGCCGCGTCGGTGTGGAGCACGGCGTGGTTCGGCTGGTAGCGGATCGCGCCCAGCACGGCGGACTCGGCCGGGCTGGCGTCGCCCAGCATTGCCAGCGACTGGTCGGAGTGGGTGGCCAGCACGACGTGGTCGAAGCGCTCGGTGCCGGCGTCGGTCGCCAGCAGCACGCCGTTCTCGGTGCGGGTGATGCGCCGCACGGGGGTGTTCAGGCGCTTGTCGGGCAGGCCGGCGACGATTTTCTCGACGTAGTTGCGCGAACCGCCGCGCACGGTGCGCCACTGCGGCCGGTTGGCGATCTGGATCAGGCCGTGGTTGTGGCAGAACCGGATCATGGTGGCCACCGGGAACGCCAGCATCTGCGTGGTCGAGCAGCTCCAGATGCAGCCCATCATCGGCAGGAAATACCAGTCGCGGAATGCCGCGCCGAAGCGGTTGGCATCGAGGAATTCGCCGAGCGGCTGGGCCAGTTCGCCCTCGGTGCCGGCCTCGGCGATGCGGGTGGTCAGGCGGTTGAAGCGCAGCAGGTCGCGCAGCATGCCCAGGAAGCGGGCGTCGAACAGGTTGCGGCGCTGCGCGAACACGGTGTCGAGGTTGTTGCCGCTCCATTCGAGCGGGCGGCCATCGTCGCGCGTCGCCTGGACCGAGAACGACATGTCCGACGCGGCGGTCTCGACGCCGAGATCGGAGAAAAGCCGGATCAGGTGGGGATAGGTGCGGTCGTTGTAGACCAGGAAGCCGGTGTCCACGCCGTGCGCGACGCGGGTGGCATCGGCGGGCGAGCGCGCAAGCTCGATAGTTGCCGTGTGGGCGTGGCCGCCGAAGTAGTCACTGGCTTCGAAGAGGGTGACGGCGGCCGCGTCACGCAACGTGTGCGCCGCGGCCAGTCCCGAGATGCCGGCGCCGATGACGGCGATGCGGGTGGGCTGCGTCATCGCACAACCCCCGCCCGGCCAGAAGACAAAAATGCTGCGAGGCGCCCCGACGCGAAGGAGGGAGGGAGGGAGGAGGAGAAGAATCGCCTCGGGATTTCGACCGGACGGCAGGCGTCCGGAAGACCTCGCAACATGAAAACTGGTGGGCAATCACTGCCCACGCAAGTTAGGAGCGAAGCGGCTGCGGAACGGTTCCCACCGCAGTGGTAAACGTTTGTTTCGCTCAGTTCACATTGATTTGGACGCATCGGTAAATAATATTACCGATCCGTCTTTCTGTGAACTGTGCAGTCTCAATTTGGTCCGAGCTGCTTCTCGATGACGCTCACGAAACCGTTTTCGTCTGGCGCGGTCATGCTCGACCACGCCTGCACGACCTTGCCGTCGCGCCCGATCAGATACTTGTAGAAATTCCACTTGGGCGTGGTGCCCGAGGCCTGCGCGAGCTGCTTGAACAGCGGATTCGCCTCGGTGCCGCGCACCGACGACTTGGCGAACATCGGGAATTTCACCCCGAAGGTGCTCTCGCAGAAGTCGGCGATTTCCTTGTTCGAGCCCGACTCCTGGGAGAAGTCGTTCGATGGGAAGCCCAGCACCACGAGGCCGCGCGAGCGGTATTTCATGTCCAGCGCCTCCAGGCCCTTGTATTGCGGCGTGAATCCGCAGAAGCTGGCCGTGTTGACCACCAGGACCACCTTGCCGGAGTACTGGCACAAGGTCTGGGGTTTTTCATCCTGCAGCCGCGGGAAGGTGTGCTGGAGGATGGCCGGGCATCCTGCGGCCTCCGCCGGGGCGATGGCTGCCGGCGGTGTCTGCGCACTGGCCGGAAGGGCGGTAAACAGGCTCGCCAGCAGGGAGATAGCCGGTACGAGGCCGACTAGAGCCGACAATGGGGAACGGGTTCGCATGGCGGACTCCTGGTCAAAAAGGGGGAATGCGCATCCGCGCCGCGAGGGCGCGCGTATACGCATCATCGCGCGTCTGTCATGGTCGCGCCAAACGGGCCGACTAAAATCGACGGCCATAGAAAGACATTGATGCTCTATCCGGAACTTTTCAGACAACTCGAATCCGTCCGCTGGGACATGGACAAGGATATTCCCTGGCAGTCGTTCGACGCTTCTTTGCTGACGGAAGAGCAGGCGCAGACCATCAAGATGAACGCCATCACCGAGTGGGCTGCGTTGCCGGCCACCGAGATGTTCCTGCGCGACAACCGCCACGATAGCGATTTTTCGGCTTTCATGTCGATCTGGTTCTTCGAAGAGCAGAAGCACTCGCTGGTGCTCATGGAGTACCTGAAGCGCTTCAGCCCCAAGCACGCTCCCACCGAGGCCGAACTGCACGAGGTGCGCTTCGACTTCGACCCGGCGCCCCCGCTCGAAACCCTCATGCTGCACTTCTGCGGCGAGATCCGCCTCAACCACTGGTACCGCCGTGCCGCCCAGTGGCACACCGAGCCGGTCATCAAGCACATTTACACCACGCTGAGCCAGGACGAAGCCCGCCACGGCGGCGCCTACCTGCGCTACATGAAGCGCGCCATGGAAAAGTTCGGCGACGAGGCCCGTGCCGCCTTCACCAAGGTCGGCGTCCTCATGGCCAGCGCCCGCCGCACGGCGCAGGCACTGCATCCGACGAACCTGCACGTCAACAAGGCGCTGTTCCCCAACGACACCATCCAGAGCCGCATGCCCGACCCTGACTGGCTCGAGCACTGGCTCGACAAGCAGATCAAGTTCGACGCCGTCTGGGAAACCAAGGTCGGCGAGCGCATCCTGCACAACCTGAGCCTGCTCATGGACCGCAGCTTCAAGACGGTCCAGGAACTGAACCGCTACCGCAAGGAACTGGCCGCTTCGCTCGGCCCCAAGCCCGAATACCAGGGCGCATAAACAAAGAAAGAACTCGCCCCGCACCCCGGGGCGATTTTTTTGGGGCGGGTGTCACAAACCGCGTGTGCCAGCCGTCTAGCAGCCATGGACGACGCCACCCTCACCTTCAACCGCCACCGCCCCCGCCTGCAGGGCATCGCCTACCGCATGCTCGGCTCGGTTGCCGAGGCGGAAGAGGTCGTGCAAGACGCCTGGCTGCGCTGGCACGAAGCCGCCAAGGACGCGTTCGACAGCGCCGAGGCATGGCTCGTGACCGTCGTCACCCGCCTGTCGATCGACCGCCTGCGCGCCGCCAAGGTCCAGCGCGAGCACTACATCGGCGCCTGGATGCCCGAGCCCACGCTCACCGGCGCGCCCCATTCCCCCGCGACCCCCGCGACCCCCGAGCAACTGCTCGAGCGCGCCGACAACATCTCCGTCGCCTTCCTGGCCGTGCTCGAGCGCCTCGCCCCGGAGGCCCGCGCGGCTTTCCTGCTGCGCGAGGTGTTCGATGCCGACTACGACGAAGTCGCCCGCACCCTCGGCAAGAGCGAGGCCGCCTGCCGGCAACTGGTGCATCGCGCCAAGGCCCAGGTGCAGGAGGGGCGCCCGCGCTTCAGCGTGCCGCGCGAGACCCATGAGCGCCTGCTGCGCGCCTTTGCCGATGCCGCCGCGCGCGGCAGCCTGCATGAACTGAAGGCGCTGATGGCCGAGGACGCCGAGCTCATCGGCGACGGCGGCGGCAAGGTGCCGACCTTCGGCAAGAGCCTGCATGGCAGCCAGCGCGTGGCGCAGCTCTACTTTGCGCTCTGGCGCCGCATGGGGCCGGCGGTGCGCATGGAAATCGTCGACATCAACGGCGAGCCGGGCATGCTGCGCTTTCTCGGCGGCGAACTCGAATCGGCCCAGACCTTCGAGATCGAGGATGGCCGCATCGTGCGCATCCGCGCGCAGCGCAACCCCGACAAGCTGGCGCGCATCGCGCAGCTTTTTTCTTCGAAATAATTCGCGCGGCGTGTCACAGGGCGTGAGGCCCGTCCGTCTTCAGTGGGTGAGCAGGCAGATTTCATTGCAACCCAACTGGAGAAACCCATGAACCCCACTTTGCGCCTCAACTGGTCCAAGCTCGCCCCGAAGTCCTTCGAGGCTTTTCTGTCGGTCAATGCCACGCTCGAGTCGAGCACGCTGGGCAAGGTGCTGATCGATCTCGTCTTCGCACGTGTCTCGCAGGTCAACGGCTGCGCCTATTGCCTCGACATGCACGTGCGCGACCTGCGCAAGCAGGGCGAGGAATGGCAGCGCATCAACAGCCTGCCGACATGGCGCGAGGTGAGCTTCTACAGCGACCGCGAGCGCGCCGCGCTGGCCTGGGCCGAGTCGCTCACGCGGCTGGCCGACCGCCACGACGAACGCGATGCCGAGTTCGCCGCGCTGAAGGCCAATTTCAACGACCGGGAAATCGCCGAACTCTCGGTGGCGATCGCGCAGATCAACAGCTGGAACCGCCTGGGTGTCGGCATGCGCCTGCCCGTCGCGGCCAAGGCGATCGCCTGAAGGCTCAGCGCCGCTCCACCACCATCGGCGCAATGCGCAGGCTGTCGCGCAACTGCGTGACGACCTCACTGGCCGCGCTGCGCGACGGGAACGGCCCGGCCTGCAGCCGGTGCGTGCCCGCCTCGCTGAACACGCGCAGTTGCGGCGCCAGCGAAGGCACGCCGTGCGCGGCCTGGTTCAGCATGCTTTCGGCGCCGTCCCGCTCACGGAAGGCGCCGAGCTGCACCCAGAAGCCCTGCAGCGCGGTGGAGGGCGCCGGTGCGCCCGCGGGCAACGGCGGCGGCGACGAAGGCGCGGCCTGCAGCGGCGCCAGGTCGGTCACCACGATGGCGGGGCGCGACGGCGCAACGGATGGCGGCGACTGCGCCGATTCCGGCTCGGCCCCGGCCGGCGGCACGGTGGCGATCGGCGTCTGCGGCGCGACCGGCATCGTGGATGCGGGCGGCGGCAGGTCGTTGTAGCCGCTGTTGTTGCCCGCGGCGACGGGCGTCGTCCACTGGACGGGCACCGCCACGGGCTGCTGCGCGTTCGACGCACGCGACGAGGACGAGGATGACGCCACGCGCACCGGAACGAACTGCGCAGCCGGTGCAGCAGGTGCAGCAGGTGCAGCAGCAGGCGCTGCCGCCGCATAGGCCGTGCCCGAATCCCGCCGCCATGCGCCGGTGCGGATGTCCTCGTTGGTGATCCGCTCGATCTCCACCGGCGCCACGCCGCGCAGCAGGTCGAGCTTCAGCGCGGCGGTGTAGCTCAGGTCGATGACGCGGCCGTCGACGAAGGGGCCGCGGTCGTTCACACGCACGATCACCTCGCGGCCGTTGGCCGGGTTGCGCACGCGCACATAGCTCGGCAGCGGCAGCGTCTTGTGCGCGGCCGTCATGGCGTACATGTCGTAGGGCTCGCCGCTCGACGTCGACTGTGCGTGGAACTTGGTCCCGTACCAGGAGGCCAGCCCCGATTCGCGGAACGGCTGGTCGTCGGTGATCGGCGCATAGCCGCGGCCCAGCACCGTGTAGGGCTTGGCGGTGCCGCCGCTGGTGCGGATGGGTTCAATGCGGGGCTCGGCGTCGGGCACGCGCGCCAGGTCGGGCGGAATATTGGTGCCGGGGCCGTCGCGGCCGCCGGTGGCGCCACCGCCGCCTGGGCGCGGGCCGCTCGCGCAACCCGCGAGGAAGACGGCGACGGCCACCGCGCAGGCGGCCAGCGCGGTGCTCAGTGGGGTGCGGGTGCCGTCAGCCAAATACCGCCTTCCAGAGCGCCAGCATGGCGTCGCGCTCGGCGGCCAGTGCGGGCGGGGTGACTTGCGTCGGTTCTTCGTTCAGGCGCGCGCGATGCTGCACGCGACGCAGCTCGCGGTAGGCCCGCGCCGCGCTGCGGCCCACGCCTTCGGGCAGCAGCCCGGCCAGTTCGGCGCGCAGCAGCAGCGCGATGTTGCCCACGTTGGGAATCAGCTCGGGATGCTCGCCCGAGGACGACAGCACCAGGAACTGCACCGCGAACTCGGCATCGACCATGCCGCCGGGGCTGTGCTTCACGTCGAAGCGGCCGGCCTTCACCGGCCGCGCGCCGCGCAGCTTTTCGCGCATGGCGATGATCTCGGCCTTCAGCGCCTCGCGGTCGCGCGGCGACACCAGCACGGCCTCGCGCACCTGGTCGAAGCGCGCGCCCAGTTCGGCGCCGTGGTCGCTGCTGCCCAGCACGAATCGCGCGCGGGTCATGGCCTGGTGTTCCCAGGTCCAGGCGGTGTTGCTGCCGCGTCCGAGCTGGTACTTTTCGTAGGCCTCGAAGCTGGTGGTCAGCAGGCCGGAGTTGCCGTTGGGCCGCAGCGCGGTGTCGATCTCGAACAGGTCGCCCTCGCGCGTCTTCACCGTGAGCCAGTTGATGAGCTTGCGCACGTAGGCCGCGTACACCTCGCCGGCCCGCTCGTCGTCATCGTCGTAGACGAACACGATGTCGAGGTCGCTGCCGTAGCCCAGCTCTTTGCCGCCCAGCTTGCCGTAGCCGATGATCGCGAACTGCGGCTCCTCGCGGTGGCGGTTGCGCACGTGCGGCCAGCACCAGCGGGCGGTCACGCGCAGCGTGGTGTCGGCCAGGGCGCTCAGGTCGTCGGCCACCTGCTCGACGGTGATGCGGCCGTCCACGTCGCGTGCCAGCGTGCGGAACACCTCGGCATGGTGGGCGTGGCGCAGCAGGTTCAGCAGGCGTTCCTCGTCGGCCTCGCCGGTGCGGGTGAGCGATGCGTGGCGTGCCTCCAGTTCGCGCTCGAACTCGGCGGCCACGAAGCGGCCGGAGAGCATCTCGTCGCTCGCCAGTTCGTCGATCACGCCGGGGTGCTGCATCAGGTAGCGCGCGGGCCATCTGGCCGCGCCCAGCAGGCGCAGCAGGCGTTCCTGCACGGCGGGCCGTTCGACCAGCAATGCGAGATAGCTCTCGCGGCGCATCAGCGGCTCGATCCAGTCGGCCCAGCGCATGGCGGCGTCGACGTGGCGCGGCGTCTGCCCCGGTCCGTCGCCGTCGGCCTCCTTGAGCCACACGCCGGTGCGCTGCACCAGCTGGCGCAGCCGCACGCGGGTTTCCTCGCGCAGGGCCAGCACGCGGGGCTGCTCGCACCAGTCGCGGATGCGTTCGGCAAAGACCTGCGGCAGGTCGCCGAGCAGGTCGGCCAGCTCGGCGGGGGCGGCGGCCTTCTTGCCGCTGCACTTGCCGTTGCAGGGCTTCTCGCCGCCGAGCAGCTTGTCGAACTCCTGCGCGACGAACTCGCGGTGGGTGTCGAGCTGCGCGAGGAAGGGGCAGCAATCGGCATAGCCCATGGTCTGGGCGATCCAGCGCAGGTCGTCGTCGGCCACCGGCAGCACGTGGGTCTGCTGGTCGTCGAGGTACTGGATGCGGTGCTCCACGCGGCGCAGGAACTCGTAGGCCGCGGCCAGCGCATCGGCGGTTTCCTGCGGCATCAGGTTGGCGCGCGCCAGGCGCTGCAGCGCATCGAGCGTGGGGCGCGTGCGCAACTCGGGGAACTGGCCGCCGCGCACCACCTGCAGCAGCTGCACGGTGAACTCGATCTCGCGGATGCCGCCGCGCGACAGCTTCACGTCGTTGGCGCGCTCGGGCCGGCCGGCGCTGCGGCGCGCCGACTGCTCGCGGATCTGACGGTGCAGCACGCGCAGCGAATCGAACACGCTGTAGTCGAGGTAGCGGCGGAACACGAATGGCAGCACCGCGCCGCGCAGCGACTGGGCCTGGCCTGCCTGCACCACGTCGCGCGGGGCCACCACGCGGCTCTTCATCCACGCGAAGCGCTCCCACTCGCGGCCCTGCACCTGGAAATATTCTTCCAGCGCGTCGAGCGAGACCACACTCGGGCCCGAGTTGCCGTTGGGACGCAGCGCCAGGTCGACGCGGAACACGAAGCCGTGCTCGGTGGTGTCGCCCACCAGCGCGTAGATGCGCTTGACGGCACGCGCGAAGTACTCCTGGTTGGACAGCCGGCCGCGCCCGTCGGCGTCGCCGCGGGTCTCGCCGTCCAGGTCGTAGAGGTAGATGAGGTCGATGTCGCTCGACACGTTGAGCTCGCGCGCGCCGAGCTTGCCCATGCCGACGATCCACAGCTGCGCGCGCTGGCCGTCGGGGCCCAGCGGCGCGCCGTGCACGGCGTCGAGTTCGTGGCAGGCGTCCCGGCAGGCGATGTCGAGTGCCAGCTCGGCCAGCTCGGTGACCGCGGTGGTCACCACGGCCAGCGGCGCCTGCGCGTCGCAATCAAGAGTTACAAGCCGCTCCATCACGAGCTGCCGCACAATCCTCAGGGCATCGCCGACGCTGTCCCCACGCAGGCGCAATGCCTCGTAAGCCACCGTCATCGACTCGCGCCGCGGCGCGCCAGGGGGAAGCAATGAAAGCTCGGCCGCATACCTGCGACGCAGGCGCTGCACGAAGCGCGAGTAGGAGGAGAACGCTGTTTGCGTCGAAGTGGCTGGCAACTGGTTCACACTGATGCTGGTTTCCGTGGAACCCCTCTGAATGCTGGCGGTCATAATTCCCGACACAGCGCGATCCTCAATGAACGACACGGCGTCTACCCCTTCACGTCTGCTCAAAATAACCGCTGTGACGGCGCGCTGGCTGCTGGGTCTGTTGATCGCTGCATGGCTTCTGCTGGCGCTGTCAGTCGTTGTCCTACACGCGTGGATTGTGCCGCGAATCGGCGATTTTCGCGGGGCTCTGGAAGCACAGGCTAGCAAGGCCATCGGCGTGCCGGTCCGCATCGGATCGATCACCGCCCGCTCCGAAGGGCTTTTCCCGGCCTTCGAACTGCGCGACGTGGTGCTGCAGGATGCCGACAGGCGCGAGGCCCTTCGCCTCGTGCGCGTGGTGGCCAGCGTGTCGCCGCGCTCGCTGTGGCGCCTCAATTTCGAGCAGCTCTACATCGAGGGTCCGCAGCTCGACGTGCGCCGCGACACTCAGGGAAAACTCCATGTGGCTGGTTTGCACATGGAGACCGACACCACCGGAGAGACCCGCGGCGCCGATTGGTTTTTCGCGCAGCGCGAGCTGGTCATCGAAGGCGGCACGGTGCGCTGGACCGACGAGCAGCGCAAGGCCGAACCGCTCCTGCTGACCGACGTGCGCTTCGTCGCGCGCAACACCGGCCTGCGCCATGGCGTGCGGCTCGACGCCACGCCGCCGGCCGGCTGGGGCGAGCGCTTCACGCTGCGCGGCCAGTTCCGCCAGCCGCTGCTGTCCATGCGCAGCGGCCACTGGCAGACCTGGGACGGCCAGCTCTATGCCGACCTGCCCTACATCGACGTGACCCGCCTCGGGCAGTACGTGTCGCTCGACGCCCGCATCCGCGAAGGCAACGGCGCGCTGCGCGTGTGGGCCGACGTGGACGACGGCCAGATCGTCGGCGGCGCGGCCGACCTGGGGCTCGACAAGGTCGACGTGTCGCTCGACAAGGGGCTGCAGCCGCTGGTGCTTCGCGGCGTCACCGGCCGGCTGTCCGGCCGGCTCACCGCGGACACGCTCGAGTTCTCGACCACCGCGCTGCAGTTCGGCACCAGCGACGGCCTGCGCTGGCCCGGCGGCAACCTGTGGCTGCAGCACACGCCCGCCAGGGGCCGCACGCCCGAGCACGGCGCGCTGCGCGCCGACCGGCTCGACCTCGCGGCGCTGGCGCTCATCGCCGACCGGCTGCCGCTGGGCGAAGCCTCGCACCGCCTGCTCGAGGCCTATGCGCCGCGCGGGCTGGTCGAGCACATCGACTTCAACTGGCAGGGCACCCTGGGCGCACCCGACCGCTACCAGGCCAAGGGCCGCGTGAGCGGCTTGCGCGTGGCCTCGCAACCCGGCACGCCGTCGCCCGCCGCCGCCGCGGCGCCTGCTCCGGCCGCCACCACCACGGCCACGGCCAATGCCGCGGCTGCTGCGCCGAAGGTCCATGCCGGCACCCCCGGCCTGAGCGGCGCCACGGTCGACTTCGACGCCACCCACGCCGGCGGCACCGCCACGCTGGCCATCGCGCAGGGCACGCTCGAATTCCCCGGCGTGTTCGAGGACCCCGTCATTCCGATCGACCGGCTCTCGACGCAGTTGCAGTGGAAGCTCGACAACGGCAATGCGCAGCTCCAGGTCTCCAGGCTGCGCTTCGCCAACGTCGACGCGGAAGGCGACGCCGAGGCCAGCTGGCGCACCAGCGACCCCGCCACCTCCAGCAGCAAGGGCCGCTACCCCGGCGTGCTCGACCTGCAGGGCAAGCTGACCCGTGCCGACGGCACGCGCGTGTTCCGCTACCTGCCGCTCGACATCCCCCAGCACACGCGCGACTACGTGCGCGAAGCCGTCACCAAGGGCACCGCGAGCAGCGTCGATTTCCGCGTGCGCGGCGACCTGCACGACATGCCCTTCCTGGACCCGAAGCAGGGCGACTTCCGCATCGCAGCCAAGGTGGCGGACGTCGACTACGCCTATTCGCCGCCCCACGTGCCGGCCACCGCGCCGCGCAACGGCAAGCCGCCGGCCGTGTGGCCGCCGCTCACCGCGCTGTCGGGCGAACTGGTGTTCGAGCGCGACAGCATGCTGGTGCGCAACGCGCGCGGCCGCCTGGCCGGCGCCACCGGTGTCGAGGTGACCAAGGCCGAGGCGCAGATCCCGGAGCTGTCGCACCACGCGCCGCAACTGCGCGTCGACGCCCAGGCCAAGGGGCCGCTGGCCGAGGTGCTGCGCGTCGGCGCGCCGCTGGCCGGCACCGAGACGGGGGGTGTCGGCGAGGTCATGCAGCGCGCGCGCGCCACCGGTTCGGCCGACTACAAGCTGCATCTCGAACTGCCGCTCGCGGCCATGGACAACGCCAAGGTGCAGGCCAGCGTGACGCTGGCCGACAACGAGCTGCAGATCGTGCCCGAGGCCCCCTCGTTCTCCCAGACGCGCGGCACGCTCAACTTCACCGAAACCGGCTTCTCGCTGGCCGGCGTGCAGGCCAGGCTGCTGGGCGGAGACATCCGCATCGAAGGCCGAGGGCGCTTCTCCGGCCCCAACCGGGAGGTCGCGCTGAAGGCGCAGGGCACCGCCACGGCCGACGGCCTGCGCGGCGCGCGCGAGGTCGACTGGCTCGCCCGCCTCGCGAAGAACGCGAGCGGCAGCACGCCCTTCTCAGCCGCGTTCTCAATGCGCGACGGCACGCCCGAGTTCTCGCTTGCCAGCAGCCTGCAGGGCCTGGCGCTGCAATTGCCGCCGCCGCTCACGAAGTCCGCCGAGGAGCAGATGCCGCTGCGCGTCGAGAAGAAAGTGCTGGCGCGCGACAGCCGCCAGGGCGTCGCGACGCAAGACCAGCTCTCGTTCGAACTCGGCCGGGTCGGCTCGGCGCAATACGTGCGCGAGCTGGTGGGCGGCGAGGCGCGCGTGACGCGCGGCAGCATCGGCGTGGGCCTGGCGCCCGGCGAAACCGCCAGCCTGCCCGACAAGGGCGTGTTCGCGAACATCAACGTCGGCAAGCTCGACATGGGCGCGTGGCAGTCGCTGGTGGGCGATGCCGCTGCAAGCACGGGCACGGGCACGGCCACGGCCACGGCCACGGGCACGGAAGCCGCCGAGCGGTCCGACGACACCTCCCTGCTCGCCTACCTGCCCACGCGCATCGCGGTGCGCGCGCAGCAGCTGGGCGTTGCCGGGCGCACGCTGCACGACGTGGTGCTCGGCGGCACGCGCGACGGCGCCCTCTGGCGCGCCAACATCGACGCCGCCGAGCTCAGCGGCTACGCCGAATACAGCCATACGCAGGCCGGCCGCCTCTATGCACGGCTCGCGCGCCTGAAGATCGCGCCGTCCGAGGCCACGCAGGTCGAGACCCTGCTCGACGAACAGCCCGGCACCCTGCCCGCCCTGGACATCGTGGTGGACGACTTCGAGCTGCTCGGCAAGCGCCTGGGCCGGGCCGAGATCGATGCCGTCAACCGCGGCGGCGCCGGCCGCGAATGGGCGCTCAACAAGCTGGCCTTCAGCACGCCCGACGCCAACTTCTCGGCCAAGGGCAGCTGGGCCGCGATTCCCGGTGCCGCGGCCGGCCAGCGCCGCACCGCCATGAGCTTCAAGCTGGAGATCGTCGACGCCGGCGAGCTGCTGACGCGCTTCGGCATGCCCGGCGTGCTGCGGCGCGGGCGCGGGCGGCTCGAAGGCGACGTCAACTGGCGCGGCTCGCCGTTCTCGCTCGACTACCCGAGCCTGGGCGGGCAGCTGCAGGTCGACGTCGAGCAGGGCCAGTTCCTCAAGGCCGACCCCGGCCTGGCCAAGCTGCTCGGCGTGCTGAGCCTGCAGGCGCTGCCGAGGCGGCTCACGCTCGATTTCCGCGACGTGTTCAGCCAGGGCTTCGCCTTCGACTTCATCCGCGGCGACGCCAAGATCAGCAAGGGCATCGCCAGCACCAACAACCTGCAGATGAAGGGTGTGAACGCCGCCGTGCTGATGGACGGCTCGGCCGACATCGTGCGCGAGACGCAGAACCTGCGCGTGGTGGTGGTGCCCGAGATCAACGCCGGCACCGCCGCGCTGGTGGCCACCGCCATCAATCCGGCCGTCGGGCTCGGCACCTTCCTGGCCCAGTGGGTGCTGAGCAAGCCGCTCTCGGCCGCGGCCACGCAGGAGTTCCATATCGAAGGCACCTGGGCCGACCCCAAAATAGCGAAGGTGCCGCGCTCGCTGCAGCTGCTGCCCCAGGGCATTCCCAACATGCCGGGGCTGCCCAGCACGCCCACCGCGGACGACGGCAAGAAAACGGAGACCACGCAATGAAAGTCGCAGCCATCCAGATGGTGTCGGCCATCGCGCGCGAGGCCAACCTCGCGCGCGCCCACGACCTGCTCGCCCGGGCCGCCGAAGCCGGCGCCGAGCTCGCGGTGCTGCCCGAGTATTTCTGCATGATGGGCGCGCGCGACACCGACAAGCTCGGCCTGCGCGAGACCGCCGGCGCGGGCACGGTGCAGGGCTTCCTGGCCGACGCGGCGCGCGAGTTCGGCCTGTGGATCGTCGGCGGCACGCTGCCCATCGAGAGCACCGACGCCGAGCACGTGTTCAACAGCTCGCTCGCCTTCTCGCCCGAAGGCCGCTGCGTGGCGCGCTACGACAAGATCCATCTCTTCTTCTTCGACAACGGCACCGAGCGCTACGACGAGCGCCGCGTCATCGCGCCCGGCGCCGAGCCCGTGGTGTTCGACCTGCCCTCGCGCGACGGCCACGGCTGGCGCGTGGGCATGAGCGTCTGCTACGACCTGCGCTTTCCCGAGCTCTACCGCGCGCTGGCAAGGAAGGGCGCCGACCTGCTGCTGGTGCCCAGCGCCTTCACGCGCACCACCGGCGCGGCGCACTGGGAGGTGCTGCTGCGCGCCCGCGCCATCGAGAACCTCGCCTGGGTGGTCGCGCCCGCGCAGGGCGGCACGCACGAGAACGGCCGCCAGACCTGGGGCCAGTCGCTGGTCGTCGACCCCTGGGGCACGGTGGTGGCGCAACAGGCCACCGAAGAAGGCGTGGTGCTGTTCGACATCGACGCCGGGCAGGTCGCGCGCATGCGCATGCAGCTGCCCGTGCTTTCGCACAGCGTCCTGTAGCAATGTCCGATGCGCTGCTGACCGTCCCACCGAGGCGATGGGCGCTCATCGCGTTCGCGCGCCTGCGCTCGCTGTGGCAGCGCTGGTTCCTGTGGCTGCTGCTGGCGGTGCTGGTGTCGGCGCTGCTGGTCACGGTGGTGTGGCTCGCGGGCCGGCACGAGGTCGAACAGGTGCAGGCCTCGCTCGACCGCGACACCGCCGACGCCGTGTCCGACCTGCGCAGCGGCTTCCAGCGCAACGCGCAGAGCCTGCGCGCCACGCAGGCCCCGGGCGCCAACCTGGGGCAGTGGAGCGACATCGCCGCCTCGCTGCTGCGCGAGCACCGCGAGTGGCTGCGGCTCGAATGGCGCGACGCCGCGCTGCGCCCGCTGCAGGCCGTCAACACGCCCTACCGCATGCGCATCCTCGACGAGGCCAGCCGCGGGCCCGAGCAGTCCGACGTCACGCTGGCCTGCGCGGCCGCGCGCAAGCTGGGCGCGTCGGCCTACTCGCCCAGCCACTACGTGCCGGTGGCGGGCGGCGGCGGCGTCGAGGTGATGGAGCTGTGCGTGCCGATCGACGCGGGCGGCTACCTCGTGGCCAGCTACTCGCTGCGCGACGCGCTGATCGAGCTGGTCGGCCCCACGCTCACGCGCGGGCAGGAAGTGGCCTTCACCGAGGCCGACGGCACGCGGCTGGTGGCGCTGGGCACCTCGCGGCGCACCGGCACGCGCGTGTTCACCTCGCAGCAGCTCATCGACCTGCCGGGCACCTCGCTGATGCTGCGCGTGGACGGCTGGCGCGCGGCGCCCGACCTGTTCCCGAACATGCTCACCGCGCTGGTCACGGCCATCTCGATCGCGCTGGTGTCGGTGCTGGTGCTGCTGGCGCGCGACACCCGCCGCCGCCTGCGCGCCGAACGCGACCTGGCGGACGCGCTGGCCTTTCGCAAGGCGATGGAAGACTCGGTCATCACCGGCCTGCGCGCGCGCGACCTGCAGGGCCGCATCACCTATGTGAACCCGGCCTTCTGCGAGATGGTGGGCTTCACGCCCGAAGAACTCATGGCCGGCAACGCGGAGGCGCCCGACGCGCCCTACTGGCCCACGGAACTGGCGCACGAATACCAGCAGCGCCAGGCGCGGCGGCTGGCGGGCGGCATGCCGCCGCGCGAGGGCTTCGAGTCGGTCTTCATGCGCAAGGACGGCACGCGCTTTCCGGTGCTGATCTTCGAGGCGCCCCTCATCAACGCCCACAAGGTGCAGACCGGCTGGATGAGCGCCTTCATCGACGTGAGCGAGCAGCGCCGCATCGAGGAGCTGTCGCGCGCCAGCCAGGAGCGCCTGCAGGCCAGCGCGCGCCTGGCCACGGTGGGCGAGATGGCGTCGCTGCTGAGCCACGAGCTCACGCAGCCGCTGGCTGCCATTGCCAGCTATGCCAGCGGCTCGCTCAACCTGCTCGGCCCGCATGCGCGCGGCGACCAGGGCGAAGTGGCGATGGCGGTGAGGCGCATCGCCGAGCAGGCCGACCGCGCCGGCCAGGTGATCCGCAGCGTGCACGACTTCGTGCGCCGGCGCGACCGCACGCGCGAGCCGGTCGCGCCGCAGGCGCTGATCGACGCGGTGCTGCCGCTGGTGCGGCTGCAGGCGCGCAAGCTCGGCGTGAGCATCGAGGTGGTGTTCGAAGACCGCCTGCCAGCGGCCATGTGCGACCGCACGCTGGTCGAGCAGGTGCTGCTGAACCTCGCGCGCAACGCGATGCAGGCCATGGACAGCCCCGACAACGTCGGCAGCCGGGTGCTGCGCCTGCGCGTGGCGCGTGTGGCGGCGGTGGGCGGCACGGTGCAGGAAGACGGCCGGCGCTGGCTCGAGTTCTCGGTGGCCGACCTGGGCTGCGGCATCAGCGACGAAGTGGCCCAGCGGCTCTTCACGCCTTTCTTCACCACCCGCGCCGACGGCATGGGGCTCGGCCTCAGCCTGTGCCGCACGGTGGTGGAGCAGCATGGCGGCGCGCTGGTGTTCGAGCCGAACAAGCCGCGCGGCACCGTCTTCAGGTTTACGCTACCGGCGGCAGCCTGACGGCGCCCTTTTTCCTCAAGCAAACAATCTTCCGCTGGACCTCATGGCATGCAACCGCTGATCGATGGATTGATCTTTATCGTGGACGACGACGCCAGCGTGCGCGAAGCGCTCGCCTGGCTGCTGCGCTCGCGCCGCCTGGCCAGCGAGCACTTCGGCAGCGCGGAAGCGTTCGAGCAGTTCCTCGACAAGGGGCCGCTGCCCCAGCAGCCGCTGTGCCTGCTGCTGGACGTGCGCATGCCGGGCACGAGCGGGCTGGTGCTGTTCGACCGGCTCGTGGAGCGCGGCCTGCTGCCCGCCATGCCGGTTATCTTCCTGACCGGGCACGCCGACGTGCCGACGGCCGTCGACGCCGTGAAGCGCGGGGCGTTCGACTTCTGCGAGAAACCGTTCTCGGACAACGCGCTGGTCGACCGCATCGAGCACGCGCTGAATGCGTCGCTCCAGGCGCTCGAGCTGCAGCGCCAGCGCCGCGGCCTGTCGGAGCGCATCGCCGAGCTGACTGACCGCGAGCGCGACGTGATGCGGCTCGTGATCGAGGGGCTGCCCAACAAGCTCATCGCCGACCAGCTCGCTATCAGCGTGCGCACGGTGGAAGTCCACCGCGCGCGCGTGTTCGACAAGATGGAAGTGAAGTCGGCCGTGGAGCTGGCCAACCGCCTGCGGGACCTCTAGAGGCCTGTCAGGCTTTCTCTGCGACGAAGATTTCGACTCGGCGGTTCTGTGCGCGGCCGGCGGCCGTGCCGTTGTCGGCCAGCGGTTCGCGCGAGCCGCGGCCGTCGGTGGTGATGGCGGTGGTCGACACGCCGCGCGCCACCAGATGGTTGCGCACGCTGTCGGCACGGCTCACCGACAGGCGCTCGTTGCCGTCTTCGCTGCCGGTGTTGTCGGTGTGGCCCACCACGCGCACGCTGGCGGCAGTGGCGCTCTTCAGGCCGGCGGCGACCTTGTCGAGCACCTGCGCGAGGTTGCGCTTGACGTTGGCACGGCCGGTGTCGAACGACAGCTCGTTCGGGATCACCACGTGCAGCTGGTTGTCGGCGGTCTGCTCGATCACCACTCCGGTGCCCTTGGTCGAAGTTTCGAGGTCGGCCTTCAGCGTGGCCAGGCGCGCGGTCCAGCTGTTCGCCGGTGCGGGGGCCGGTGCCTCGGCGGCCGGCGGCGCGGGTGGCGGCGTCGACTGCGAAGCACAGCCCGCAATGAACAGCAAAGCGGCCGCGGCCGCACTCGAAACGACAAACTTCCTCATGAGATTCCCTCTTCTCTAAATGGACAAATGGCGGGTTCCGGCTTCTTGAAAGCGGCCGGTTCCCCGGTGGAGTGGTCAGGGTGCCGGCGCACCGAGGCGCGCCGGCACCCTGCCGGATCAGCCTTGCGGAGCGCGCTCGCCCACGAAGATCTCGACGCGGCGGTTCTGCGCGCGGCCCGCGTCGCTGTTGTTGTCGGCGATCGGCTCGCGCGAGCCGCGGCCTTCGATGCGGAAGGCAGCCGGGTTCACGCCGCGCGCCACCAGGTAGTCGCGCGTGCTGGCTGCACGCTCGACCGACAGCGGGTTGTTGATGGCGTCGGAGCCGGTGCTGTCGGTGTGGCCGATGATGCGCACTTCGGCGTTCGGGTTGTTGCGCAGGCCGTTCGCGAACTGGTCGAGCACCGGCGCGAAGTTCGACTTGATGTTGGCGCGGCCCACGTCGAAGGACACGTCGCTCGGGATCTGCAGCTTCAGCTCGTTGTTGGGCGTTTGCGTGACGGCGATGCCGGTGCCTTGCGTGGCGGCTTCCATCTGGCGCTTCTGGTTTTCCATGCGCTGCGACCACAGGTAGCCGCCGAGCGCGCCGGCCGCGGCACCGACCACCGCGCCCGTGCCGATGGCACCGCGGTTGCCGCCGGTTGCGGAGCCGATCGCCGCGCCGCCCAGGGCGCCGATGCCGGCGCCGATGCCGGTGTTGCGCTGCGTGTCTGTCATGCCTCCGGCGCAGCCGGACAGGACGAGGGCGGTGGCGGCGGTTGCGAGTACGAACTTTTTCATGGCGATACCTTTCAGGGTTGAGTCAAGCGGGCCACAGCTTAGCTCCCGGGTGCCACGGATGGTACGGCCTCAAAGCCCCACGGAAAATAAGAAAAGTTTCGCCATTGCCCATGAATGCTGCGATGATTGCTACGAAAGTAATAGCAATGGGGTACTTCTCCGACAAGTTGCGGCGGCGCCGGACTGCACAAGCAATTCACGCTTCGGGCGGCGGCTTGCGGTCGGTGTCGTCCTCGTCGTGCAATTCACCCTTCTTGCGGCCGGAAAACATGGTCCACCAGATGATCAAGATGAACACAAGTCCCGCGGCGAGGGCTTCAAGCAGAATCAAACCCATGAGAAATGGACTCCAGTGGCTGGTCGGGCTCTTGATCGTAGCAACGCTCGCAGCCTGCTCCACCGGCCCGCGCGCCCCCGACCTGCCGACGCGCCCCCCCGTCATCACCCCGCCGCGCGACCTCGGCCCGCTCACCGGCTCGCTCGCGCATCCCAAGAGCCGCTGGGTGCCGGTCGGCTGGGCCGAGCTGCCGGGCTTCGGCGAAGACCCGCTGCACGAGGCCTGGATCGCGCTGCTGGCCAACTGCTCGCGCCCCAATGCCGCCTTCGCGCCGCTGTGCCGCGACGTGCGCCAGCTGACCATCGCCACCCCCGAAGAACAGCGCCAGTGGATGACCGAGCGGCTGCAGCCCTACCGCGTCGAGGCGCTGAACGGCCAGAGCGAAGGCAAGCTCACCAGCTACTACGAGCCCGTGTACGAAGCCTCGCGCGTGCCCACCGCCACCTTCAACGTGCCGATCTACCAGGCCCCCGATGGCCTGGCACCGCGCCGCCCCTGGTACACGCGCCAGGAAATCGAGACCCTGCCCGAAGCCCAGGCCGCGCTGCGCGGCCGCGAGATCGCCTGGATGGCCGACCCCATCGACGCGCTGATGCTGCACATCCAGGGCTCCGGCCGGCTGCGCATCACCGAGGCCAACGGCTGGCAGCACACCGTGCGCATGGCCTTCTCGGCCACCAACGAGCAGCCCTACCGCAGCGTGCAGCAATGGCTCATGAGCCAGGGCGTGACCAAGGTCGGCAAGTGGCCCGACGACACCAAGGCATGGGCCGCGCAGAACCCCCAGCGCGTGACGCAACTGCTGTGGAGCAACCCGCGCTACGTGTTCTTCCGCGAAGAAACCATGAGCGAGGTCGATGCCGCCTTCGGGCCGCGCGGCGCGCAGGGCGTGCCGCTGACGGCGGGGCGTTCCATCGCGGTTGACCGCGAGAGCATCCCCTACGGCACCCCGGTGTGGCTGGCATCCAACGGACCGGCTGCGCAATTGCAGAAGCTGGTGGTGGCGCAGGACACCGGCAGCGCGATCCTGGGCGCCGTTCGGGCCGACTACTTCGCCGGCACCGGCGCCGACGCCGGGCGGCTTGCGGCAAGCATGAACCAGCCGCTGCGGCTGTGGGCGTTGTGGCCGAGGCAGTTGCCGGCGCCCTGATTTTTGCCGGCGCGGCGGGCCGTCAGGGAGATCGATTCAACCTGACGGGAAGCTGAGCAATTCACAGAAGCGTCATACGAAGTGCCTAACTTCGCGGGCTGGTTTCCTTTCCACCCCACGAAGAAAGACATTGCGCATGACCGCAAACACCCGCACCGACGATCCCTCGGTCGATCTCGACGACATCGGCACCAACCCCACGTCGAACCCCTCGTTCACCGACCTGATCGCCGCGCGCCTGAGCCGCCGGCGCCTGTTCGGCCTCGGCGCCGGCACCGCCGGCACGGCCCTGCTGCAAGCCTGCGGCGGCGGTGGTGGCGGCGCAGGCGCCGCACCCTTCCCGATCCTGCCGCCGGCACCCGCCCCAGCCCCCGCGCCGGCACCGGCACCGGCCCCCGCCGGCCCGATGAAGCTCGGCTTCAATGCCGTGGCCAAGAGCCTCGCCGACGTGGTCACCGTGCCCGCCGGCTACACCGCCAGCGTGCTGTACGGCCTGGGCGATCCGACCGCAGCCGGTGTCGCCGCCTACAAGAACGACGGCACCGACGACGCGACCACCTACGACCGCCGCGCCGGCGACCACCACGACGGCATGACCTTCTTCGGCATGAACGCATCGAACAAGTGGGACGCCACCAGCGCCACGCGCGGCCTGCTCGTGATGAACCACGAAGCCATCACGCCCGTGTTCCTGCACCCCACGGGCCAGACCGCCGTCAGCGGCGTGCGCACCGTTGCCGATGAAGTGCTGCGCGAGTTCTACCTGCACGGCGTGAGCGTGATCGAGGTCAACAAGAGCGGCAGCACCTGGAGCTACAAGCAGGACTCGAGCTTCAACCGCCGCGTCCACACGCTGACCGAAATGACCTTCTCGGGCCCGGCCGCCAAGACCGACTACCTGAAGACCAAGTACTCGACCGACGGCAGCAAGACCCGCGGCACGGTCAACAACTGCGCCAACGGCACCACGCCTTGGGGCACGTACCTGACCTGCGAAGAGAACTGGGCCGGCTACTTCCGCCGCGTCATCGCCAACGACAACG
>PJUC01000207.1_pt1 | contig 34998 bp, 30 predicted proteins | sample 1512161 | NCBI WGS metagenome assembly PJUC01 (sample SAMN08177676, study PRJNA422409) | Soil metagenome, whole genome shotgun sequencing project. | isolation source: Soil enriched on filter paper | place: USA: Madison | collected 2015-01-15
CCTCGGTCAGCGCGGCGCGGGCCGCCCGTGAGGCGCCCTGCCACTCGTCCTCGGCGAAGCGCGACGACAGGTCGGCGACGAGCGCGGCCGGATCGCCCATCCCGGCCCGCAGATCGGCCAGCCGGCGGCGCGCGGCGTCGACCTGACCGGCGGCCGACACGTTCGCGCGCACCCAGGCGCCGTGCTCGGCACGGGCCGCGGCGACGGCGGCGAGTGCCTCGCCGGCACGACGGTCGATGCGCGCGGCGGTGCGGCTGATCTCTGAGGGGAGGGCGTCCGGCGCACTGATCGCGCGGTAGTCCTCGAAGGCGTCGTCGCGCACGTGCTGTGCGGTCAGCCGAGCCCGCCGCAGGGACGCCGGGGCGTCGCCGCCGTACAGTGCGCCCGACAGGCCGACCTCGAGGTCGAGCTCGCCGACCTCGTCGTCCAGGCGCACGAGCGTCGCTCCGGCGCGCTGGCGTGCCTGCTCGGCGACCGCTCGAGCACGCGGCGAGCGGCGTGCGCGGCGCACCGCCCAGACGATGGCGGCGATCGCGATCGCCGCCACGCCGAACACGACCACGGCCGGCACCAGCCAGCCGAGGATCGTTCCGGCGGGGTCAGTCATCCGCGCCCTCGGGGGCGTCTGCAGCCTCGCCGACCAGCAGCAGCGCGCGCAGCTGGTCGACGTCGTCGACGACCGCCTGAGCACCCTCGGACTCGTGCGGCCAGCTGAAGCCCCACCGCACGAAGATGACGGGCACGCCGTGCTCCGCCGCGCCCTCGACATCGTGGTGGCGGTCCCCGACCAGCACCGGGCGACTCGTGTCGACGCCCGCGGCCCGCAGCCGGCGGAGCGCCTCGGCGACCACGTCGGCCTTGCTGCTGAGGGTCTTCTCGTCGGGCGAGGCGCCGACGATGGCGGTGAGCGAGCTCGTCAGGTCGAAGTGCTCCATCAGCGCCACGACCTGCACCTCGGGCTTGGAACTGGCGGTGGCCTGCGGGATGCCGGCGGCCGCGGCATCCCGGATCAGCTCCCCGACCCCGGGGAAGAGCTTCGCGCCGGTCGTATAGCCGTCGATCTTGTTGAGACCGCGGTAGAACCTCACGGCCTCGGTCGCCTCGTCGGGTGTCATGCCGACGTTGACCTGGAACGACTCGAACATGGGCGGCCCGATCCAGTGCACGAGCTCGGCGCGGGTGGGAGGCCGCTTGCCGAAGTGCTCCAGCGCGATGGTCAGGCGGCGCAGGATCCCGTCGGAGGCGTCGACGATGGTCCCGTCGACATCCCACAGGATGCAGGTCCACGCAGATCGGGTCGGCATGCCCTCCAGCCTATGGGAGCGACGACCCGCGACCCGGTCGGCATCAGAAGAGGCGGGGTGCGCCCGATTCGATGCCCTTCATGCCTTCGTAATCGAGCGTGACGCAGCGGATGCCGCGATCCGCTGCCAGCACCTTCGCCTGCGGCTTGATCTCCTGCGCGGCGAACACGCCGGTCACCGGCGCCAGGTGCGGGTCGCGTCCGAGCAGCTCGAGGTACCGGGTGAGCTGCTCGACGCCGTCGATGTCGCCGCGGCGCTTGACCTCGACGGCGATCGTGCCGCCCGCAGGATCGCGCAGCAGCAGGTCGACCGGGCCGATCGCGGTGGGGAATTCGCGCCGCACGAGCGTCAGGTTCTCGCCGATCACGTCGACCTGCTCCGCCAGCAGACGCTGCAGGTCGGCTTCGACGCCGTCCTTCTGCAGGCCAGGGTCGACCCCCAGCTCGTGCGACGAGTCGTGCAGCACCTCGTAGATGCGCACGAGCAGCGCGTCGCCCGTCTTCGCGTGGGTCACGCGCCAGTGCTCGATGACACCGGCGGACGCGGACTCGTCGTCGGGCTGTTCGACGTCCAGCCGGCACGGCGGGCTCATCCAGTTGAGCGGCTTGTACGAGCCGCCGTCCGAATGCACCAGCAGCGAGCCGTCGCCCTTGTGCACCAGCAGGCGCGTCGCCAGCGGCAGATGGGCGTTGAGCCGCCCGGTGTAATCGACGGAGCAGCGGGCGATGACGAGACGCACCCGAAGAGCCTAGCCGGGCGGCGACGCGTCGGGCCTGTCGGCCGCGCCTCAGCAAGCCTGCAGGCTCGTCGGATAGCGTAAGCCTCCGTGTCGCATGAGCGACGACGGTCGACGCTGCGATCCGGACGGATCGATGAGCCCCTCACCGCCCCCATCTGCCGCGGGCGCCCCACTCCCGCCATCAGCCACATCGCCCGGAGAAGAACCGATGAACGCACGCCTGCCCGATGCGACCGTCCACATCCTGTCCAGCACCGTCGCCGAGCTCCATGTCGGCAGCGACGTCGCCGAGGTCGTCGCACCCGACAGCCTCGCCCTCCGGGACCGGGTCGTGGAAGAGATCCGTCAGCTGGCAGCATCCGCCGGTGAGCCCGCGCACGCGACCCTCGTCGAGGGATCGTCGCGCTGGCCGCTCGTCGTGCACCCGGACGGCACGTTCGCCGAGGAGCTCGAGGCCGCGGCCGCCGTGACCGATGAGGCCCCCGACCCCGGGGCGCCCTTGCCCTCCGTCACCGCGCCGACCCCGGTCTCGGCTGCAGCAGCCGCGGTGTCCCCGGCCGCGGCGCCCGCCGCTCCCGAGCCGGAGCCGCGCCCGACGGTGCAGGATCTGCTCGACTCGCGCAGCGGCAGCAGCCGCGCCCGCGCGACCGAAGGCTGGCAGGGGGCGGTTCGCCGCGCCACCGGCGGCCTGATCTCTCCCGCTCCCGGCCGTGCCGAGCGGTCGCGCCTCGACCGCGAGAAGCGCGTCCAGCGTCGACTGGACGCCCCGCGCACGATCGTCGTCCTGAACCCGAAGGGCGGCGCGCACAAGACCACGAGCACGCTGCTGCTCGCGGCGACGTTCGGCACGCTGCGGGGCGGGGCGACCCTCGCATGGGACAACAACGAGACCCGGGGGACGCTGGGCTGGCGCGCGCAGAACGCGCCGCACCACCGCACGGCGGTGGACCTGCTCGAGGAGCTCGACGAGTCCTCGAACTTCCGCGGCTCGAGCCTTGCCGCCCTCGATCACTTCGTGCGCACCCAGGTCGACGCCCGCTTCGACGTCCTCGCCTCGGACGAGGACGCCGCCGCATCCTCGACCATCGACTCGGCCGCCTTCGACCGTCTTCACGCGCTGCTGCGCCGCTACTACCGCCTGATGATCGTCGACACGGGCAACAACATGCGCGCCTCGAACTGGGTCGCCGCGGTCGCCGCCGCCGACCAGCTCGTGATCGTGTCGACCGTCCGTGAAGACACCGCGGCCAGCGCCGCCTGGCTGCTCGACGGCCTGCGCGAGAAGGGGTTCGGCCGCAAGATCGACGAGGCGGTCACGGTGCTGACGGCGCCGTCGTCCCGCCCCGACCGTGCGCTCGAGGCGCGACTGGCGCAGCACTTCGAGCAGGTGACGTCGGCGGTCGTGAAGGCGCCGTTCGACCCGTCGCTCGTCGACGGCGGTCCCATCGACTTCGAAGCCCTCGCGCCCGAGACGCGCGACGCGTGGCTCACGGTCGCGGCGACGGTGGCCGACCGGCTCTGACCCGCTCTGCTCGGCGGCAGCCCTCCGCGTCTCAGGGAGGGATGCCGCGACGCCGGGCTGCCGGTCAGTGGTGGCCGGCGCCCACCTTCGAGCCCGCGATCGGCTTGGCCGCGCCTGAGGCGAGGCCCGACATCGCGATGAGGCCGACGATGATCCAGAGCGTGGGCAGGATGCCGATCTGGTGGCTGATCCAGCCGAGGACCGGCGGGCCGCACAGGAACGCGAGGTAGCCGATGGTCGCCGCGGCCGAGACCGAGGCCGCCGCCTTCTTCGGGTCGTCGGCGGCCGCCGACATGCCGAGCGGGAACCCGAGCGAGGCGCCCGCACCCCACAGCGCGATGCCGACGAACGCGATCGGCAGCGACGGCGCGAGGATGAACGTGATGAGGCCCACGCCGGCGGCGACCGAGAGGATGCGCAGGGTCCACACGCGGCCGATGCGGTCGACGAGCGGACCGCCCAGGACGCGGAACACCGTCATCGCGACAGAGAACACCGTGAGCGCGATGGCACCGACGGCGTCGGTCTGGCCGTGGCCGTCGACCATCGCGATCGTCAGCCAGTCGTTCGCGCTGCCCTCGGCGAACGCCATGCCGAGCATGATGGCGCCGATGGCGTAGGTGCGGGGGTCGCGCCACACCGAGAGCAGCTCGGCGAAGCGCTCGCGCCGCGAGACGGTCGTCGCAGGATCGTCGTGGACGATCTCGCGCGTCGGGACCGCGGTGAGCGAGAGGAGCCCGGCGATCAGGACGAGTGCGCCGGCGCCCCACAGGTGCCACGCGACGCCGACGTTCCACGCGGCCATCGCGATGCCGATGCCGGCGCCGGCGACCGTGCCGAAGCTGAAGAAGGCGTGGAACAGCGGCATGAGCGTCTTCTCGAAGGACTGCTCGACCGCCGCGGCCTCGACGTTCATCATGACGTCGGTGGCGCTCATGCCGATGCCCAGCAGCACCATGGCGACGCAGACGACGGCGTAGGACTGCAGGAACTGCACACCGAGGCCGGCGACGAGCCCGCCCGCCGAGAACGTGATGATGGTCGCGAACATGCCGCGGCGGGCGCCCCAGCGGGCGACGATCACGTTGGCGAGCGAGAGGCCGACGATGGATGCCGCCCCGCTGACGAACAGGAGCACGCCGAGCTGCAGGTCGTTGATGCCGAGGTCGTTCTTGACGGCCGGCAGACGCGACGCCCATGACGCGAAGCCGAGCCCGGTGATGAAGAAGATCGTGAAGATCGCGGCACGCCAGCGCACAAGCTGGGTACGGGTGAGCGCGGTGTCCATCCGGACACTCTAGCGAATCGATTCGACATCAACCGAATCGATTCGACGGGATGCCGGGCACGGGTTACGATCATCTCGACATGAGCCGTCAGGACCCCGGCGTGCGCCGCGCCACGATCTCGGACGTCGCCCGCGAGGCCGGCGTCTCGCCGTCGACGGCGTCGGTCGTGTTCAGCGGCAAGACGCCGGTGTCGGATGCCACCCGTCGCCGCGTCCTCGACGCGGCGGCCTCGCTCGGATACACGGGGCCGGATCCGCGCGCCGCCTCGCTGCGCCGAGGCCGCTCGGGCATCGTCGGAGTCGTCTTCGAGGAGCACCTCGGACAGGCGTTCCTCGACCCGGTCAAGACGCTCATGATGGACGGCCTCGCCGACGCCGTCACGCCGCTCGGCGCGGGACTGCTGCTGCTGCGCGACCACGAGCCCGCGGTCTCCGACGCCCCGCCCGCCACCGGTCCTTCGCTCACCACGGCGCCGCTCGACGCCGCCGTGCTCATCGGGTGCAGCGGCATGCTGCGCGAGTCGCTCGAGACGGTGAAGGCGCGCGGCATCCCGGTCGTCGTCATCGAGGGCGACGCCGGCGACGACGTGCCCCGCATCGACCTCGACAACCGCGAGGCGCAGCGGCAGCTCGCGAGCCACCTGCGCGCGCTCGGTCACCGCCGCGCCGCCGTCGTGTCGCTTCCGCCGCGCGCCGACTGGAAACACGGCTGGCTCGGCGACGCCGCCGGGATCACGGTGGACGTCACGCGGGAACGCCTGGCGGGCGTGCTGGACGTGTTCCCGGACGCCACCACCTACGCCGCGGCCGGCAGTTTCATCGACGAGGGGCTCGCCGCGGGCCGCGAGATCTTCGCCGACCCCGACCGCCGTCCGACCGCGGTGCTCGCCCAGAGCGACCTGCTCGCCGCGGGCGTCATCCGCGCTGCGGAAGAGGCGGGGCTGCGCGTGCCCCAGGACGTCAGCGTGACCGGGTTCGACGGCATCGTCGTGGACGGCCTCGCGCCTTACGAGCTCACCACGGCCGTGCAGCCGGCGACCGACAAGGGGCGCGCCGCGGGTGCCGCGGTGGCGGCGATGCTGGAGGGCCGGCCGGCGGCATCCATTCGCTTCACCTGCACATTCCGCGAGGGGAATACCACGGGTCCTGCCCCCGGGTAAGGCGAGGCCGCGTCAGGAGCGGAGCGGGCCGATCGGCAGCGGATGGTCGCCGAAATCGGCGATCGTGTAGCGACCGCACGCCGTGATCGCGGCGTCGGTCATGCTGACGCCCGGGGGCGGCTGGAACGCGGGGGACTGGGCGTCGATGACGAGGAAGGTCACCTCGCCCACCGCGAAGTCATCGCGGTTCACGAGCCACGCGTAGCCTCGCAGCTGATGGTCGACCTGCACGAGGTCCCGCGGGTCGGCGAGGTGCGTCTTCGGGAGCCGGACGGTCCAGAACTGCCCCGCTCCGGTGCGTCCCGAGTCCTCGGCCCACTGCACGACGCACTCCAGGTCGCGGTCGGGCGCGTTCGCCGCGGCGACGAGGGGCGGGATGCCGAGCCCCACGGCGGCGACCAGTGCGACCGCCGCCGCGCCGATGGCCGCGAGCGGCCGCGCCTCGGGCAGACGCCGGGGCAGGAGGCCGGGTAGCACGACGAGCCCGAGCAACGGCGCGAACAGGGCCGGCTGCAGATAGCGGGCAGCGTGAGTGCCGAGGGCGACCGCGCCGACCACGACGAGGAGCGGCATCACCCAGCCGCAGGCGGCCACGACGGTCGCGCCCGCGTCACGGCGACGGGCGAGCTGGACGGTGGCCGCAATACTCCACACCCAGAGGACGAACACCGCGACCAAGGATGCCGCACCCCACGGGGCGGCCCAGCGGGCGGCGAGGAGCGCGCCGTAGTAGTCCAGTGACGCGAGCCACTGCGACGGATCGATGTAGCCCGCGCCCGTGTTGGCGATGAGCCCTGCCAGTGGCATCCGGCCCACGTAGCCGATGAGTGACCCGAGCAGGAGCGCGCCTGCGAGCCACCATCCCCCACGGTGTCGCAGGCCGACCACGACGAGGACGATCCCGAGCGGGACGGTCGCCCACGCCGCGAACAGGGGATTGGTGAGGACGGATGCCGCGGCCACCAGTCCGAGGCCGGTCAGGGCGACCCAGGACGGCCGCGTTCCACGTGAAACATCGGGTGCGACGCCGCCTCGGTCGAGCGCGCGCCGTGCGAGCCCGACCGCCAGCACGACGCCCACGACGGTCGCGCTGTAGTAGGTGGTGGTGACGAGCAGCGACGCGAGTTCGAGGGCGTCGCGCGAGGGCGACCACTCCGTGGCCGCGAGCAGTCCGAACGCGCTGAGGGCGAGCAGCGCGCCGGCGATGGGAGAGCGCGCGCGGACTGTACGGCCCGCCGCCACCCGCAGCGCGCCGTACAGCGCGAGGAGATTGACCACCCCGGCGAGGGCGAGCGTGCCGTTGACACCCCACCCCGCGAGCGACAGCAGCCACAGCACGGCGATCTCGGGGATGAAGAGCACCGACGACATCGCCCAGTCCTGCGGCTGCCCGACGGCGAGCGAGTGCACGACGAGCGTCGTCACCATCGAGTCGCCGTCGCGGAAGAGCAGCTCCGACCGCGGGGACGAGGCCACAGTGGCGACGACAGCGATCGCGATCGCGGCAGCCACGGCCCAGCCGAGCAGCTCGCGGACGCCGTGCGAGGGCCCGCGCCGCCCCGTCTCAGTGCCGCTCACCCTGACACTCTCGCACGGCCCGGTGCGGCATCCGCTCCTGGAACGAGGATGCGAGCCGAGCTGAGGAGCGCGGTGGCGGGTCGGCTTCTCATCTCGGCAGTGCTCCTCGGTTGAGGATGCCGCACGCTGAACGCGGCTCCTCAACGCAGGGCTCGACGGGCCCTGCGGCCGGGGAGACGAGCGACGGATTCGCCGCGGCGGGCCGCCCGGCACGCGTGCCGCCCGTAGAATGGACGAAGACACCCCGATCGCCATGGTCCGCCGTCCTTTCCGGACGCCTGTCGGCCGACGACCCCGAGGAGGCCTTGGATGCTCCTCGTGCTCGGCGCGTTCGCGGTCGTCCCGCTCCTCCTCCCGTGGATCGTGTCGCGCATCGGGGCACGGGCGTTCTACCTCGCGGCGATCCTGCCGATCGCGGGCTTCGTGCATGCCGCGGTGCTCACGCCCGTCGTTCTCGCGGGTGATATTCCCTTCGAGACATACGCCTGGATCCCGTCGCTGAACATCGACCTGTCGATGCGAATGGACACGCTGTCGTGGCTCATGACGCTGATCGTCACGGGCGTCGGCGCGCTCGTGATGATCTACTGCCGCTGGTACTTCCGGGGCAAGCGCGAGAACCTCGGCCAGTTCGCCGCGGTCCTGCTGGCGTTCGCCGGCGCGATGTACGGGCTGGTGCTCACCGACGACCTCGTCGTGCTGGTGATGTTCTGGGAGATCACGAGCGTCCTGTCGTACCTGCTCATCGGCTACTACAACAAGCGCGCGGCGAGTCGCCGTGCGGCCCTGCAGGCGCTGCTGGTCACGACGCTCGGCGGTCTCGTGATGCTGATCGGCGTCGTTCTGCTCGTCGTCGAGGCGGGCACATCGAGCATCTCGCAGATCCTCGCCGACGCGCCGAGCGGCGCCGTCGTCGATGCCGCGCTGGTCATGATCCTCGTCGGCGCGCTCAGCAAGTCGGCGATCTTCCCCTTCCACTTCTGGCTCCCCGGCGCGATGGCGGCGCCCACGCCGGTGAGCGCGTACCTCCACGCGGCCGCAATGGTGAAGGCGGGCATCTACCTCATCGCACGCTTCTCGCCGGTGTTCGCCATCGCCCCGCCCTGGCGGCCGATCGTGGTCGCGCTCGGCGTGTTCACGATGCTCCTCGGCGGGTTCCAGGCGCTGCGCGAGACCGACCTCAAGCGCGTGCTCGCCTTCGGCACGGTGAGCCAGCTCGGCATGCTGACGGTGGTGCTCGGGTACGGGACCAGGGATGCCGCCCTCGCCGGCCTCGCGCTGCTGCTGAGCCACGCGCTGTTCAAGTCGGCGCTGTTCCTCGTCGTCGGCGTCATCGACCGCCAGCTGTCGACCCGCGACCTGACCGAGCTCTCGGGCGTGGGACGCCAGGCCCCCGTCATGGCGACCTTCTCCATCATCGCCGTGGCCTCGATGGTCGGCTTCATCCCCACGATCGGCTTCGTGGCGAAGGAGGGCGCCCTGGCCGCGCTCCTCGACGAGGCGATGGGCGGCGCGGCGTGGGGCATCGTCGCGGTGGCGGGCATCGCCCTGGGATCGGTGCTGACCGCGGGCTACGGCATCCGGTTCCTCTGGGGCGCGTTCGCGACCAAGCGGGATGCCGCGGGCGACCGGCTGCCCGACACGGAGTGGCCTGACCCGCCGATGGGCTTCCTCGTGGCTCCCCTCGTGCTGTCGGGGCTCACGCTCGTCGCGGGGTTCGCCGCCCCGTGGCTCGACAAGGTGTTCACGCCCTACGCCGACACGGCGCCGCTGTCGACACCCGGTGTCCCCGTACCCGAGCATGGCGCGCACCTCGCCCTGTGGCACGGACTCGAGCCGGCGCTGTGGATCTCGCTCGCCTCGATCGTGCTCGGTGCGGTCGTGTTCTGGCTGACCCGCGGCTGGCGGCCCGCGAAGCGCCTGCTGCCGTTCACCGCCGCCGACGCGTACAACGGCACGCTGCGCGTCGTCGCGCGCATGTCGGTCGTCACCACGGGACTCACCCAGCGCGGCTCGCTGCCGGTGTACGTCGGCACGATCTTCGTCGTCTTCGTGGCAGCCGAGGCGACGGCCCTGCTCGCGAGCGACGAGTGGCGCGCGCAGCTCGACGCCTTCCAGACTCCGATGCAGCTGTTCGTGGCACCGCTCATGATCGCCGCGGGACTCATCGCGATCCGCGCCCGCAAGCGCTACACCGGCGTCGTGCTGGTGTCGGTGACCGGCCTCGGCATGGTGCTGCTCTTCGCCACGAGCGGCGCGCCCGACCTCGCGCTCACGCAGATCCTCGTCGAGACCGTGACGCTCGTGGCGTTCGCGCTCGTGCTGCGCCGCATCCCGTCCCGCATGGGAGAGCACAACGCGTCGGTGTGGCCGGTCGCCCGGGCCGTGCTCGGCGCGGCCGTCGGCCTCACGATGGCGCTGGTCGCGATCGTGGCCACGAGCGCCCGCGTCGAGAAGCCGATCTCGGAGCGCTTCCCCCAGCTCGCCTACGAGCTCGGTCACGGCAAGAACGTCGTGAACGTTGCGCTCGTCGACCTGCGGGGGTGGGACACCATGGGCGAGCTGTCGGTGCTGATCCTCGCGGCGACGGGTGTGGCATCCCTCGTCTTCGTCACGCACCGCGCCGACACGCTCTCGCGCGCCATCTCGTCGCTGCCGACGGGCGCCACCCGTTCCCGGCGGCCGCTCGTCGAGACATCGGACGGTCTTCGGCAGCGCGGCGACGCGAGTGGCAGCGGTCGCACGGCATGGCTCGTCGGCGGCCAGCGTGTGCGGCCCGAGAACCGCTCGATCATGCTCGAGGTGATCGTGCGGATCCTGTTCCACACGATCATCATCGTGTCGCTCTACCTGCTGTTCGCCGGTCACAACCTGCCCGGCGGCGGCTTCGCCGGCGGACTCGTCGCCGGGATGGCCCTGGTCATGCGGTACATCGCGGGCGGCCGCTACGAGCTCGGCGCCGCCGCGCCCACCGACGCCGGACGGCTGCTCGGCACCGGCATGACGATCGCCGTCGCCTGCGCAGTGGTGCCGGTGTTCTTCGGCGACCAGCCCCTCACGAGCTACTTCTGGGATGCCGACCTTCCGGTGCTCGGTCATGTCGAGTTCGTCACGTCCACGCTGTTCGACATCGGCGTCTACCTCGTCGTCATCGGCCTCGTGCTCGACGTGCTGCGCAGTCTCGGCGCCGAGGTCGACCGGCAGGCGCAGGAGGCGCGCGAGCAGGCGGGGGTGAGCGTGCCGTGAACGTGTCGCTCATCCTCATCATCGTGATGGCCGTGCTCTTCGCGTGCGGCGTCTACGCGATGCTCGAGCGCAGCCTGACGCGCGTGCTCATCGGCTTCCTGCTGCTGGGCAACGCGACCAACCTGCTGCTGCTCATCGTCATGGGCGCACCCGGGGTGGCGCCGTTCTTCGGGGCCGCGAAAGACGTCGACGACATGTCGGACCCGTTGCCCCAGGCGCTCACGCTGACGGCGATCGTCATCACCTTCGCCGTCTCGGCGTTCCTGCTCGCCCTCATCTACCGTTCGTGGCAGCTCGGCCAGGCCGACACCGTCACCGACGACGAGGCCGACATCGAGGTTCGCGCGCGCGGCGCGCTCGCCGAGGACGCCATCGACGAAGAGACCGAGATCGAGGACGCCGACGACGAGACCACCACGGACTTCGTCGGCACCGCCACCGCGCCCATCACGATCCTCGGTGCGCGCGACTTCGCCGGGCTGCGCGACGACGCCCCTGTCGACCGTCCCGAACAGGGCGGGGGATCGGATGCCGCCACCCGGTCCGCGACGGACACGAAGGCCGACGGCATCCATTCCGATGACGGCATGCACGACGAGAGGGGTGACGAATGAGTCTGACGACCATCGCCCCCGCCCTCGTGCCGCTGCTGGTGACGCTGCCGCTGCTGGGCGCGGCGATCGCGCTCATCGCCGGCCGTCACCGCCGGACCCAGGTCGTGGTGTCGGTCGTGACGCTGACCGCCGTGCTCGTCATCGCCGCGATCCTGCTGTACGTCGTCGACACGGGCGACAAGCCGATCGCCGTGTCGGTGGGCGGGTGGCCCATCCCGTTCGGCATCGTGCTGTACGTCGACCGGCTGTCGGCGCTGCTCGTGGTGGTGTCGAGCATCGTGCTGCTGGCGGTCCTGCTGTTCTCGATCGGCCAGGGCGCCGCCGACGGCGACGACGACACGCCGGTCTCGATCTTCCACCCGTCGTACCTGATCCTCGGCGCGGGCATCTTCAACGCGTTCATCGCCGGCGACCTCTTCAACCTTTATGTCGGCTTCGAGATCCTGCTCGTCGCGTCGTACGTGCTCATCACCCTCGGCTCGACCGAGTCGCGCATCCGCACCGGCGTCGTCTACATCGTGGTCTCGCTGGTGTCGTCGATCCTGTTCCTCGCGGCCATCGCGATGATCTACGGCGCACTCGGGACGGTCAACATGGTCCAGATCTCGGAGCGCATGGGCGAGCTGCCGCAGCAGACCCAGCTCGTGCTGCACCTCATGCTGCTGCTGGCGTTCAGCATCAAGGCCGCCGTCTTCCCGCTGTCGTTCTGGCTGCCGGACTCGTACCCGACCGCGCCCGCGCCGGTCACCGCCGTGTTCGCGGGCCTGCTGACGAAGGTCGGCGTGTACGCGATCATCCGCACCGAGACCGAGATGTTCCTCGACAACGACGTCAACATGCTGCTGATGTTCGTCGCGCTCGCGACGATGATCGTCGGCGTGCTGGGGGCGGTGGCGCAGGCGGAGCTCAAACGCATCCTGTCGTTCACGCTCGTGAGCCACATCGGCTACATGATCTTCGGCCTCGCGATCGCGACGCCCGCCGCGATCGGCGCGACGATCTACTACATGGTCCACCACATCGTGGTGCAGACGACGCTGTTCCTGGCCGTCGGCCTCGTCGAGCGAAGAGCGGGGTCCACCTCGATCCTGCGGGTCAAGGGCCTCATGAAGGCCGCGCCCGTGATCGCCGTGCTCTACTTCATCCCCGCGATCAACCTGGGCGGGCTGCCGCCGTTCTCGGGCTTCATCGGCAAGTACGCGCTGTTCGATGCGGCGGCGCAGGTGGGCACGCCGATCATGATCGTGCTCATGGTGGGCGGCATCGTCACCTCGCTGCTCACGCTGTACGCGCTCATGCGCGCGTGGAACCTGTCGTTCTGGCGCGAGGACGAGGACTCGGCCGAGACCGAGGCGCGGATCTCGTACCTGGGCGCGTCGCCGGCCGCCGCCGTCGAGACCGAGCGCCGGGTGATCCCGAAGATCATGACCGCCGCGACCACCGGGATGGTGGCCATCACGGTCGCACTGACGGTGTTCGCCGGACCGCTGTACGACGTGTGCAACCGCATCGGCGAGGCGCTGCTCGAGCCGGTGTCGCTCACGCAGCTGCAGGACGACTCGGCCGGGACGGAGAAGGCGCCGTGAGCCCCGACCTGCGCCAGAGCCGCCTCCGCCGGGCGATGGCGGCCGTGTGGCGCCAGCTTCCGTTCTTCGTGTGGCTCATCGCGCTGTGGATGCTGCTGTGGGGCCAGTTCACGTGGCTCGCGTTCTTCACCGGGCTCGTCACCGCGATCGTCGTGACGCGGGTGTTCCGCCTGCCGCCGGTCGAGCTGTCGGGCCGCGTCAACCTGTGGTGGGGCTTCGTGTTCGTCGTCGAGTTCCTCGTGGCGGTCGTGCAGGGCTCGCTCACCGTCGCCTGGCATGTGCTCGACTTCCGTCACCGGCCCGGTACGGCGATCATCGCGGTGCCCCTCGTGACCGACGACGATCTGATCATGACGCACGTGGGCGTGACGGCATCCCTCATCCCGGGGTCGCTCATCGTCGAGACCGATCGCGACCGCCGCATCTTGTACCTGCACGTCATCGGCGTGCGCGGTGATGCCGACGTCGAGAAGCAGCGGGCGAGCGTGCACCATTGGGAGGAGCGGATCGTCCGCGCCGTCGGCTCGCGCGCGCAGCTGCAGGCGATGAAGGATGCCGCGACCGCGCGTTCCGCCGTCGCCAGAGGAGGTTCGCGATGAACGTGATGCTGATCGCGATCTACGTGATCTTCGGGATCGCGGCGCTGCTCACGCTGTGGCGCATCGTCATCGGGCCCTCGATCCTCGACCGGGCCGTGGCATCCGACGTCCTCCTCACCGAGGTGATGTGCGTGCTGGGGGCCGAGATGGCGATCAACCACCACACGCGCACGCTGCCGGTGCTGCTCATCATCGCGGCGGTCGGAGTGTTCGGGTCGATCTCGATCGCCCGGTTCGTCGCGAGAAGGGACCAGGAACGCTGATGGATGCCGCACTCGACGTGACCGCCCTCGTCCTCATCCTGATCGGGGCCCTGCTCTGCCTGACCGCCGCGATCGGCGTGCTGCGGTTCCGCGACGTTCCCACGCGCCTGCACGCGGCGACGAAGCCCCAGGTGCTGGGGCTGATCCTCATCTGCCTGGCGATCGCCCTGTCGCTGCGGTCGTGGCCGGTGGTGGCCTTCCTGGTGCCGGTGGTGCTGATCCAGCTGGCCACCGCGCCGCTGTCGGCCCACATGGTCGGACGCCAGGCGTACCGCAACGGCACGATCGACGAGGCGTCCCTGTACGTCGACGAGCTCGTCGAGTCCCAGCGCACCCCTCCCGCGTCGGGCGGGTGAGGCACGCGGCCGGCGGGAGCCGCTTAGGCTGGCCCGGTGACGAAACCGCTGGATGACGGGCCGTTCTTCCACGGCACGAAGGCCGATCTGCACGAGGGCGAGCTGCTGACCGCGGGGTTCCGCTCGAACTACCGCCCCGAGATCGTGATGAACCACATCTACTTCACCGCGCTCCGCGACGGGGCGGGGCTCGCGGCGGAACTGGCCGCCGGCGACGGCGAACCGCGGGTCTACCTCGTGGAGCCGACCGGTCCGTTCGAGGACGACCCGAACGTGACAGACAAAAAGTTCCCGGGTAATCCGACGCGCTCGTACCGGAGCACGGAGCCGCTGCGAGTCGTCGGCGAGGTGCTCGACTGGACGCGGCTCACGCCCGAGGCGCTGCAGCAGTGGCGCGACCGTCTCGCCGAGCTCGCCGCCGACGAGCGGGGCGCGATCATCAACTGACGCGCGTCTCCTCTCCGGACCGGTTTGGGGCGCCTCGCGAGCGTTTGGGGCGTACAGGATGCGCCCCGAACGAGCGGAACGCGCCCCGAACCCGTATCGACTCGGGCGCGAGGGCGGTGAAGGCGACGCCGAGCGTCAGGAGCGGCGCTCGGTGAGGTGCACCTCGACCTCGTCGCCGTCGGTCTTGCCGATCGCATGGCGGACGCCCGACGCGATCGGGAGCTTGTGGGTGCCGTCGCCGAGGGCCATGAAGGCGCCCTCGAAAGGCTCGCCGTCCACCGTGCCCGCCACCTTGACGAGGCCGCGGGTGCCGAAGATCGCCGCGGAGTCCGGCAGCTGCACGCACGTCCAGGTGTCGCCTTCGCGCACCTTGCCGAGCGTGGCGGTGAAGCGGATGTCGAGCGGTCCGGTCGTGCGAGCCATGGCGTCCTCCGTCGGTGCCTTCCGTCACGAGTATGTCTCGGACGGCCTGTCACCGGAATGACGATCGGGCCTCGCCGTGATCGACACCCGCCGGCCGCATCGTCTCACCGGCGGCCGCCGCGAGGTCGACGGCCGTGCGTGCGATCGTGCGCTGCATGACGGCGACGGCGGCCGTCGGGGCCATGTCGGCGGGCCGCGCCAGGCTGATCGTGCGGGTGAGTGTCGAGTCGCGCAGCCGCACGGCACGCAGGCCCGGTCGCTCGACGAGCACCATCGCGGGGACGACGGCGACTCCGAGGCCTCGCTCGACGAATCGCAGGACGGCATCCATCTCGGCGCCCTCCACCGCCGCACGCGGAGTCAGCCCGGCGGCGCGGAAGGCGGCGTCGGTGGCGGCGCGGAGGTCGTAGGCGCGGCTGAACACGACCTGGGGGAGCGCGGCGACCTCGGCCAGTCCGATGGAGTCGTCGTCGGTCACCGGAGCTGCGGCGCTCGACGAGATCACGACGAGCTCCTCGACCAGCAGCGGGGTCACGGTGAAGCGGTCGGGTGGTGCGGAATCCGATGTCGTGACGAGCGCGAGGTCGAGCTCGCCGGCGCCGAGTTCTTCGAGCAGCCGTCGTGACCCGTGCTCCGAGATCTGCAGCTCGATGGCGGGGTGCGCGGCGTGGAAGGCGGTGAACACCTCGGCCACGAGGCTCACACAGAGCGTCGGGGTGGCGCCGAGCCGCACGCGGCCGCGCTGCAGCCCTGCCAGCTCGGCCAGCTCCCGGCGCACCGAGTCGGCGTCGGCGAGCATGCGGCGGGCGAGGGGGAGCAGGGACTCGCCCGCGACGGTCAGCGTGCTGCCGCTTCTGGCGCGGTGGAACAGCTCCATGCCGAGGTCCTGCTCGAGGGAGGTGATCTGACGGCTGAGCGACGGCTGGGCGAGATGCAGTCGCTCTGCCGCACGGGTGAAGTTGCCCACGTGAGCCACTTCGACGAACGCTTTCAGCTGCTCCAGATTCACACCCATAGCCTATGCGCATCGATATGACCAGGATTATGCATTGGAGTAATCCAAAGGATCGACCTACCGTCGTCGTGTGATCCCCTCAGAACGACAGCTGTCCACCACCGTCCTCGTCATCGGCACCGGCGGCTCCGGCTTGCGCGCGGCCATCGAGCTCGCCGAGGCGGGCGTCGACGTGCTCGCGCTCGGCAAGCGTCCAAAGTCCGACGCGCACACCTCTCTCGCCGCCGGCGGCATCAACGCGTCGCTGGCCACCATGGACCCCGAAGACACGTGGCAGCAGCACGCCGCCGACACCCTCAAAGAGAGCTACCTGCTCGCCAACCCCGAGACCGTCGAGGTCGTCACGAAGGGCGCCGCTCAGGGTATCGACGATCTGGAGCGCTATGGCATGCCGTTCGCGCGCGAGGACGACGGCCGCATCTCGCAGCGCTTCTTCGGCGCGCACACCTACCGCCGCACCGCGTTCGCGGGCGACTACACCGGGCTGGAGATCCAGCGCACGCTCATCAACCGCGCCACCCAGCTGAAGGTGCCGATCCTCGACACCGTGTACGTCACCCGGATCCTCGTGAACGATGACGGCGCCGTCTTCGGCGCGTACGGGTTCGACCTCGAGGACGGCACGCGCTACCTGATCCACGCGGATGCCGTCATCCTGGCCGCCGGCGGCCACAACCGCATCTGGCGCCGCACGTCGTCGCGCCGCGACGAGAACACCGGCGACTCGTTCCGTCTCGCGGTCGAGGCGGGCGGCCGGCTGCGCGACCCCGAGCTCGTGCAGTTCCACCCGAGCGGCATCATCGAGCCCGAGAACGCCGCGGGCACGCTCATCTCCGAGGCGGCGCGCGGCGAGGGCGGGATCCTGCGCAACGGCCTGGGCGAGCGCTTCATGCACAAGTACGACCCCGAGCGCCTGGAGCTCTCGACGCGCGACCGCGTCGCGCTGGCCTGCTACACCGAGATCAAGGAGGGCCGCGGCACGCCCAACGGCGGCGTGTGGCTCGACGTCTCGCACCTGCCGCGCGAGGTCATCATGACCCGCCTGCCGCGCGTGTACCAGACGATGCTCGAGTTGCAGATGCTCGACATCACCAAGGAGCCGATCGAGATCGCGCCGACGGCGCACTACTCGATGGGCGGCGTGTGGGTGCGCTCGTCCGACCACTCGACGGACGTGCCGGGCCTGTACGCGATCGGCGAGGCCTCGTCGGGGCTCCACGGTGCCAACCGCCTGGGCGGCAACTCGCTCATCGAGCTGCTGGTCTTCGGCCGCATCGTCGGGCAGGCCGCGGCGGCGTACTCGGCAGCCCTGCCGGCGCAGAAGCGCTCTGCGGCCTCGGTCGAGACGGCCCGGAGCGAGATCGCGGAGCTGCTGGCGGCATCCGGAACCGAGAACGTCCGCGCTCTGCAGCGCGCGATCCGCGACGTCATGACCGAGCACGCGGGCGTCGTGCGCGACGAAGCCGGCCTGCGCGCCGGCCTGGCGGAGCTCGACGCCATCGAGGCGCGCATGGCCGACATCGGCGTGCACCCCGACATCGCCGGGTACCACGACCTCGCCCACGCGTTCGACCTCAAGTCCGCCGCGCTCGCCGCCCGCGCGACCCTCGAGGCCGCCCTCGAACGGCGTGAGACGCGTGGATGCCACAACCGCAGCGACTACCCGGACCTGGATCCGGAGCTTCAGGTGAACCTGGTCTGGTCGCCCGAGACGGGTGTCGTGCGGGAGGCGATCCCGCCGATCCCGGAGGAGATCGCTGCGCTCATGCGCGAGGTGTCGGTCGTCGGCAAGCTCGTCGAGTAAGGGTCGATCGAACGTCCTGGTCTGAGGTGTCCCACATCGGGAGGTGCCGGACCTTACATAGCAGGGCGTCGATTCGCATGACGCCCGAAACCGTACAAAGGAGTTCGGATGCTGAAGACCGTTGTAGGAAGCGTGGCAGGAATCGGGCTGGCGCTGAGCCTCGTGGCCTCGAGTGCGGGAGCGCAAGAGCCGCGACCCGAACCGTTGACCCCTGTCGTCGCCGAGCCATCTGACGGCGGTGCCCAGCTTGAGGACCTCGCGACGTTCGCCAAGGAGCGAAACCTCCCTGTCGACCAAGTTGTCGAGCAGTACGCCGGCCAGGAGGACTTCTCACGGCTCGTCGCACAGATCGACTCCATCGACGCGAATGCTCTCGTGGAGGCCCGTTGGAACCCCGACTCGAAGCCCCACGGCGAATTTGTGCTCACCAAGACTGCCGACGCTGCGGCTGCGGCACTGCTGTCCAAGTCCGCGGATGTTCAGGTACAGATCGCGGACCTGCCATCACGCCTCCAGCGAGAGGCCGCGGTGGAAAGTGCCTATCAAGCCGTGTGGAATTCACGCGAGGTAACCAGTGCAGTTGGCTGGAGCGACTCTGAGACAGGCAAGGTCGTCATCGAGTACGTCGGCAGCCCCGATGAGTCACTGCAGATGGACCGCCGGGCGGGTGACTACGCCGGGTCGATCGAACTGCGTTCAGTCGGGTCGTTGGATAGTGGTCTCGCGTACCGCGGCGGAATGATCACCGGCAGCTGCACGGCCGCATTCGTCGTTCGCTCAGGGTCGACGTACGGAATCACCGGAGCTGCACACTGCCCGGCGATCTCGATCTACGACGGCGCCAACTTCAGCCCGGTAGCTGTGCTTGCTTCGGGTAGCGGAGACCTGCGATGGTCTGCGGCCACGTCGGGGTCGCCCTCCAACGCCTTTCAACACAGCCCTGGGGCGTTTCGATACGCGGACAGCGGCCTCAATCCTGGGGTAGGTACGGTGGTTTGCAAGTACGGGCGGACCACCGGCTATAACTGCAGCACGGTGTACGGCACCGGTTATTGCAATGCGGGCTATTGCGGCCTCTACGCATCGACAGAGAACATTGTTGCCTCAGGCGACAGCGGTGGACCGTGGTTCTACGGGAACGGCGCGAAGGGCATCTCGAATGGTTACGGCCCTGTCGGTGGCGCCACCCGGTCCTTCTTTACGAGAATTGGCGCTGTGAACCTACTGAACACGGTTGTCTTCACAGGGTGACCATGCGGCCGTGGGGTGCTCTCGTCCTGCTGCTTGCGGCAGGTGTCTTGACGTCCTGCGCTGGCTCCCCGGAGTTTCTCGACAACGGAGCCGTGCAGGTAGCGGTGTATCCGGAACCTCAAGGCGTTCTAGCGATCGCTCAACCAGCAGATGTCATCGATCTCGGCGACGGCTGCGTCGGAGTTGAGCTACCCGGGTACGACGAATCGCCCATGATTCTCGCTGTGCCGTTAGGGAGCACGCTTGATGCGGATGGCAACATCTCGGTCGTCACCCCTGACATTCTCGAACTCGACGAACCAACGTTCGCGGTCGGCGACCAGATCCATATGCAGGCCGCGCACATTTACAGGAAGGGCGAGCACGTGCCCGACGACGTGCTCATACCTGACGCCTGTCCGAGCGTTGGAGTGTGGTTGATGCTGCCGTATTCGACAGACCTCGGCGGGTGAGAACCCCGGCGACTCCACGGGCGCCATGGTGTGGCCGTAGGCTCCGACGTGCAGCGCACGGGACGACGAGCACAGGAGGCCACGCCATGGCGCCGATCACCACTTTCGACCACGTGGGCGTGACGGTCCGCGACCTCGATGCGGCGGCGGCGTTCTTCGTCGCGCTGGGCCTCGAGGTCGAGGGCCGCACGTTCGTGGAGGGCGAGTTCCTCGACACGGTGTGCGGCATCCCCGACTCGCGCACCGAGATCGTCATGCTGCACGCCCCCGGCGGCGGCACGAGCGTCGAGCTGTCGAGCTTCGTGCGGCCCGAGCCGGTCGAGGGGTCACCCGCCGCCATGGCGAACGAGCTCGGGCTGCGGAGCATCGCGTTCCAGGTCGACGACCTCCGGGCCGAGGTCGCGCGGCTGGCCGACGCGGGCTACGGCCTGATCGGCGGCATCGGCGAGTACGAAGGGATCTGGCTGATGGCGTACGTCCGCGGCCCCGAGGGGATCACCGTCGCGCTCGCCGAACGCCTGCGCTGACCCGCCGGTCAGGCCACGTCGGCCTTACGGCGCTCCCGATACGCCTTCGCCTTCATGCGGCTGCCGCATGTGGCCATCGAGCACCATTCGCGGCGATGCCCGCGCGACGTGTCGAGGTAGACCTGCGTGCATTCGGGGCGCGAGCACTCGCGCAGCAGCGCGGCGTCGTCGCCGCCGATGATCTCGACCGCCTCGCGCGCCAGGTGTGACAGCGCCTGCCGCGGCGTGCCCGACCGGGCCCAGCCGTCGTCGGTGAGGGCGGCCGTGAGCGGCGGTTCGGCGGCGAGGGTGTTGACGGTGGCGACGGCGTCGGACGGCAGCGCACGATCGTGCAGGCGCGCCCAGACGAGGGCGTAGATCGCCTCGCGCACCTCGAGGGCCGCGTCGAGATCGGCAGGAGCGGATGCCTCGACCCGCGGCGCCAGCCCTGACTCGGTGAACCACGCGTCCAGGTCGGTCGGCGCGGTCAGCTTCTCGGTGGGCTCGTCGTTGCGGCGCGCGCGCAGCGTTCCGACGAAGTCGAGCGCGAGCGTGCCGCAAGGGAAGGCGTGGATCACATCACCATTCTGACAGGTGACACGTCAGGCAGGGTCGGATTTCGTCACCGGTTTGACAGGTGACGATCTCGGGTGCAGAGTAGTCACCATTCAAACCGGTGACGATCCGGTCGCAACCTGAGGAGAGATCATGGACCTGAAGCTCGAAGTCGTCGTCATCCCCGTCTCGGACGTGGATCGTGCGAAGGCGTTCTACGACGGGATCGGGTTCCGGCTCGATGCCGACTTCCGCTCCGAGCGGGGGCTGCGCGTCGTGCAGGTCACTCCGCCCGGGTCGGCGGCATCCATCATCTTCGGAGACAAGCTGACGACGGCAGAGCCCGGCTCCACGCAGGGGCTGCACCTCATCACGGCCGACATCGCAGCCGCGCGCCAGGAGCTCATCGCCGGCGGTGCCGAGGTCAGTGAGCTGTGGCACGACGCTGACGGCATCTTCCACTGGGCCGGCACCGAGAATCGCGTCGCCGGTCCGCACCCCGCCACCGACAGCTACGGCACGTACGCGTCCTTCGCCGACCCCGACGGCAATGGCTGGGTGCTGCAGCAGATCGTCACGCGGGCCCCGGGCCGCTGATCGCACTGGCGAGACGGAGCACCACGATGTCGAATCAGACACCGGTGGCCGACACCGAGACCTTCCTGCGCGAGCTGCTGATCCGCACCGCGGCGGCGCACGGCGTGCACGAGCGCGACGACCTCGGCGGTGTGTACGACGAGGACTGGCCCCGCTGGTACGCGGCCTACATGGCGCGGGAACTCACCGCCGCGGGGCACGCGATCGTCCGGAGCGAGCCGTGAACGTCGACCGGCGCCTCGAGCTCGCCGACGAGGCGGCGCTCGCGCGCTACCTCGTCGCGCTGCGCGACAGCGGCTCGGCCCTCACGCCCGAGCTCGCCGCGGCCTTCGACGAGCTGACCCCCGGCCAGCTCGACGTGCTGGTCGGCCTGCTCGTGGACGAGGGGGCGGAGTCGTCGGCTCCCGGCCGCGTGCCGGCGGTCCCGGCCGTCGCTCCTCGGGCGCCGCGAAGGGACGCCGCACCTCCGGCCGACCGCTCCTCCTGGTCGGGGCGCACGTGGACGGCCGTGCTGCTCGCGGCGTCACTGGCGACGGCGGCTCTGGTGTGGGCGTCGAGCCTGGTGCTCACCGCGCCGGCGACCTCGGCATCGACCGGCCGCGAATCCAGCGCGGTGGCCGATCCGGGCACGACCGTCGACCTCGACGGTCTCGACCTCAGTGGTCTCGACCTGGGCGCCGACGGGGACTGGTGAGAGGCGCGGTCCCGCTCAGCTCTCGACGGTGAGGCGCAGCGCGTCGAGCAGCTGCGTCCACCCCGGCTCGAGGCCGGCGACGGCGGGGTCGGCCTCGGCGCGCACGTCCGAGACGTCGATGCGCAGGCGCAGCGCCGTCGCCTCGCCCGAGCCCGAGAGCGTCACCGTGTGCCGCGCGGCGAACAGCGGCAGGCCGTCCGCTCCCACGGGAGCCAGGCGGAAGACGAGACGCGCACCAGGTTCGACCTCGTCGACCACACCCGTCGACGCATAGGTCGCCCCGGCGCCCTCGCGCAGCACGAACCGGATGGCCCCGCCCGCACGGGGATCGAGCTCCCAGGCATCCACCTCGAAATGCTGCGGCGCCCACCACCGGACCGCGCGCTCCGGCTCGGTCCACGCTCGCCAGACATCCGAGACGGTCGCGGCCAGCTGCCGGTCGAACTCCAGCGTGCGGGCGCCGTCGTCGTCCGCGGGCCGCGCCGCCTCCCGGACGATCGCCGCCTCGTACTCGTCGAGCACGGTGTCATCGCCCGCGGGTGACGCCAGGCCGCCGAAGAACTCCGACAGCGCCGACATCGTGCTGCGGTCGAGCCGCGCCACGCGTCGGCGCCCCAGCTTGTGCACGCGGATGACGCCCGCGGCTTCGAGAGCCTGGAGGTGCTTGGTCGTCTGGGGTTGCAGAGCACCGAGGTGCTCTGCAACCTCACCGACCGTGCACGCACGTGTCGACAGCAGCTGGACGATGCGGAAGCGCGTAGGCTCTGCGATCGTCGCGAGCTGGGGCTGAACCTGCGGAGCCTCCACGCGATCAGTCCTGCGCCACGAGCGCGGCCAGGTTGTCGAGTTCGTTCGCGCGACCGGCGACCAGCCGCTCGGTCCACACGTCGTCGTGCATCGGCTCCATCTGCATGACGATGCGCGTGCCCTCCTCGACGGGCGACAGCTCGACGACCGTGAGCTGCTCGTACGGCTCGTGGTCGGGCACGAAGTCGACGACCGACCGGTACGCCAGGTGGCGCGGCTCGTCGAGCTCGGTGAAGTGCTTGCGGGATTCGGTGGTCAGCGGCATCCCGTACTGCTCCATGAAGGCGATCTGGTCGGGGGCGGTCGCGGTCATCGTGTAGACGAGCTCGCCGCCCGGCTGCAGCTCGATCTTCGTGACGTCGGTGCGGAAGCCCGCGGGCGCCCACCACGACGAGATGCCCTCGGCGGTGGTCCAGAGCTCCCACACGCGAGCGGGCGAGGCGGTGACGGTGCGTTCGATGATCTCGGTCATGCGCCGAGAATACATTCGTCTAGACGAATGTGTCAACGGTCCACCTCGCCCCTCACGCAGAAGCCCCGGTCTCTACGGGACCGGGGCTTCTGCGGATGACGGGAACGGAGCGTCAGGGCTTGAGCACGAGCGTGTCGGTGGTCGCTGCCGCCACGGCCTTCTTCGAGTAGGCCCACGGCGTGAGCTCGGCCTTCTGCCACGACGCCACCTGGTCGGTGTAGTTCGTGTGGAAGACGTGGCCGCTCTCGCCGGTCAGCTGGTTCCAGCGCGAGGCGTCGAAGTCGTCGAGGTCGATGATCATGCGCATGGACGGCACCGTGATGGTCGAGAAGTCGCCCGAGCCGAGGTCCCAGCCGGTCGCGTTCACGACCGACGAGCCGCCCCCGACGGGGAACGGGCCCCTGTTGAAGAACCACTCGATCGGCGCGATCCCCGACTCGCCGAACGTGCCGCTGTTGAGCGGCAGGGCGTGCAGCTCGCCCCAGTTCCATCGCGATTCGCTGTCGCCCTGCACATCGGCGAGGCGTTCGTAGGCGTCGATCGCCGATCGCTTGAGCATCTCGCGCATGCCCGAGACGCCGAGCTCGTCGTTGGTCCACCACGGCGACGCGTCGTCCGAGAGGAGCGAGTCCATCACGAGGAAGAGGCGCCCCTGGCCGGCCAGCGGCGCCGGGTTCTCGCGACCCTTCACGAAGACGTTCTGCGCGAGGGTGTCCCACAGCACGCTGGCGTAGGCGGCGGCGGCCGAGTCGGCGCCGGCCTGGGCGTCCCATTCCTGCAGCAGCTTCAGCGCCGAGTCGGTGCGTCGGTCGCCCGTCTCGATGTCGGCGAACGCGGCGGTCAGGCGCATGCCGATGAACGAGAAGTTGTCGGCCTGGATCGCGTTGAGGTCGTCGGCGGTCACCGGTCCCTTCGCGATCGCCCGCTCGATGAGCTCGGTGATGCGCGCCGCGCGCCAGCCGTAGTCCCAGTCGTTGGTGAGGAAGTACTTGTAGTCCTTGCCGACGATCGCGTTGTTCGCCGTGACGATGTAGCCCTCTTCGGGGTTGTACGAGACGGGCAGCTCTTCGAACGGGATGTAGCCCTGCCACGCGTACGCCGAGCTCCAGCCCGGTTGCGGCATCGAGCCGTCGGCGGCACCGCGGATGGGCAGCTTGCCCGGCGTCTGGTAGCCGATGTTGCCGTCGACGTCGGCGTAGATGAGGTTCTGCGCCGGCACGTCGAAGAGCGCTGCGGCGCCGCGGAAGTCGTCGAAGTCCTTGGCCGTGTTGAGGGCGAAGATGGCGGATGCCGTCGTGCCCGGCTGCAGCGCGGTCCACCGCAGGCTCACGGCGTACTCGCCCTCGGGCGTGTCGGCCGGCGGCGGGGTCACCGTGCCACCGGTGCCGACGTACGGGTGCTCGGCGATCTCGGTGAAGTCGTCGGTGAGTCCCGACACGATCGGCCCGTTCGCGGTGGCGCGCACCTTGAGCGTCACGTCGTCGCCGCCGGCGACCTTGAAGGTCTCGGTGTGCGTCTGCAGGGGCACGAGGGCGCCGTCGTACCAGTACGAGTCGCCCTGGATCTTCTCGAGGTAGAGGTCGGTGACGTCGGTCGTGAGGTTCGTGAAGCCCCAGGCGACGCGCTCGTTGTGGCCGATCACGACGCCGGGCAGGCCCGAGAACGAGAAGCCGGCGACATCGAAGGGGCATTCGTCGGTGACGTCGGAGCACTTCAGCTGGATCTGGTGCCACACGCTCGGCAGCGACGCGCCCAGGTGCGGGTCGTTGGCCAGCAGCGGCTTGCCGGTGTCGGTGTTGGCGCCCGACACCACCCACGAGTTCGAGCCGATGCCCTCGCCGGCGTCGCCGACGAGCTCTCCGACGGCCTCGATGACGCTGTCGACCTGGGTCCATTCGATCGACGACGTGGTGGCATCCGTCTCGCCCTCGCCCGTCGTGTCGGGCGCGGTGCCGACGGCGGGCACCGTCGAGATCTTCGGCACGATGACCGGGTTGCGGTCGAACGGGTAGCCCGGGTACAGCTCGTCGATCTGCTCCTGGGCGAAGTCCGATGCGAGCACGGCGCGCTCGGTCTCGGCCTCGATGTTGCTGCGGAGGTCCCAGGCCATCGCCTTCAGCCAGGCGACCGAGTCGGCGGGGGTCCACGGCTCGATCTTGTAGTCGGGGTTCTGCAGCCCGAGCACGGCGTATTCGAACGACGCGTCGGCGCCCTGGTGCTCGGCGAGGTAGGCGTTCACGCCGTCGGCGTACGCGTCGTAGTAGCCCCGTTCGGTGTCGCTGAGCGCCTCGACCTCCTGCTCGGCGATCTCGTGCCAGCCGAGGGTGCGCAGGAACTTGTCGGTGCCGAGCTGCGACTCGCCGAACAGCTCCGACAGCCGACCGCTCGTGACGTGGCGGCGGAAGTCCATCTCCCAGAAGCGGTCCTGCGCCTGCACGTAGCCCTGCGCGAAGAACAGGTCGTGCGAAGAGTCGGCGGTGATGGTGGGGATGCCGAGAGCGTCGCGCTGCACCGTCACCTCGTCGTCGAGGCCCGTGACCGTGACCTCTCCGCCCAACTGCGGGAACGAGCGCTGCACCGTGTAGGTGATGAACCCGACCGCGACGAGGGCGATGACGACCACGGCGGCGACGAGGGAGAACAGGGTGATGCCGATGGTGCGGCCCACCGAGCGGCGCTTCACGGTGTCGTCGGTGGCGTAGGGCGAGGCGGGGGGCTTCGACATTGAGAGCTTTCCGGGCTGAGGGGGACACGCGGTGCCGGGCACTGCGAGACGGGGTCGCGCATGCGTTCGGGCGCACGCGGACTGTTTCGCATCGTATCCCCGACGTGCCCCTGGAGCCGAATCGCGCTCGCTTTTCGCCCCACGACCGGCCTCTCTCCTCGTTCACTTGCGCCGCGTGCGCACATTCATCGCAAGTGAATGGGAAGGGGATGCCGCGAGTCGCGGCATCCCCCTCACCGGCGTGTCAGCCGATCACGCTCGGCTGCAGGTCGCGCAGCGTGCGGAAGTGCGTCATGCGGGTCACCCCGATGGCGGCGAGCACGCCGGCGCCGACGAGCCAGGCCACGAGCACGGTGAGGTCGAGCCAGACGCGATCGGCGTTGCCGCCGTACATGACCTGTCTCATCGCGTCGACGACGTAGCCCATGGGCAGCACATGGTGCAGCGCCGCGAGCGGCGCCGGCAGCGTCTGCCAGGGGAACGTGCCGCCGGCCGTGACGAGCTGCAGCACCATGAGCACGAGGCCGAGGAACTGCCCGACCGAGCCGAGCCAGACGTTCAGCGCCAGGACGATCGCGGCGTAGGTGGCCGATGCGAGGAGCAGGATGCCGAGGGTCGCGAGCGGATGCGCGAACGAGAATCCGAGCGCGAGCGCGAGCACACCGAACAGCCCGAGCATCTGCACGCCGCCGAGGAGCGCCGGAGTCGCCCAGCCCGCCAGCGTGATGCGGATCGGCGAATGCAGGGCCGTGACCGCGCGCTTGGAGACCGGCTTCACGATGAGGAACAGCGCGTAGATGCCGATCCATCCGGCCAGGGCGGCGAAGAAGGGCGCGAGTCCTGCGCCGTAGTTCTGCGCCTGAGTGAGCGACGAGCGCTCGACATCGACCGGGGTGGCCAGCGTGTCGGCCTGCTTCGCCCGTGTGTCGGCGTCGTACGACGGCAGCTGTGCCGCACCGGAGCTCAGGCCGTCCCGCAGCTGGGTGGCGCCGTCCTCGAGCTGCGTGAGGCCGCTGTCGAGCGTCGTCGCCCCGTCGCGCAGCTGAGCCGAGCCGTCGCGCAGCTGTGCTGCGCCGTCCGCGGCGGTCGCCGTGCCGGCGGCGAGGGTCGCAGCGCCGCCCGACACCTGCTGCGCGCCGTCGTTGAGCCGGTCGATCTGCGCCACGGCACCCTGCACACGCTGGTCGACGGCCGTGATGCGCGCGCCGAGCGGGTCGAGCGTCGTCAGCACCTCGTCGATCTGCGCCTGGTCGAGCCCGGCCTCGGCGAGCTTGGCTGCGAGGTCGCTGCGCGCCTGCGGCAGTGCGGCCGTCGCTGACGTGGATGCCGAGCCGACGCGGTCGGCGATGCCGGCGAGCTGCGCGGTGCCGTCGGCGACCTGCGCCGCGCCCGACGACAGCTGCGCCGCGCCGTCGCGCAGCTGCACGGTGCCGTCGGCGAGCTGCGTCGCTCCATCGGTGAGCCGGGTCGCCCCGTCAGCGAGCTTCGTCGCGCCGTCGCCCGCCTGTGCCAGGCCGTCGACCAGCTGCCCCGCCCCGTCGGCGGCATCGGTCAGCTGCACCCGGATCGTGTCGAGCGCGTCGAGCATCGTGAGGCCCGCCTCGGCCACGACCTTCTCGGTGACGGTCGTCTTGATCTTCTCGACCGCCTGCGTGCCGATCGTCGAGGCGAGGTAGTTGTTGGCGTCGCTCGTGTGCAGCACGATGTCGGCGGGATGCGGGTCGCCCGACGTGATGGACGCGATGGATGCCGTGAAGTCGGCCGGCAGCTCGACGCCGAAGTCGTAGGTGCCGTCGTCGAGTCCCGCGGTCATCTCGTCGGCGGTCGTCAGGTGCCAGTCGAACGTGCCGTCCTCGATGAGCTCCTGCGCGACCTCGTCGCCGAGGTTGCGGTCGGTGCCGTTGAGGTCGGCGCCGGTGTCGGCGACGACGAGCGCGACCGGCACCTGGTCGAGCTGGCCGTACGGGTCGCGGTTGGCCCACAGGTACAGGCCGCCGTACAGGATCGGGACGGCGATCAGCGCGACGAGCGCGATGAGCGACATGCGCGTCGAGGTGAGTCGACGCAGCTCGGCGAGGATCATCTGCGGGACCTTCATGCCCGGCCCCCCTTCGTGCGCACGGTGAGTCTGCGCAGCCGCGGGCCGTGCCCGGTGCGCCGCGCCTCGAGGGGTTCGGCGGCGGGGAGCGCGACGACCCGCTGCGACGCCTGCCCGGCGATGACGAGCACCGCGAACCCGCGCGCCGCGAACTCTTCGGCGATCGCCCACCAGGCCTCGGGCTCGCCGCCGTGACGGTCGGGCGAGACGAGCACGAAGCCTTCGACGCCCTTGCGCAGCACCGCGAGTTCGCACAGTGCGCGCACGCGGTCGGCGGGGTCGACGTTCGAGACGGGAAGGGATGCCGCCTCGGCGAGGCCGTTGTCGGCCAGCCAGTTCTGCACGGCGATGGGGTGCGAGCGGCGCCCGGCGAACATGAGCTCCTCGGCGACGACGCCGGCGAGGGTGACGTTCGGCTCGGGCTCGGACACCTCGGGCGCGTCGACCAGGGCGATGCGTGCGCGCAGGGCCGAGGCATCCACCTTTCCGTCCAGCTCGACGCGACCCGTGTCGGGACGCATGCGGCCCGAGGCGATGAGGCCGAGCACCGTCGGACGCTGCTCGGTCTCGGCGGCGACCAGGGTCGCGGTGCCGGACGCGTACGAGGTCGAGGTGACGGGCAGGGCGTGTTCGCGACGGCCCTTGCCGACCGCGTCGAGCACGACCCTCACGCGCTCGCCGCCTCGGTGTCGGCGAGGATGTCGGGATGCGTGTCGAGCAGGGCCTCGGCCTGCCGCCACGACAGGCCGGCGATGCTGAGCACGGCGCGTACCGCGAGAGTCCGCGCCTCGGGCGACGAGGCGTCGATGCGGGTGATGACGGTGCGCGCGGTCTCTTCGACCAGGCGCGCGAGCGTGGGGGCGGCGACATCGGTGCGGAGCACGTCGGCCTCCTGCCCTTCGCGGACGATGCGCACGACGGTGCGGCGCAGCGGCGCCAGGGCGGCCGCGGTCTCTTCGAGATGCGCCTCGTCGAGCGCGATGGCGGCGAGCACCTGCACGTGCGCGGCCTCGTTCCACAGTGCGGCGGCCAGGCGGGCGAGCGCGACGCGCGCGTCGACATCGTCGATGGTCGCCGCGACGGCGTTGAAACGGGCGGCGCCCTGGGCGACCAGCTCGCTCACGAGCGCGTCGCGGTCGTCGAAGTGGCCGTAGAGGGCCCGGCGCGAGAGGCCGGCCTGCCGGGCGATCGCATCGACCGAGGCGCGGGGATCGTGCGCGAGGGCGACGTGGGCTGCAGCGAGGATGCCGGCACGGTTCTCGCGGGCATCGCGCCGCGGCGGGCGCGCGACATCGGTGGAGGTCATGCCTCCATGTTACGCAACTTGCACAGCAGTGTGCAAGTTATTCAGGTGATGCTCAGTCGGTGCCGAGATCGAAGGCCGAGGCCTCGTTGACGGCGTCCGTCGCCTCGGCGAGCTCTTCTCCCGCGGCCGACAGCGGCGTCGCGCTCTCGGTGATCTCGCCCGCCTCACCCTGCGACAGGTGCCCGACGAGCTCGCCCGTCGCGCCGCCGATGATGCCCGCCGCCGCGTAGTGCTCCAGGCGCACGCGCGAGTCGGCGATGTCGAGGTTGCGCATCGTGAGCTGGCCGATGCGGTCGGTCGGACCGAACGCGGCGTCGCCGACGCGCTCCATCGACAGCTTCTCGGGGTGGTACGACAGGCGCGGACCGTCGGTGTCGAGGATCGTGTAGTCCTCCCCGCGACGCAGGCGCAGCGTCACCGAGCCGGTGATCGTCGAGCCCACCCACTTCTGGATCGACTCGCGCAGCATGAGCGACTGCGGCTCGAGCCAGCGGCCCTCGTACATCAGGCGACCCAGCCGGCGACCCTGCTCGTGGTACGTCGCGAGCGTGTCCTCGTTGAGGATGCCGTTGACCAGCCGCTCGTACGCCGTGAACAGCAGCGCCATTCCCGGGGCCTCGTAGATGCCGCGCGACTTCGCCTCGATGATGCGGTTCTCGATCTGGTCGCTCATGCCGAGGCCGTGACGGCCGCCGATGCGGTTCGCCTCGAACACCAGGGCGACCGGGTCGCTGAACTCGACGCCGTTGAGGGCGACCGGGCGACCGGCCTCGAACGTCACCGTGACGTCCTCGGTCTCGATCTCGACCGACGGGTCCCAGAAGCGCACGCCCATGATGGGCTCGACGGTCTCGAGCGAGACGTCCAGGTGCTCCAGGGTCTTCGCCTCGTGCGTGGCGCCCCAGATGTTCGCGTCGGTCGAGTAGGCCTTCTCGGCCGAGTCGCGGTACGGGAACCCGTGCTCGACGAGCCACTCGCTCATCTCTTTGCGGCCGCCGAGCTGCGTCACGAAGTCGGCGTCGAGCCACGGCTTGTAGATGCGCAGCGCGGGGTTGGCGAGCAGGCCGTAGCGGTAGAACCGCTCGATGTCGTTGCCTTTGTAGGTGGAGCCGTCGCCCCAGATGTCGACGCCGTCCTCTTTCATGGCGCGCACGAGCAGCGTGCCGGTGACAGCGCGGCCGATGGGGGTCGTGTTGAAGTAGGTGCGTCCGCCCGAGCGGATGTGGAACGCGCCGCACGCCAGGGCGCCGAAGCCCTCTTCGACGAGCGCGGGCTTGCAGTCGACCAGACGCGACAGCTCGGCGCCGTACTCGAGCGCGCGGGCCGGGATCGCCTCGATGTCGTCCTCGTCGGGCTGACCCAGGTCGCCCGTGTAGGTGCAGGGGACCGCACCCTTGTCGCGCATCCAGGCGACGGCGACGGAGGTGTCAAGGCCCCCCGAGAAGGCGATGCCGACGCGCTCGCCGACGGGCAGGGACTGGAGGACCTTCGACATGGTCTCCAGTCTAGTTAAGGGCCGAGTGGATGCCGGGGCCCCCGGCATCCCGTCGCCACAGGGACCACACCCGTCACATGCCCGCTGTGGAAATGAGCTGTGACCTCGACCTAGGCTGGCCGGACACCGCGCGCATCGGGGGATGAAGGTATGCAGAGGCGTCGAGGGCTCGTCGCAGGGCTGACCGCGATGGTGCTGGCAGCGGCATCCGTGTTCGTGGGGGTGGCACCTGCGGCCCTCGCAGAAGACACGGCGGCGTTCTCGATCCAGAAGACCACCGTCGAGGAGGGGCCCTTCAGCCCCGGCGACACGGTCACCTACCAGATCATTGTCAACTGCTCGTCGGCCAACGACGCCGGCTGCGACAACACGGTGGTCAGCGACACGCTGCCCGCCCCGCTCGAGCTGAACCCGAACAACCCGAACCCCGTGACGGTCGCGCTCGCCGCCCCCTCAGGACAGCCCGTCGGCGAGTACGACCTGGCCGTGGACCCCGCCACGAACAGCTTCACCGTGAAGCCGGGCCTGGACACCGCCGTCGATCCCATGCTGTGGCCCGCGGGCAACAGCATGACCATCACGGTCAACGCGATCGTCCCCACCGACGTCGAGGGCACGTGGGACGGGCAGACTGTCACCAACACGGCCTCGGTCGACGCCGACAACGCGCCTGCGGCGGACAGCTCGGCCGACGTGACGCTCGCCGTGGACACCACGCTCGTTCCGAGCATCGACAAGTCGGTCGCGCCGGCGACCACGCTGCCGGCCGTGCCGGGACAGCCCGTCGACTGGACCGTCACCCCGGGCAACGCGTCCAACCAGAACGTCGACACCATCGTCGTCCAGGACCCGGTCTCGCCGCCCAGCACGTTCGGCGGGTACCTCGATGTCACCGGCTTCGATGTGACAGCGCCGCCCGGGACGACCTCGACGACGACCGAGTACTACGTCGACGGCGCGTGGACGACCACGGGGCCCGACCCGATCAGCGACGCCGGCGGCATCCGCGTCACCTTCACGGGAACCTTCGCGCCCGGCGCGGAGGGCAGCGTCGTGGTGCACACCGAGACGAACAGCACCGTCACGACCATCCCCGACGGCTCCGACGTGACCGTCACCAACGACGCGTCGTCCACGGTGACCAAGGGCACCGACACGAGCGCACCCGTCACCGACGACGCGAGCGTCACCATCGCACAGCGAGACCCCGATGTGTCGATCACGAAGAGCTTCGGCGACAACACGATGGTCAGCGGCCAGAGCACGACCGCGAACATCACGGCAACGGTGGGCCAGCAGAACGTCCAGACGCTGACGATCACCGAGCCCTCGGCGGGAAGTCCCACCTTCTCCGAGCAAGGCCTGCGCTTCGACGGCTTCGGCGACGGCATCTCGTGGCCGGTCGCCGCGACCTCGGCCGAGATCACGTACACCTACAGCGACTGCCCCGCCAGCACGGCCTCGACGACGACGGTGAACACGCTTCCCGACCCGACCGCCGGCTGCACCGTCGAGGGGTACACGGTGGTCTTCTCGGCCGCGGGCAACGACATCGTGTCGGGCGCCTATGCGACGCTGCCCATGGACGTGACGGCACTGACCACCGAGTCCGCGGTGGCGAGCACGAACGTCGTCGACACCGTGGTCGAGAACACGAACGGCCAGCAGGGCACTGACAGCGCGGAGGCGCCGTTCACGATCGAGCCCCTGTTCCTCGACACCACCGTCACCAAGAGCATCAACCCCGATCAGATCTGGGGTGTGCCCGGCACGAGCGCCGATATGACGCTCACGGGCAACGTCACACCCGAGTCGAACGCCGGCTCCGACAAGCTCGTCATCTCGGACCCCGCGTTCCCGGCCACCGAGACGGAGTTCTGGGACAACTTCACGGTCACGCAGATCGACAACACCGACATCCCGGAATGCACGACGCTGACGGTGCGGTACTGGTCGAAGTCCGCGGGCGAATGGGTGGACTTCCCTGGCGCGACCGCGGTTCCCGGCCCGCAGGCGCTGTGGGCGTACGACATCCCCGCCGATCTGCAGTCCGACATCGGCGGCATCCAGTTCGAATACCTCCCGATGGATGCCGACGGATGCCCCGAGCAGCTGGCTCCCGGATTCACCGTGGTGACGCACCTCGACATCGTGACGACGACGACGGTCGACGAGCAGACGACCTTCACCAACACCGCACAGTCGCTCGTCGACAACCCCGACGCCGGCGGCCAGCACACCGACACCGCCGCCGACTCGATCGACGTGCTGCCGTTCGATCCCGACGGGAACGGCGCCGACTTCCTCGACAAGGAGTGGACGCCTGACGACAACGTGCCCGCCCTGTCGGGCGAGACCCGCACGGCGCGGCTGTGGTGGTCGACCGACGGCCTCAACATCTCGCGGATGACGCTGACCGACATCTCCGAGACGCAGGACCCGGCGAACACCGTCGCCACGGTCTACGACGCGTTCGACCTGGTGCGGATCGAGCCGATCACCACCACGACCGACCCGCTGATCGCGAACGCGGTGGTCAGCGAGGTGTCCCTCTACATCGACGGCCAGGGATGGACCGACATCACCGCGCAGGCGTGCGCAGGCGGCTGCGACGGGCGGTTCGGCGGTTACACGCTGAGCGATGCGCAGGCCGCCGACACGCTGTCGGTGCGGATCGTCCTGACAGAGAAGACGTCCGGCGCGGGTGTCGGCACATCGTACGACCGCCGCCCGCTCGACCTCGGCTTCCGCGTGCGCGACACGCTGCGCAGCGACCCCGCCCAGTGGGTGCTCGGCGATCTGCACGCGTACACCTACAACACGACGAGCCCCGGCCGCGTGAACAACACCGCGAGTGCACGCGGCATCAACGACGCGACCGGCGTGAACAGCGTCGACGTGGCCGACGACGACATCCAGATCGTCGACGAACCCATCAACGCCACGATGACGAAGACGTTCGACCAGGAGCAGCTGGGTCTGCCCGACCCGGGTGTCGATCCGGCCGAGTACCCCCTCATCAGCAGCACGATCACCGCGACGAACACCTCCGCTGCCCGAGTGATCGGCATGACGATCAGCGACCCCGCTCCCGGACAGGCTCTGCCCGACACCGCGTTCGACACCCTCAACCTGTACGACATCGACGCGATCCAGGTGCCGCAGGGAATCACCCAGGCCGAGACGACCGTCACGCTCGCGCTCTTCGGCGGTTCCACCGCGTCCTACTCGTACGCCGACGCGCTCGCCCTCGGCCCTGACGACCTCCGCGATGCCGTCGGCATCACGGTCGCCTTCCACGACGATGCTGACAAGGCCGTGATCGCCGCGGGCGGCACCGGCCGCGTCACGCTCACGTGGCAGCTGCGCAACGAGCTGCGATCGGCCCCCGGCACACCGGTGACGGTCACCGCGCCGGGCGAGAGCATCGAGAACGACGCGCACACCCAGCTCGAGAGCCCCGTGCTCGACGGCTGCGCAGACAACCAGTGCGGCACCGGCGCCGCTGACGCGAACGACGACTTCCAGATCGTTCCCGCCAACTACTCGATCTCGACCACCAAGTCGATCACGCCCGCGAGCATCTACGAGGACCAGTCCAAGAGCTACGTCACCAACCTCGGCGGACGCCCGCTCGGCACGGCCCGGACGACGTTCTTCAGCCTCACCGACACGACGCCGACGTTCTGGAACACCATGGATTACGTCGGCGCCCAGATCAACGTGCCCGCGCCGGTCAACAACGTCGCCATGGATGTCCTGGTCGACGACGCGACCCATGACATCGCGTATTCCGTCGTGGGCGGCGCACTGACCGCGACGTGCAACGGCCAGCCGCTGGCGGCGGACTCGCCGTGCTGGGTGAACGGCGAATGGGTGGATGCCGCACCCGGCACGATCGAGAGCTTCGGCCTTCCCGCGGGCGTGACCGATGCGGGCACCGTCGTGGGCGTGCGGTTCCGCGCGCAGGAGGTCGACGCCGACGGCAACGTGCTGCAGTGGGAGCGCCCGTACAACCCGCAGCTGACGTTCTCGCTCACCACGATGCGCCGTGACACGCTGCGCAGCGACCCGTCGGTCGCGGTCTCGACGACGC
>PJUC01000208.1_pt1 | contig 34778 bp, 29 predicted proteins | sample 1512161 | NCBI WGS metagenome assembly PJUC01 (sample SAMN08177676, study PRJNA422409) | Soil metagenome, whole genome shotgun sequencing project. | isolation source: Soil enriched on filter paper | place: USA: Madison | collected 2015-01-15
AACACGTCGCTCGACTTCACCAACTGGGACGACAACAACCTCTACTGGCGCACGGCCCCGGCCGACACGCTCCAGGGCGAGGTGCTCGGCAACCTGGTGGGCGAGGACGGACACAAGAACGTGGCCGTCATCTACCAGAACGACTCCTACGGAACGGGCCTCAACAAGACGTTCCAGGACACGTTCAAGGGCACGGGTGGCGAGATCGTCGCCGAGCAGTCGTACAACACCGGTGACACCAACTTCGACGCCCAGATCTCGGCCGTCCTCGCGTCGAACCCCGACGCGATCGCCCTGATCACGTTCGACGAGATCTACACGATCGGTCCGGCGCTGCTCGCAGCGGGCTACCCGGCCAAGGACCTGTACCTCGTCGACGGCAACCTGAAGAACTTCGGCAAGGACGACAAGTGGCCCGCCGGAGTCAGCATGGAGGGCGCCAAGGGCACCACGCCTGCCGGCCCGGCTCCGGACGAGGAGTTCTACAAGCGGCTGAACGACTGGGCGGTCGCCGACGGCCGTCCCGAGATCGCCGACTACAGCTACGCGAACGAGGCGTACGACGCGATCGTGCTCATCTCGCTCGCCGCGCTGGCCGCGAACTCGTCCGACCCGGCCGACATCGCAGGCAAGCTGCAGGAGGTCTCGGGCGGATCGGGCGACGGCAAGAAGTGCACGTCGTTCGCCGACTGCGCCGACATCATCCTCGATGGCGGCACGGCCGACTACGACGGCTACTCGGGCCCGATCACGTTCGACGAGCACGGCGACCCGACGGACGCAACGATCGGCATCTTCCAGTACGGCGCCGACAACAACTACACGCGCATCGACCTGTAAAACAGGACGCAGCAACGAGGGCCCCGGAGCGATCCGGGGCCCTTCGTGTGCGTACCGAGGGGAGGATCGACCGTGCGCGGCGGACGGATGGTGCCGGGGCGACGGTCCGGTGGCCGACGACGTCGTCGTCGGCGCACCGAAAGAGACGAGGGGGTGGATGCCGCGGCATCCACCCCCTCGTCTCTCGCTGTGGCGGCGTTAGGCCGCCTCGGAGCCGAGGCTCCCCAGGTACAGACCGATGACCTTGGGGTCGTTCAGCAGCTGCCGCCCGGTGCCCTCGTACGCGTCACGGCCCTGGTCGAGCACGTAGCCGCGGTCGCAGATCTGCAGGCAGCGACGCGCGTTCTGCTCGACCATGATCGTCGTGACGCCCGCCTTGTTGATGTCGGAGACGCGGATGAAGGCGTCATCCTGACGGACGGGGGAGAGGCCCGCGGACGGCTCGTCGAGCAGCAGCACCGATGGGTCCATCATGAGCGCGCGCGACATGGCCACCATCTGGCGCTCGCCGCCCGACAGCGACCCGGCGCGCTGGCCCAGGCGCTTGCCGAGCTCGGCGAAGATGCCGGTCACGAACTCGAGGCGCTCGGCGTACACCTTGGGGCGCTGGTAGAGCCCCATCTGCAGGTTCTCGGCGATCGTGAGCGACGGGAAGACGTTGTTCGTCTGCGGCACGAAGCCGACACCGCGTTGCACGAGCCTGTCGGACTTCAGCCCGACCACGCTCTCGCCGTCGACCGTGATGTCGCCGCCGCGCACCTTGACCATGCCGAAGATCGCCTTCAGCAGCGTCGACTTGCCGGCGCCGTTGGGGCCGATGATGCCGATCAGCTCACCCTTGCGGGCGATCAGGTTGGCGCCGTTGATGATGTTGATGCCGGGCAGATAGCCCGCCGTGAGGTCTTTGACCTCGACGATGACCGTCTCGGTCTTCATGCCCTCCACGCGGGCGGCTCCGGGATCGGGGACAGCCGATCCGGGAGTCCGGGGGTCCGGCGACGCATCGCTCACTTGCTCTCCTCCTCGGCTTCGGCGATCGAGGCCTCTTCGGCCTCTTTGATCTCTTCGAGCAGTTCCTCGGCGGACTCGTCGAGCTCGCCGGCGACGCGTCCGGTCACGACGCCGAGGTCGACGTCCTGGTGGCTGCCGAGGTACGCATCGATGACCGCCTTGTCCTGCATGACCGTCTCGGGCGGGCCCTCGGCGACGACCCTGCCCTCGGCCATGACCACGACCCAGTCGGCGATGTGCCGCACCATGTGCATGTCGTGCTCGACGAAGAGCACGGTCATTCCGAGGTCCTTGAGGTCCAGGATGTGGTCGAGCAGCGACTCGGTGAGGGCCGGGTTCACACCGGCCATCGGCTCGTCGAGCATCACGAGCGTCGGGTCGCTCATGAGCGCCCGTGCCATCTCGAGCAGCTTGCGCTGGCCGCCCGACAGCGAGGCGGCGTAGTCGTCGGCCTTCGCGTCGAGCTTGAAGCGTGCGAGCAGCTCCATGGCCTTGTCTTCGATGACGTCGTCCTGCTTGCGCCAGATGGCGGGGATGATGCTCGCCCAGAGGCTCTCGCCCTTCTGGCCTGTGGCGCCGAGCTTCATGTTCTCGAGCACGGTCAGCAGCGACAGCGCCTTCGTCAGCTGGAACGTGCGCACCTGGCCCATGCGGGCGACCTTGAACGAGGGGATGCCCGACAGCGACTTGCCGTCGAAGCTCCAGGTCCCCGAGTTGGGCTTGTCGAAGCCGCACAGCAGGTTGAACAGCGTCGTCTTGCCGGCGCCGTTGGGGCCGATGAGCGCGGTGATCGCGTGCCGGGGGATCTCGAGGTGCTGGACGTCGACGGCGGTCAGACCGCCGAAGTGACGGGTGACGTTGTCGATCACGAGCACGGGGTCGTTCTTGGGGACGCCGGGTGCGGCATCCCCCTTCGCGAGTCCCGCGGTCTTGGGGCGACGGATGCTGCCGGTCGGCGTCGTGACGGAGCCCGTGGCCGGCGCGGCCGGACCCTCGGGAGCGTCGGGCTGGTCGGCGGGCGGGGTGCTGGGCGGGTTACTTGACAAAGGTCAGCTCCCTCTTGTTTCCGAAGATGCCCTGCGGGCGGAAGATGACGATCAGCATGAGCGCGACGCCGACGAGGATGAACCGCAGGGTCGCCGCCTGCTGCGCGGTCATGGGCAGGATGTCGGCCTGGGCGAGCACGGGCAGCACGTTGTCGAGGAAGCCCATGATGACCCAGAAGATCACCGAGCCCACGACGGGGCCGAACACGGTCGCGGCGCCGCCGAGCAGCAGGATCGTCCAGATGAAGAAGGTGAGGCTCGTCGTGTACGTGGCCGGGACCACCGCGGACGGGAGGGCGAACACGACGCCGCCGAGGGCTCCGAACACACCGCCGATCATGAGCGCCTGCATCTTGTACGAGAACACGTTCTTGCCGAGCGAGCGCACGGCGTCCTCGTCCTCGCGGATGCCCTTGAGCACGCGGCCCCACGGGCTGCGCATGATCGCCCACACGAGGTAGACGGCGATGGCCAGCAGGATGATGCCGAAGACACGCACCCACAGCTGGTCGGAGGTCCACTGCCACGGCCCGAAGCCGTAGATGATCTGCTCGCCGTCCGCCCCTGTCTTGGGGAACGGGTTCGCCGCGCGGAACCCGGCATGGTAGCCGCCGAGTCCGTCCGCGGAGTTGGTGAACTCGTCGAACAGTTGCGTCGTCAGCAGCAGTCGCACGATCTCGGCGGCCGCGATGGTCACGATGGCGAGGTAGTCCGCGCGCAGTCGCAGGGTCGGGATGCCGAGGATCAGGGCGAACACGACGGCTGCGGCGCAGCCGACGAGGATGCCGACCCACCAGGGCCACCCGAAGCTCAGGATCGAGATGGCGTATCCGTAGGCGCCGAGGGCCATGAAGCCCGCCATGCCGAAGTTGAGCAGGCCGCCGAAGCCGAACTGCACAGCGAGGCCGGTCGCGGCGAGCGCGTAGGCGATGGTCTCCGGGCTGAAGACCCAGTAGGCGCTGTTGTTGAAGATCTGTCCCCAGTCCATGACTAGCCGAGCCTCTCTTTCCGGCCCAAGATGCCCTGGGGTCTCACGAGCAGGATCACGATCAGTGCGGCGAGCGCGCCGACGTACTTCATGTCCGGCGGGATCCAGAGGGTCGATATCTCGACCAGGATGCCGACGATCAGCGAGCCGATCAGCGCGCCGAACGCGGTGCCGAGACCGCCGAGGGTGACCGCGGCGAAGATGAGCAGCAGCACCTGCGCGCCCATGTCCCACTTCACGCCGGGTCGGAAGTACGCCCAGAGGACGCCGGCGATCGCGGCGAGCGTCGCTGCGAGGATCCAGACGATGCGGATCACGCGGTCGACGTTGATGCCGGATGCTGCGGCCAGGCCGGGGTTGTCGCTGATGGCGCGGGTGGCCTTGCCGATGCGGGTGCGCAGCAGCCAGAACGCGACGGCGGCGAGGAGGACGATGCTCGTGGCCATCGAGACGATGTCGATCCACGAGAGTGCGATCGGTCCGAATTTGATGTCGCGCGGGGCGCCGGCGTCGGGCAGCTGGTAGGTGCCGCCGCCGATGAAGTATTGGAACACGTAGCGTCCGGCCAGCGACAGGCCGATGCTCACGATCATGAGCTGCACGAGGCCCAGGCCCCTGCGGCGCAGCGGTCTCCACAGGCCGGCGTCGAGGGACCAGCCGAGAGCGGCGCCGAAGACGAGGACGATCGGGATCGTCAGCCACATCGGGATCTGCAGCCACACGCCGAACACGAGGGCGATCACGGCGCCGAAGGTCAGCATCTCGCCGTGCGCGAAGTTGCTGAGACCGGTGGTGCCGAAGATCAGCGAGACGCCCACGGAGGCCAGCGCCAGCAGCAGGCCGAAGTTGAGGCCGTTCATCAGGCGCTCGACCAGCTGGTCGATGAACGACGTCGTGACGCGTTCGCCCTCGCCGAGGAACAGGTTGACGATCTTCGACCCGGTGAGTCCGAACGTCACGTCGAACGACGCCGTCGTCCCCTGTTTCGGCTGGATGCCCTCGGGCAGCTGCGTGGGATCGACGATGACCCCGTCCGGCAGCGTGTCCTCGTCCACCGTGAGCACGTAGTCGTCCTTCTTGGGAACGTACAGACGCCACTTGCCCTCGGCGTCGGTCACGGTCTCGGCTTTGAAGCCGCCGCCCTCGATGGTCATGGTGACGCCGGCCACGGGCGCGTCGTCATAGGTGATGATGCCGCCGAAGTAGAAGTCGGTCTTCTCCTGGTCGCCGCCCGGGGTGTCGGGCGCATCGGCGGCGAAGGCGCCGCCCGGAGAGGACAGGAACACCATGCCTGCCGCCAGCAGCAGTCCGAAGAGCACGATGATCCAATGGCGACTTCTGGTCGCGGACGCAATCGTGGAACCCACAGAACCTCCAGTTCGCCACCACGCGGACACCGAAGCTCGGGTCGCATCGGCCGTGATGGCGACGCTACGACTGTAATGTGTCGCCGCTGTTTCGCCTACGGTCACTTGTGGATACGTGATGCGATTGAAATCGGACCGGACAACGGCCTCGCGCGCGCCCCCGCGCGTGCCGTTTATGCGGGAACAAAACCGCCCTGCCGGGCGCTTAGAATCGAGTACGGAGCGTCACAAGCGCGCCGGCCGTCGCCGTCCACACCCTCAACTGAACGCGCCGCGCGCGAGGAGACCCCATGGAGCACAACGACCCCTTCGGCTTCGTCGGACTGACCTACGACGATGTGCTGCTGCTGCCCGGCCACACCGACGTGATCCCGAGCGAGGCCGACACCTCGTCGCGGCTCACGCGGCGCATCACCGTGGCCACGCCGCTGGCCTCCGCCGCGATGGACACCGTCACCGAGGCGCGTCTCGCGATCGCGATCGCACGCGAGGGCGGCATCGGCATCATCCACCGCAACCTCTCCATCGAGGACCAGGCGTCGATGGTCGACCGCGTCAAGCGCAGCGAGTCCGGCATGATCACCGACCCGATCACGACGACGCCCGACGCGACGATCGAAGAGGTCGACTCGCTGTGCGCGCAGTACCGCATCTCGGGCCTGCCGGTCGTCGACGCCGACAACCATCTCGTGGGCATCGTGACCAACCGCGACATGCGCTTCGTGTCGGGCTTCGAGCGCCAGACCACGAAGGTCCGCGACGTCATGACGACCGAGAACCTCGTGACCGGCCGCGTGGGCATCAGCGCCGGCGAGGTCATCGCGCTGTTCGCCCAGCACCGCGTCGAGAAGCTGCCCCTCATCGACGAGGACGGCACCCTCGCGGGCCTCATCACCATCAAGGACTTCGACAAGAGCGAGAAGTACCCGCTCGCCACCAAGGACGAGCAGGGCCGCCTGCGCGTCGGCGCCGCCATCGGCTTCTTCGGCGACGCCTGGCAGCGTGCCGAGGCGCTCCGCGACGCGGGCGTCGACGTCATCGTCGTCGACACCGCCAACGGGCAGTCCGCGGGCGTCATCGACATGGTGCGCCGCCTCAAGGGCGACGAGTCGTTCGCCCACATCGACATCATCGGCGGCAACGTCGCCACCCGCGAGGGCGCGCAGGCGCTCATCGACGCGGGCGTCGACGCCGTCAAGGTGGGCGTCGGCCCGGGCTCGATCTGCACCACCCGCGTCGTCGCGGGGGTCGGCGTGCCGCAGGTCACGGCGATCTACGAGGCGTCGCTCGCGGCACGCGAGGCGGGCGTGCCCGTCATCGCCGACGGCGGTCTGCAGTACTCGGGCGACATCGCCAAGGCGCTCGTCGCCGGTGCCGACACCGTCATGCTCGGCTCGCTGCTCGCCGGCACGGACGAGTCGCCGGGCGAGATCGTCTTCCAGGGCGGCAAGCAGTTCAAGCAGTATCGCGGCATGGGTTCGCTCGGCGCGCTGCAGACGCGCGGCAAGAAGACGTCGTACTCGAAGGACCGCTACTTCCAGGCCGACGTCCCCTCGGACGACAAGCTGATCCCCGAGGGCATCGAGGGTCAGGTCGCGTACCGCGGCCCGGTCTCGGCGGTCGCGTACCAGCTCGTGGGCGGCCTGCGTCAGTCGATGTTCTACGTCGGCGCGCGCACGGTCGAAGAGCTCAAGGCCAAGGGCAAGTTCGTGCGCATCACGGCCGCGGGCCTGAAGGAGTCGCACCCCCACGACGTGCAGATCGTCGTCGAGGCCCCCAACTACAAGAAGTAATCCCGTTCGGGACGCAGAGCGGATGCCGTCACGCCCACCAGCGTGACGGCATCCGCTTTTCGCATCGCGGGGCCGTGCGCTCCGGCGCTGAACCGGATGCTGCCGTCAGGACAGCCGGAAGGGTGCGGCGGCGCGGGCGGAGTCGTCCGTCGCGAGGTCGGCGAGCACGGCGCCGACCGCCGGCGTGAACTTGAAGCCGTGGCCCGAGAACCCGGCGCCCACGACGATGCGGCCGCGCCGGTCGAGCACGAAGTCCTCGGTGTCGGTGGAGGTGTACGTGCAACTGATGGGGACCGCGGTGCCGGGATCGAGCCCGGGGAACCACTCGGCGACATACTCCCGCAGCGCTGCGGCCTGCGCGGGCACCGGACGGTAGGTGCGCGCGTCGGGGTCGACGACGGGACCGACCATGTGGAAGCCGACCTTGACGCCCTCGCCGGGGGTCGGCATGCCGTAGACGTTGCCGATCGGCCCGCGCTGCGGGTCGACGAAGTGGTTGAACGACGGCCAGTCGCTGCCCGGTCCGCGCGGCGTGAAGTGCGCGGGGCTCTCTTCGGTCACGGTGAGGCGGGGGAGCGGGAAGGAGCCGGGGAGGATGCCGGCGGTCCAGGCGCCCGCCGTCACGACGACCGTGTCTGCGACGACGTCGCGCCGCTCGCCGTCGGCCTCGACCGTGAGCCTCACGCCGTCGGGCGTCTCTTCGATCGACGCGACCCCGTGTTCGAACCGGACATCGGCGCCGTGCGACCGCGCCGCCCGCTCGAGCGCGTGCAGCGCCGCCGCAGCCCGCACGACGCCCGCATCCGGGGTGAACAGCACCCCGTCGTCGAACCGCATGCCGCGCCAGCGACGGGTGGCTTCGCGCGCCGTCAGGATCTCGGCGCGCTCGCCGCGGGGGAGCAGCGCGTCGTGCACGCCGGCGATGCGGCGGGGGTCACCGTGCGTCACGAGACCGTGAAGGCGCAGGAGCGGTTCGCCCGTCGTGCGCGAGAGCTCGTCCCATTCGCTGCGCGCCAGGGTGAGCAGATCGAGGTAGTGGGCGGCGCCGTACGCATTGTTGAAGTTGCGGGTGGCGCCGTGCGACGCGCCACGAGTGTGTCCCCGCCCGAACCGTTCGAGGGTCAGCACGCGGTGCCCGCGCCGGGCGAGCTGCCAGGTGGTCGCCAGTCCCATCGCGCCCGCACCGACGACGACGAAGGGCACGTGCTCGGTCATGTGGTCTCCCGCGGTCGGGGCGGCGCCCGGGTGGCGCCTTCGGGCAGGATGCCGCTCCGGGTGGCCGCGGCATCCGCTGTTCCATCCTCACCGAACGGCGCGGCGCGGGCGGCGCGATGACCGACTGTGACGCGGGGTCGCTACCCTGGCGCCATGATCCGGCAGCGACGGCATCCTCGGGCCACGCAGCGCACCACGCGCCTGGAGGCGTTCACCGACGGCGTGTTCGCGATCGCGGCGACACTGCTCGTCCTCGACCTCACGCAGCACTCGCTCGGCACGGTGACGTCGGACGCGCAGATGTGGGCCGCCCTGGCTGGCATGTGGGAGCTCTTCCTCAACTTCGCCCTGAGCTTCGTCCTGCTGTGCCTCATGTGGATGGTCCATGTTCAGCAGTTCGAGCACGTCGCCCGCGTCGACGCCACCACGATCTGGCTGAACAATGCGCGGCTGCTGTTCATCGTGCTCGTGCCGTTCGCGACGAACCTCACCACCGAGTACTCCGACTGGCTCGCCGGGCGATTGGCGATGCCGGTCACCTTCTTCCTCGCGATCCTCTGCAGCTGGCTCCAGTGGGGGTGGGCGGTACGCAATCGCGACGTCTTGATCCCCGATATGAGCCGCGAGGATGCCGTCGCCTTCGGCCGCAGCTCGCTCAGCGCCCTCCTCATCGCGGCCGTCGTGGTGGTGCTCGCGCCGTGGATCGGGTCGCCGGCGTTCCTGCTGTTCCTGTTCGACGGCGTGCTGACGAGGCTGCTGCGGGGCCGCAACGACTGACGCCGGGATCGCAGCTGCGATCCCGGCGTCAGTCGGCGGGGGAGAGGCCGGCGGTCAGACGCCGGCGGGCACGGGCTCGACGGGTGCGGGCTCGGAGGCCTCTGCGCCCGCCGGCGCGGCGGCATCCGTCCCCTTCCCGGCCGGCAGCCACAGCGCCACGATCGTCGCCGCGAACAGCACGGCGGCGCCGGTGAACACGGCCGGGCGGGCGGCGTCGACGTACATGTCGGGCAGGAGCTCGCCGCCGGCTCCGACGAAGATCGCCGTCATGACGGCCGTGCCGAGGGCGACGCCGAGCTCGCGGACTGTCGAGTTGACGCCCGAGGCCTTCGCGTGGTCGATGAGCCCGAGGGTCGCCAGCAGCGCGGTGGCGGACGGGGCGAACACCAGCGCCATGCCGACGCCGGCCATCACGAACGGCGCGATGAGCGTCGGGTAGTCGAGGTCGGTCGACATGACGGCGGCGATCCACGTGAGCGCCGCTCCCTGGAGCGCCAGGCCCAGCACGAGCAGGATGCGGGTGCCCACGCGAGGCGCCAGGATGCCGGCGATCGGGGCGATGAACATGGGCGCGAGCGTCCACGGCGTGGTCTGCACGGCGGCTTCCAGCGGTGTGGAGCCCTGCACGACCTGCAGGTACTGGATCAGGATGAACACGGCGCCGAACGTTCCGAAGCTGAAGGCGAAGCCGACGATGTTGGTGATCGAGAACGAGCGGTCGCGGAACAGGCGCAGTGGCACCAGCGGCGCCTTCGCGCGCACCTGCCAGATCAGGAATGCGGCCACGAGGACGGCGCCCAGCGCGATCTCGGCGATCACGCCGACCGAATCCCAGCCGTCGTCATTGCCGCGCACGATCGCGTGCACGAGTGCCAGCACACCGGCGGCCGCCAGCACGGCGCCGGGGACGTCGATGCGCGAGCGGGCACCGAAGTCGTTGTTCAGCACGATGAGGGCGAGCGGGATGGCGATCAGTGCGACGGGCACATTGATCCAGAAGATGGCCTGCCAGTTCCAGCCCTCCATGATCGCTCCGCCCACGAGCGGCCCGACGGCGACGCCGAGTCCCGACACGCCGCCCCAGATGCCGATCGCGAGCGGGCGCCGCTCCTTCGGGACCGCGCCGCTGAGCAGCGCCAGCGACAGCGGCATGACGCCGGCGCCGCCGAGACCCTGTACGGCGCGGGCGGCGATCAGCTGGCCGGGATCCGTGCTGAGCGCGGCGAGGACCGAGCCCACGCCGAAGACGGCGATGCCGATCGCGAAGACGGTGCGGCGCCCGAATCGGTCGCCGAGCGCCGAGGCGATGAGGATCGAACCCGCGAAGGCGAGCGTGTAGGCGTTGACGAACCACTGCAGCTCCTCGACACTCGCCCCCATCTCGCTGTGGAGGACGGGCAGCGCGTTGGTCATGACGAGGTTGTCGAGCGTGGCCATGAACATCGGGAGGGATGCCGCGGCCACGATGAGGGCGAAGGGGCGCGTCCGTCGGGCGACGGCGGTGGGTGATGCAGCGGACATGGAGGGCTCCGGTTGTAATTGGATGATTACCTGCTACGGAGCAATGTAGTAATCGACTGATTACAAAGTCAAGTCATTCGCTGATAACCTTCGGATATGACTTCTGCGGCAATGGGCGACAGCGGCGTCGTCGCGCTCGACGACCCGATCGAGCCGGGCAAGCGGCTCTCGTCGGAGGAGCGGCGCCGGCAGATCCTCGTGGCGGCGCTGGCGGTGTTCGGCGCTCGCGGCTACGAGGGTGCGACGACCGATGAGGTCGCCCGCGCCGCGGGCGTGAGTCAGCCGTACGTCGTCCGGCTGTTCGGGTCGAAAGAGAACCTGTTCCTCGCGGCGATCGAGGACGCGCTGTCCCGCATGCTCGCCAGCTTCCGGGCGGCGCTGGCCGACGAGGCCCCGCACGATCCCGACATCACGCCCGAGAAGGCGGCCGCCAAGCGCATCGGACAGGCCTACGTCGACCTCATCGAGGTGCGCGGCCTGCACCAGACGCTCGCGCACGCGTACCTCCTGGGCAGCCACCCCGCGATCGGGGCGGCCGCCCGCAAGGGCTTCGCGACGGTCTGGCGGTTCTTCCGCGACGAGATGGGCCTTGACGCAGATGAGGCGCGGGCGTTCATGGCGGAGGGCATGCTCATCAGCACGATGATCGGTCTGCGGATCGTCGACGACTACGGCTCTGACCCGCAGATCACCGAGCTCTTCCGCTCGTGCTTCCCGAGCGAGCTCCCGCACGTGCTCGAGGTGCTCCCGCGCGGCGACGAGCGCTGGTAGCAGGCGGATGCCGGCGGCCTGGCCGCCGTCGGGACCCCGGCGTATCGTCGGGGACATGTGCCGGAACATCCACACGCTCCACAACTTCGAGCCCGCCGCGACCTCCGAAGAGGTCCATGCCGCGGCCCTCCAGTACGTGCGCAAGATCGCGGGCACCACGAAGCCCTCGAAGGCGAATCAAGAGGCGTTCGACCACGCCGTCCACGAGATCGCCCATCTCACGCAGCACCTCCTCGACGACCTCGTCGCGGTGACGCCGCCGAAGAACCGCGAAGCCGAGGCGGCCAAGGCGCGCGAGCGGGCCATCAGGTCTGGCCGCTACGCGGCCCCTGCCGCCTGAGTCTCTCGCCCGCAGCCCACGGGCGCGATCGAGTCCGATAGTCTGGTCGGCTCCCCTTCGGCGATGGATGCCGCGCAGGAGCAGAGGGGACCATCGTGGGTTACATCGACATCGCCGCCGTCTCGTACGCACTGCCTGACGGCAGGCCGCTGCTCGACGAGGTCTCGTTCCGGGTGGGCGAGGGATCGACGACTGCGCTGATCGGACAGAACGGCGCAGGCAAGACGACGCTGCTGCGGATCATCCGCGACGAGACCGCGGCGCTGTCGGGTGTCGTCTCGATCGACGGCGGCCTGGGCGTCATGGACCAGTTCGTCGGTCACGGCGAACCGGGCCAGACGGTGCACGACCTGCTCATCTCGGTCGCCCCGGACCGGGTGCGACGCACCGCGCGCGAGCTCGAGGACGCCGAGGCCGCGATCATCGAACACGACGACCTCGACACCCAGATGCGCTACGCCGGGGCGCTCGCCGAGTACGCGGAGGCGGGCGGCTACGAGTACGAGACCGTCTGGGACACGTGCACGACCGCGGCGCTCGGGATCCCGTTCGCTCGCGCCCGCTACCGCGAGCTGACGACGCTGTCGGGCGGCGAGCAGAAGCGGCTCGCCCTGGAGGCGCTGCTGCGCGGTCCCGACCAGGTGCTGCTGCTCGACGAGCCCGACAACTACCTCGACGTGCCCGGAAAGCGGTGGCTCGAAGAGCGCCTGCGCGAGACGCCCAAGACGGTGCTGCTGGTGTCGCACGACCGCGAGCTGCTGGCGCGCGCCGCCGACCGCATCGTGACGCTCGAGGCCGGCGGCGCGGGCAGTACGGCGTGGGTGCACGGCGGCGGCTTCGGCACGTACCATCGTGCGCGCGAGGACCGCATGGCGCGCCTGGACGAGCTGCGTCGGCGCTGGGACGAGCAGCACGTGAAGCTCAAGGCGCTGGTCGCGACCCTCAAGGTCAAGGCCGCGAACAACAGCGACATGGCATCGCGCTATCGCGCCGCCCAGACGCGGCTGAGCAAGTTCGAGCAGGCCGGGCCGCCGCAGGAGCGCCCGAAGGAGCAGGACCTCGACGTGCGCCTGCGCGGTGCGCGTACGGGACGCCGTGCCGTGGTCGCCGAGCGGCTGGAGCTGACCGGCCTCATGAAGCCGTTCGACCTGGAGGTGTGGTTCGGCGACCGTGTCGCGGTGCTGGGCTCGAACGGGTCGGGCAAGTCGCATTTCCTGCGGCTCCTCGCCCGCGGCGGGACGGATCCCGATGGACGCCTCGGCCATCTCACGGCGACCGGTGCCGGACTGGACCCCGTCGCGCACGAGGGCCGGGCGATCCTCGGCGCCCGCGTGGTCCCTGGCTGGTTCGCGCAGACGCACCGGCATCCCGAGTTCGACGGGCGCACGCTGCTCGACATCCTGCACCGGGGCGAGGACGCCCGCGCGGGGCTCCCGCGGGATGCCGCTTCGAGCGCGCTGGACCGCTACGGGCTCGTCGCGCAGGCGGAGCAGACCTTCGACAGCCTGTCGGGCGGACAGCAGGCGCGGTTCCAGATCCTGTTGCTGGAGCTGTCGGGAGCGACGCTCCTGCTGCTCGACGAGCCGACCGACAACCTCGATCTCGTCTCGGCCGAGGCGCTGCAGGACGCGCTTGCACGGTTCGAGGGCACGGTGCTCGCCGTCACGCACGATCGTTGGCTCGCGAAGTCGTTCGACCGGTTCGTGGTGTTCGGCTCGGACGGCCGCGTCTTCGAGTCCGACGCGCCCGTGTGGGACGAGACGCGGGTCGCCCGCGCCCGCTGAGACGTGTGGATGCCGGCGGCCTGTGCCGCCGGCATCCACCCGTCTCCTCCTGCGGGGCGATCGCCCCAGACCCGCACGGGGGCTCGAATCGGGCCGCATAGACCCGGCGGGTAGGCTGGACCCGTGAGCATGGACATCGAACTCGGCCGGGCCAAGCGGGCGCGTCGCGCCTATTCGTTCGACGACATCGCGGTGGTGCCGTCGAGGCGTACCCGCAACCCCGAGGACGTCTCGACCACCTGGACGATCGACGCGTTCAGCTTCGACATCCCCGTCCTCGGCGCCCCGATGGACTCGGTCGTGAGCCCGCGCACGGCGATCATGCTGGGCCAGCTCGGCGGCCTCGGTGTCCTCGACCTCGAGGGCCTGTGGACGCGGTACGACGACCCCGAGCCGCTGCTCGCCGAGATCGCCGGCCTCGAGAAGGCCGCGGCGACGCGTCGCATGCAGGAGCTGTACTCCGAGCCGATCAAGCCCGCGCTGGTGCGCGACCGGCTCGCCGAGATCCGTGCGGCCGGTGTCACCGTCGCCGGCTCGCTCACCCCGCAGCGCACGCAGGAGCTGTACGAGACCGTGGTCGCGGCGGGCGTGGACCTGTTCGTGATCCGCGGCACGACGGTGTCGGCCGAGCACGTGTCGAGCGTCGACCAGCCGCTGAACCTCAAGAAGTTCATCTATGACCTCGACGTCCCGGTGATCGTCGGCGGCGCGTCGACCTACACCGCCGCGCTGCACCTCATGCGCACGGGCGCCGCCGGCGTGCTCGTCGGCTTCGGCGGTGGAGCGGCGTCGACGACGCGCGCCACGCTGGGCCTGCACGCGCCGATGGCCACCGCGGTCGCGGACGTCGCCGGCGCGCGCCGCGACTACCTCGACGAATCGGGCGGACGCTATGTGCACGTCATCGCCGACGGCGGCGTGGGCACGTCGGGCGACATCGTCAAGGCGATCGCGATGGGGGCCGATGCCGTCATGCTGGGCGTCGCCCTCGCGCGCGCGACGGATGCCCCGGGCCGAGGCTTCCACTGGGGTCCCGAGGCGCACCACGCCAAGCTTCCGCGCGGCAAGCGCGTGAAGGTCGACCAGGTCGCGTCGCTCGAAGAGGTCCTGTACGGCCCGGCGCCCGTCGCCGACGGCACCGCGAACCTCATCGGGGCGCTGCGCAAGTCGATGGCCACGACCGGGTACTCCGACCTCAAGGAGTTCCAGCGCGTCGAGGTCGTCGTCGCCCCGTACGCCGCGGGATGAGCTCACCCGCGCCCGATTCCCCTCCGGCGCCGGAGGTCTTTCCGCCGACCCTGCGCGAGGTCATGGTCAGGCCGCGCTGGATCGGCATGCTGCTGCTGTGCCTGGTGGTCGCGGGCGTGTTCGCGTGGCTCGGGCAGTGGCAGCTCGCCCGCGCCGTCCAGGTGGATCCGACGCCGCCCGGTGCGACCGAGCAGGTGCGTTCGATCGGCGATGTCGTGCAGCCGGGCGAGTACCTCAACGACCCGCTCGTCGGCCAGCGCGTCGAGGCGACCGGCACGTGGGTGCCGGGCGACTTCCTCGTGGTCGAGTCCCGTTACAACGACGGCGTGAAGGGCTACTGGGTGACCGGGCAGCTGCGCCTCGACGACGGCGAGACCGCGGTCGACGGACCCGTGTCGGTGGCGGTCGCGCTCGGCTGGGCGGCGACGGAGGATGCCGCAGCCCAGGCCGTCGAGCGGCTCGAGGCCGAGGCATCCGATGCCGATCCGATCGACGTGACGGGCCGCCTGATCGCCGACGAGGGTCCGGTGCTGCCGCCTCACGGCGCCGACCCGCAGACGATGACGCGGATGTCGCCGGCCGCGCTGCTGGGCCGCTGGCACGACGTGGCGGAGCTGAGCGTCTACCGGCCGTACCTCGCGTCGACCGACGCGTTCGCCGGGCTCGACGCGATCTCGTCGCCGGCGCCCGAAGAGGGGTCGACCGTCAACTGGCTCAACATCTTCTACGCGGTGGAGTGGGCGGTGTTCGCGGGCTTCGCGTTCTACCTCTGGTACCGCCTCGCGAAGGACGCGTGGGAGAAGGAGGTCGAGGACCTCACCGACGACACCGAGCCCGAGCCCGACGGGGAAGCGCCCGGCGGAGGCGCGGCGGCTCGCGGGTAGACTGGGGGTCATGCCCCGCGCCCCGAAGCTCGCTTCCTTTCCGGCGATCCGCGGAGCCCTGAAGTTCTACCAGATCTGCTCGATCATCACGGGCACCATGCTGCTGCTGCTGGTCGCCGAGATGATCGTCAAGTACGCCGTCGGCTTCGAGCTGTTCCTCGGTGGATCCGGCGGCTTCCTGTGGTTCGCGCCCGTCGTCGAGACCGCCTCCGGCCTGGAGTCCACCGGTGACGGGTTCAACCTGTCGCTGGGCATCCTGGTCGCGCACGGCTGGTTCTACGTCGTCTACCTCATCTCGTGCTTCCGCGTGTGGAGCCTCATGCGCTGGAACCTCGGGCGCCTCGCGATGCTCGCCGCGGGCGGCATCGTCCCGCTCCTGTCGTTCTTCATGGAGGTCCGCGTCGCCCGCGACGTGAAGTCCTACCTCGCCCAGCGCGAGGCCGATGAACTGCACTCGCGATCCGAGCACTCGTCCCTCACTCAGGCCATCCCTACGGAGAACAAGCGTTGACCGAACAAAACGAGACCGACCAGCGCCCGGTGCTGGTCGTCGACTTCGGCGCCCAGTACGCGCAGCTGATCGCCCGCCGCGTCCGCGAGGCCGGCGTGTACAGCGAGATCGTGCCGCACACCGCGTCCGCCGCCGACATCGCCGCGAAGAACCCCGTCGGCATCATCCTGTCGGGCGGCCCGTCGTCGGTGTATGAGGAGGGCGCGCCCGCGCTCGACACGGGAGTGTTCGACCTCGGCGTGCCGACGCTCGGCATCTGCTACGGCTTCCAGGTCATGGCGCAGGCGCTCGGCGGCGAGGTCGCCAACACCGGCCTGCGCGAGTACGGCGCGACCGATGCGGCGGTCACGGGCGACGGCGGCGTGCTGCTGGGCGGCCAGCCCGTCGAGCAGAACGTGTGGATGAGCCACGGCGACCAGGTCGCGAAGGCGCCCGAGGGCTTCGAGGTGCTCGCCTCGACCACCGCCACCCCGGTGGCCGCGTTCGGCTCCGACGAGCGCCGCTTCTACGGCGTGCAGTGGCACCCCGAGGTGAAGCACTCCGACTACGGCCAGAACGTCATCGAGAACTTCCTCCACAAGGCGGCGGGCCTGCCGGCCGACTGGAACAGCGGAAACGTCATCGCCGAGCAGGTGGCCAAGATCCGGGAGCAGGTCGGCACCGGTCACGTGCTGTCGGCCCTGTCCGGCGGGGTCGACTCCGCCGTCTCGACCGCGCTCGTGCACAAGGCGGTCGGCGACCAGCTCGTGGCGGTCTTCGTCGACCACGGTCTTCTCCGCAAGGGCGAGCGCGAGCAGGTCGAGCAGGACTACGTCGCCTCGACCGGCGTGCGCCTGGTCACCGTCGACGCGCGCGAGACCTTCCTGAACGCCCTCGCCGGCGTCAGCGACCCCGAGCAGAAGCGCAAGATCATCGGCCGCGAGTTCATCCGCGCGTTCGAGAAGGTGCAGGCCGACCTCGTGGCCGAGGCGGCGGCCGAGGGCGAGCCCATCCGCTTCCTCGTGCAGGGCACGCTCTACCCCGACGTGGTCGAGTCGGGCGGCGGCACCGGGACCGCGAACATCAAGTCGCACCACAACGTCGGCGGCCTCCCCGAAGACCTGCAGTTCGAGCTCATCGAGCCGCTGCGCACCCTGTTCAAGGACGAGGTGCGCGCGATCGGCCGCGAGCTGGGCCTTCCCGAGGTCATCGTCGGCCGCCAGCCGTTTCCGGGCCCCGGCCTCGGCATCCGGATCGTGGGTGAGGTCACCGCTGACCGTCTCGAGATTCTGCGCGATGCCGACGCCATCGCCCGCGAAGAGCTGACCAAGGCCGGCCTGGACGGCGAGATCTGGCAGTGCCCGGTCGTGCTGCTGGCCGACGTGCGCTCGGTGGGCGTCCAGGGCGACGGCCGCACCTACGGCCACCCGATCGTGCTGCGCCCCGTCTCGTCCGAGGACGCGATGACCGCCGACTGGACGCGTTTGCCGTACGACGTGCTGTCGAAGATCTCGAACCGCATCACCAACGAGGTGCGCGAGATCAACCGGGTCGTGCTCGACGTCACCTCGAAGCCCCCGGGGACCATCGAGTGGGAGTGATCTGAACGGATGCCGCAAGCCCTGGCTTGCGGCATCCGTGCGTTTCGGCACGTCGCGCAGGGGAGGATGGAACGGTGAGCCCTGACACGCAGCTGCCCGACGCCGACTACGTGCTGCTGGGCAGCCGCATCGCCCTCGGGCTGGACGGCGGGTTCGCCGTGGCCGTGCCGGCACGGCTGCGGCTGCTGGAGGCCGCCGGGGCCCGCGAACCGCTGATGCTGAGCGTCGACGGCCAGTCGCCCGAGGCCCACGCGGCGCAGCGGCAGGCGTTCGTCGACGGCGGGCACGTCTCCGACGCGTCGCGTGTGCGCAACCTGTTCGACGAGCTGGTCGCCGATCCGTCGTGGCTCTCGGCGGCCGGGCAGCCGGGAGGGCCGACGCCGGGCGTCGCGTACCGGACGGTTCAGGATGCCGCCGGCCGCGCCGTCGCGGAGCTCCCGGTGTTCGAGAACGACCCGGAGTGGCATCTGCGCGACGCGAACGTCGTCGTGCACACGCCCGACGGGGACCGGGTGCTGCGCGGGTTCCGCGGACTCTACATCGCGTGGCTGGACAGCATCGCCGAGGCGCGCCGCGCGGCGGCGGGGGATCCCGATCGGGTGTTCGTCGTCGTGTGCGAGTCGCGCCAGATCGGCGAGGCTCTCGTGGGATGGGACGATCCGCGCGTGCGGATCGTCCATACCGTGCACAACTCGCACCTGCCGGCGCCGCACGATGACCCGGCCGCACCGGTGACCGGCCTGTGGGAGCGGTGGCTGCGCACCCTCGATGCGTACGACGCGGTGGTGTGGCCCACGGCCGCGCAGCGCGACGAGGTGGCGGAGCGCGTCGGCGACCCGGGCACGTTCCACGTGGTGCCGAACACGATCGAGCTGGGCTCCGAGCCTCCGACGGAGGTCGCGCGCGACCCGCATCGTGTCGTCATGCTCAACCGGCTCGCTCCGCAGAAGCGCGTCGACCTCGCCGTGCGCGCGTGGCCGGCGGTCCTCGCCGCTGTTCCGGACGCGCACCTCGATGTCTACGGCGACGGCCCGCTGCGCGATGAGCTGCAGGCGCTCATCGATGAGCTCGGCGTCCCGGCATCCGTGAGCCTGCACGGGGCGACGTCGGACCGGGACGCGGCCTTCGACCGCTCGTCCGTCTTCCTCACCTCGACGGCGTTCGAGGGACAGGGGCTGTCGATCGCCGAGGCGCTGGCCCGCGGGCTTCCGGTGGTGTCGACCGACGCCCGGTACGGCCCGCGCGAGGCGGTCGGCGACGCGGGCGTGCTCGTCGCGCCCGGCGATGTCGATGCGCTCGCCACGGCGCTCATCGGTCTGCTGCAGGACGACGGGCGGCGCGCCGAGCTGTCGCGGCACGCCCGTGCGGCCGCTGCGGCGTTCACGGCCGAGGCGGTGCGTCCCGCGCTGGTGACCGCGCTGCGCGCCGCGGTGCAGCATCCGTCGCGTCGCGCGAGCTGACCCGCCAGCCTCGCGATCCGCCGTGGGCAGAGCCGCCGGGAGCGGAATCGGATGCCGCCGCCCGCCGCCGCGCGCAGGCTGGGGTCATGGCAGAAGAAGGCAAGATCCCCCAGTTCGGGGCCGAGGCGCGGCGCGAGCTGTTCCAGCAGCGCGTGCTCGTGCTCGACGGCCCGCTCGACGACGACAACGGCACGCTGCTCGCGACGCAGCTGCTGGCACTGGCGGCGCAGGACGAGACCGCCGACATCGCCCTGTGGATCCATTCGCCCGGCGGCTCGGTGCCGTCGATGCTGGCGATCCGCGACGTGATGCGCCTGATCCCCAACGACGTGTCGACACTCGCGCTCGGCCTCGCGTGCAGCGCGGGACAGTTCCTGCTGTCGGCGGGGACGCCGGGCAAGCGCCGTGCGCTGCCGCACGCGCGGATCCTCATGCACCAGGGCTCCGCGGGCATCGGCGGCTCGGCCGTCGACGTCGAGGTGCAGGCTGACGACCTGCGCTTCACGCGCGACACCGTGCTCGGCATCGTGTCGGCCGACACCGGTCAGCCGATCGACCGCATCTTCGAGGACTCGCTGCACGACCGCTGGTACACCGCCGAGCAGGCGCGGGAGTACGGGTTCATCGACGCGATCGTCGACGACTTCGCCCAGGTCGTGCCGCGCCGGCGGCGACCGGCGGGGCTCGGCGTCGGAGCGGAGGTGGCGGCATGAGCGGCTACACGATCCCGAACGTCGTGGCGCAGCATCCCCGCGGCGACCGCATCATGGACGTCTACTCGCACCTGCTCGCCGAGCGGGTCGTGTATCTCGGCACCGGCATCGACGCGGGCGTCGCGAACGCGCTGATCGCGCAGCTGCTGCACCTCGACGCCGACAGCCCGGAGCGCGACATCCAGCTCTACATCAACTGCGAGGGCGGCGATCCGTCCGCCATGCTCGCGGTGTACGACACGATGCAGCACGTGCGGCCGGACGTCGCCACGACGGTGGTCGGGCAGGCGATCGGCGTCGGCGCGATCATGCTCGCCGCGGGTGCCCCGGGCAAGCGCTCGGTGCTGCCGCACGCACGGGTGGTCCTGCATCAGCCGGCCGGGCAGGGGAGGGGCGCGATCCCCGACCTGATCCTGCAGGCCGACGAGCTGGTCCGGGTGCGTGGCGAGGTCGAGCAGATCCTCGCACGGCACACCGGAAAGGATGCCGCACAGCTGCGCGCCGACACCGACCGCGACCGCGTGTTCACCGCCGCCGACGCGGTGGCCTACGGACTCGCCGACCACGTGCTGGAGCGGGCGCCCGCCTACGCCTGAACCGGCCGGTCAGCGGCCGGGGTTCTCGGAGCCCGGCCAGACCTTGCCCTCCCAGGGGTCGTAGTCGGCGATCAGCTCCTCCTGCGGCGGCCGCTCGTCCTCGGCGACGTGCTGCAGGTTGACGCGCACCCGGTACCAGAGCGAGCTCGAGCCGCGCATGCCGTCGATCAGCACGTCGGCGGGGTGCAGCTGCGCGTTCGCGGCCGGGTGCCGCCGCATCCACTCCTCCAGCGCAGCGATCGACTCGGACTTGGTCTTGGTGCGGGCGATCTCGATGAGGGGCATCGTGGACTGGCGGCGGCCGTCGGCCCCACCGCCGCGCGGCGGCTTCTCGGCAGGACCGAGCTCGTCGGCCAGGCGCAGCAGGCCGTCGAGCGTGCCGACGGCGTCGTCGATGCCGGCGTGCGGGTCGCCGAGCTCGGCGTACCGCGCGGGCACGGTGAGGACCGTGAACTCCTCGGGCCGTCGGGTGCGCAGTTCGTCCCACCCGAGCGGCGTCGACACGCGCGCGTCGGGCAGCGGCCGGATCGAGTACGCGGAGGCCACGGTGCGGTCCTTGGCGTTCTGGTTGAAGTCGACGAACACGCTCTCGCCGCGCTCCTCCTTCCACCACTGTGCGGTGGCGAGGCCCGGCGCCCGGTTCGCCACCTCACGCGCGAGCGTCTCGGCCGCCAGGCGCACCTGCTTGTAGTCCCAGTGCGGCGCGATGCGGACCAGGATGTGGATGCCGCGGGAGCCGCTGGTCTTCGGCCAGCCGACGAGCCCCACGTCGTCGAGCACTTCGCGGGCGACGAAGGCGACGTCGACGATCTGCGACCAGTCCACGCCGGGCATCGGGTCGAGGTCGATGCGCAGTTCGTCGGGGTGGTCGAGGTCCTCGGCGCGCACCGGGTGCGGGTTCAGGTCGAGACACCCGAGGTTGACGACCCAGGCGAGGCCGGCGGCATCCCGGATCACCGCCTCTTCGGCGGAGGTGCCGCGGGCGTAGTGCAGGGTGGCCGTGTCGATGAACTCGGGATGGTTCTCAGGGACGCGCTTCTGGAAGAACGGCTCGGCGTCGATGCCCTTCGGAAAGCGCTTGAGCACCATAGGCCTGCCGGCCGCGCCCCGCAGGGCCCCGTCGGCGACCGACAGGTAGTAGCGCACGATGTCGAGCTTGGTGACACCGGGTTCGGGGAACACGATCTTCGTGGGGCTCGAGATGCGCACCTCGTGCCCGTCGACGTCGAGGATCTCGGCCTCTGCCTTTGCGGGGGTCACCCGGCCCACGCTAGCGACGGCCGGCGACAACGGCCAGGGGGCACGCGCCGCGACGTCAGGCGGCGAGTGCGTAGGTCGCGCGGCAGCCGACCACGCTGCGCTCGGCGGCCCGCGAGCGCAGGTCGTCCACGACGCCCGTCGTCAGCTCGATGAGCGTCACGTCGAGCGCGCCCGCGACCGCCGCGATCATCTCGCTCGACGGCTCCTTGAGCCCCCGCTCGATCTCGGAGAGGTACTGCGGCGACACCCCCGCCCGATCGGCGGTGTCGGCCAGTCGTTCGCCCCGCTCGTGGCGCAGGCGTCGGAGCCGGTCGCCGAGCGCGTCGCGCCAGAGCGGCTCGACGTCGCGCGGGGTACGGGGCGAGCGCGGCAGCGGGATGATCTCGGCCATGGCGTCACGATAGAACGCCGACGCGGCGCCCGGCGACCCGTTCCGCCCACAGCAGAACGGCCGCCCGGTGGACGGACGGCCGTGCTGCGGTGAGACCGCGGATCGCTCCGCGGCGCCCTCACGGGCGGGAGAACCTGAGGGTCACGATCTGGAAGGGGCGGAGGTCCAGGCGCACGGTGCCACCGTCGACGGCCACTCCGTCGGCGGGCACGTCCCGCTCCAGCAGGTCGACCTGCTGCACGCCCGCGACATCGAACCCGGCGGTGAGCGACGCGCGGCCGCGCACGCCCAGCGCCTCGTACAGGCGCACGACGACATCGCCGCTGCCGTCCTCGGCGAGCTTCACCGCCTCGACGACCACGCCCGGGCGGTCGATCGCGACGAGCGGCTCGATGGTGTCGACGGCGGCGCCCTCGACCCTCCGCTGCGGAAGGTTGAAGCGGTACCCCTCGGTGATCGCATCGGCGACGTCGGCGCCCACCACGAGGCCGACGCGCAGGGCGTGCGCGCCCTGGTCCTGCGACGGGTCGGGGAACACCGCCGCGCGGATGAGCGACAGGCGTGCGATCGTGATCGTGCCGCCGCGCTCGTCGCGCTGCTCGCGGGTGATGTCGTGCCCGTACGTCGAGTCGTTCACCACCGCGACACCGAAGTCCGGCTCGGCGACGCGCACCCAGCGGTGCGCGACGGTCTCGAAGCGTGCGGCATCCCACGACGTGTTCGTGTGGGTCGAACGCTCGATGTGCCCGAACTGGATCTCCGACGCGGCGCGATCGGCGTGCAGGTCGAGCGGGAAGGCGAGCTTCAGCAGCTTCTGCTTCTCGTGCCAGTCCAGCTCGAAGGCGAACGACACCACGCGGGATCCTTCGGCGAGGCTGAGCCGCTCGATGACGGTGGAGCCGTTGAAGCGTCGCTCCACGACGACCGCCGACCCGTCGATCCCGATGGATGCGACCTCTGTGAGGTCGCGCACCACGTTGCGGTAGTGCACGTCGACGTCCCACGCGTCCCACTGCGTCGGGGTGTCGCGGTGCAGCTGCAGCAGGCCCGCCGGACGCCCGGCGGGCACGACCTCGCGGCCGGTGGCGAGGTCGACGGCCGAGACCACGAGTCCGCGCCCGTCGATCGTCGCGCGCACGATGCCGTTGTCGAGCACCCACCCGTCGCCGTCCGCGACGGGCGGCACGTCGGGCGCCTCGGCGGACGGGCCCGCACCGAGGGCCGCCACACCGCCGCGGTCGTGGGGCGCCGCGTTGGCGACGAGCGTGCGGTCTCCCGACCCCGCGAGCGCGCGCAGGCTGTCGGCGATGAGCTCTTCGAGCTCGCGCGCGACCCACGCGTAGTTGCGCTCGGCGTCGTGATAGACCCAGGCGATCGACGAGCCGGGCAGGATGTCGTGGAACTGCTGCAGCAGCACCGTCTCCCAGGCCCGCTGGATCCGCTCGGCCGGATACGGGATGCCGCACCGCACGCTCGCCGTCGCCGCCCACAGCTCGGCCTCGCGCAGCAGGTGCTCGCTGCGGCGGTTTCCCTGCTTGGTGCGCAGTTGGCTGGTGTACGTGCCCCGGTGGAATTCGAGGTACAGCTCGCCCGACCACACCTCGGGGTCGGGGTACTCCGCCTCGGCGGTCTCGAAGAACCGGCGCGGTGTGCTGTGCACGACGCGCGGCGAGCCCTCCAGAGACCCGGTGCGGGTGATCGCCGCGGTCATCTCGCGGGTGGGACCGCCGCCGCCGTCACCGTAGCCATAGGGGAGGAGCGACACGCTGCTCTGCCCTTTGTCGGCGAAGTTGCGCTCGGCGTGGGCGAGCTCGGCGGCCGTCACGCGCGAGTTGTAGGTGTCGACCGGCGGGAAGTGGGTGAACAGCCGGGTGCCGTCGATGCCCTCCCACTGGAACGTGTGGTGCGGCATCCGGTTCGTCTCGTTCCACGACGTCTTCTGCGTCAGAAACCAGCGGGCGCCTGCGGCCTTCGCGATCTGCGGGAGCGCACCGGAGTATCCGAACGAGTCGGGCAGCCACACCTCGGGGGTGTCGAATCCGAACTCGCGCAGGAAGAAGGACTTGCCCGCGACGAACTGGCGTGCCATCGCCTCGGAGCCCGGCATGTTGGTGTCGGATTCGACCCACATGCTGCCGACCGGGATGAACCGGCCCTCCTCGACGCGGGCGCGGATGCGCTCGAACAGATCGGGGTAGGTCTCTTTGATCCACGCGTACTGCTGGGCGCTGGAGGCGACGAAGACGAAGTCCGGGTCCTCGTCCATGAGCGACAGCACGTTCGAGAACGTGCGCGACACCTTGCGGACCGTCTCGCGCACCGGCCAGAGCCACGCCGAGTCGATGTGCGCATGGCCCACCGCGTGCAGCGTGTGCGCCGAGGCCGACGCGGGGCTCGCGAGCACGGGCGCCAGCACGGCGCGACCGTCGGCGGCCGTGCCCGCGACGTCGTCGGGGTCGACGGCGTCGATCATGCGCTCGAGCGCGAGGAGGATGTCGGCGCGTCGCGACGAGCCCTCGTCGAGCTCGTCGACGAGCCCGCGCAGTGCGAGCGTGTCGGCCAGCAGGTCAGCGACCTCCAGGTCGCGCAGCCGCACGTCGAGGTGCCGGAGGGTGTAGATCGGGTCGTCGCCGGCGGTCGCCGGGTCGCCGACGGGTGTCGGGGCGAAGACGAAGAGGCTCCCGACGTCGGGGTTCGATGCCGCCTCGATGTACACGTCCACCTGGCCGGCGTCGTCGACCGCCTCGGCGACGGCGTTGTTGAGCGGCGCGATGCCCCGTACGGGGTGCCCGGCGGTGCTCCAGACCATCGCCTCGCACTGGAAGCCGGGCTGGCCGGCGGTGAAGCCGAGGTCGACGACGAGCTCGGGCCGCGTGCGTGCGGGGAGGAAGCCGTCGGCCTCGCGCCATTCCGCCGGCACGGCGCCCTGCACGCGGAACCACGTCGTGCCCCACGGCCGGCCCCAGGTGTCGCCCGCCGCGATGGGGGAGTACTCACCCGCCGCCGCGGTGTCGAACGGGACCGGTTCGCCGGCGGCATCCCATCGCGTGATCTGCAGGGGAGCCGAGCTGCGGTGGACGTGCGGCACGAGCCGCTCGAGGACGAAGCGGTCGACGCGAAGACGGGCGAGAGAGGAACGGTCGTGCATGCCTGTGCTTTCAGATGTGCGGGCGTCAGCCCTTGACGGAGCCGGCGAGCGCGAACGACGCGCCGGAGAGCTTCTGGACGATGACGTACAGCACCACCATCGGTGCGGCGTACAGCACCGAGTAGGCGGCGAGCTGCCCGTAGGCGATGGTGCCGTACTGTCCGAAGAAGTTGAAGATCGAGACGGCGGCGGGGAACTTGCTCGACGTGAACAGCAGCACGAACGGGACGAAGAAGTTCCCCCACGCGCCCGTGAACACGAAGATGAACACCACGCCGATCCCGGGCCGCATGAGCGGCACCACGATGCGGGCCAGCGCCTGCATGGAGCTGGCGCCGTCGACCCATGCCGCCTCTTCGAGCGAGATGGGCACCGAGTCCATGAAGTTCTTCAGCATCCAGATCGCCATCGGCAGCGACGTGGCCGCCATGAAGACGATCACGCCCCACGTGGAGTCGAGCAGGCCGAACGAGACGAACAGGGCGTAGACCGGCACCATCATCGCGGTCAGCGGCAGTCCGGTGCCGAACAGGATCCCGTACATGAACGGCTTCTGGTACCGCGCGTTGTAGCGCGACAGCGGGTACGCGGCCAGCAGCGCCACCACGACGGTGATGACGGCCGTGCCGAGTGAGATGACGATGGAGTTCAGCAGCGGCTGCCACGCGAGCTCCCACGTCATGACGTCGGTGTAGTTGGTGAGCGTCCAGGTCTCGGGCAGACGCATCGACACGGTCGCGTCGCCGTCGAACGAGGCGAACACCACCCACAGCAGCGGGACGAGGAACAGCAGCCCGATCAGGGCGAGCAGAACGGATGCCGTCGCCGTGTGCGTCCGCTTGCGCGGGGCCGACACGCTCAGCGAGCGGCGCCCGGTGACGATGGTGCGGGTCTCGGTCGCGGTCTGGGTGGCCATGTCAGTCGACCTCCGGCTTGAGTGCGCGGATGTAGACGATCGAGAAGACCGCGCCGATGAGGAGGGTCACGGTGGCGATCGCGGTGCCGTAGCCGACCTGGGCGAACTTGAACGCCTCCTGGTAGGCGAGCACCGGCAGCGTCGCCGACGACGAGCCCGGGCCGCCGCCGGTCATGACCCAGATGAGGGTGAACACGCCGAGGGTCTGCAGCGTCGTGAGCAGCAGGTTGGTCGAGATCGACCGGCGGATCACGGGGAGGGTGACGCGGGTGAAGCGCTGCCACGCGGTCGCGCCGTCGATCGTCGCCGCCTCCATGAGGTCGGGCGGCACCTCGGACAGCGCCGCGTTGTAGACCATCATCGAGAACGCGGTGCCGCGCCAGATGTTGGCGAGGATCACCGACAGCATCGGGAAGACGAACAGCCACGCGGTGTGCTCCAGGCCGAACCAGCCGAGCACGGCGTTGAGCGTGCCGTCCTTGGCGAAGAACGCGTACATCGCGAAGGCCGCCACGATCTCGGGGAGCACCCACGCGAGCACCACGACACCGCTCACGAGCGATTTGAGCGGCTTGACCGAGCTGCGCACGAGCACGGCCAGCAGCATCCCGAGCACGTTCTGGCCGATGACGGCCGAGGCGAGCACGAAGACCACCGTGAGTACGAGCGAGTTCCAGAACTCGGCCGAGCCGAACAGGTCGACGTAGTTGTCGAGCCCGATGAACTGGGGGTTCGCCGCGCGCGGGCCGGTGAGGGCGCGGTCGGTGAGCGACCCGTACAGCGAGTAGACGATCGGGCCGAGCATGAACGCGGCCAGCATGAACACGGCCGGGACGAGCGGCAGGAGTCGCGAGAGCGAGCGGCCGGGGCGGCGCCGCGACCGGGGAGGTGCTCCCCGGTCGCGGCCCGCCAGGCCGTCGGCGATGACGGCGGTCATGTGCGGATCAGCCGGCCTGCGTGTTCTTCTCGCCCACGATGCCGATGAGCGCTTCGTCGTAGGCCTTCTGCGCGTCCTCGGGCGTGGCCTGGCCGGTGATCACCGACTCGGTCGCGACGGGGATGTTCGACGAGATCTGCGAGTAGTCGGGCGTGGCAGGCCGGAAGTGCGTGTAGGCCACGAGCGACGAGAAGAACTCGAACGACGGGTTGTAGTCGAGGTACTCCTGGCTGGATGCCACGTCCGAACGCACCGCGATCTGCCCGGCCTCCTCGTGATAGGTGAGGGCGTTCTCGGGCGTCAGCGCCTGGGCGATGAAGTCGAACGCGGCCTGCGGGTCGGATGCGTGCGCGCCGACCGCGAGCGTCCACCCGCCCGACATCGAGGTGAATCCGTCGCCGCCGCCGTCCTGCGTCGGCATGGCGGCGAGGCCCAGTGTGTCCTCCCACTCGGGCCACTCGTTGTCGCCCGAGATCCAGCCGCTCGGCAGCCACGAGCCGTCGATCGCGATGGCGAGCTTGCCCTGCGGCAGCAGCTCGTTCTGCACCTTCGAGCCCCAGGCCGCGTCGAGCGCGTCGGCGGGATCCGGCCCAAGGCCCTCATCGAACGCCGTCTGGTAGAACGTCAACGCGTCGAGGAAGCCCTGCGAGCCGGTGACCCACTTGTTCGACGAGGTGTCCATCAGCTCGTCCTCGGTGCCGTACAGGAGCATCTCGAAGCCCTGCATCGAGGTCGCCTCGCCCGCGGCCTTCGCGGCGTAGATGTTCAGCGGCGTGACGTCGGGGCTCGACTTCTTCACCGCCCGCGCCGCGTCGAGGATGTCGTCCCACGACTCGGGCTGCCAGTCGGCGGGGAGGCCCGCGGCCTGGAGCAGCTCCTTGTTGAAGTAGATGCCGCGGGTGTCGGTGCCGAGCGACACACCGTACGTCTTGCCGTCGTCGCCGAGGCCGGCCTGCTTGGCGCCCTCGTCGTAGAGGCTCCAGCCGTCCCAGTCGGCGAGGTAGTCGTCGATCGGCTGCAGGTAGCCGGCGGCGGCGTCGGAGCGGATCTGGAACGTGTCTTCGTAGATGACGTCGGGCGCCGTGTCGGCCGAGCCGTTCATGAGCGCCAGCTTGGTGAAGTACTGGTCCTGTTCCGCTTCGATGGGGACGAGCTCCACCTTGCGGTCGGGGTATTCCTTCTCGTACTCGCCCTTGACCGTCTTCATCAGCTCGTCCATCGCCGTGAACGAGGCCGTCTTCTGGTACGCGATGCGCAGCGTGTCGCCGTCCGCACCCGCGTCGCCGCCCGCGCAGCCGGTCAGCCCGATGGTCAGGCCGCCGATCGCAAGGACGCCGAGCCCGATGACCGATCTCTTCATGAAAGCTCCTTTGCTCACTCTTGGGGGATGCGCAGACCTCGCGCAGGTGTTATTCAAACATGTTTAATAAACATGTCAAGAGGTGACCTCGCGGCGGTGCGGCCGGCGTCAGGGAGTACTGATCATGAGATCCGACGCGCGCGCGGTGAACGCGCCGTCGAGGACGAGGGATGCCGCACCCGCGGCCGCCAGGTCCGTTCCGAGGCGTGCCTCGCGCAGCACGACGGGCCGCGTCGTGGCGATCTGCGGCACTCGGGGGAGAGCGAGATCCAGCGCGGGACGCAATGCCCCGCCCAGGCGGCTCCACACCGGCCCGCCGATCACGAACGTCTGTGCGTCCAGCAGGTTGTTGACGAGCACGATGGCCTGGGCGAACGTCTGCGCGGCGCGATCGCGCACCTCGAGGGCGCGACGGTCGCCGTCCGAGATGCGGGCGCGCAGCTCGTCGATCGCGTCCCACACCGCTGTCGGCGCGATGACGGGCGACGACGTCACGCCCGCATCGAAGAGCAGGCGCTCGGGTGCCACCGTGACACCGAAGCATCCCCGTCTGCCGCACGGGCACGGCGGACCGTCCGGATCGACGAGCAGGTGGCCGATGTCGCCCGCGTTGCCCGTCCGGCCCCGCACGGCCTCGCCGTCGACGGCCATCCCGAGACCGATGCCCGCGCCGTAGTACACCAGCGCGGCATCGTCGAGCGCGTGATCGGCCTCCGCCCACAGCTCGCCGACCATCGCCGCCACGACATCCTTCTCGACGACGACCGGGTAGGCGGTGGCCTCGGCGAGCAGCTCGCGCAGGCGCGTATGGTGCCAGCTCGGCAGCAGCGGGGGCGTCAGCACGGTGCCGGCGTCGTCGTCGATCGGCCCGGGCACCGCGACGCCGATGCCGAGCACGCGGTCCAGCGGCACATCGGCGGACCGCAGCAGGGCGTTCGCATCGCGGGCCAGGGCGGCGATCAGTTCCGCGGCGTCGGCATCGTCGGCCGGAGGACGCTCCGTGTGCGCGATGACGGCACCCGACAGGTCGACCACGACGAACGTGTCGACCGAGGGGTCGAGGTGGATGCCGACGGCGTACCGTGCCGTCCGGTCGAGCTGGAGGGGCGTGCGGGGCTTGCCGGGCCCGGCCACGACCCGGTCGCCCTCGACGATGAAGCCCTCGGCGGCGAGCTTGCGGGCCACGTTGCCGAGCGTCTGCGCCGACAGGCCGGTGCGGGCGGCGAGCTCGATGCGGCTGAGCCCCGAGGGCGACCGGCGGATCAGGTCCAGCACGAGCGTCTGGTTGTACGTTCCCACGGCCGGCATGTTCGAACCGCGCTTCATCGTGCCTCCCCCCTGTCTCAGCGCAGGTTACCGGCACAGGGCCCGGGAATGCGAAGAGGCCGCCCGGCGTGCGGGCGGCCTCTTCGAGAAAAGCGGGTCAGTTGTTGCCGCGTGCGATCGCGAGGATGCGCAGGATCTCGATGTACAGCCACACGATCGTGACCATCAGGCCGAACCCCGCGAGCCAGCCGTACTGGCGCGGGGCGCCGTTGCGCACGCCCTGCTGGATGTTGTCGAAGTCGAGCACCAGCGAGTAGGCCGCCATGATGACGACGAAGATGCCGATCAGGACACCCCACGGGATGCCGAACGGGCCCTCGTTGCTGAGCATGCCGAACGGGCCGCCCGCGATCGGGACGTTGAACAGCATCAGTCCGATGTTGACGAGCGAGAACACCAGGTAGCCGAGCATCGCGATGAGGAAGACCTTGGTGGCCCGCTTCGACGCGCGGATCTTGCCGCTGGCGAAGAGCGCGAGGGTCACGCCGACGACGGCGAGCGTGGCGAGAGTGGCCTGCACGACGATCCCGGCCCAGATGAACTCGAAGAACGCCGAGATGCCCCCGATGAAGAGACCCTCGAGCGCGGCGTAGGCGAAGATGAGGCCGGGGCGGATCTTCTTGCGCGAGGTGAAGATGACGACCATCGACAGGACGAAGCCGCCGAGCGCCCCGATCACCCACGGCAGGATGTTCGGGTTCGGGTTCAGCGCGGTGACGCCGGCCATCGTCCACACCCAGCCGCCGGCGGCGAACGCGAGCAGGACGGCGAAGAGGCCGACCGTCTTCCAGATGGTGTCCTCGTACGACATGCGACCGGTCTCGACGGCGCCGGCGGCGGGAGCCGCATACATGCCCTCGAGCTGCGCCTGCGCGGCGGCATCCGTCGCCGTCTGCTGCGCCGAGGCGTACTGGGTCTGCGCACCCAGGTTGCCTGCCTGCGCACCCCCGGGGTAGGTCTGGACGGCCTTCGGGTCCTGGAAGGCCGGGTTGTTGAACGCGGGGTTGTTGAGGGCCACTGCTCTCACACTCCAATGTCAAGGATTCCCAGCACGGTGCTGTTGATCCACACTAACCGAACACGCGCCTCCGGGGTCGGGCGAGCCCTGTGAGAGGACTATGAACGGATGCCGGCGGCCCCGGCCGTTCCGGCGCCCGGGCTAGCCTGGTGCGATGCCGCGCCGGACTCCGCTCGTCATCGGTCATCGTGGGGCGCCCGGGTATCGACCCGAGCACTCCCGTTCGTCCTACGCCCTCGCGTTCGAGCTGGGGGTGGACGCCGTCGAGCCCGATGTCGTGGTGTCGCGCGACGGGGTGCTGGTGGTGCGGCACGAGAACGAGATCTCGGGCACGACCGATGTCGCCGAGCGCCCCGAGTTCGCCGACCGCCGCACGACCAGGACGGTCGACGGGAACGCCCTCACCGGCTGGTTCACCGAGGACTTCACGTGGGACGAGCTCTCGACGCTGCACTGCCGCGAGCGGATCGCCGATCTGCGGCCGTCGAGCGCGACCTTCGACGGCGAGCAGACGGTGCTGCGACTGCGCGACGTGCTCGACGCCGCGCGGGAGGCATCCCTGGACCAGGGGCGTGAGATCGGCGTCGTGCTGGAGATCAAGCACGCGACGTACTTCGCCTCGCTCGGCTGGGACGTCGCCGCGCTCGTCGAGGCGGAGCTGCGCGAGGCGGGGTGGGACGCGGGGCAGTGGCCGCTCGTCGTCGAGTCGTTCGAGTCGACGGTGCTGCTGGCGCTCAAAGAACGGGGCATCCCGGCGTCCTACGTCTATCTGCTCGAGGCCGCCGGGCGTCCGTTCGACCTCGTCGCCGCACAGGGCAAGAACGCGCCCACCTATGCGCACACCGCGTCGCCGGCGGGGCTCGACGGGCTGGTCGGGCGGGTGGACGGCATCAGCGTCGACAAGCGCATGATCCTGGCCCCGGATCGACTCGGGCGCACCAGTGGGCCGTCGCCCGTCGTCGCGGACGCGCACGAGCGCGGACTCCGGGTGTTCACGTGGACCTGCCGCCCCGAGAACCGGTTCCTGATCGGCCAGTTCCGCACGCGCGGCGGTCCCTCCGAGTTCGGCGACTGGGAGGGGGAGTGGTCGGTGATCCGGGATGCCGGCATCGACGGTGTGTTCGTCGACCACCCCGATCTGGGCGTCGAGTTCTTCCGCCGGTGACGCTCGGGCGATGATCCACGGTCGCGTCGGCGCGTCCCGCTAGGGTGACCCCATGACCACGCCTGGCACCGCCGCCGCACCGCCCGCGCCCACCCCGGAGCCCGGCATCGTGGTGGAGGGGGTGCGGCGGGCCTTCGGTCAGGTGCAGGCCGTGCGCAGCGTGTCGCTGCACGCACGTGCCGGCCGTGTCACGGGACTGGTCGGGCCCAACGGCTCGGGCAAGACGACGCTGCTGCTGATGCTGGCGTCGCTGCTCGCACCCGATGCCGGTGTCATCCGCATCGACGGCATCGACCCGGTCGCCGATCCGCAGGCCGCACGGGCCCGGCTCGGTTGGATGCCCGACGCGCTCGGCGCCTGGAACTCGCTCAGCTCCCGCGAGACGCTCGTGGTGACGGCGCGGCTGTACGGCATGCCGAAGCCCGAGGCATCGGCGCGCGCCGATGCGCTGCTGGCCGAGGTCGGACTGGTCGATCTCGCCGATGCGCCCGCGCGCGTGCTGTCGCGCGGCCAGAAGCAGCGGCTCGGCCTCGCCCGTGCGCTGGTGCACGACCCGCGCGTGCTGCTGCTGGACGAGCCCGCGTCGGGGCTCGACCCGCAGGCGCGCATCGAGCTGCGCCTGCTGCTGCGGCGCTTCGCCGCGGAGGGTCGCACGGTGCTCGTATCGAGCCACATCCTGTCCGAGCTCGAAGAGGTCGTCGACGACGCGGTGTTCCTGCTCGCCGGCGCCACGGTCGACCCCGCCCGCGTCGAGGCGGCCTCCCGCCGCGCACGGCCGTGGCGCGTGCGCCTGGCGAGCGTCGAAGGAGCCGCCGCCGTCGAGCGCGTCGCCGCGGCGCTCGGCGTGCCGGGCGGGACGGTCGGCGTCGACCGGCGCGACGTCGTGGTGTCGTTCGAGACCGACGAGGATGCGGCCGCGGCGCTGCGCGACCTCGTCACGAAGGGGCTGGACGTGGTCGAGTTCGCCGCGGCGCAGGGATCGCTCGAGCGCACGTTCCTCGATCTGGGCGACGGACGCCCGCCGCAGGCGCCGCCCCCGCCGCCGGCATCCGCTCCTCCCACCGCCGCGCCCGAGGACGGGGCGGCGTCATGAGCGGGCAGCGACTGGGCACCATCATCGGGCTCGAGCTGACGCAGCGCACCCGCAGCGTCGCCTGGTATGTGCTGCTGGGCGTGTTCGCGCTGCTGCTCGTGATCGTGACCGCGCTGTCGTTCCTCGCGTGGGGCTCGGTGCCCGAGCCGGGCAGCGCCATCTACTCGACGATCGTCTACATCACCCTCCTGCTCATCGTGCTGGTCTCGCCGACGCTCTCGGGCAACGCGATCAACGGCGATCGGGATGCCGCCACCCTTGCGCCGGTGCAGGTCACGCGCGCCACGACCGCCGAGATCCTGTTCGGCAAGGTGCTCGCCGCCTGGATCACGGGACTCGCGTTCGTCGCCGTCTCGCTGCCGTTCCTCGTCGTCGCGACGCTCGCGGGCGGCGGCGACCCGTCGACCATCACCGTCTCGCTGCTGGTGCTCGTGTTCGAGGTGGGGGTCATCGCCGCCATCGGGGTCGCGCTGTCGGGCATCCTCTCGCGCCCGCTGTTCTCGGTCGCGACCACGTATCTCGTCGTGATGGCGCTCGTGGTGGGCACGGTCATCGCGTTCGCGCTCGTCGGCTTCACCGTCCGCTCGGAGGTGACGACGCACTACCGCTCGCTCGACTACGGCCAGTACACCGGCGACACCTACCCGTGCGCGCCGGGTGAGGAGCCGAGCGACGACAACCCGTGCGACGACGACGTCCAGCTGTCGTGCGGGCAATGGACGACCTCGACGTACGAGGTGCCGCGCTTCGACCACGTGTGGTGGCTGCTGGCGGCGAACCCGTTCGTCATCCTCGCCGACGCGACCCCGTCGGAGTTCAGCCCCGAAGGGTATCCGCGCGACCTGTTCGGGCAGATCAAGTTCGGTGTGCGGGCAGCCCAGCAGGCTCCCGAGCTCGAGAGCCGCTACGACGACTGCTCGCCCTCGCAGCAGCGGGAGCAGCCGTCCCCGCAAGAGGTCGTCGACGAGTCCGCCCCCAGCTGGTTCGTCGGCATGACGCTGCAGCTGCTGCTGGCCGCCGGGCTGCTGTGGTGGGCATGGGCGCGCACGCGCACGCCGGCCGGCCGGCTGCCGTCGGGCACGCGCATCGCGTAGCCGGGGCCGCGGTCACGCCTCGGGCCGGGGCATGCCTTCAGGTCTGGCCACGCCTTCAGGTCTGGTCACCGTTTCCGGCGTGTGCAGGCGTGCGAGGAACGCGTCCACTCCGCGCGGCGCGCCGCGGCGGTCCGTCTTCGAGACGACGATCATGACCGCCACCGCGACGGGGACGGTCCAGGCCGCGGGCTGCTCGAGGAGGGGGCGGATGCCGGGCGCCCAGGCCGCCAGCATCCCGCCGCCGAAGATCGCGACCGCCGACAGCGTGCCGCCGGTGAGCATGCCGGCGACGGCTCCGCGCGCAGTGAGCCCGCGCCACCAGATGCCGAGCAGCAGCGCGGGGCACAGCGTCGAGGCGGTGAACGCGAAGACGAGGCCGACGCTGCCGGCGAGGCCCGACGACTCCGTCGCGAGGGCGACCAGCAGCGGCACGACCGTGGCGAGGAGCGCCGCGATGCGGAAGCCGCGGACGCTGCCGCCGAGCAGGTCCTGGCTGATGACGCCCGCGAGCGACACGACGAGCCCCGACGTCGTCGACAGGAACGCCGCGAACGCGCCCGCGATGACGAGGGCGGTCAGCAGTACGCCGGCAGGGCCGGGGACGAGGCGTCCGGGCAGCACGATC
>PJUC01000209.1_pt1 | contig 34696 bp, 33 predicted proteins | sample 1512161 | NCBI WGS metagenome assembly PJUC01 (sample SAMN08177676, study PRJNA422409) | Soil metagenome, whole genome shotgun sequencing project. | isolation source: Soil enriched on filter paper | place: USA: Madison | collected 2015-01-15
CGGCCTCGGCGGATGCTTCTGCCGGGGCCTCAGCGGATGCCTCTGCCGGCGCGTCCGTCGGCGCGGCAGGCTCTTCCGCTGCCGGGGCGGCCTCCGCGACGGGGGCAGCCTCGGCGGCCGGCGCCTCTTCGGCGACCGGTGCGGCCGCCTCGGCTGCCGCTGCGTCGGCGGCGGCGGTGCTCTTGGCGCGGCGCGGTGCGCGCTTGCGGGGAGCCTTGGCGGGCGGCGCGGGCTCGGCCGGCGCCTCCTCAGCCACGACCTCGGCCGCAACGGCCTCTTCGGCGACGGCCTCGGCCACCACGGCCTCGGCAACGGCCTCGTCGGCCGCAGCGTCGGCCACGACGGCCTCGGCAACAGCCTCGTCGGCGGCCTCCACGGCCTCCGGCGTCGGCTCGGCGACGGCCTCGGCCACCGCCTCTTCGGCGACGGCCTCGGCGACCTCGGCTTCGACGACGGCCTCTTCGGCGACGACGTCTGCCGCTTCCGCCTGCGCGACGAGGTCGCCGGCGGTGTCGACGCCCTCAGCGCCCTCGGGCGCCTCGGCGCGCTCGTCGGCCGGAACGTCGGCGTGGATCTCGGAGATGGACTCCACGAGTTCTCCCTTGTGAAATACGAATGGATATGCACGATCGCACGGCGCTGCGGGGGCAGCTGCCCAGCCATTCGGCAGGACTCAGTCCCGGCCGACGGGGTGAGGGACCGCGAGGGTTCTCAGCGGGCGTCGGCAGGTAAGAATGCCGTGCGGTGGTTTCGCAGATTTGCGACGGAGGCCAGATTCACGAGTTACGTGGAACCCTCCGCGTACTCCCTCACTGTACCACCCTTGAAGTCGACAGCGAGCATGAGCGACTCCCACGGGGTGTCGGCCGCCGTCGTCGCGAGCGCCGCCGCCTCGAGACGGCGCCCCGGTCCGTCGGCGAGCACGAGCACGCTCGGACCCGCCCCCGAGACCACCGCTGCGAACCCCTCGGCCCGCAGGGCACGCACCAGCATGTCGGTCTCGGGCATGGCGCTCGCCCGGTAGTTCTGGTGCAGCTTGTCCTCGGTCGCGGCCTGCAGCAGCTCAGGGCTCTGCGTGAGCGCCGCGATCAGCAGCGCGGACCGCGAGACGTTGAACACGGCGTCCTCGCGGGGCACCTGCGTGGGCTGCAGGCTCCGAGCGAGCGCCGTCGACATCGTGAACTCGGGGACGAAGACCAGCGGCGACACGCCACGGTGCACCAGAAGCTTCTTGTGCTGCGGGCCGTCCTCGTCCACCCAGGCGATGGTCAGGCCGCCGAACAGCGCCGGGGCGACGTTGTCGGGGTGCCCCTCGAGCTCGGTGGCGAGGCGCAGCAGCGCATCCGGGCCGAACTCGACATCGCCCTCGAGCAGTCCCTTCGCGGCCAGCAGGCCCGAGACCACGGCCGCCCCCGACGACCCGAGGCCACGGCCGTGCGGGATCACGTTGCGCGCGTGAAGCCGGAGCCCCGGCATCCGTCGTCCCACCGATTCGTACGCGTACGCGATCGACCGCACCACCAGGTGCGAGGCGTCGCGCGGCACGTCGGCGGCCCCGGCCCCCTCGACCTCGATCTCGAGCTGCCCCTCGGGCAGCGCGGTCACGTCGAGCTCGTCGTACACGCTCAGCGCGAGGCCGAGCGTGTCGAAGCCGGGACCGAGGTTCGCGCTCGTCGCGGGAACCCGCACCAGGACGCGGCGCCCCGGTGCGGGGACGACGGCTGCGTTCACGCGGAGGCCGCCGCGGGGGCGAGGTCGAGGACGGATGCCACCTCGGACGTCGTCGCGTCGACCACGGTCGGCTCGACCTGCGAGCCGTCGGCGTTGCGCAGCGCCCAGTGCGGGTCCTTGAGGCCGTGGCCGGTGACGGTCAGCACGACGCGCGCTCCCTGCGGCACGATGCCGGCCTCGACGCGGTCGAGCAGGCCCGCGACGCTGATCGCCGACGCCGGCTCGACGAAGATGCCGACCTCGCTCGAGAGGAGCTTCTGCGCGGCGAGGATGCGGTCGTCGTCGATGGCACCGAAGTAGCCGTCGGTCGCTGCGCGGGCGTCGATCGCGAGGTCCCACGAGGCCGGGTTGCCGATGCGGATCGCGCTTGCGACGGTGTCGGGGTCCTTCACGACCTCGCCGCGGACGAGCGGCGCCGAGCCTGCCGCCTGGAAGCCGAACATGCGCGGAACCCGCGTGGACACGCCGGCCTGCGCCTCTTCGGTGTAGCCGCGCGTGTAGGCGGTGTAGTTGCCCGCGTTGCCGACCGGGATGAAGTGGAAGTCGGGCGCGTCGCCGAGCTGCTCGACGATCTCGTACGCCGCGGTCTTCTGGCCGTCGATGCGGTCGGGGTTGACCGAGTTGACGAGGTGCACGGGGTAGTTGTCGGCGAGCTCGCGTGCGATCTCGAGGCAGTCGTCGAAGTTGCCGCGGATCTGGATCAGGCGCCCGTTGTGCGCGACGGCCTGGCTGAGCTTGCCCATCGCGATCTTGCCCTCGGGCACGAGCACGGCGGCGGTGATGCCTGCGTGCGCCGCGTAGGCGGCGGCCGAGGCCGAGGTGTTGCCCGTCGATGCGCAGATGACGGCCTTCGCGCCGTGCTCGATCGCGCGCGACACGGCGACCGTCATGCCGCGGTCCTTGAACGACCCGGTCGGGTTCATGCCCTCGAACTTGACCCACACGTCCGTTCCGGTGCGGCGCGACAGCGCCGGCGCCGGGAGCAGCGGCGTGCCGCCCTCGCCCAGCGTGACCACGGTCGAGGTGTCGGTGACACCCAGTCGATCTGCGTACTCGCGGAGGACTCCGCGCCAAACATGAGCCATGTCGGTCTCCTTCACACCCTCACTTGCCAGAAAAGTTCAATCGCCTTCGACCCGGAGCACCGAGACGACGCGTTCCACGACGCCGCTGGCGGCAAGACGCGCCACGGTGTCGCTGAGATCCTGCTCGACCGCCTTGTGCGTGCCGATGACGAGACGGGCCACGCCCGGGCCGCCGTTGCCGGCGGAGACGACGGTCTGCTCGACGGTGGCGATCGATACGCGCCCCTCGCTCAGCGTGCCGGCGACGGTCGCGAGCACGCCCGGCTGGTCGTCGACCTCGAGCGTGATCTGATAGCGCGTCGTGACACGCCCGATCGGGACGATGGGCAGGTTCGCGAGCGTCGACTCGCCCACGCCCACCCCCCCGGCGATGTGGCGACGCGCGGCCGAGACCACGTCGCCGAGCACGGCGGACGCGGTCTGGACCCCACCGGCACCGGCGCCGTAGAACATCAGGTTGCCGGCGGCCTCGGCCTGCACGAACACCGCGTTGTTCGCGCCGTGGACGCTCGCGAGCGGGTGCGCGCGGTCGACGAGGGCCGGGTAGACGCGCACCGAGATGGACTCGCCGGATGCCTCGACCAGGCGCTCGCAGACGGCCAGCAGCTTGATCACGTAGCCGGCATGGCGGGCGGCATCCATCATCGATTTGTCGATCGCCGTGATGCCCTCGCGGTGCACGGCCTCGAGGGGGACGGTCGTGTGGAACGCCAGGCTGGCGAGGATCGCCGCCTTCTGCGCCGCGTCGTAGCCCTCGACGTCGGCGGTGGGGTCCGCTTCGGCGTACCCGAGGCGCTGCGCGTCGGCGAGCACGTCGGTGAACTCGGCGCCCTCCGTGTCCATGCGGTCGAGGATGTAGTTCGTGGTGCCGTTGACGATCGCCATGATGCGCTGCACGCGGTCGCCGGCGAGGGAGTCGCGCAGCGGCCGGATGATCGGGATGGCGCCGGCGGCGGCCGCCTCGTAGTACACCTCGGCGCCCACCTGGTCGGCCGCGTCGAAGATCTCGGGACCGTGCGTGGCGAGGAGCGCCTTGTTGCCGGTGACGATGTCGGCACCCGAGTTGATGGCCTGCAGCACATAGGTGCGCGCCGGCTCGATGCCGCCCAGCAGCTCGATCACGATGTCGGCGCCGACGATCAGCGTCTCGGCGTCGGTGGTGAACAGGTCGCGGGGGAGGTCGGTGTCGCGCTTGGCGTCGACATCGCGGACCGCGATGCCGGCCAGCTCCAGCCGGGCGCCGGCGCGGTCGGCCAGTTCGTCAGCATGCTGGAGCAGCAGCGCGGCGACCTGCGAGCCGACGGAGCCGGCTCCCAGCAGCGCGACACGGAGGCGGCGGTAGTCGGTCATTCGATCCCTTCCGTCGGTGAAACGCCGGGCGCGCCCGCGAGGACGCCTCCGACGGCGAGGCCGGCGTCGCGTGAGAGAAGATCGTCGATCGTCTCCCCCCGCACGATGACGCGCGCCTCTCCCCCGCGCAGCGCCACGACGGGCGGACGAGGGACGTAGTTGTAGTTGTTCGACAGCGAGAAGCAGTAGGCGCCGGTCGCGGGCACCGCGAGCAGATCGCCCGGGGCGACGTCGCCCGGCAGGTACTCGGCATCCACCACGATGTCGCCGGACTCGCAGTGCTTGCCCACGACGCGTGCGAGCTGCGGTGCGGCGTCGCTCGCGCGCGACGCGATGCGCGCCGAGAACTGCGCGCCGTACAGGGCGGGACGCGCGTTGTCGCTCATGCCTCCGTCGACGCTCACGTACAGCCGGGTGTCACCGGTCTCGAGCGCCACCGGCTTGATCGTGCCGACCTCGTACAGCGTGACGCCGGCGCGGCCGACGATGGCCCGCCCCGGTTCGAACGCCAGGTGGGGCATCGGGATGCCGCGCACCTCGCACTGCCGCGCCACGGCGTCCGCGATGCCGACGGCGAGCGCCTCGATCGGAGTCGGGTCGTCGACCGACGTGTAGGCGATGCCGAAGCCGCCGCCGAGGTTCAGGACGGGGAGCTCGCCGCCCTCGCGCAGCTGAGCGTGCAGCTCGACCAGCCGTGCGGCGGACTCCTCGAACCCTGACGTGCCGAAGATCTGCGAGCCGATGTGGCAGTGGAGCCCGATGAACTCGAGTCCGGCGAGCTCCCGGATGCGGGAGACCGCGGCCGGGGCGTCCTCCAGCGTGAATCCGAACTTCTGGTCCTCGTGAGCGGTCGCCAGGAAGTCGTGCGTCTCGGCGTGCACGCCGCTGTTGACTCGCAGCAGCACCGCCTGCGTGGCGCCACGGCGCTCGACGATGGCGGCGAGACGCTCGATCTCGATGAGGCTGTCGATGACGATCGACCCGATCCCCACCTCGACGGCGCGCTCGAGCTCGGCGGCCGACTTGTTGTTGCCGTGGAACCCGAGCCGTGCAGGATCGGCGCCCGCGGCGAGCGCGACGGCGAGCTCGCCGCCGCTGCACACGTCGACCGCGAGCCCCTCCTCGGTGACCCACCGCACCATCTCGGTGCTGAGGAACGCCTTGCCGGCGTAGTAGACGCGTGCCTGTGCGCCGTGCAGTGCGGCCGCCGCGCGGAAGGCGTCGAGGGTGCGGCGCGCGGTGCGACGCACCTCGTCCTCGTCCAGCACGTACAGCGGGGTGCCGAAGCGTTCGCGCAGCTCCGTGGCCCGGATGCCGCCCAGCTCGAGCACGCCGTCGGCCGTTCGCTCGGCGTCCGCGGGCCAGACGGCGGGGGCGAGGTCATTGGCCTCGGTGGGTCGCTGAAGCCATGCAGGAGCGACGGAGCGGGTGTGCGGGTCGGCGGACACTGTGGACCAATCGGTGGGAGCTTCGACGCTTGCAGATCCGTCGCGGTCGGTCGGGCGAGGGGAATCTGCCTGTGCCGGGGCGCGGAAGGTCACGAGTGTGCAGTGATACCGGCGCCTGGCAGTGCTAGAAGTCTAGGGCACGCGGCATCCCGCCCCCGCGCCGATGACGCTGCACGGCAGCCGGACGCGTCGCGAGACGCCCTCAGGCGCAGGTGCCGTTCTGCCGCAGCGCCGGGTCGGTGGCGATGCGGCCGTCGACGTCGAAGTCCGCGACGAGCCGCGCTCCGTCGACCTCGACCCCCGTCAGCGTCGCGCCGGCGGGCAGCTGGTCGGCGATGCACACGCTCCAGTCGCGCAGCACGGTGTCGGCCAGCCCGCCGAACTGCGCCTGCAGCGCGTCCGCGGTCACCTGGGACGTGCCGAGCGTGAACGACGCCGGCGTGAGCACGATGTCTCCGTCGGCCGCCGACGGCGTCAGCGCGACGCCGATCGGGATCTTCGCGCCGAACAGCGTGAGGTCGAGGGTCATCGTGACGTTCGGCGCGGCGAGACCGACGGTGTCGGCCGGGAAGCCGTCGATCGACGACAGGAGCTTCTGGAGCTGCTTCTCGTCGAGCGCCACCGTCGCGGTCGCGCCGCTCAGCTCGGGCTCGCCGCGCACGGGGATCCCCTGCGCGTTCACCGTCACATCGCCCGTGACCCCGGTGTCGCCCAGCGGCACGTCGTCGGACGAGACGGTGAGGTCGTCGATCGTGCCGCCGATGAGCTGCGGCAGCACGGCGCCGGCGACCTCGACGTCGATCTGCTGGTCCGCGGGCAGCGACAGCTGCGTGCGCACCTGATCCTGCACGACACCGGTCACAATCTGCCGGGCGATGGCCTCGGCGGCGAACCAGGCGGCGACCGCCAGCACCGCGACGATCGCGAAAGCGACGATCCACGGCCACACGCGGCGGCGCGGCGGCTCGGCCGGACCGTCGGCCGGCACCATCCCCTCCGGCAGGGGAAGGGTCGGCGGCGAGTCGGCGGCGCTCATGTTCACATCCGTTCCGGTGCCGTGACACCGAGGAGGTCGAGCCCGTTGCGCAGCACCTGTCCGGTGGCGTCGTTGAGCCACAGGCGCGTGCGGTGCACGGCCTCGAGGGGCTCGTCTCCGAGCGGGATCACGCGGCAGTTGTCGTACCAGCGGTGGTACAGGCCGGCGAGCTCCTCGAGGTAGCGCGCGACCCGGTGCGGCTCGCGCACCTCTGCGGCGAACGCCACAATGCGCGGGAACTCCTGCAGCGCGCCCAGCAGGGCGGACTCGGTCTCGTGCGTGAGCAGCTCGGGCGCGAACTCGGACCGGTCGACACCGGACGCCGCGGCGTTGCGCGCGACGTTGTGCGTCCGCGCGTGCGCGTACTGCACGTAGAACACCGGGTTGTCGTTGGTGCGCTTGCGCAGGATCTCGGGGTCGAGCGTCAGGGGCGAGTCGGCGGGGTAGCGCGCCAGCGAGTAGCGCAGCGCGTCCGTGCCGAGCCACTCCCGCAGGTCGTCGAGCTCGATGATGTTGCCCGCACGCTTGGACAGGCGCGCGCCGTTGACCGACACGAGCTGCCCGATGAGCACCTCGATGTCTTTCTCAGGGTCGTCTCCCGCCGCGCCGGCGAGAGCCTTCAGACGGTGCACGTAGCCGTGGTGATCGGCGCCCAGCAGGTAGATCTTGTGCGCGAAGCCCCGGTCGCCCTTGTTGAGGTAGTAGGCCGCGTCGGCGGCGAAGTACGTGTATTCGCCGTTCGAGCGGCGGATCACGCGGTCCTTGTCGTCGCCGAAGTCGGTGGTGCGCACCCACACGGCGCCCTCGTCATCGAACACGTGCCCCTGCTCGCGCAGACGGTCGACGGCCTCGTCGACGAGGCTGGGCTCGCCCTTGGCACCCTTGGCGTGCAGCGTCCGCTCGCTGAAGAACACGTCGAAGTGCACGTTGAACTTCTCCAGCGACGCCTGCAGGTCGCCGAGCTGCAGCTCGTACGCCCGGTCGCGGGCCACCCGGAGCTGCTCTTCGGCCGGGAGCGACAGCAGATCCGGCTGCGCGGCCAGCACGCGCTGGGCGAGGTCGTCGATGTACGACCCCGGATAGCCGTCCTCGGGTGTCGGCTCCCCCTTGGCTGCCGCCAGCACCGAGCGCCCGAACCGCTCCATCTGGGCACCGGCGTCGTTGACGTAGAACTCGCGCACGAGCGTGGCGCCGCTGGCGAGCAGCAGGCGGGCGATCGAGTCGCCGAGCGCCGCCCACCGGGTGTGGCCGATGTGCATCGGCCCGGTCGGGTTCGCGCTCACGAACTCGAGGTTGATCGTGTTGCCGCGCTGCGAGTCATTGGTGCCGAACGCCGCGCCGGCGTCGACGATCGTCTTGGCCAGCGCACCGGCGGCTGCGGCATCCAGTCGGATGTTGATGAATCCGGGACCGGCGACCTCGACGCCCGCGACGCCGTCGACCTGCGCGAGGCCCTCGGCGATCTCGGCGGCGAACTCGCGCGGGTTCGCTCCGACGGCCTTGGCGAGCTTGAGGGCCGCGTTCGACGCCCAGTCCCCGTGGTCGCGGTTCTTCGGCCGCTCGAGCACGAGGTCGGCGGCGGTCAGCCCGTCGGCCGCACCGGGTCGTCGCGCCTCGGCGAGCGGGGCGACGACGGCGAGCAGGGCGGCGGAGAGGGCTTCAGGATTCATAGACCGACAAGTCTATTGCGCCCTCCTGATGCGTCCGCTCAGGCGATCTGGACCAGGGCGCCGAAGTCGTCGAGTGAGGGATCGGATGCGGACGGCACCGCGTCGTCCGTGAGGCCGGGCAGCATCTCCAGGCCTTCGCCCACACCGTCCGGGACGACCCACGCGTCCACGTGCAGGCGCTTGAGGCCCACGTAGCCGCCGTAGTAGCTGAGGAACGCGCAGTCCGCGGCATCCCGTCCCGTCGCGATCCGGACGAGCCCGCTGCGGTTGGCCAGGCGCGTCGCGTCGATGACGTACCAGGCACCGTCGAGATAGGCCTCGGCGACCGCGTGGAAGTCCATCGGCCGCAGGCCCGGCGCGTAGCAGGCGGCGTAGCGCGCGGGCATGTCCATCGCGCGCAGCAGCGCGATGACGACGTGCGCATAGTCGCGGCACACGCCCTGCCCCGTCATGAGAGTGGTCACGGCGCTGTCTGTGCCGTGGCTGAGACCGGGCGTGTAGGTGGTGCTCGTCGAGACGAACTCCGACACGGCGGCGATGAGGTCGTGCCCCGACAGTCCCTTGAACTGGCGCCGCGCCTGCTGGAACACCTCGTCCGACTGCGCGTACCGGCTCGGGCGCAGATACGTGATCGCTTCGAGGTCGCTCGTGCGGCCTGTCGCGGCCCGCCCGTCGACGGTCGCCTCGTAGCGGATCTCGAGGCGCCCGGGCTCGCCGGTGAGGCGGTGCAGACGGCTTCCCTGCTGGTCCACGATCTCGGTCGGCGTGTACACACGATCGCCCTGCGTGAAGGTCAGCGACTCGTTCGACACGGGCACTCCCTGGGCTGTCGCCAGCTGCAGGATGAGGTCGACGGAGGCCCCCAGTTCGAGGTCCATCTGAGCGGTCACGACGCGTTGCACCGAAGTATCCTCGCATGCCCGGATGACCCCTTCGCGCGGGGTTGACAAAGGCCCGCCGGGAGTGTGTGGGAAGCGCTCCCGACCGGCGCCGCCGACCGGGAGTTTTCTCCTGTTCACCGGCCGATGCCAACGTTCGCGGCATCGTGACGTACCCTCTTCGCATGCACGCGCCCGGACCCTCCCGCGCACGGCGGCTGGGGCTCCCCCTCGCGGCCGTCGCGCTGGCTGTCGCCGCGGTGTGCGCCGTGGCCGTCGTGCGACCGTGGGGCACCGCCGAACCGGCGGCACCGGCGACCGCTGCCGACGACCGCGCCGGGGTGGCGGCATCCGCGCCTCCCGCCCCGCTGGTGATCGACGACGATGCGAGCGTGCTCGTGTTCGGCGACTCGTGGGTATACGGGTCGGCGGCGACCGTGCCGACCCTGGGCTTCGCTTACCTTCTGGCCGACGACCTCGGCGTCCAGACCGTCGTCGACGGCGTGCGCGGCAGCGGCTACCTCAAGCCCGGGATCGACGGCCCTGCCTACGGCGAGCGCATCGCCGCGCTCGATCCGGCCCTCGACCCCGACGTGATCATCGTCGAAGGGTCGATCAACGACCGTCGCGCGTATCCGACCGGGTATCGGGATGCCGTGACCTCCGCGTGGGACGCCTTGCAGGCCCGCTTCCCGGATGCCGAGATCGTGATCCTCGGCCCGGCGCCGCAGGTGCTGCCGGTGCAGCAGGTGACGCGCTCCATCGACGCCGACCTGGCTGCGCTCGCCTCGGCGCGCGGATGGTGGTACATCTCGCCGATCGCCGAGGACTGGATCACCGAGGCGAACTATGCGGACGTGATCGACACGGGTCCCGTCGGCCGGAACCACCCGACGACCTCGGGCCATGCCTATCTCGCCGGCCGGCTCGCGGACGACCTGGAGCGGCTCGAGCAGCAGCCCGCCGTCGCGGCCGACGCCCCCTGACCTGGCGGGGAGGCCCGCCCCGGGATGGTAACCTCGATCGGCACGCCTCCGTAGCTCAGGGGATAGAGCGTTGGTTTCCGGTACCAAAGGTCGCAGGTTCGATTCCTGTCGGGGGCACCAGTCGGGAGTAGGGGTCGCGGGACATTCAGTCCTCGCGGCCCCTTTCTCGTGACAACACTCTGACTGTCTCAGCGACGCGCTCGCGCACATCGACGCGGGCGGAGCAAAACTGCTGACGAGTGGAATCGTGCCTACCTCGCGGCGGTTGCCTCGTCCTCGGCCGGCACCACGTCGGCCGTGCGATACGTGAACACGAGGCGGGCGGGAACCGTGCCCGCGAGCACGTCGGCCACCGATTCGCCGACGGCAGCCCCGGCGCAGTCCGCGTTCTAGGCCTGCTCGCTCGCCAGCCTGGCACGGCGCTCTTCTTCCCGCTTCGAGTACGCAGCCGCGCGGATCGCCTCGTCCGACTCCAGCCCCGTGCCGAGGGCACCGCCGATCGTCGCCGCTGACGCCACGAACCACGTGAGCACGACCAGATCTCCGTAGCCGAGCGGGGTTCCGACAGAGTCGCCCATCAGGGCGGGATCGAGCACGAACAGCGCCCAGGCCAGGTTCACGACGAACAGCGCCGCGTAGCCGATCACGACTCCGATCGCCAGCGTCAGCAGCGTCGAGGTGTTGTAGAGACGGGACCTCTCCCTGGCCCGGGGAGAGCTGTCTTCGGGACGATCCCATAGTTCACCGTCGATGACGATCCAGGCGACGACGATCGCGATGGAGGCGACCGTCGCCACGCCGAGTCGCCAGCCCGAGAGGGAGGCGGCGAGCATCCAGACCGTCGAGTCGACCGTGGCCACCGCTCCGGTTGCGAGCGCCGCCACGAGTGCCGACTTGAGCCCGGTCGCGAGCAGCCACGGCCGATTGGCGATCACCATGCCCACGAGCACCCGCCAACCCGCGATGAGACCGGGCATCGGCAGGCGCTGCTCATCGGGCGACGCGGGTTCGGCCATGCCGTCGACCAGCCCGCGCACGGCGCGACGAGCGCGCGCGTGAACACGGAAGCCACCGAGCGCCGGGAGGGAGAGCACCGCCGCATGCCGCAGCGGGTCGAGAGCGGCCAGCAGGTAGCGGCCGTCGTCATCGCGCAGCGGAAGCTCCGTCACCCCCACGACGAGCTCCCACTCGTGGGCGGCGGCATGGGCCTGAAGTCGCGCCAGCGCGACGTCGACGTCCTCTGAGCCGAGGGTGAACGGCTCGCTCAACACCTCGACGTGCCACGCGATTCGACTTTCGGCGTCGGGGGCGACGAGGTCGGTCATCCGCCGCGCGACGTCCGTCGGGGAGGCCGGATCGGCCACGATACCCACTCGGATGGACCTCACTTCCGCAACGTACACCCAGGGTCACGTCGAAATCTGCGGGGAGTCGGAATGCGAGCCGATCGACCGATGCCCCGCGATGCGTCAGGCGTGACCGCCCACTCGGTCTGCGTGATTGCTCCCCCGCCTGGTGAGAACGGCCACCACGATGACAAAGGCACGCCCGACCCCTGGTCCTGCGAGACTGGTCAGCCCGGAGTCGGCGGACGACATGCGCCGGTGCCGCGCGCAGCCGTGGCGTCTCGTACCGGTGTACGGGTACCACGATTCCCGCATGGCCCACAACCCGGTTCCTCGTCAAGGGGGTCCCATGATCGCTCGCCGCGGACGAGCATGGATCCGGAGTCGACCGGCGGTCATCTCCGCGGCCCCCACCGCAGCGTCGCCGGCGACCTCCGCGCGGAGGCACGTCATGGGAAAGCTGATCTACGAGGGCACCATCAAGGTGGACTTCGATGACCGGACGCTCGCTCACCTGCAGCTCGTGATCGGGAACAAGCTGCGGCGGGGCGAGCCGTTCCACTTCACCTGGCGGGACGATCCCAGCATCGGCGACGGGCGCACCACCGTGTGGCTGCACCCCGGCTGCGGGCTGGTGTACAAGTTCTACGGTGGCCGCAAGCCGCAGCTGAACCCGGCGTGGATCGACGCCCTGGCGTTCACCGCGAATTCGCAATCGGGACTGTACCTCGTACCCGAACCGGCCGGGTCGGCCCCGAACGGCGCCTCCGACCACGACGTCGCAGGATGACGATCAGCCGAACCCGACTTTGTCAAGGCCACTTCACGCATCGGCGACAACGCGGTGCAATGGCCCCCCAGAGGGAGCAGTGATGAAGCGAATCGACATCTACTACGGCGGAGAGCACTACAGCGTGGGGGGACGCCGCTTCGACGAGCTGCGCGAGGAGATAGAGGGCGGACTCGAGCACGGCAGGTACTGGCTCGAGGTCAACGACGGCGAGGGGATGATGCGCACGGCGTACCTCCTGCTGACCGACGGCGTCCCGCTGGCGATCGTGCCCATCCCCGACGACGTCGCCGACGTGTCGGAACTCACGCCCGACGTCATCTGGTCCGAAGGCGGGCCCCCGCTGCTCGGCTGACCACCCCGACTCCGACCGTCGGCGCTGCGAGGTGCGCCGGCGGTCGGGCTGCTGTCAGCGCCTGAGGATCGTCAGTCCTGCGGCTGCGCGGCGGGTCCGGCGAGCGCGAGGACGGCGGCGCGGTTGGTGTCGTAGAACGTCTGATCCGAGAGCAGTCCCAGCTGCTCCAGCCGAGCCTTCGTCCGGGGACGCGCGCGGCTGAACGCGAGGCTCACGTCGTTCGACGTCAGCCACTCCTCCAGCTCCTCGAACGCCTCGGCGCCGGTCACGTCGACGTCGGTGACGGCTTCAAGGTCGATGACGACATGGTGGACGGGGTCGGATGCCTCGGTCACGGCGTTCTTGACGGCCGACGAGAACACCGTGCCGTTCGCGAAGAAGAGCGGGGCCGCCAGCCGCACGACGATGAGGCCCGGAGCGGTCGTGCCCCCGGCCGTGGCCTCGTCGAGGAGCGACTGCTTGGGGTCGCCGTCGGATTCGAGCACGTCGATGGCGGGGTTGGCGGCACGCTTGGCGAGGTTGATCAGGGCGAGCACGAACGCCACCACGATCCCGGGGATCGCGCCGACGAACAGGGTCACGAGGAAGCACACCGCGCCGATCGCGAACTCGAAGCGATCCTGCTTCCACAGCCGGCGGAACTCCTTGATCCCGAGGAGCGGCAGGACGGCGACGCCGACGACCGCGCCGATGGCGGGCGAAGGGATGTCGGCGAGCAGCGACGTGCCGAACAGCAGGAGCAGGAGGGTGCCGACCGCGAGCACGACCGACGGCAGCTGCGTGCGCGAGCCGGCCGAATCCATGGCGGCCGTGCGCGAGGTCGACGAGCCCATCGAGAAGCTCGCCTGCGTGCCCGCGACGATGTTGCCGATGCCGAAGGCGAAGAGGTCGCGGTTGGCGTGGAAGGGGTAGTCGTGCTTCTCACCGTACGAGCGCGAGACAAGCAGGCCCTCCGCCGTCGTCACCATCGTGAGCGCGATCGCCGACGGGATCAGCGCGAACCACATCGACCAGTCGATGATCGGCCAGGTGAGCGCCGGGGGCCCCGCCGGAACCTCGCCGAGCACGTCGACGCCCTGCTGGTCGAGCGCCGTCAGCACGACGACGACGGTCGAGATGACGAGCACGACGAGCGCCCACGGCACCGCCTTGAGCAGCCGCGCCCCGATCATCAGGACGGCCACGGATGCGGCCGAGATGAGCAGCGACCACCCGTTGAGCGTTCCGATGCCGCTCACCAGGTCGCCCACCTTCTCGACGAACTCGCCGCCTGAGTCGATCTTGACGCCCAGCATCTTCGCGATCTGGCTCACGAGGATGTCGAGCGCGAGGCCCCCGACGAAGCCGATCAGGATCGGCTTCGAGAGGAAGTTCGCGAGGAAGCCGAGCTTGAAGACCGACATCAGCAGGAACATGACGCCGCAGATGATCGCCTGCGCCAGCGCGAGCGTCGAGTAGTCGGCGCTCCCTGCCGTCGCGAGGCCGCCGAGCGAGGAGCCGACGAGCGCGGCGGCCGCGGCGTCCGGTGAGAGCACCAGCTGGCGCGACGACACCACGAGCGCGTACACGAGGGTCGGCACGATGAGCGCGTACAGCCCCGCTGTCGCGGGCAGCCCGGCGATCTGCGCGTACCCGATATTGAGCGGGATGGCGATGGCGATCAGCGTGACGCCCGCGAGAAGCTCTCGGCCGATGTTGTGCCGATCGAGCCCGGCCAGCGGTCTTTGCACATCGCCTCCTTGTGGTCAGGGTCGAACTTATCGGTCGCCCCGCCGCTTCGTCACGGTTGCCGGAGCGCGTCGTCCCCGGCGCGGTCGGTGCGGCATCCGTCGTGCCGGCCGGACCGCCCCTAACGTGGGGGCGTGCGTCAGACCGCCGACACCGACATCACCGCTCTCGTGGCGGGTATCCAGTGGTGGCAGCTGCTCGTCGCGATCATCATCGTGATCGTCGGATGGGTGCTCGCCCACTTCGCACGCAGGGGCGTCCTGGCGGTGTTCGCGCGGGCGCCCGAGTTCGCGCAGGTGTACGCCGCTCCCGTCGCGCGCATGGTGCAGTACCTGATCATCGCGCTGGCGATCGGGCTGGGGCTCGTCGCGCTCGGCGCGAACGTGCAGCCGCTGCTGGCGGTCGTCATCATCGTGGGGGTCGTCGCGGTGCTGGTGCTGCGCGGCACGGCCGACAACTTCGCGGCGAGCGTGCTGATCCAGTCACGTCACCCTGTCGTGGTCGGCGACGAGATCCAGGTCGATGCCCCCGACGGCGCGATCGTCGGCACGGTCACCGAGCTCAACACGCGCGCGGTGGTACTGGTCACCGCCGACGGGCGCACCGTGCATGTGCCGAACGCGAAGCTCCTGGCCGACTCGGTGGTGAACCACTCAGCGCACCAGTCGCGCCGCAGCGAGGTGCAGGTGCGTGTGGCCCGCACCGCCGGCGAGACGCTCGACGACCTGCTGGAGGCGCTCGCCGCCGCCGTCGGCGCCGTCGACGGCGTGCGCACGCGCGAGAGCGTCGTGTCGCTGCCGCGGGCGGTGAGCCCGGAACGGGTCATCGCGGTCGTGCAGTACTGGCATCACCCCGCCCAGGGCATCACCGTCACGGCCGACGTGATCAAGGCGCTCGCGGCGGACTTCGCCGATCGTGGCGTCTCGGCCGCGGTCACGAGTTCGTCGCCGCCTGCTCCGCTCACGCCGCCGGACACGCTCTGAGCATCCGCGTCGCCGCGGGCTCGCACGTCAGGTCGCGGTGACCTGGACCGGTGCTGCCGGCTTGACGATGAGCTCCGGCGCCTTCGTGACGATCAGCCAGATCGGCAGCACGATGATGCAGAGCATCGGCAGCACGATCGGGTCGCCCACCAGGGCGGCGCCGACGAAGATCGCGATCCAGCCGTCGCGCGTCGCGACGAGGACGATCCCGAGTGTGCCGCACGCGACCGCGAGCGAGACCGGGATACCGGGCAGGAGGGTGTGCGCGAGCAGGCCGAGCGCGACGCCGACGAAGACCGTGGGGAAGATGCGGCCGCCGCGGAATCCCGCGGCCGCCGCGACAACGAGCGCCAGCACCTTGACCCCCGCCCACAGCGCGAGCTGCCCGGCGGTGTAGTCCTCGGGGTGGTTGATCAGCGCGCCGGTCTGCTCGAGGCCCTTGAAGAGGGTCATGGGTCCGCCCAGCATCCCGAGCAAGCCGAGCACGACGCCGCCCGCGAGGCTGATGAGCAGCGGGTTGCGCAGCGCATGGAAGAACCGGTGCGCGAGCGGCAGCGCCCACGCGGCGAAGATGCCGACGGCCGCGGACGCGGCCGCGACGAGCAGACCCTGCAGCAGCATGAGTCCGTCCGCCTGGCCGATCGGCGTCATCGTGAAGGCGATCGAGCTGCCGCCCAGCAGGTGCATGGTCACGGCGCCCGCACCGGCAGCCGCCACGGGCAGGAACAGCTTGTCCCACAGCTCGCCGCCGCCCTTGACCGCGGCGACGGCGCCCGTGAACACCAGCGCCGCGGCCACCGGGGTGCCGAACAGGGCGCCGATCGTCGCCGACGAGGCGAGCATCATCACGACCCCGGGCGGCACGGCCTTCGCGAACCGCGCCATGGCGGCGACCGCGAGCGCGCTGTTCACGGCGATGATCGGGTTCTCGGGGCCGAGGCTCACGCCGCCCGCCAGACCGATGACGACCGCGAGCAGGATGCTGGGGAGCGTGCGCAGCGGCGGCGGGGCATCGACGAGGCTGGTCGTCGCGGAATCGGGGCCCGCATGCCCGGGGACGAGCCACACCGTGAGGCCGACCAGCCCGCCGGTCCCGGTGAGCACGACGAAGATCCACCACGGCGTCGCCTCGGTGGCACCGAACCATTCCGGCATGGTGGTCCACAGCAGGTCCTGCAACAGGGCCGACGCCGTGTCGAGCAGCCAGAGCACGACGGCCGACACGACGCCGATCAGCAGGGCCGGCACCGAGAGCACCAGGAGGCTCTTCACACTGGGCGTCGGCGCGACGGTGGGGTCGGACATGCAGTTCCTCTCTCGCAGCGCTCCCCATCATGGCGCACCGCCGCGAGCGATTCGGATGCCGCACCCCGCGGCTCCGCCGGGCTTACTCGTGGCCGACGAGCTTGAGGCCGACGACGCATCCGACGAGGCCGAGCATCAGCAGCAGCTTGACGATCGAGAACGGCTCGGCGCCGGTGATCATGGCGTACCCGACGGTGAGGGCGGCGCCGATGCCCACCCACACCGCGTAGGCGGTGCCGGTGGAGATGTCGCGCATCGCCCACGCCAGCCCGCCCATGCTGGCGACGAGTGCGACGCCGAAGACGACGCTCGGCCAGAGCTTCGTGAAGCCCTCGGACTTGCCCAATGCGGTCGCCCAGACGGCTTCGAGAACGCCCGAGAGGATGAGGATGACCCACGACATGACTGTGCTCCTGGCCAGTCTTGTCGCTCACCGGGTACTGATCCGTCGTCCGGGGATCCTGTCGGGGATCCGTGCCCCACCGTAGCCAAGGGACCTGGGCACCGCCTGGGCAGTGCGGCGGCTCACACGAGGAAGAACCCGTCGAGCAGTCCCGGGTTGTGGGCGTGCACAAGCACGAGGAAGACGATCGCGTCGAAGAGCAGGTGCACCGTCACGACGTACGTCAGCGATCGCGTCTTCATGAAGATGAAGCCCTGCAGCAGCGCGAACGGGACCGTGAGGAGCGGGCCCCAGGCCTGGTACCCGAGCTCCCACAGGAACGACACGAACACGACGGCCTGCAGCACGTTGGCCTGCCAGAACGCGAAGTGCCGCCGCAGCAGCGCGAAGCACGTGCAGATGAAGAACAGCTCGTCCCAGATGCCGACGGCCCCGACGCCCACGAACAGCCGGGCGATGAGCTCGGGAGTGTCGACGACGGGCCAGTTGAGGTAGACGCCCGAGGTGATGAAGTAGAAGGGCAGGATCAGCCAGCCGAGCAGCAGCACGGCGACCAGCCACGCCCACTGGAACGTGGTCCAGCGTCCGCCGCCACGCCACGGGAAGCGGATCGCACGGTCGCGATAGACCCACCGCGACAGCACGTACGGCACGGCCACAGCTCCCCCGAGCGCCAGGGCGAAGCGCACCATCGCGAGGTTGTCGAGCTCTGCCCTGAGCGAGATCGCGCTCACCACCAGCAAGCCCGCGGCGATCAGAGACAGATCGCGGACGAGCGAGGGGACGCGGATGCCGGCGGCCCCGGACCGCCCTGGGGTCGCCGCCGGATCCGGCCGAGAGGCATCCCTTCGCTCGAGAAGCCACGCGAGCGCCAGGCCCACCGCGAGGAGCGACCAGCCGAGCCACGGGAGACGCACCACGAAGAACGCCGGTGCGGCCAGGCACACCACCAGCGCCGGCGCCAGACGCCAGGACCACGCGGTCGGGACGTCGACGGGCGGGGCGTCGGGGTGTGCGGGCATGAGCGGATCCTGCGTCTTCTCAGTGGTCGAGCGGGTGGGCGAGCTCGTCCCGGTGCATGCCCGCGACGACGTAGGCGATCGCGCCGAGGATCAGCGGGATCACGCCCGCCGCGATGAAGATCGATTCGATCGGCACGACAGCGGCGAGAGGCCCGGCGAGCGCCATCGACAGCGGCATGAGGGCGAGCGAGACGAAGAAGTCGAGGCTCGAGATGCGCCCGAGCATGTGACGCGGCACGCGGCGCTGCAGGAGCGTGCCCCAGATCACGTTGCCGTAGCTGAACCCGAAGCCGACGAGGAACAGGCACACGGCCATCAGCCAGTACTCGTGCGTGATGCCGACGACGGCGAACGGGAGCGTGCTGACTCCCCAGACGCCCATCATCACGGTGAGGTACCGCCGCGGCAGCTTCACGGACGACACCACGATCGAGCCGAGCACGCCGCCGATGCCGTACACCGCGAGCAGAAAGCCGAACAGGCGCGGATCCTCACCGATGCGCTCGCGGGTGACGAACGGGAGCAGCACCTCTTCGGGGCCGAGGAACACCAGCACCCAGCCGGTCGCGAACAGCAGCGTCCACAGCAGCCACGGCGTGCGGACCGTGAAGCCCACCGCCTCACGCAGGTCGTGCAGCACGCCGCGCGCGCCCTGGGGCTTGTCGGGAGTCTCGTCGGCGTCTGCAGCCGGCTCGGGGCGAACGAACAGCAGCAGCACGAGGGCCAGCGCGTGCGCGGCCACGACGCCCCACGCGGCGTGCGCGGGCGCCAGCACGGCGGCCACGATCACGCCGGCGGCCGCGGGGCCCGCCGCCTGCTGGAGCGCCGGCCGGATGGCGCCCTCGAGCCCGTTGGCGGCCAGCAGCTGCGCCGGCGGCAGGATGCGCGGCAGGATCGCGCTGTACGCCGGGAAGAAGAACCCCGCGCCCGCGCCGAGCACGAACGCCACGATCGCCAGGTGCGGGATCGTCACGACGCCGAACACGCCGGCGACGGCCACCGAGGTGATCGCGAGCAGGTTGAGCAGCTCGACGATGCGCAGGATCAGGCGGCGCGGGATGCGGTCGGCCGCGATGCCGCCGGGGATGGCGCACGCGAGCAGGCCGACCGCGTTGGCGGCGGCGACGATCGACAGCTCGACCGGTCCGCCGCCCGCGCCGATCACGGTGTAGACCATGACGACCGCCCACATGCCGGCGCCGAAGATCGACAGCACGACGGCGCCGAACAGCATGCGGAAGTCGCGGTGAGACAGCGGACGCACGAACCGCCATGGATCGCGTCGGCGCGCCCCCGCCTCAGGCTCCGGCTCGGGCAGGGGCACCGGCCCTGTCACCGGTCCGGCCGCACCGCTCATGTCCTCACGGCGCGCCGGTACGAGAGGTCGCGGATGTCGCGTCCCTTCGCGGCGCCCTTCCGCTCGAACGCGGTAAGCACGCGCCCGTCGAAGCGCGGCGCCCACTCCCCCTCGAACGTCGCCGCGAAGTCGGGGGCGACCGACATGACCTCGCGCATCTGCAGCGCGTAGTCCTCCCAGTCGGTGGCCAGGCGCAGCACGCCGCCGTCCTTGAGCGCGGCAGCGGCGAGCGCCGCGAACTCGGGCGTCACCAGCCGGCGCTTGTTGTGCTTGGTCTTGTGCCACGGGTCGGGGAAGAAGACCCAGAGCTCGTCGACGGATGCTGCCGGCAGGAGGTGCTGCAGCACCTCGGGCGCGTTCGCCTCGACGAGGCGGAGGTTGCGGGCGCCGGCGCGGTCGGCGTCGAGCATCGTGCGCGCGAGCCCGGCCCGGAACACCTCGATCGCGAGGAAGTTGGCGTCGGGACGCGACGTCGCCGCGTGGACGATGGCGTGACCCTGCCCCGACCCGATCTCGACGACGAGCGGCGCCTCGCGTCCCCACACGGCCACCGGGTCGATCGCGGACCCCGGGCGGATGCTCGTCGACGCGCGGTCGCGGGGAGACTCGAGCACGTACTGCGGTGCGAGCTCGATCCAGGCGCGCTCCTGCGCCTCGGACATGCGACCGCTGCGACGGACGAACGACACCGGCTTGTCGCGGTAGGTGCGGGGCTCGGGGCAAGGCGCGGCGGCTTCGGTCACCCCTCCAGGCTACCGAGCGCCCCGGACGCCGCACGGCGCGGGGTGCGGCATCCCTTCCTCATGCCGGGGCTGTGACGAAGTCGATGAGCTCCTCGACGCGGCCGAGGAACGCCGGCTCGAGGTCGCGGTAGCTCTTCACCGACGCCAGGATCCGCTGCCAGGCGCGGGCGAGATCGGCCTGGTCGCGTGCGGGCCACCCGAGCGCGCGGCACACGCCGACCTTGAACTCGATGCCGCGCGGCACCTCGGGCCAGCGCTCGATGCCCATCGCACGCGGCGTCACGCACTGCCAGACGTCGATCCACGGATGGCCGACGATCAGCACGTGCGCGCCGTGGCGGCCGCGGGCGATCTCGTCGGCGATGCGCGACTCCTTGGAGCGCGGCACCAGGTGGTCGACCAGCACTCCGTAGCGGCGGGAGGCCGACGGCGGTTCCGCATCGAGCGCGGACTCCAGCAGGTCGATGCCCTGGAGGTACTCGACGACGACGCCCTCGGCGCGCAGGTCGTCGCCCCACACCTTCTCGACGAGCTCGGCGTCGTGCCGCCCCTCGACGAGGATGCGGCTCGCACGCGCCGTGCGGGCGCGGGCGTCGGGTGCGGCGAACGAGCCCGAGGCGGTGCGCTGCGGCCCCTTCGCGACCGGCGCGGCCGCCGGCGGACCGAGCACGACGTCGCGGCCGTCGATGAGGAAGCCTGCTCCCAACGGGAACAGGCGGCGCCGGCCGCGCCGGTCCTCCAGCTCCACCATCCCGCCGGCCACATCCACCACGGCGCCGCAGAACCCGTCGTCGGCGACCTCGACGACGAGATCTCGGGATGCCGCCACCCGCGGCAGCTCGCGCACCCCGTGGCCCTTCCATCCCGTGGCCAGCACATCGGCGCCGTAGCGATCGTCCATCGTCTCCTCCGAAGGCGAAACGCTACCGGGTCGCACCGCCTCCGGCGGGGAGCGACCCGGGGCGGACGGCATCCCGGGCCGAGGCATCCCTCTCCCCCGCCAAGCCTGGTCGCGCTCTCGGCGAACACACACGTGGGGACGGGGCTCCGAGCTACCGTCTCGCCGACGCGCCTGAATAGACTCGCCCAAAGGGGACTGTGTCCCGAAGGGGGTTTCGATGCGTCTGCGATGGACTGCAGCGCTCGTGTCTGCTGCGGTCGTCGCGGCCACGGCGGTCGGCGGAGCAGCGGCGGCCACCGCCCCGGTGACACTCGACAACACGTACGTGCTCGACGATGCCGGCGTGCTGTCGTCCGCGGACGAGGCCACCGCCGAGAGCCGGCTCGAGCAGCTGAAGAGCGACACCGGACTCGACCTGTGGGTCGTGTTCGTCGACCAGTTCACCGACCCGTCGAACTCGGCCGACTGGGCCAACCAGACCGCGACCGACAACGGTCTCGGCCCGACGCAGTACCTGCTGGCGGTCGCGACCGACGGGCGCCAGTTCTACCTCTCGGGCGACTCCTCCGGCCCGATCAGCGAAGACCAGCTCGCCGCCATCGAGCAGACGCAGATCCAGCCTGCGCTGAGCGACGACGACTGGGTGGGGGCCGTGGACGGTGCCGCCGCAGGCCTCACCGACGCGAAGAACGGCGGCTCGGGCTCCGGCGACGCCACCGGCGGCGGATCGTCGTGGTTCACGTGGCTGCTCGTCATCGTCGTCGTCGGCGTCGCGATCCTGCTGCTCGTCATGTTCCTGCGACGCCGGAAGAAGGGCGCCGTCGCGCCGGGCGGCCAGGCGGGCCCGCCGCAGGTGAGCATCGAGGAGCTGCAGCGGCGCGCGTCCTCGCTGCTCGTGCAGACCGACGACGCCCTCAAGACCAGCACGCAGGAGCTCGGCTTCGCGAAGGCGCAGTTCGGGGATGCCGCCACCACCGAGTTCGAGGCGGCGATCGCCACGGCGCAGCAGGGCCTCGACGAGGCGTTCGGGCTCAAGCAGAAGCTCGACGACGAAGTGCCCGACTCCCCCGACGACACCCGCACATGGAACGAGCGGATCATCGCCCTCTGCGAAGCCGCCAACACGCTCCTCGACGAGAAGGCCGCCGCGTTCGACGAGCTGCGCAAGCTGGAGCAGAACGCGCCCGAGGCGCTGCGGCGCGTGCAGGGCGAGCGGACGAAGGCCGCGGCAGCCCTCGACCAGGCGACCGCCCGCCTGCACGACCTGCAGGCGGCGTACGCGCCCGAGGCGCTCGCAACCATCGCCGACAACCCGGCACAGGCTCAGCAGCGGCTCGCGTTCGCCGACGAGCAGCTCACCGCCGCACAGGCCGCCATCGGCGCCGGCGACGGCGGAGAGGCCGCGGTCGGCATCCGCGCCGCCGAAGAGGCGGTCGGCCAGGCGACGCTCCTCGAAGACGCCATCGGCAAGCTCGCCGACGACCTCTCCGCCGGTGAGCGCAACGCCGCCGCGCTCGTGACAGAACTCGAAGGCGACATCGCCGCCGCCGCCGCGCTGCCCGATCCCGACGGCCGCATCGCCGGCGTCGTCGCGGCGACGAAGCAGCAGCTCGACGCTGCGCGCGCACAGCTGAGCGGCGGCGCGAAGCGCCCGCTGGCGGCGCTGCAGGGCCTGGAGGCGGCGAACACGCAGATCGACGCGCTCCTGAAGGGCGTGCGGGATGCCGCCGCCCAGGCCGACCGCGCACGGCAGATGATCGGGCAGGTCATGATGCAGGCGCAGGCGCAGGTGTCGGCGGCCGAGGACTACATCACCGCCCGTCGCGGCGCCGTCGGCGCCGACGCACGCACGCGGCTCGCCGAGGCCGGCGCCTCGCTCGCGCGGGCACAGGCGCTGCAGGCCTCGGACCCGCAGCAGGCGATGCAGCAGGCGCAGCGCGCCGACCAGCTCGCGGCGCAGGCGATCCAGCTCGCACAGGACGACGTCGGCTCGTTCGGCGGCATGGGCGGCGGCGGGCAGTCCGGCGGCGGCAACGGCATGCTCGGTGCGGTGCTCGGCGGCATCGTCATCAACTCGCTGCTCAGCGGCGGAGGCGGCGGACGCTCGTCCGGCGGCGGCATGGGCGGCATGTTCGGCGGCGGAGGCGGCGGCGGCATGCGCCCCGGCAGCTTCGGCGGCGGCGGCACCCGCGCACGCCGAGGGGGTGGGCGCTTCTGACCCGCACGCTCGACCTGCCCGCGGCCGAGGCCGCGGCATCCACGACCCTCACTGACCTGACCTGAAGTCCGATGAAAGGAAAACCGATGGCGAAGCAGTCCATCTTCGGTCGCATCTCGACCCTCATGAAGGCGAACATCAATGCGCTCCTCGACTCCGCCGAGGACCCGCAGAAGATGCTCGACCAGCTGGTGCGCGATTTCACCAACTCCATCGCCGACGCCGAGTCGGCAGTGGCCGAGACGATCGGCAACCTGCGCCTGCTCGAGCGCGATCACCAGGAGGACGTCCAGGCGGCCGCCGAGTGGGGCAACAAGGCGCTCGCAGCCAGCCGCAAGGCCGACGAGCTGCGCGCGGCCGGCAACACCGCCGACGCCGACAAGTTCGACAACCTCGCGAAGATCGCGCTGCAGCGCCAGATCTCGGAAGAGAACGAGGCGAAGGCGATCGCGCCGACGATCGCGACCCAGAACGAGGTCGTCGACAAGCTCAAAGAGGGCCTGAACGGCATGAAGCAGAAGCTGGAGCAGCTGAAGTCCAAGCGCTCCGAGCTGCTCGCCCGCGCCAAGACCGCCGAGGCCCAGAACAAGGTGCACGACGCCGTCAAGTCGATCGACGTGCTCGACCCGACGAGCGAGCTCGGCCGCTTCGAAGACAAGGTCCGCCGCCAGGAGGCCCTTGCCGCGGGCAAGCAGGAGCTGGCCGCGTCGAGCCTCGACGCCCAGTTCAACGCCCTCGAGGACGTCGGCGAGCTCACCGAGGTCGAGGCGCGTCTTGCCGCGCTGAAGACCGGTGGCACCACGTCGCAGTCCGCGATCGGGCAGTAAGGCGCCGAACGCGGCAGGGCGCCGGGTCCATCGGGACCCGGCGCCCTCCGCATGTCTGCGCCGTTCGCCGTGGGCGTGCGCGGATCGGATGCCGGCGGCCCGCCTGTACGGGAAGATGAGGGGATGACGCGATACCTCGTGGTCCCGCAGTGGCAGGGCAGCCCCTCGTCGCGGGCGATGCAGCTGATCGACGGCGCCCAGGCGATCGCCGGCGACCTGCCGCGATCGGCCACCACGGTGCTCGACGTGCCCATGGAAGCCGGGGAGTCGCTGGGGAGCGGCATCCATCGGCTCAGCGCCCTGCAGCGCGTCCACGGCCTCGTCGCCGAGGCGCTCGACGCCCACCACGCCGCTGCGCCCGATGAGGCCGTGCTCACGATCGGCGGCGACTGCGGCATCGCCCTCGCGCCGATCGCCCACGCCGCTCGCCGGTCACCGGGGCTCGCGGTGGTCTGGATCGACGCGCACCCCGATCTCAACTCGCCCGACTCGTCACCGTCGGGCGCATTCGCCGGCATGGTGCTCCGGGCGGTCCTCGGCGACGGTGCGCCCGACCTGTCGCTGGCTGCGGGCACCGTCGCCGCCGAGCGCGTGGTGGTCGGCGGCGCGAGGTCGTTCGACGATCCCGAGCTCGAGGTCGTGGCCGCGCGCGGCATCGCGACGCTCACTGTCGAGGCGCTGCGCGACGCCGAAGCCCTCGCCGACGCGGTCCTCGCGACCGGCGCGGACGCGGTCTACATCCACGTCGACATCGACGCACTGGATCCGGCCGAGATCGCCGGCAACGCGCACCCCGAGCCCTTCGGGGTCACGGTCGCCGAGCTCACGGCGGCCATATCGGCTCTGCGCTCGCGGGTGCCGCTGGTCGGGGCGTCCCTCGCCGGCTACTCCCCCGCATCTCCGTCGGCCGCGAGCGACGACCTCGGCGCGATCCTGCGCGTGATCGGCTCACTGGCGTGAGCCCGATCCCCGCACCGCCCGCCGGCTGGCGTGCCGCCGCGGAGCGCGCCGTCGTCCGGGGGCGGCGGATCGACAGGCTGATCCCGTCGTTCCTGCTCGACTCGCCGATCAGCCGCGTCGGCTACTGGTACGGCTGCACCGTCGGGTGGGTGTGGGGCTCGCTGTGGAGCGTCGGCCGCGTCGAGCGGCACGAAGGACTGTGGGTGTTCCGCGGGATGCCCCGCTGGACGTTCCCGCGCGGCGGTTCGTGCGTGGGCGGATGCTTCCTCACCGGGGACGGCACGCTGACGCCCGCGCTGCTGCGGCACGAGGCCGTGCACAAGCGTCAGTGGCAGCGGTACGGGTTTCTGATGCCGGTGCTGTACCTGTTCGCCGGGCGGCATCCGCTGCGCAACCGGTTCGAGATCGAGGCCGGGCTCGAAGACGGCAACTACGTGCCGCGCGGCGCGGCCTGATCAGGCGGCGGAAGCGACCGCGCCGGAGACGACCGCCGCACGGCCGACCCGGTACACCTGCCGGCCGAGCACGATCACGACCGCGAGCGGGAACACGATCCAGAAGAGGTTCGGCAGCACCGCGACCATGAGGAACCCCACGAGGTCGCCGCGCTCCAGGGACTGCCGGGTCATCTCCAGGCCGCTCGACGCTTCGACGAGGAAGTAGATGACGGTCTTCCAGAACGTCGCGACCGTGACGATCAGGGCGACGACCACACCGGACCACCTCTTGGCGTGGAACAGCGCCCACACGATGAACACCACCTCGATGAGGTTCGCCCAGCTCTGCGCGCTGCCGAAGGCGTCGAACTGGCCGTACCGATGGTCGAACGTGCCGTAGAAGACGTGGCCCGGCCAGAAGCCTGCGAGGGGTCCGCCGGCGTGCGACAGCGGGCCGAGCAGGACGTAGCAGGCGTCGTACGTCTGGATGACCGCCGAGATCGTGAGCCACACGACCACCCACACGGGCAGGCGCAGGTCGCGCGGATCGACGGCGGACGAGGCGGAGGGCACGGCGGTCTGCGTCATGCGCACGACTGTACCGACGCACGGCGACCGGGCGCGAGCGCCGGCGTACGGGGCCTCAGCGCGCGGTCGTCAGGCCGTACTGCTCGGGGGCGTGGATCGACTCGGCGCGGATGCCGAGGTCCACGAGGTGGTCCACGATGTCGGCGGTGCCGAGGTAGCCGCCCAGCAGGTGGATGCGGGTCTGGTCGTCGGCTGCGCACAGCATCTCGTCGGCCCACGCCGTGACCGCACGCGAGAGCGCCTCGCCGGCGCCGCAGCCGCGGCCGGTGCCCGGAGCGCCCGTGCGCTGCGAGCGGTCGAGCCACGTCACGACCATGCGGCTCGGGGCGACGATGTCGGCCAGCCACGAGGCATCCGGCACTTCGATGAAGACCCGGCCCGTCGAGCAGATCGGCAGCGTCGCCAGCACGGCTTCGAGCTCGGCCAGCGACGACTCGTCGGCCGTGATCAGGTGCTGCACGCGCGTATGGCGCGACGCACGGCACGCGGAGGCGTTGTGCACGGCAGGCTGCGACGAAGTGGTGTGGGACATGACTCGTTAACGATACCCCATACCAAGGGTTGCCTTACCTCACTCCGCAGTCCCCCGCAGCAGCACCCGCCGCAGCTCGACCAGTTCGTCATCGGAGAGGCCGTTCGCGCGCAGGTAGTCCGCGACCGAACCGTACCGGTCCGCCACGTCGACGAGGAGCGCCCGCATCACCGGCGCCGGCGACCGCGTCGCCAGATCCTCGAGGTGGACGGCCTCGGGATGCATCGCCCGCAGCATCTCGACGACGCGGCGGTTGCGGTAATCCGGCAGCAGTCCCTCGGTACGGGCGTAGTCGGCGACCACCGCGTCGGGGTCGACACCGGCCGCGGCGAGGGTGAGTGCGACCGTGACGCCGGTGCGATCCTTGCCGACCGTGCAGTGGACGAGCACCGGCTGGTCGGCCAGGATGCCGCGCACGACGTCGACCACCCGCGCGGACGAGTCGTCCACGAGCCGGCGGTACATCTCGTCCAGGCTGAGGTCGTCGCGGAAGAACGACTCCACCGAGCCGAGGAACAGCGGCACCCGCTGCGTCACGACGTCGACGCCGTCGAGGCGGCTGGGTTCGCGCACGACCTCGGCGTCGTCGCGCAGGTCGATGACGCGCCGCAGGCCGAGCTCGGCCAGGGCGCGCGTGCCCGACGGGTCGAGCCGCGCCAGGTTGCCCGACCGGAACAGCACCCCGTGGCGCGTGACCGACGAGCCCGCGCGCAGCCCGCCGACATCGCGCAGGTTGACCGCTCCCGGGACGACGGGGTCGGGCGCTGCCTGCGCGTCGGACAGGTCCGGCGCGGCGGGCGTCACCAGGCCTTGCCTCGCGCGGCGTCCTTGTCTTCGCCGGCGAGGTCGTCGCGGGGCGGGACGCCGTAGCGGCCGGCGATCGCGATGCGGTTGAACGCATTGATCGACACCAGGATCCAGCTCAGCGCGACGTACTCCTTCTCGCTGAGCACGCTGCCGACGCGGTCGTACACGTCGTCGGACACGCCCTCCTCGTGGATGAACACGTACGCCTCGGCGAGTTCGAGCGCGGCCCGCTCGCGATCGGTGAACACCCCGGACTCGCGCCACACGGCCAGCTGCGCGATGGCGTCGGCCGTGATACCCGCGGCCACTGCGCGCTCCACGTGCACGCGCACGCAGTACGCGCAGCCGTTCAGCTGCGACGCGTGGATCTGCACGAGCTCCTTCAGGCGGTCGTCGATGCCGTTCTCGGCGGCGATGTCGCCGACGGTCTTCGAGAAGGCGGAGAGGGCCTGGTAGGCGGGTCGCGCCGCCCGCGAGAGATGCACGCGGTGTTCTGCCGTCATGACGCCAGACTACCCACGGGCGGCGTCCCGCGGCCCGGTGCGCCGCGGGTGAGGCATGATGAGCGGGTGAGCGACCCCATCGACGAGTTCTCGTTCCTCCCCGAGCAGGCCGACGAGGCGGGCCTGGATGTCGCGGTCCCCCGCGGCGAGCGCCTCTCGCTCGCGCTGGGCGACGGCCGCACCCTGAGCGCGCTGCGCTACGCACCCGCGGATACGCCGGATGCCGAGCCGGTCGTGACCTTCCTGCACGGCGCAGGCCTGAACGCCCACACGTGGGACACCACGATCCTCGCGCTCGGGCTGCCGGCGCTCGCGATCGACCTCCCTGGGCACGGCGACTCGTCGTGGCGTGACGACGTCGCGTACGTCGCGCGCGTGCTGGCCCCCGACGTCGCGGCGGGCATCGACGCCTGGACCGACCGGCCGCAGGTGCTCGTCGGGCAGTCGCTCGGCGGCCTCACCGCGGCGGCGGTGGCGGCATCCCGTCCCGATCTCGTCCGCGAGCTGGTGGTCATCGACATCACGCCCGGACTCGATCCCGACGGCGGGGCGAGCCAGATCCGCGAGTTCTTCGCCGGGCCCGTGGACTGGGCATCGCGCGACGAGCTCGTCGACCGGGCGCTGTCATTCGGGCTCGGCGGCGGCACGCGCCGCAAGGCCGCGCGCGGCGTCTACTTCAACTCCCGTGTGCGCCCCGATGGGCGCGTCGAGTGGAAGCACCACTTCGCGCACGTCGCGAACGCCATGTCGTCCGATCCCGCCGCGGCTGCGGCGGCGCAGCGTCAGCAGGATGCCGTGGCCGCCGTGCTCGGCGAGTCCGGGTGGGAGGATCTCGCCGCCGTCACCGCGCCGATCACGCTCATCCGCGGGTCGCGGGGCTACCTCACGGACGCGGACGCCGAGGAGTTCGCGCGGCGGGTGCCGGCGGCATCCCTCATCGAGGTGGAGTCGGGGCACAACGTCCAGGAGGAGCTCCCCCTCGAGCTCGGAACCCGCCTGCGCACCCTCGCGACAGCCGGATGAGCACGCGCGGGAAGCCCTAACGCTTCTGTTGCGTTCCGAGTAGCGGGTTGCCGCGGGCCGCCGCGATATCCCTAGGCTGTAACCCGCGTCGGCCGAGCCCATCATCACGGCCGACGCCCGCACAGTACTCGGGACCCCGCCCGAAAGGACATTCATGCTCCGCCGTACCGCCCTCGCCGCAGCGGCCATCCTCGCTGCCGGCGCCCTCGCCCTCACCGCCTGCACCTCGGGCGGTGGGACCGCGACCCCCACATCGACCGGAAAGCCCGACCCGGACGCGTCAGTCGCGATCCGCCTCGTGCTCGAACCCGGCAACCTCGACATCCGCCAGACGGCGGGGTCGGCGCTCGACCAGATCCTGGTCGACAACATCTACCAGGGCCTCGTCGCCCGCACGCCCGAGCAGGACATCGTCGCCTCGCTCGCCAGCGACTGGACCGTCGCGCCCGACGGGCTGACCTACACCTTCACGCTGCGCGAAGGCGTCACCTTCCACGACGGACAGCCGCTCACCCCGCAGGACGTGGTGTGGTCGCTCACGACCCGGCGCGACACCCCGGAATGGCGCGACTCGAGCCGCCTCGCCAACGTGACCTCGATCACCGCCGAGGGCCAGAACATCACGCTGACCCTCTCGCAGCCCGACTCGAGCCTGCTGTGGAACCTCACCGGCCGTGCGGGCATCATCCTCAAAGAAGGCGACACCGTCGACTACAAGACCAAAGAGAACGGCACCGGTCCGTTCGTGCTGAAGAACTGGACCCAGGGCGACAGCATCACGTTCTCGCGCAACGACGCCTACTGGGGCGAGAAGGCGGGCGTCGCCGAGGTCGTGTTCGACTACATCCCCGACAACCAGGCGGCCCTCAACGCGGCGCTCGCGAACGAGGTCGACGTGCTGACCGGCTTCGACGCCAACCTCAAGGATCAGGTCGAGAAGAACGGCGACTTCGAGCTCGTGCTCGGCAAGTCCACAGACAAGGGCACGCTGGCGTTCAACCAGGCCTCCGGTCCTCTCGCCGACAAGCGCGTGCGCCAGGCGATCCGTCAGGCGATCGACCACCAGGCGTTCGTCGACGCGATGGCGTCGGGGCAGACCCTGTACGGCCCGATCCCCGAGCTCGACCCGGGCTACAGCGACCTGTCGGACGTGGCGCCGTACGATCCCGACGCGGCCAAGAAGCTGCTGAAGGAGGCCGGAGCCGAGGACCTGGAGCTGACCCTCACGATCCCGAACTTCTACTCGACGACGATCCCGCAGATCCTCGTGTCGGACCTCAACGAGGTGGGAATCACGCTCGAGGTCAACTCGGTCGACTTCTCGACGTGGCTCACCGATGTGTACACGAATCACGACTACGAGCTGAGCTTCGTGCTGCACACCGAGGCGCACGACTTCGAGAACTGGGCCGACCCCGACTACTACTTCACCTACGACAACCCCGAGGTGCAGTCGCTGTACGCCCAGTCGCTGGCCGCGACCGACGAGACCAAGGCCGCCGACCTGCTGTCGCAGGCCGCACGCATCGTGTCGGAGGACGCCGGTGGCGACTGGCTGTACAACGGGGCATCGGTCCTGGCGGTCGGCACTAACATCACCGGTATGCCCTCGATCAACGTGAACGAGCGCCTCAACCTCGCCGACCTCGCCAAGAGCAACGGGTGATCCGATACACGCTGACCCGGTTCGCCCTGCTTCTGCTCGGGCTGCTCGTGGCCAGCGTGCTCATCTTCCTCACCCTGAGGGTGCTGCCGGGCGACATCGCCCAGCTCATCGGCGGCGTCAACAGCAGTCCCGCGCAGATCGCAGCGATCCGCGAGCGGCTCGGTCTCGACCGGCCGCTCGCGGTGCAGTACCTGGAGTGGATCGGCGGCGTGCTGCGCGGTGACCTCGGCGCCTCGCTGCTGACAGGCACGCCGGTCATCGACGAGATCGTGCAGAAGGCGCAGGTGACGGTGCCCCTGGGCATCATGTCGCTGCTGGTGGCGGTCGTCATCAGCGTGCCGCTCGGCGTGCTCTCGGCGATGCGCCGCGGTCACGCCGACGGCACGGCGCTGAGCGTCGGCTCGCAGACCCTCGCGGCCGTACCGGTCGTGTGGGCGGGCATGATGCTCGTCGTGGTGTTCGCGGTGTGGCTGGGCTGGCTTCCCGCGCAGGGGTTCCCGCGCGCCGGCTGGAACGATCCGGCGGCGGCCTTCCAATCGCTCATCCTGCCGGCCGTCACGATCGGGATCGTCGAGGGCGCCATGCTGCTCCGGTTCGTGCGCAGCGCCACGCTGCAGGCCGTCGGGCAGGACTTCGTCCGCACCGCGGCCGCGAAGGGCCTCACCCGCGACGCCGCGCTGATCCGTCACGGTCTGCCGGTCGTGGGGCTGTCGGTGATCACGGTGCTGGGACTCCAGGTCGCCGGCATCATCGTCGGCGCCGTCGTCATCGAGCAGCTGTTCTCGCTCCCCGGCATCGGACGGATGCTGGTCTCCGACGTCGCCGCGCGCGACCTGCCCAAGGTGCAGGGCGAGCTGCTGGCGCTCACCGGGTTCGTGCTGGTCGTCGGCTTCGTGGTCGATCTCGTGCACCGCATCATCGACCCCCGTCAGCGGGAGGCCGCATGAGCACTGCACCGCTTCCGCCGCCGGCGCACGGTGGACGAGCGGATGCCGGGGTCCCGGCATCCGCCGATCCCCCGCGTCGTTCGCGCTGGGCGTGGCTGGCGCGGCTGTGGGCGCTGTCGACCGGACGGTTCGGACTCATCGTCGTGGCCGTGGTGGTGCTGACGGCGATCGTCGCCCGGTTCTGGACGCCCTTCGACCCGCAGCAGGTCGACATCGCCGACCGCTGGGCGCCGCCGGGCTGGCCGCATCTGCTCGGCACCGACGCCACCGGTCGCGACATCCTGTCGCTGCTCATGGCCGGCGCGCGCACGACGGTGTTCGTCGCCGTCGGCGCCGGCATCATCGCGACCGTCATCGGGGTCGCCCTCGCCGCGCTCGGCGCCCTCACCACGCGCTGGGTGCGGGAGTCGGTGGCCGTGTTCGTGGACATCCTGATCGCGTTCCCCGTGCTGCTGATCGCCATGATGATCTCGGCGGTGTGGGGCGGGTCGCTGTGGGTCGTGATCTGGGCGGTCGGCATCGGGTTCGGCGTCAACATCGCGCGCGTGACGCGCCCCGAGCTGCGCCGGGTGCTGCACAGCGACTTCGTGCTCGCGGGACGCGCGTCGGGGCTCACACCCGCGCAGAACCTGTGGCGGCACCTTCTGCCGAACGTCGCGCCGGTGTTCATCGTGCAGCTGTCGTGGGGCATGGCGGTCGCCGTGCTCGCCGAAGCCGGGCTGTCGTACCTCGGGTTCGGCGCCCCCGTCACCGAGCCCTCGTGGGGCCTGCTGCTGGCCCAGCTGCAGCAGTTCATCCAGGTGCATCCGCTGTCGGCCGTGTGGCCGGGGCTCGCGATCACGTTCACCGTGCTCGGCCTGAACCTGCTGGGCGACGCCCTGCGCGAAGCCACCGACCCGACGCTGTCGCGCAGTCCGTTCGCCACGCGTCGCGCGCGGCTGCATGTGCCGGAGGTGGTGGCATGAGCCTGGAGGTTCAGGACCTCACGATCGACGTCGGCGGCCGCCGTGTGGTCGACGGCGTGTCGTTCGCGGTGCCCGACGGCGCCCGCGTGGGCCTCATCGGCGAATCCGGCTCGGGCAAATCGCTGACGGCGCTGGCGATCCTCGGACTCCTCCCCGACGGCGCCCAGGCGCACGGCAGCGTGCGCTGGAACGGCCGCGAGATCCTGGGGCTTGCCGACCGCGAGCTCGCCGAGCTGCGCGGCGACGAGATCGGGATCGTGTTCCAGGAGCCCCGCACCGCGCTCAACCCCATCCGCACGGTGGGTCGGCAGATCGCCGAGTCGGCGCGCATCCACGAGGGGCTGTCGAAACGGGATGCCGCCGCCCGGGCGGTCGCCGAGGCGCGCCGCGTCGCGCTCCCCGACCCCGAGCGGATCGTGAACCGCTACCCGCATCAGCTGTCGGGCGGCCAGCGCCAGCGCGTGGCGATCGCGATGGCCCTCGCCTGCCGCCCGCACCTGCTCATCGCCGACGAGCCCACCACAGCGCTCGACGTCACCATCCAGGCCGAGATCCTCGAGCTGCTGCGCGGCCTCGTGCGCGACGACGGCATGTCGCTCGTGTTCATCACGCACGATCTGGCGGTGCTGTCGCAGATCGCGACGCACGGCGTCGTGCTCGAGGACGGACGCGTGGTCGAGCAGGCGCCCGTCTCGCAGCTGCTCACGGCTCCGGCATCCCCCGTCACGCGGGGACTGCTCCACGACGCGACGGCGACCCTCTGGCGACCGGGCGGTGATGCCGCATGAGCGAGCCGCTGATCCGCGGGCGCGGCCTCGCGCGGCGGTACCCCGTGCCCAAGACGCACGTGTTCGAGCGCAAGAGCTACTCGACGGGCCTCGAGGATGCCGACATCGACGTCCGCGAGGGGTCCGCGGTCGGCCTCATCGGCGAGTCCGGCTCGGGCAAGTCGACGCTCGTGCGACTGCTGCTGGGGCTGGACGTGCCTTCCGCGGGCACGGTGGAGTTCGACGGCAGGGCGGTCGACGCCACGGCCTCGGCCCGCTCGCTGCACTGGCTGCGCCGGCAGACGGGCATCGTCTTCCAGGACCCGTACGCGTCGCTGGATCCGCGGATGAGCGTGGGGCGCATCGTCGGCGAGCCGCTGTGGGCGCTCGGGATCGACGGCGACCGCCGCGCGCGCGTGCGCGAGGTGCTCGTCGACGTCGGCCTCGAAGCGGGCATGGCCGACCGGTACCCGCACGAGTTCTCGGGCGGGCAGCGCCAGCGCATCGCCCTGGCCCGTGCCCTCGTCCACCGCCCGCGCGTGCTCGTCGGCGACGAGCCGCTCTCGGCGCTGGACGTCACCGTGCGGGCCCAGGTGCTCGAGCTGCTCGGCGAGCTGCGGGTCCGCGACGGGCTCACGCTCCTGCTGGTGTCGCACGACATCGGCGTCGTGCAGAACCTGTGCGACGAGGTGGTCGTGATGAAGGACGGCCGCATCGTCGAAGAAGGACCGACCGAGAAGGTGCTGCTCCAGCCCCAGGTGTCGTACACGCGGCGGCTGCTGGCATCCATCCCCGTCATCGACGCCGGCGGCCGGGCCGACGCCTGAACCCCGGCGCGCGACGATGCCGACGTCGGCGGCCAGGGCTAGGTTCGGAGCATGATGAGCCCCGGAATCGTGCCGCCGTACCTGCTCGCCCGCATCGCCGCGGTGCAGGAGGGCGACTGGGCGCGCGCGGCCGACGCGGCCCAGCGCACGCTCGCCGCACCCCGGGACTACACGCCCGGGGTCCGCACGCGGCTGCGGCTGTCGATCGAGGAACCGGGCGTGCTCACCGCCGAGACCGCGCCGGCGCCAGACCGCGAGATCTCGGACGCCCAACACCGCGAGGTCGTGCCCGGCGTGCGGGTACGCGGCGAGGACGACGAGCCCACCGGCGACACCGCGGTCGACGAGGCGTTCGACGGGCTCGGTGCGACTTTCGACTTCTGGTGGGACGCCTACGCCCGCGACAGCATCGACGGGTCGGGCAGCGCGCTGCTGGCGACGGTCCACTACGGGCGCGACTACGACAACGCGTTCTGGAACGGCGAACGCATGGTGTTCGGCGACGGCGACGA
>PJUC01000211.1_pt1 | contig 34202 bp, 26 predicted proteins | sample 1512161 | NCBI WGS metagenome assembly PJUC01 (sample SAMN08177676, study PRJNA422409) | Soil metagenome, whole genome shotgun sequencing project. | isolation source: Soil enriched on filter paper | place: USA: Madison | collected 2015-01-15
GCGAGCTACGGCGAGACGGGCGGCCGCGTGGCACGCATCCTCCAGGCGGATTCCGATCGCCAGGCGATCGTCGAGATCCTCGCCGACACGATCGCCAGCGATCCAGAGTGGAAGTCGCTGCTGGCGATGTGGGGCCGTCGCCTCGTGGGCGACACGCTCCTGATCGCCCGCGCCGCGCTGCGTCCGATGAGCCGTGGCTCCGCCGACGAGGAGAAGGTCGAGCCGGTGTTCACCGAGCTGATGGCCGCCCACTCCCGCCGCATGGACGCCATGGGCCTGGCAGCCTGAGACGAAGAAGATCCGGGATGCCTCGCGTCGAGGCATCCCGGATCTCTGTCGTGCGAGGCGCGTCAGCCGATGCCGAGGCGCGCCTTCTCGCGGGCGTCGTGGGCGACGCGCACGCGGGACGTGAGGAGGATCGCCGGGTAGGTGACGACGATCGGGACGATGAGCGCCGCGAGCCAGGGCCACGGCGTGTCGATGCCGACGCCCAGCCACGTGAGCAGCGTCCACGCGGCACCCGCCGAGACGGCGCCGATCATGGGGGCGAGGGCGACACCGCGCGTCAGCCGCTGGTGCAGCTGGAAGTGGATGCCGATGCCGACGACCGCGCCGACGATGAACGCGATGAGGATCTGCATGTCTTCTGGCGAGGGATCAGGCGACGAAGCCGACGCGGCGCGACTCTTCGGAGCCGAGCTCGACGTACGCCAGGCCCGCGGTGGGGACGATGTAAGAGTTGCCCTTGGCGTCGGCGAACGTCACGTGCGTGGCGCCGGCGTCGAGGGCGGCGGCGATGGACTTCTTGACGTCGGCGGCGGGCTCGTTCGTCTCGAAGTTGAGCTCGCGGCCGGTGTTCGCGATGCCGATGCGGATCTCCACGTGACTGACCTCCTGCGCGGGGCGATGGTTGCTCGGTGCGAGGCTGAGGCTCCCCGGACGCATGGCAACTCTACGACACCCCGACGGGGCGTCCGCCCGTCGCCGGAACGCTCTGGGCGAACGGCCGATGTCGCCCGCCCGCGCTAGCGTCGAAGGGTGACCCCGGGGACCCAGACGAGTGCGCCGTTCGCGCCCGATCCGCAGCAGCGCGCGGTGATCGGGCTGCCCGCCGAGGCCTCCGCTGTCGTCGTCGGGGCGCCGGGGACGGGCAAGACGGCCACCCTCGTCGCCCGCGTGGCCGCGCTCGTCGAGGCGGGCGCCGATCCCGACTCCGTGCTCGTGCTCACCCCTTCGCGACAGACGGCGACGGTGCTGCGCGACCGGCTGGGGCTTGCGGTGCGCGTCGCGACCGCCGGCCCCCTCGCGCGGTCGGTGGCCTCGTACGCGTTCCAGCTCGTCCGGGCCCACGCTGTGGCCGTGGACGCCGACCCGCCGCAGCTGCTCACGGGCGGCGACGAGGACCAGATCATCCGCGACCTGCTCGACGGCGACGCCGAGGACGAGGCCGACGGCCCCTCCCGCTGGCCGGAATGGCTCGGGCCTGCCATCCGCTCGACCGCGGGCTTCCGCACCGAGGTGCGCACGTTCCTCGCGGAGTGCACGACGCTCGGGATCGAGCCGCAGCGACTCCGTGAGCTCGGCGAGCGCCATGGCCTGCCGGCGTGGACGTCGCTGGCCTCGTTCGCGGACGAATACCTGCAGGTGCGGGCCGCCATGCGCGGTGCGCACCGCGACGCCGCGGGGCTCGTGCGCGAGGCGGTCGGACTGCTGCGCACCGGCCCCGCGGCCGGCATCCCCGCGATCGATCGCGTGCGGTTCGTGCTCGTCGACGACGCCCAGGAGCTGACGCTCGGGGGAGTGGAGCTGATCGAAGCCGTGCGCGATCGCGGGGCCGCGGTGCTCGCCTTCGGCGACCCCGATGTCGGGTCGGGCTCCTTCCGCGGCGCGACACCCGAGAACTTCGCCCGCCTGGCGGGATCGCTGGGAACCGTGCAGGTGCTGGCCGACGGGCATCGGGGCAGCGCGTGGCAGCGGGAGCTCGTCGGGCGCGTCACCCAGCGGATCGGCGCCGTCGGAGTGGTGGCGCACCGCACCGCCGCGACGGGCGCCGAGCCGGACGACTCGGTGCGCGTGCTCACGCTGCGCTCGCCGGCCGAGGAGTACGACGCCGTCGCCCGGGTGCTGCGCGAGCGCCACGTGCACGACGGTGTGCCGTGGCACGCGTGCGCCGTGATCGCCCACGACACGCGGCAGGTCGCGGCGCTCGAGGCGGAACTGTCGGCGCGTGAGGTGCCGGCGCGATCCAGCGGCCCCGGCCGCGCCCTCGGCGCGCTTCGGCCGGTCGCCGACCTCCTGCGGCTCGTCGAACTGGCGTCGCGAGAGGACTGGACGTTCGACGACGTGCAGGCGGCCCTCGTCGGCACGTACGGGAGGCTCGACGTCATCGAGCTGCGCCGCCTGCGGTCCGCGCTGCGCCACGCCGAGCTGCGGCAGGTGCTCGGCGACGACGCGGATCCCGAGAGCACGGAACGGACGGCGCCCGGGGTCGAGCGATCCGGTCGTGACCTCGTGTTGTCGGCCATGGCGCAGCCGCTGGAGTTCGACCTCATCGACACGCGTGAGGCGCGCCGGGCCGCGGCCCTCGCGCGCACCCTCGCCGTGCTGCGCGATGCCCTGGGACGCGGCGCGACGGCGCACGAACTGCTGTGGACGGCGTGGGAACGCAGCGGACTCGAACGTGCGTGGGCGGAGCTCGCGCGCGGCAACGGACCCCTCGCCGAACAGGCGAACCGCGACCTGGATGCGCTCGTCGCGCTGTTCCAGGCGGCGAAGAGGTTCGTCGAGCGCTCTCTCGACGCCGATCCGCGCGTGTTCGTGCGGTCGATCCTCGACAGCGGCGTCGCCGAGGACCGCCTCGACGCTCCCGCGCGTGACGACAGCGTGCGGATCCTGACGCCCGCCGGCGCGCTGGGACTCGAATTCGACACGGTCGTGGTCGCCGGCATGCAGGACGCCGTCTGGCCGAACACACGGCTGCGCGGCAGCCTGCTCGAGACGTGGCGACTCGCGGATGCCGCGACCCGCGCGGACGGCGAGAGCACGGGCGCCTTCGACCGCCGTCGCGCGGCGATGCACGACGAGCTGAGACTGCTCGCGCGGGCCCTGTCCCGGGCGACGTCGCGGGTCGTCGTGACCGCCGTGGACGACGACGACACCGGTCCGAGCGTGTTCTTCGAGATGCTGCCCGACCCCGAGCCGTTCGAACTCGATCATCCGGTCTCGCTGCGCGGACTGGTGGCTCGGCACCGGCGGACGCTGACGACGACTGCCCCGCGGGCGGCTGCGCCGGAACGCGTCCTGCCGACGGCCGCGCGCGCCGCCGCCCAGCAGCTCGTGCTGCTCGCGGAGGCCGGCGTCCCCGGAGCCGCGCCCGCCGAGTGGTTCGGCGTCGCCGAGCCGACGTCGACGGGGCCGCTGCGCGATCTGTCTCGCGAGGATGTGCGCGTGTCCCCGTCGCGGCTGCACGCGCTGGAGGAGTGCGAGCTCAACTGGGTGATCGGCGATCTGGGCGGCGACCCGGGTGGCACGACCGCCGGGCTCGGAACCATCATCCATGCCGCGCTCGAGCACGCCGCCGGCCATGACGAGGCGGCGCTGTGGGCCGAGGTGGAGTCGCGCTGGGGCGAGCTCACGTTCGAGGCAGAGTGGCGCGACCGTGCCGAGCAGACGCGGGCGCGGGACCTCGTGCGACGGCTGCACCTCTACCTGCGCCGTTTCGACGACGCGGGCGGGACCCTGATCGGTGCCGAGCCGCACTTCGAGGTGGTGATCCCGCTCGAAGGACCGCTCGGCGGGCCGGATGCTGTGCCTGCGGACCCCGTACCGGCAGATCCCGCGGACGACACCGACCGCGAGCACCGGGTGATCCTCTCGGGCTACATCGACCGCGTTGAGCTGGCGGCCGACGGCACCGTCGTGATCATGGACCTCAAGACCGGCAAGCGAGAGCCGCAGACCGATGCGAAGGTGCTCGACAATCCGCAGCTCGCCGCCTACCAGCTCGCGTTCGAGTCGGGCGCGATCCCCGAGGCGGCGGGTCACGCGCCCGGCGGTGCGAAACTCCTCGTGCTGCGCCCGACCGCCGCGCGAGCGGACTACGCCACGCCCTGGCAGCCGCCGTTCGACGACGAACGACGCGAGGCCTTCGTCGGCCGCATCCGCGCCGCCGTCGCCGTGATGCGCGGCGCATCCTTCACCGCACCGTATGAGGAGCACTGCCGTGACGAGCATTCCTACGGCCTGTGCCGCATCCACACGATCGGTGCGGTGAGCGCCTCGTGACGATGCTGCAGAGCCCGGTCGAGGCCGAAGGACTCCCGACGTCCGCGATCCTTCCGGCGCGGGTCATCGCCGCCGCCCTGGGCCAGTTCCCTCCGACGTCCGAGCAGACCGAGGTGATCGAGGCGCCCCTGTCGCCGGCTCTCGTCGTCGCCGGAGCCGGCAGCGGCAAGACCGAGACGATGTCGGCCCGGGTGGTGTGGCTGGTCGCCAACGGCATCGTGCGCCGAGACGAGGTCCTCGGGCTCACGTTCACGCGCAAGGCGGCGGGCGAGCTGGCGGAACGCATCCAGAAGCGACTCTCACGGCTCGCCGAGTTCGAACGCCGCGGACTGCTCCCGGCGCTGCCGGCCCTCGCGGAGGCCGGGCGACTCGACGTCTTCGGCGAGCTCGAGCGTTCCGGCGCCGACGGCGCCCGCTCGACCGCCGAGCGCCACCGGCTGCTCGACGCGCTCGCCGCCGAGGTCGGCGCGGTTGCGCAGGAGTCCTCCGACGACGCGCTGCTGCATCGACCCACGGTGTCGACGTACAACAGCTTCGCCGACCAGATCGTGCGCGAGCACGCCCTGCGGATCGGACGGGATGCCGAAGCCGCCGTGCTCTCGGAGTCCGCCGCATGGCTGCTCATGCGCCGCGTCGTCTTCGCCTCCGATGATCCGAGGCTCGAGACGCGCGGCGAGGCGGTACGCAGCATCGTGGACGCCGCGCTGCGGATCGCACGCGACGGCGTCGACAACCTCGTCGACTTCGACGCGCTCGCCGCGTTCCCCGAACGGTTCGGCACGGTCCGCGATCTTCCGTCGACCAACCGGCGCACCACCGTCTACGCGGACGTCGCGGACGCCGCCGACAAGGTCGACGCGCTCGCGATGCTCGCCGACCTCGCCCGGGAGTACGACGCCGAGAAGCGACGGCTGGGCGTCATCGACTTCTCCGACCAGGTGGCGGGGGCGTTCGAGGTCGTCACCGGGCACCGCGCCGTCGCCGATGAGCTGCGCGACCGGTACCGCGTCGTGCTGCTGGACGAGTACCAGGACACGTCGGTCGTGCAGACGGACCTGCTGGCGACGCTGTTCGCGGGCACCGGTGTGATGGCGGTCGGCGATCCTCACCAGGCGATCTACGGCTGGCGGGGCGCGAGCGCGGGCAACCTCGGCGGGTTCGCCGAGGCCTTCGCTCCCGACGGCGACTGCGCGCGTTTCGCACTGCTCACGAGCTGGCGAAACAGCGCCAGCGTCCTGACGGCGGCCAACGCCGTCCTGGCCCCGCTGGCGGAGTCGGCGGCCGTCGCCGTGCAGGAGCTGCGGGCACGTCCGGGAGCGCCCGAGGGAGTCGTCGAGCTCGGCTTCGACGCCGACCTCGATGCCGAGGCCGATCGGGTGGCGCAATGGTTCGCCCGCGTGCGCGCCGACCGTCGCGCCGACGGTCGCAGCACGACCGGTGCGATCCTGTTCCGCAGCAAGAAGCACATGGTGAGGTTCGGCGACGCGCTCGGGCGCCGCGGCATCCCGCACCGCATCCTCGGGCTCGGCGGCCTGCTGTCGACGCCCGAGGTGGTCGACGTGGTGTGCGCGCTGCGGGTGATCAGCGACCCGTCCGCGGGGTCGGCCCTCATCCGTCTGCTCGCGGGGCCGCGGTGGGGGATCGGGCTCCCCGATCTCAGGGAGCTCGCCGCCCTGTCGCGCCGCCTCGCACGGCACGATTCCGCACTCCAGCCGCTCGCGCCCGAGGTGGTCGAGCGCATCCGCGGCAGCGCCGGTGACGACGACGGATCGCTCGTCGACGCGCTCGACTTCGTGCTGCGGCAGAAGCCCGACCACGGCTGGCTGGAAGGGTTCACTCCCGCTGCGCGCGAACGTCTCCGCGAGGCCGCTTCGGTGTTCGCCGGCTTGCGTCAGGCGAGCGGGATGCCGATCCCCGAGCTCGTCCGGCTGATCGAACTCGAGCTGCGGCTCGACATCGAGCTGGCCGCGAACGAGTCCCGCGGACCGGCACGCGTCGCCTCGGCCCAGCTCCGCGCCTTCGTGGACGAGGTGCACGCGTTCCTCGCCGCCGACGAGACAGGCTCGCTGTCGAGCCTGCTGGCGTGGCTCGATCACGCCGAGCAGCTGGACGAGTTCGCGCCGCGCACCGAGCCTCCCGAGGACGACGTGGTGCAGCTGCTGACGATCCACGGCTCGAAGGGTCTGGAGTGGGACGCGGTCGCGGTGGTCCGCCTCGTGAAGGACGAGCTGCCCAGCGCCCCGCGCGACACGAAGGCCTGGCTCGGCTTCGGCGTGCTGCCCTATGCGTTCCGCGGCGACTCGGCGTGGCTGCCGATGCTCGCGTGGCAGTCCGCTCAGACCCAGCAGGAGCTCAAAGAGGCGCTCGACGCGTTCGTCGAGGCCAACCGGGCCCGCCAGCTCGAAGAGGACCGACGGCTCGCCTACGTCGCAGTCACGCGCGCCCGCGATCACCTGCTCCTGACCGGCGCGACCTGGTCGGGGACCAAACGCCCCCGCAGCCGCTCGGTGTTCTACACCGAGATCGCCGAGGCGCTTGGCGTGCCGCTGCCGGACGACGAGCCGGGAGAAGACCCGTACCAGGGCGAGCGGCGCGTCCTGCAGTGGCCGATCGATCCGCTCGGGTCGCGACGCGCCGCCGTGCTCCATGCTGCCGGCACCGTTGCGGCGGTATCCGCCGAGCCCCGTGCCGAGCTCGATCCGCAGGCCGCGCTGCTGCTCGCCGAGCGGGATGCCCGCCGTGCGAAGCCCGCGCACACGGCCCCCACGCGCATCCCCGCGTCGCGGTACAAGGAGTATGCCGCAGACCTCGAGGGCACTCTGGCGCGCATCGCGCGGCCGCTGCCCGAGAAGCCGTTCCGGCAGACCCGGCTGGGCACTCTGTTCCACGCGTGGGTCGAGCAGCGTTCCGGTCAGACCGGGCTGGGCGGGTCGCTCGACGACTCGCTGTGGGAGCTCGACGACGAGACCGCGGGCACCGATGCCTCGGCGGAGGATGCCGCGGCCCTGGCTGCGCTGCGCGAGAGGTTCCTGGCCTCGGAGTGGGCGCACCTGCAGCCGATCGAGGTCGAGACCGAGATCGACTTCACCACGACCGGCCCCGACGGGCTGCCGCACATCGTCATCTGCAAGCTCGACGCCGTGTACCGACGCGAGGACCGCGGCGGGCGCATCGAGATCGTCGACTGGAAGACGGGCGCCGCACCGCGTACGCCCGCGGAGAAGGACGAGCGGATGCTGCAGCTCGAGCTCTACCGGCAGGCCTACCACGCCAAGCACGGCATCCCGCTGGATGAGATCGATGTCGCGCTGTACTACGTGGCGGAGGACGTCATCCTGCGCAACTGACCAGGGCGCCGGATCGGATCAGTCGGCCATCCACCGTCGCAGCGCGGCCTCGGACGCACGTTCGGCGTCGGCGGCGGCATCCCCGGCGTCCTCGGCACGTTCACCGGCGGCCCCCGGAAGCGGGATCGGGGCCGTGGAGAGGTCGTCGGCCGGGTGCACGGCCGGAGATCCGGTCTCGCCGTCGCGCCGAGCGCCGTCCCCGGCGCGCCTGTCATCCGAGCGCAGCGCCGTGATCTCGGCGAGGTCGTCCGCGGAAAGCTCCTGCGTGTCCGAGGGGTCGGGGGCGTCCGCGTATGCACGCGGCGCGCCGCCGGTGTCACCGCGCGCGTCCTCCTCGGCGACCCAGCGGGCGAGTTCGTCGGCATCGTACGCGTCGGTCTGCATCGACGTGTCGACGGGGGAGGCGGACTCGGCTGCCGGTCCGGGCATCCGGGCGAGCAGCGCGATGGCATCGTCGACGTCGAGCGCGTCGTCCGTGACGAGCGCATCGCCGGTGACCCCGGCGGCGAGCGACTCCAGCAGCTCGACGGCGTCCGCGACGATGTCGTCGCGGGCCTCGTCGTGCCCGTGGATCAGCCATTTGGCGAACTCGAGCTCCGCGTACAGCCGGGCTCGTTCGCGCACGCGCCCGTCGGGCGCGCGTCCGCTCTCGGCGAGGTATGCGGCGTAGACGTCGTTCGCGGCGTCGGGTGCGGACGCCAGCCACTGCAGGTCGGTGGCGGGGTCACCGATCGAGAGGCCGTGCCAGTCGAGCAGCCCTGTGACCGTGGGCACGTCGTCGAGGTCTTCGAAGACGAATGCTCCGGTGCCGATCCCGTCGAGCACGACGGCCGATTCGAAGCGCCAGAGCTCATCGGTGGAGACCGCCTGACTCCACCGGTCCTGCAGCGCCCGTGGCAACCGGCGCGTGGCCGCCGCCCGGTCGATGACGCGCGAGACGTCGGTCCGCACCTGCTGTGGGGTCCGGGCGGGAAGGCCGTCGGTCTTCACCACCGAATGGGGCAACGAGTGCACTGCGGCCAGAGCGGCGCCGAGCGAGGTGGCGGCACCGCGCCCGGCGGGCAGATGCGCGGCATCCACGCGATAGCCGGGCAGGAAGTCGACCACGACCGCCCGGTCGCCGCCGAGGCCCGTCTCGCCGAGGAGCTCGGGCGCGCGGAAGGGGAGCAGGCTGCGCACGCCGGGAGTCAGGGCGCGCAGCGCCCGCACCTCGGCGGCGAGGTCTGCCGCGGCATCCTCGTCCGCGGGCACTCGGATCACGACACGGCGGCCGTCGTCCAGGTCTGCCACCGCGGAGTCGTAGCGCCCGCTCGCGCCTTCGGTGAGCACGCCGACCCCGATGACCCCTGCCCTCGGGAGAGCCGAGGTGACGGACGCGGCTAGAGTGAGGGGTGAGCGTGCCATGTGCCCAGGGTAGGTCGGGCACGCGCGACAGTACCCACGCCACGCCCGGCCCTATCGACGAAGCGGAGCATCCTCGATGACGGCCACAGGCAGCACCGGAGAACCGCCGCTGGCCCGGGCCGGCTTCGACCGCGCGGCCGAGGAACGGGCGACCCCGGGTCTGCTGCAGACGGCGCGGAGGGATGCCGCGACCCGCGTCCTGGTGATCCACGGGGATGCCGCACCCCTCGCCGACACCGGCCGGCTGGCGTGGTTCCCCGCCGCCGAGGTGCCCGACGGCGCCGAGTGGGCGCTGCTCGGACGCGACGGCAGTGAGGGCCTGCTGCTGACGGCGGTCTTCCCTTCGGGCGACGACGCGCCACTGCCGTCACCGGCGGGCTGGGCCGGCCTGCGCACCATCGGTGGCGCACTGGACGCCACCGACGCGGCGGCCTTCGTCGAGGCGCTGAGCCTGGGGCGGTGGCTGATCGACTCGCGTTACTGCCCGGCGTGCGGAACGCTCACCGACCTCGTCGACGCCGGCTGGTCGCGGCGCTGCCCGTCGTGCGGTCGCCAGCACTTCCCGCGCACCGATCCGGCCGTCATCGTCGCCATCACGAGCGCGACAGATCCCGACGCGCTGCTGCTGGGCTCGAACGCCCTCTGGGGAGCGGACCGCTTCTCGTGCTTCGCGGGTTTCGTCGAGGCGGGGGAGTCGCTCGAGGCCGCCGTCCGACGCGAGGTCGCCGAGGAGTCCGGCATCCAGGTCGGCACCGTCACCTACCGCGGCTCCCAGGCGTGGCCGTATCCGCGTTCCCTCATGCTGGGCTTCTTCGCCGAGGCCCGCGACGATGCCGCCGCCCGCGCGGACGGCGAAGAGATCGCGGCGGTGCGCTGGTTCACACGCGATGAGATCGGCCGCGCTCTTGCCGGTGAGACCGAGGTCGTCCTTCCCGGACCCGCGTCGATCGCGCACCGCCTGATCGCCGACTGGTACAGGGAACTCGCGTGACCGGTGGCGCCCTCGCCGGGCTCGACGAGTACCAGCTCGAAGCGGTGCGCGCGCTGCGCGGCCCTGTCGTCGTCCTCGCCGGTGCGGGCACCGGAAAGACGCGCGTCATCACGCACCGCATCGCGCACGGCGTCGACACCGGCGCGTACTCGCCCGGGAGGGTCATGGCCGTGACCTTCACCGCCAAGGCCGCCGGTGAGATGCGGGGGCGCCTTCGCATGCTGGGCGTCGGCGGCGTCTCGGCGCGGACGTTCCACGCCGCGGCCCTCGCGCAGCTGAACTTCTTCTGGCCTACGCTCGCGGGCGATACGGCGCCCGGCATCGTCGACCACAAGGTCAAGCTGCTCGCCCATGCCGCCGACGGCGTCGGGCTCTCGCCGGATGTCGCGACGCTGCGAGACGTCGCGTCCGAGATCGAGTGGCGCAAGGTGTCGATGCTGAGCATCGACGAGTACGCCGCGGTGCGTCCGAACGGGGTCGGGCGGCTCGGAACCGACCGCGTCGTGGCACTGCAGCAGGCGTACGAGAAGCTCAAGGACGAGCGCCGTCAGCTGGATTTCGAAGACGTGCTCCTCGCGTGCGCGGGGATGCTCGAGGCCGAGCCGCAGGTCGCCAAGGCCGTGCGCGAGCAGTACCGGCACTTCACGGTCGACGAGTTCCAGGACGTCTCGCCGTTGCAGAATCGCCTGCTCGAACTGTGGCTCGGCGATCGTCGCGACCTCTGCGTGGTCGGCGACGCGAGCCAGACGATCTACTCGTTCGCCGGGGCCGATGCGCGGTTCCTCCTCGACTTCGACAAGCGGTTCGAGGGTGCGCGCATGGTCCGCCTGGAGACGAACTACCGATCGGATGCCGGCATCCTGGGCGTCGCGAACGAGTTGATGCGGGGGCGCCCGGGTGCCCTGCACCTGTCGCCCGCCCCGTCGCGCGCGGCCGGCGGCCCCGACGCCACCGAGACGCTGCCGACGGTCACGGCGTTCGAGGACGACCGCGACGAGGCCCGGGCCGTCGCCAAGCGCATCGCGGCGCAGATCGCCGACGGGATCGATCCGCGCCACATCGCCGTGCTGTACCGCGCCCACGCCCAGTCCGCGGAGCTCGTCGCCGCGCTCTCCGACGCCGGGATCGCCACGACGGTCCTCGGTGGGCGCCGGTTCTTCGACATGCCTGAGGTGCGGCAGGCGGTCATGGAACTGCGTGCGGCCGCCGTCGCGCCCCTGGAGAGCGGTCTCGTCGACACCGTGCGCGACATCCTCCGCTCCCGCGGGCTGACCGATGAGCCGCCGCAGGCGGGCGGCGCGCTGCGCGATGCGTGGGAGGCCCGCGCGGCCCTGCTGCGTCTCGCCGAGGAGGCGCCTGCCGGCACGACCCTGCGCTCGTTCACGGACGAGCTGACGGCGCGCGCGAAGGTGCACGACGAGCCGGCGCTGCGCACCGTGACCCTTGCGACGCTGCATGCGGCGAAGGGACTGGAGTGGGAGCACGTCCATCTCGTCGGGATGGCGGAGGGCCTGCTGCCCATCTCGTACGCCACGACGTTCGAGCAGGTCGACGAAGAGCGCAGGCTCGCGTACGTCGGCATCACGCGGGCCGGGCGAACGCTGTCGGTGACATGGGCGCGAGGGGTACGGGAGCGGCAGCCGTCGCGCTTCCTGAAAGAGATCGGCAACGGCACTCTTCGTGCGGTCGGTGGGTCCGGACGTCCCGGTGCAGCGACCCGGCGCGCAGCGAGACCGACCGCGTCCGAGCGAGACGGCGCCGGGCGCGCTCGTCGATGAGCCGGCCCGCCACCATCCCCGCTTCCCACAGCACGCCCGCCTCGACGTCCACCGGGCGCCCGATGAGCTGAGCGGCGACCGCGGGCCAGGACGGATCCGCGTCGCGGCGGTGCGCCGCGACGCATGCCAGGCAGGCGGTGTCGCCGGGCTGGACGTACGGGCCGATGTCGGCGCCCTGGCCGGTGAGCACCACCGGCAGGTGCGGTAGGTCGGACGCCATGAGCGACGCGGCGGCGCCGGGCGGCGCGACGCGGGCCACCGCGAACACGACGGCGGCGGCATCCGGAACCGGCGCGTCGATCGGATCGAAGGGATGCCGCACGTCGGCGTCGAACCCCGCGGCGGCCAGGCCTCGGGCCACGAGCCCGATCTGCTCGTCGGTCACGGCGTCGTCGCGATGGAGCGACACGATCCGCCGGACGGCCCGGCCGGTCGTGAGTGCGCGGCGCAGGCGCCGCAGCAGCTGCGTCGCCGCATCGTCGGTGGGTGCGCCGTGGGCACGTGCCAACGGGACGAACGACGCGTCGGGGATGCCGCGCTCGAGCTCGCGCACCATGCGCAGCTGCCACGACGCCGGGTCGTCGAGCAACGCCACCGGTTCGGCGCCGAATTGCAGCGCCGACGCGGTGCGCCACACCGGCGGGTACGAGGGATCCAGGTTCAGCATGCCACGATCCTGCCCGAGCGCCGATCGGCGTGAGCGGTTATCCACAGTCCGCCTGCCCGGGGAGACCCGCCTCCGGACTGGGGAGGAAGCGGGCGATCAGACCGGGCGGTGATCCTCCGGCGCGCCGTCGTCGTCTCCGCCCTCGCCGGATGCCTCGGTGGACGACGAGCCACCCTCGGCCTCGGCGTCGGGCAGCTCCCCGGCAAGCAGGCGTGCGAGCGCGTCATCCATCTCGTCCGGTGCGGGCTCCTCGCCGCGGGCGCGCGCCTCCAGGCGTGCGACCAGGGCAGCGGGGTCGTCGATGTCGGATGCGGCCGGCATGAGGTCGGGATAGTCCCACAGGGCGTCGCGCCCGGCCGGCCCGACGGCATCCGTCACGGCGCGCCACATCGCGGCGGCCTCGCGCATGCGGCGCGGCCGGATCTCCAGTCCGACGAGGGACGCGAGCGCGCGCTCGGCCGGTCCGCCGACCGCGCGGCGCCGCCGCACGGCCTCGGCGATGCGGGGCGCGGAGGGCAGGCGCGACGTGGCGTCCTCGGTCACGACCTCGACCCAGCCCTCGATCGTCGCGAGCAGGTTCTCGAGGCGGGCGAGTGCGGCGTTCTGGGCTTCGGAGCGCGGCGGCAGCAAGGCGCCGCTCTCCAACGCTTCGCGCAGCTCTTCCGGCTGCGACGGGTCGAAGCGCGACGCCATGTCTTCGAGCATCCCGGTGTCGACGTGCACGCCGCGGGCGAAGTCGGTGACCTGTGAGATCACGTGCAGCCGCAGCCAGCGGGCGTGACGGAACAGGCGCGCGTGCGCCAGTTCGCGCGTCGCGATGTACAGCGCCAGCTGGTCCTCGGGCACCTCGAGGTCGCGGCCGAAGTCGGCGAAGTTCTGCGGAAGGATCACGGCCTGGCCGTCGGGCATCAGCGGGATGCCGACGTCGCCGCCGCTCACGACCTCTTTGGACAGGTTGCCGATCACCTGGCCGAGCTGGGTCGCGAACAGCGATCCGCCGATCGTGCGCATGAGGCGGCCGGCGCCCTGCACGAGCTCCTGCATGTCTTCGGGGGACTGCTCGCTGAGCGCGCTCGTGAGGGCGTCGGCGATGCTGGTGGCGACAGGCTCCGCGAGCTCCTGCCACACGGGCAGGGTCGCCTCGACCCACGCGCCGCGGGTGATCGTGGTCGGGGGAGCGGCGAGCTCGGAGATGCCGGTCGCCTCGCTCAGCCACAGCGTCGCGAGCGCGAACGCCTGGTCGAGGTCGGTGCGCTGGCCCGCCGTGATGCCCAGGCCCTCCTGATTGGCGATGTGCAGTGCCTGGCGCTTGGCCATGTCCCATGACACACCGCTCTCGCCGGCGTTCGCGAACACGCCCTGGAGCTGCCGCATGATCTGCTGCATCATCGCCGGGTCGATCTCCATGCCCGACAGTCGCGAGAGCTGCTCGGGATCGATGCCACCCGCGCCACCGCCGAAGAGCTGCCGGATGAGCTCCTGGAAGTCGTCCTCTGGACTGCGATCGTCGTCTGCCACTTCAGCCGCCTTTCAGCCGGTCGATGACGTTGCGCTCTACGCTAGTCGCAGCATCCGTCGCACTCCCCGGCCGGGACCTCGAACCCTTACGCCGGTCGCGAACGACCAGGCACTCCCACACCCCGGCACGGAAGAGAGGTCCCGCGTGGCCCTGTTCGACGAGAACACCACCATCGAGCCCGCGCCGCGACAGCGCATGTCGCGACGTGCCGTGGCGGGAGTGTGGGCGCTCGCCGTGGCGATGGTCGTGCTGCTGGTCATCACGTTCCTGCCGACGTCCTACGTGATCCAGCAGCCCGGGCCCGTCTACAACACGCTCGGCTCGGCGGTGAGCGCCGACGGCGAGGAAGTGCCGCTGATCGCGGTGGAGGGCGCCCAGACGTATCCGACGGACGGGTCGCTGGACCTTCTCACCGTCCAGGTGCAGGGCAACCGGGAGCACACGCCCTCGTGGTTCGAGCTCGCGATGGCGTGGTTCGATCCGAGCAAGGCGGTGCTGCCGATCGACGCCGTGTTCCCGGCGGGCCAGACCACCGAGCAGCGCAACAAAGAGAGCGCGGCGATGATGGTGGACTCGCAGCACGAGGCGACCGCCGCGGCTCTCACCGAGCTCGGGTACGACGTGGGGGCGAAGCTCTCGGTGCACTCCGTCATCGAGGGCGCGGCCGCCGAGGGTGTCCTCGAAGAGGGCGACATCATCGTCTCGGCGGACGGCCAGACCGTCACCGACGCGGATGCACTGCGGAAGGTCATCAACGACGGCGGCGGCGCACCCGTGGAGATCGTGATCGAGCGCGACGGCGCGCAGCAGACCGTCTCGGTGACCCCCAAGGAGGCGACCGCCGACGGGAAGACCGTATGGCTCATCGGCGTCACGCTCATCACGGACTACGACTTCCCGATCGACGTCACGATCCAGCTCAACAACGTCGGCGGCCCGAGCGCGGGCATGATGTTCGCGCTCGGCATCATCGACACGCTGACCCCGGGCGAGCTCAACGGCGGCGAGCAGGTCGCCGGCACCGGCACGATCACCGCCGACGGCGCGGTGGGCCCGATCGGCGGCATCCGTCAGAAGATGTGGGGAGCGGTGGATGCCGGAGCCGAGTGGTTCCTCGCCCCGGACTCGAACTGCGACGAGGTCGTGGGCCACGTGCCGGGCGACCTGCGGGTCTTCTCGGTCAAGACGCTCGACGATTCGCTGAAGGTGCTGGAGGCGATCAGCGACGGCGGAGACCTCGACGCGCTGCCGACCTGCAAGGCCGGCTGAACCGCTCGCGCGCCCCGGAATTCTGGGGGTTCGCCCAGCGCGGACAAAGCATCCGCCCTGAGTGGCCCGCCTAGGATGGGACCGTGACCACGACCTCAGCGCCGACCCCGGCCACACCGTCCCGCACCCGACGCGTCATCGCCATCACCCTCGTGGTCATCGCCGCGCTCGTGGTGGCCTTCTTCGTGTTCGCGAGCCTGTACGCCGACTGGCTCTGGTTCGATCAGCTCGGCTTCCAGTCCGTGCTGACGACCCAGTGGATCGCGCGGGTCGTGATGTTCCTCGTCGGATTCCTCGGCATGGCGGTGCCCGTGTGGCTCTCGATCCAGCTGGCCTACCGCCTGCGCCCGGTGTACGCGCGGCTGAGCTCGCAGCTGGATCGCTACCAGGAGGTCGTCGAGCCGCTGCGCCGCCTCGCGATGTGGGGCATCCCGGTGTTCTTCGGCTTCTTCGCCGGATTCGCGGCGTCGGCCCAGTGGGAGACCACGTGGCTGTGGTTCAACGGCGTCAAGACCGACATGACCGACCCGCAGTTCCACCTCGACACCGGGTTCTACATGTTCGCGCTGCCGTTCTGGAGCTCGCTGGTCGGGTTCCTGTCGGCCGTGCTGCTGGTGTGCCTGCTGGTGACGGCCCTCGTCTCGTACCTCTACGGCTCGGTGCGGGTCGGCCAGCGCGAGCTGAGGATCTCGAAGTCCGCCCGCATCCAGCTCGCCGTCATCGCCGGCCTCTACCTGCTCGTCCAGGGCGCGAGCCTCTGGCTCGACCGCTACAAGACGCTGAGCGAGCCGGGCGACCGTATCACCGGTCCCGGCTACACGGGCGTGAACGCGATCATTCCCGGTCAGACGATCCTCGCCTTCGCCGCCGTGATCGTGGCGATCCTGTTCTTCATCACCGCGATCATCGGCCGCTGGCGCTACCCGCTCGTGGCCACCGCGCTGCTCGTCGTCTCGGCGATCGTCCTCGGCGTCGGCTACCCGTGGGTGGTGACCACCTTCCAGGTGCAGCCGAACCGCCTGACGCTGGAAGAGCAGTACTACCAGCGCAACGTCGACATGACCAAGACCGCGTACGGCATCGACGGCCTCGACAAGCAGGACTTCACCGCCGTCGTCGACGTCGAACCGGGCCAGCTGCGCGAGGATGCCGGCACGACGGCGCAGATCCGCGTCATGGACCCGGCGATCGTGTCGCCGACGGTGCGCCAGCTCGAGCAGTACCGCTCGTACTACCAGTTCGCCGATCCGCTCGACGTCGACCGCTACGACATCGACGGCACGTCGCAGGACACCGTCGTGTCGGTGCGCGAGCTCAACCTCGAACAGCTCGGCGTCGCGAACGACTGGCAGAACAGCGCGGTGGTCTACACGCACGGCTACGGCATCGTGGCGGCGAAGGGCAACGACCGCACCGTGGACGGCAACCCGGTGTTCCTCGAGCGCGGCATCCCGGCGACGGGCTTCCTGTCGGACGAGGAGGACTTCCAGCCGCGCGTCTACTTCGGCGAGTACTCGCCGACCTACTCGATCGTCGGCGGGCCGAAGGACTCCGAGCCGATCGAGCTCGACTACCCGTCGGGTCAGGACGACACCTCCAACGAGACCAAGACGACCTTCGAGGGCAACGGCGGCCCCAGCCTAGGCAATGTGTTCAACCGCCTGATCTACGCGCTGAAGTTCCAGGCCGAGCAGATCCTCTTCTCGGACTACGTCAACGAGGACTCGCAGATCCTCTACGACCGCAGCCCCCTGGACCGCGTCCAGAAGGTGGCGCCGTACCTGACGCTCGACAACGACCCGTACCCGTCGGTCGTCGACGGACGCATCGTCTGGATCGTCGACGGCTACACGCTGAGCGCGAACTACCCGTACTCGTCGACGGTCAGCCTCACCTCGGCGATCTCGGACTCGAGCAACCCCGCACCGCGGTTCGCGCTCGACGACATCAACTACATCCGCAACTCCGTCAAGGCCACGGTCGATGCCTACGACGGCAAGGTGACGCTGTACGCCTGGGACGACAAGGACCCGGTGCTGAAGTCGTGGCAGAAGGTGTACCCGTCGACCGTCAAGCCGATCAGCGACATGTCGGCTCAGCTCATGAGCCACGTCCGCTACCCGACCGACCTGTTCAAGGTGCAGCGTACGATCCTCGGCGTCTACCACGTCGACGACGCCCGGTCCTTCTACCAGAGCGACAACCGGTGGAAGACGCCCAACGACCCGCAGGCCGACACGCAGCTGCAGCCGCCGTACTACCTGACGATGCAGATGCCCGGTCAGGACGCACCGACGTACTCGATGTTCACGTCGTTCATCCCATCGGGCGAGGGCCGGAACGTGCTGATGGGCTATCTCGCCGTCGACTCGAACGCCGGAAGCGAGGCGGGCAAGAAGAGCTCCGACTACGGCAAGCTCAGGATGCTGGAGATCAGCGCCGACACGACGGTCCCCGGTCCCGGCCAGGTGCAGAACAACTTCGACGCGCAACCCGAGGTGTCGTCCTTCGTCAACCTGCTCAAACAGGGAGACTCGGACGTGCTGAAGGGCAACCTTCTGACACTGCCCGTGGGTGGCGGTCTGCTGTACGTGCAACCGGTGTTCGTGCAGTCGTCGGGTGCGACGAGCTTCCCGTCACTGCAGAAGGTGCTGGTCTCGTTCGGCAACGAGGTCGCGTTCGAAGACACGCTCAACGAAGCGCTGGACGTGCTGTTCGGCGGCGATTCGGGGGCGGATGCCGGCGACACGGACGTGCCCGTCGATCCGAACGCGCCCACGCCGTCGCCGACACCCGAGCCGACGCCCGCGCCGACTCCCGACCAGCCGACCGATGCGTACCAGCAGGCTCTGCAGGACGCGCAGCAGGCGATGCTCGATCGTCAGGCCGCGCTGGAGAAGGGCGATTGGACCGCGTACGGCGAAGCCGACGCCCGCCTCACGGCAGCCGTCGAGAAGCTCATCCAGCTCGGCGAGCAGTAAGCAGCACCGCCGCGACACCGGGAAGGGCCGCTCGTCTTCGGACGGGCGGCCCTTCCGCGTGAACGGGGCGGCGGATCAGGCCGTGCGCATGGCGTACCAGATGAGCAGCAGGGTGACGGCGAAGCCGGTGAACTGATTGAGCCACAGGAACCGGTCCCACCCGGCCGTCGCGGCCGACGCGTCGGCGTCCGCGATCCTGCGGTAGGGCCAGACTGTGACCAGATACGGCACGGCGAGCAGTGCGGCGAGCGGTCCCGGCCACGCCGTCGCGAGCATCGCCACGCCCGCGGCGGCGTAGCAGCACAGCGCGAAGCGAACGGTCCAGCGGGCGCCGCGGACGGTGGCGATCGAGGCGATGCCCGCCTCGCGATCCGCGACCACGTCCTGCACGGCCCCGAACGCGTGCGACGCGACACCCCACAGTGCGAAGGCGGCGATGAGTGCCGCCAGCTGCCAGGTCCACCTCGCATCCGCGAGGACGAGCCCGTAGACCGCGGGTGAGAAGAAGTGGATGCTGCTGGTCAGCGAGTCCAGGAACGGGCGCTCCTTCAACCGCAGGGGCGGCGCGCTGTAGAAGACGACGAAGAAGAGACTCCCCGCCAGCACCAGCCATGACGCCGGGGACCCGACGACGACCAGGAAGACGACGAACGGGAGGCACGTGAGGGTCGCCGCGACGAGCGTCACCCGGTGCAGACGCCGATCGAGCACGGCCCCATGAGCGCCGCCCTTGCGCGGGTTGCGCAGGTCGGACTCGTAGTCGAAGACGTCGTTGATCCCGTACATCGCGAGGTTGTACGGGATGAGGAAGAAGAGGGTGCCCAGGACCAGCACGATGTCGATCTGACGGGTGGTCATGAGGTATGCGGCGGCGAACGGGTAGGCGGTGTTGATCCAGCTGACCGGCCGCGACGAGACGAGCAGCCGGCGTGCGACGGCGCCGGCGCGCAGCGGCTCGGCCACGGTCATCGGGCCGTCTCCACGGCTTCGCGCCGTGCGGGCGCGAGGAGCGTGAACACCGCCGGCACGAGGAACGCCGCGCACAGCGGGTACGCGAAGTCCTCGACGGGGGCGAGACCGATCCGCACCCCCGAGATGAGGTCATCGGGGTAGGTGAACAGCCCGAGGGCGATCATGACGTTGTCGAAGACCGCGGTGAGCAGGATCAGGATGCCGGCGGCCGCGGCCGACGCCGCCATCCGCGCTGCGAACCGCGGGCGCCGCGCCGTGAGCGACACGGCGGCCGCGGTGGCCGCGAGGAACGGCAGGAGGATGAGACCGTACGTCATCGGCGTGCCTCCTGCCGGGGCGTGACGGCATCCTTTCGCCGCGAGATCGCGCGCAGCGCACCCGCCCACGCCACCAGGGCGAGGTAGCAGAGGAAGGCGAGGAACACGGGCTCCTCGACGGGCAGATGCGGCGCGAGGTCGACGCCCAGCAGCAGCGGGCTCCCGCCCTTCACGAAGACTCCGGCGGCGATGCCGACGAGATCCCACAGCACGAAGAAGGCGGTGCCGATCCCCACGGCAGCAGCCGTGCGCCCGGGGGCGGTCCAGGCCGCGAGCCGCCAGCGGCGGTCGAGGAGCGCCACTCCGGCAGCGCTCACGAGGATCGCGAGCAGGTACACGCCGGGCACGTCACACCCTCGCGGTCTCGGCGAGCGGGCCGGGCGAGCGGTCGCCGCGCAGCCGCTTGACCACGAGCTCGGCCGAGATGAGGCACATCGGCAGCCCGATGCCGGGCAACGTCGACGCGCCGACGTACGCGAGGCCCTCGACCCGGCGCGACATGTTGCGCGGGCGGAACATCGCACTCTGTCGCAGCGTGTGCGCCAGGCCGAGGGCATTGCCGCGCCACGCGCCGAGGTCGGCGGCGAAGTCACCGGGTGCGACGGTGCGGCGCACGACGATCCGCTCGGCCAGGTCGGGGATGCCGCACCACTCCGACAGCTGGGCGATCACACGATCGGCGGCGGCTTCGACCGCGACGTCGCCGGCTCCGTCGACGCCGCCGCGGCCGAGGTCCGGATCGGCGGGCACCGGCACCAGGACGAAGAGGTTCTCATGGCCGGGCGGAGCGACGCCGGGATCGGTGGCGCTGGGACGGCACACGTACAGCGACGCCGGATCGGGGATGCGAGGATGCGACCCGAAGATGTCGCGGAAGTTCGCCCGCCACTCCTTCGCGAACAGCAGCGTGTGGTGGGCGAGCTGGGGGAGCGCGCCCTCGACACCGAGCATCAGCAGGAGCGCGCCCGGGCTCGGCGTCCGCGCACGCCACCACTCCTCGGGATAGGTCTGCAGCTCGCGCGGCAGCAGTGTCGTCTCGGTGGCGTGCAGGTCGGCTCCCGACACCACGAGGTCGGCGGTCAAGCGCTCGCCGCCGGCCAGCTCGACGCCACGTGCCCGTCCCGCCTCGGTGAGGATCGCGGTCACGCGTGCACCGGTCTCGATGCGGACGCCGGATGCCTCGGCCAGGCGGGCGACCGCGCGGACGACCTCGGTGAAGCCGCCGCGCGGGTAGAGCACGTGCTCGTCCAGATCGAGGTGGCTCATGAGGTGGTACAGGCTCGGCACGCCGTAGGGCGAGCCGCCGAGGAACACGGCGGGGTATTCGAGGATCTGCCGCAGGCGCGGGTCCGTGAACCTGGCCTCGACGTGGCGCGCGAGGCTCCGCGTGAGCAGCGGCGCCAGGCGGGGCGCCCGCCGCAGGAGCGCGGGATCCCTCAGACCTGCTGTCGACTCGTAGGTGTCGTAGAGGAACCGTGTGACGGCCAGGTCGTACGCGTCGGCGGCGGAGTCGAGATAGGTCTCGAGACGCGCACCGGCGCCCGGCTCGACGCCCTCGAACAGTGCGGTCGCGTTCTGCCGGCCCGACCGCACGTCCAGCGGCGACAGGCGGGTGGCGGGGTCGGAGTACACGCGGTACGCGGGATCGAGCGGCACGAGGTCCAGCTCCCGCTCGGCGGACGTGCCGAGCAGGCCGAAGAAGTGGTCGAACACCTCGGGCATGAGATACCAGCTCGGGCCGGTGTCGAAGCGGAAGCCGTCGCGCTCCCACATCCCCGCCCGGCCGCCGAGTTCGTCGCGGGCCTCCAGCACCGTGATGTCCCAGTCCTCGCGCGCGAGGAGTGCGGCGGTGGCGAGCCCGGCGATCCCGCCCCCGATGACGATCGCCCGGCGGGTCCCGGTACCCGCGCTCACGCGTGCGCCCCGCGGGGCGCGAAGCCCAGCATCGCCCGCATCGCCAGGCGCGCCTTCACGGCGTCGGGGACGCGCACCCGCGCGTCGTCGCCCGTCGACGACCGCAGACGTGCGGCCAGCTCGGCGAACAGGTCGTGGGCGGCGGTGACGGCCTTGCGGCAGTCGGCGGGCAGATCGGGGATCACCCGCGCGGCGGCGGCGAGGTCGCGGTCGATGCGGTCGAGCACCGCCGTGCGATCCTCGGCCGAGACGAGGTCGAGGTAGTCGCGTCCGAGGCGGGTGCGATCGTCGGCGAGGTCGCGCAGGAAGTTCACCTCCTGGAAGGCCGCGCCGAGCCGCCGCGCGCCGTCGACGAGCTCCGGCGAAGGGACGACGGGATGTCCGGACCCGGCGTTGACGAAGACCTGCAGGCACATGAGCCCGATGACCTCCGCCGAACCGTAGACATACGCGTCGTGCGATGCGGTGTCGTGCCGGCTCACCTCCAGGTCCACGCGCATCGACGCGAAGAACGGCTCCACGAGGAACGCGCCGATCCCGCACTCGCGGGCGGTGCGTGCGAACGCGTGCAGCACGAGATTGCTGCTGAACCCGTGGGCGATGGCCGCGAGGCAGTCCTCTTCGAGCCGGTCGAGGACGGCCCCGGCCTCTTCGGTCGACAATCCCGCCTCCCGCGCCGGGCCGTCGACGATCTCGTCCGCGACGCGCGCCAGGGCGTAGACGTTGCGCACGTGCGGGCGCGGGCGCGGGCCGAGAAGGCGGCAGGCCAGCGCGAACGACGTCGAATAGCGCGCGATGACGGCGGCGGCGGCATCTGCCGCGGTCCGGTCGTAGAGGGCGAGGCCGGTGGCGACCTGCGACGTGGAGGTGTTCACGGGATCCTTCGGTCGATCTCTGCGGAAAGGCCGCGCAGCAGGCGGCCCGCGGCGGCGGGGAGAGCCGGGTCGTGCGATCCGGAGCGGACGTCGTCGAGCGTCTCGGCGATGAGTCGCGTCAGCCGCTCGCGGGCGCCGCTGCCGGCAAGGACCAGCTGCGCATCGCGGACGGCCACCGGACCGGTCGTCGCCCGCGCCAATGCGGCGTCGACATCGGGAGTCGCAGCCGACTCGCGGGCGAGGGCCATCACCGGAGTGCGCTTGGCTTCGCGCAGGTCCGGGCCGCTGTCTCGGCCGGTCTGATCGGCGCTGCCGAACGTTCCGATCAGGTCGTCTACGAGCTGGAAGGCCAATCCCAGGCGCCCGCCCAGGTCGCCGAGCACCCGCAGCGACGCAGCGTCTGCCTGTGCCAGCAGGGCGCCCGCCTGGAGCGGTGCCCGGAACGAATAGACCGCTGTCTTGTTGAAGGCCGTGCCGAGCGTGGTGTCGCGAGAGGGGAAGGATGCCGCTACCGCGTTCTCGACGTCGGCGAGCTCGCCCGCCGCCGACACGATGATCGCGTCGTCGAGCAGTGCGAACAGGCGCTCTTTGGTCGGCGCGTCCGTCGGGGCCATCGCGATGAGACGGAAGGCCTCGTGGAGAAGCAGGTCACCCGCGAGGATCGCCGCCGCATCGCCGAGCGTCGCCTGGCCGGCCGCATCCGCCCCGGCTTCACGACCGCGGGCACGGAACTCCCCGCCGATGTTGGGCACACCGCGGCGCTCGGTGTCGTGGTCGATGACGTCGTCGTGCACCACGAAGGCGGTGTGCAGCAGCTCGAAGGCGGCGGCGACCGACAGTACGGCCGGACGCGCGGACGGCGCACCGCCGAACGCGGCGAACGCCGCCGTGACGAGTGCGGGGCGCAGTCGCTTGCCGCCATGGGCTGCGCGGCCGATCGCGCCGGCGAGGGCGTCGAAGCCGTCGCCGAGGCCGTCCGCCCGCTCCCGGATGCGCTCGAGCGCGCCGTCGATCGCCGTGGCGACGGCGGGATCCGCCGCGATCACGACGCCCACCTGCGGGGGACGGCGCCGTCGAACAGGTGGAGGTGCTCGGCCTGCAGCACGAGCCACGGCGAGAAGGCCCAGGGCGTCGCCGCGAGGGATGTCGCCAGCTCGTCGGGGTCGACCCACCGGGCATCCATCACTTCGAGGGGGTTGAGCCGTGGTTCGTCGTCGGTGTATGCGGTGTAGACCGGGCAGACCTCGTGCTCGACGATCCCCGCGCTGTCGGTGGCGCGGTAGCGGAACAGCGGAAGCGCCAGCTCGAGCTCGGTCAGGACGATGCCCAGCTCGCTGTCGGCGTGCCGGCGGACGGCCGACGCCACCGGCTCGGCGGGGCGTGGGTGCCCGCAGAACGAGTTCGTCCACACTCCCGGCCAGGTGCGCTTGCCGAGAGCGCGTCGGGTGACGAGCACCTGACCGTCGCGGTTGAGGACGTGGCAGGAGAAGGCGAGGTGCAGCGCGGTGTCGGCGCCGTGGACGGTCGACTTCGGCGCGGTCCCGATAGCCTGTCCGGCGTCGTCCAGCAGCACCACAAGATCGGTCTCGGTCATCTGCGCATCTCCTCCCAATCGCTAGCTTAGCTAGCAATATGTTTTGTGCGATGCTACAACGGTTGGGAGGGAACGTCCATGATGTCCGAACGCTGGCTGCCGCAGACCGATCATGAGCACGCTGTGATGCGCGTGCTCATGTCGATCCGCGCCATGGGCGACGCCATGGACCGCATGCACAGCGGCATGAAGGGCGACATGGACATGAACGCGACGGATGTCGCCGCCCTGCGTCTGCTCATCATCCGCGAGCAGAGGGGAGCGCTGGTCAGCCCACGCGACATCGCCCAGCATCTGCGCATCTCGACCGCCTCCACCACGAAGCTGCTCGACAGGCTCGAAGCGTCCGGCCACCTCGAACGGCGTGCGCATCCCACCGATCGGCGCGGGCGGGTCGTGGTGCTCACCGACGAGGCGCGGCGGGCGTTCTTCCGCATCTTCGGCGAGCGGCTGCGCGCGATGCGCGAGATGGCGATGGGCTACGACGAGGGCGAGCTCGCCGTTGTCACCCGTTTCCTCGACGATCTCACGGGGACGATGGACCCCGTGGTCTGACAGCCCTGTCCGCGGCGAGGCGGACGCGGTACGTCCCCTCTTCGCGAACGCAGACTGCGGCGCATGTGAAAGGCCCCCTGATCAGATTTCCCTGATCAGGGGGCCTTCTTTGTTGCGGGGACAGGATTTGAACCTGCGACCTCTGGGTTATGAGCCCAGCGAGCTACCGAGCTGCTCCACCCCGCGGCACAAGGAATAGCCTAGCACGGGTTTGGAGTGCCTCGAACCACGGGGCCGGATGGGTTGCCCCGTCCGCGCGGTCCGCGTCAGGATGAACGCATGCCGGAGGACCCCCGCCACCATCCCGAGGACGACCGCGTCGACGGTCGGGACGAGAGCCCGGCAGAGCGTGCCGACCGCAACTGGAGCGAAGTGCTGCAGGAGTTGCGCGTGCTGCAGACGGGCACGCAGATCCTCACCGGCTTTCTGCTCGCCCTCGCCTTCCAGCCCGCCTTCGCGGAGCTGACCGATGGGCAGCGGACGGCGTACCTCTCACTCGTGGTGCTCGCTGCGCTCTCCTCCATCGTGGCGCTCGCACCGGTGGCATTGCACCGCGCCGTCTTCCAGCACGGCGTGAAGCCCGCCGTCGTGCGCTACGGCCACGTCGCCCTCGTGACCGCACTGATCACGGTCGCCCTGCTCGTCGTGGGCGTGGTCGCATTCGTCTTCGACGTCGTCGTGGGCGGGTCCGCGGTCTGGTGGGCGATCCTTCTCCTCGCGGTGATCATCGTCACGCTGTGGGTGCTGATCCCGGGGATCATCCGGGTGCGGGCGCGCGAGATCGGAGAGCAGCGATGACTGTCACGTTCGCGATCGCGGTGGCGCAGTTCGCGCCCACGGCCGATGCCGCCGCCAACCTCGACGCCGTCGCACAGCTCGTGGCGACGGCATCCGTCCGGGGAGCGCGACTGGTGGTGCTGCCCGAGTACTCGAGCTACTTCGTCGACCCGTTCGACGAGAGCCTCGCCGAGAACGCCCAGGAGCTCGACGGACCGTTCGTGCGGCGGCTCACCGAGATCGCGGGCGAGCATGACGTCATCGTCGTCGCAGGGCTGCTGGAGCGGGCGGGTGACGGCCGGCGCGTGCGCAACACCGTCGTGGCGGTCGACGCCGACGGGCTGCGTGCGCACTACCGCAAGCTTCACCTGTACGACGCGTTCGGTCAGCGCGAGTCGGACTGGGTCGAGCCGGGCGAGCCGGGGGAGCCGATGACCTTCGACGCGGGCGGCCTGCGCTTCGGCCTCATGACCTGCTACGACCTGCGCTTCCCCGAAGTGGGGCGGCTGCTCGTGGATGCCGGCGCCGATGTGCTGCTCGTCCCCGCCGAATGGGTGCGGGGACCTCTCAAAGAGCACCATTGGCGCACGCTGCTGCACGCGCGGGCGATCGAGAACACCGTGTTCGTCGCCGCGGCCGACCATCCGCCGCCCCTCGGCGTGGGCAATTCGCTCGTCGTCGACCCGCAGGGGGTCGAGATGGCCGCCGTCGGCACGGCGACCGACGTGGCCGTGGCGCACCTGGACGTCGGTGCGATCGCGCGCGTGCGGCGGGTCAATCCCGCGCTGGCCCTGCGCCGCTTCCGCGTCGAGCCGCGTTGAGGGCGCCCGTTCAGCTCATGCGTGAGAGACGGGATGCCGCCTCCTCGAGCACCTCGACGCGCTTGCACGCCGCGAATCTCACCAGGGTCGCGTAGTCGGCGCGGCGACCCGGCGTCACGAAAGCCGTCAGGGGAATCGCCACGACACCCGCGCGCTCGGGCAGCGCGCGGCAGAAGGCCGCGGCATCCCCTGCTCCGAGCGCGCTCGCGTCCGCGACGGTGAAGTACGAGCCCGCCGGAGTCGACACCTCGAATCCCGCGCTGCGCAGTCCCTGGCCCAGCAGGTCGCGCTTCGCCCGCAGGGTCGCGGCGATGCCGCCGAAGAACGCGTCGGGCAGTCGCAGTCCGGTCGCGATCGCGGGCTGGAACGGGCTGCCGTTGACGTACGTGAGGAACTGCTTGACGGCGAGCACAGCGTCGACGAGGTCGGCCGGCCCGCTGATCCAGCCGATCTTCCAGCCGGTCGTCGAGAACGTCTTGCCGCCCGACGAGATGGAGAGCGTGCGATCCCACGCGCCGGGAAGCGTGGCGATCGGCACGTGGGGCCCGTCGAAGACGAGGTGCTCGTACACCTCGTCGGTGACGATCACGGCGTCGTGCCGGTCGGCCAGGCGCACCACCTCGTCGCGCACCTCGGCCGAGAACACCGCACCGGTGGGATTGTGGGGATCGTTCACGAGGATCACGCGGGTGCGGTCGGTCACGGCCGCGCGCAGGTCGTCGAGATCGGGCTGGAAGTCGGGCCACCGCAGCGGAACCGTCACCAGGCGCGCCCCGGAGAGGGCGACGACGGCCGCATACGAGTCGTAGAACGGCTCGAAGACGACCACCTCGTCGTCGTGGCCGTCGATGAGGGCCAGCAGCGCGGCGGCGAGCCCCTCGGTCGCCCCCGCCGTGACGACGACGTCGCGAGCGGGATCCAGGTGCAGCCCGTAGAAGCGCTCTTGATGCTCGGCGACGGCGGAGAGCAGATCCGGGATGCCGCGTCCCGGCGGGTACTGGTTCACACCGTTCGCGATGGCGGCACGGGCCGTCTCGAGCACCTCGGCGGGCCCGTCCTCGTCGGGGAAGCCCTGGCCGAGATTGATCGCGCCCGTCCGGGCCGCGAGCGCCGACATCTCGGCGAAGATGGTCGGGTGGATCGCGCCGTCGGCACCGACCAGTCCGGCACCGGCCGCCGTGCGGTGCCACGCTCCGGGGATCTGTCGCATCGCATCACCGTACCGGCGTCCTCATCCCCGTTGCATAGGCGCGTCCCATTCTCGACATAAGAAACACACAGCATCGGTGGGCACAGTGGTGAGTGCTTGGCAGAAGGAGCAACCATGAGCGACATCCAGGGCGACCGCCCGGAAGACCAGACCCCCGCCGTCCCGCCCGTTCCTGCGGCTGAGCCCGCTTCGCCGTCGGCCTCTCCGCAGCCCGCCGCCGAAGGCGCGGCTCCGCAGGAGGAGGCCGCACCGGCCGCCGTAGAGCAGCCAGCCGCCCCCGCGCACCCCGCCCCGCCGGCCCAGCCGATCGCGCCCGCCGCACCGGCAGCGCAGGCCGCGGCCCCGGCTCAGCCGGCGGCACCGACGGCCCCTGTCGCGCCGGCGCAGTTCACGCCGCCCGCGCAGCCCGCCGCGCCCGCGCAGCCCGTCCCGCCCGCCGGATACCCGGCCGGCGCCCACGCCTACGCCCGTCCGCAGGGGTACGCCGGCCAGCCGGCGCCCTACCCGCAGTCATACGCCGGTCAGCCCACTCCGGGCGCGCCGGGCGCCGCTTTCGGCGCCGCGGCGACCGACGCGCAGCCGACCCTGCCGATCGGCGGGCAGACGGGAGCCGTCCCCACCGCGACGGCCACCGCCCCGGCGCCCAAGAAGTCGTCCGGTGCGGGCAAGGTCGTGGGCCTGATCGTGGCCGCGGCCATCGTCGGCGGCGCCGCCGGTCTCGGCGGCTCGTACGCCGGCGTGAACTGGTTCGCCCCCGCCACGTCGTCGACCGCCGAGGCGAGCCCGCAGACGGTCGTCGTCAACGACTCCGGCCGGGTCAACCAGACCACGGCCATCGCCGCGAAGGTCGTGCCGAGCGTCGTGACCATCGAGGCGACGAGCACGTCGGCCGGCGGCACCGGCTCGGGCGTCGTGCTCACCGCGGACGGCTACATCGCGACCAACACCCACGTGGTGACGCTCGACGGCGCCACCGCCGACGCCACGATCCGCGTCACGACCTCGGACGGCAAGGTGTACGACGCCGAGGTGGTCGGCACCGACCCCACGTACGACCTCGCGGTCATCAAGCTGAAGGACGCGTCGGGACTCACCCCGATCGAGTTCGGCGACTCGGGCAAGCTGAACGTCGGCGACACGACCGTCGCCGTCGGCGCTCCGCTGGGCCTGGCCAACTCCGTCACGGAGGGCATCGTGAGCGCGCTCAACCGCTCGATCTCGATCGCCTCGTCGGCGGCGCCCGACAGCGGCGACCAGGACCAGTCGCAGCCGGATCAGAACGGCCAGCAGGCGCCGTTCCAGTTCGACTTCGGCCAGGGCCAGAACCAGCAGCAGGGAGCGACCGACACCATCTCGATCGCGGTGATCCAGACGGACGCCGCCATCAACCCCGGTAACTCGGGCGGTGCGCTGGTCGACGCCGACGGCAAGCTCATCGGCATCAACGTCGCGATCGCGACCGCCGGCGGATCCTCCACCGACGGATCGGGCTCGATCGGCGTCGGCTTCTCGATCCCGTCCGACATCGTCAAGCGCATCACCGACGAGATCATCGACAACGGCGAGGCCACGCACGGCCTGCTCGGTGCGAGCGTCCGCGCTGCGGCATCCGTCGAGGGCGCGACCACCACCGGCGCCTACATCGCCGAGGTGACCGACGGCGGCGCGGCCGCTGCCGCCGGCCTGCAGAAGGGCGACGTCGTCACCGAGTTCAACGGCGTGCCGATCACCGACGCGACCGACCTCACGGCGCAGGTGCGCGCCGCCGCGGCCGGCAGCAAGGCCAAGCTCACGTACGTGCGCGACGGCAAGGCGCAGACCGTCGAGGTCACGCTCGGGACGCTGCAGCAGTAATCCACACACCACTCAGGACGCCATCGTGCGAGCAGGATAGGCTCGCACGATGGCGTCCTTCTCGTTCGGCGCGGGGAATGCCCGAAAGCTCGCGACGATCCCGCTGTATGCCGCAGGCCGCCTTCTGACCCTCGTCGTCCCGCGGTCGCGCGACGAATGGGTGTTCGGCTGCGCCGTCGGCATCGGCGACGGCGCGCTCGCCCTCTGGAAGGCTGCGGAGGGCGACCGTCCTCCGGCGGTCTGGCTGGTGGCGTCCGACCGCGAGGCACGGGATGCCGCGGCCCGCGGCATCCCGACGGTCCGCAAGAACTCCTGGCGGGGCCTGTGGCGCACCGCCCGCGCGCGCGTGGTCGTCGTCACGCACGGCTTCGGCGACGTCAACCGCTACGCGGTCACCGGAGCATTCGTCGTGCAGCTGTGGCACGGCATCCCCCTCAAGCGCATCGGGCTGGACTCGCCCGAGACGCTGCGCGTGCCGGGCGTCGTCGCGCGCACCCCGCTGGCACCCGTCGTCCGCGGGCTGCTTCGAACCATGTACCGCGCGGCCGCGCGGCGCATCCGGGTGCTGCCGGCGGCATCCCATGTCGTCCGTGGGCGGCTCGAGTCCGCGTTCGCCCTGCCCGACCGCGCCGTGCCCGTCACCGGCGACCCTCGTGTCGACGTGCTCTCGCAGGGCGCTCCCGACGACCGCAGGGTCATGGCACGCGCGGCGATCGGCCACGCGGTCCCGCGACTGGATCCGGCGAGCCGCCTCGTGCTGTACGCGCCGACGTGGCGCGACGGAGACGCCGACCCCGCCGTCCCCACGGACGAGGAGTGGACGACCATCGTCGACGTGCTTACGCGCCACGGCGCGACGCTGCTCGTGCGCTCGCATCCGCTCGGCGCGGGGGAGTACACGCCCCCGTTCGCCACCGATCGCGTGCAGTCGCTGGGCAGCGACCTCGTCGCCGACGTCACGCCCCTGCTGCCGGGGGTCGACGCTCTGGTCACCGACTACTCGTCCCTCGCCTTCGATGCGGCGCTCGTGCCGCTGCCCACGCTCTTCCTCGCGCCCGACGTCGACGAGTACGCGCGCCGCCGCGGGTTCTACGGCACCTACGACGACGTCGCGGGCGCGGACTGGAGCGAGGACTGGACGGCAGCGGCCGCGCAGCTCGATGCGCTCCTGGGCGACGAGGCCGAGCGGGAGCGGCGCCTCGCCCGTGCCCGCGAACTCAGCGCGCGTGTCCACGCGCATCGCGACGGCCGCAACGCCGAGAGGGTGTACCTTGCCATTCTGGCCGGGACGGCCCCCGCCCGACCGAGGGAAGGAACCCGATGACCGAGGCGCGCTTCACGACCGACGAGGGCCCCGCTCTGGTGCTCTCGGGCGAGGGGGAACGGCCGTCGTCGGTCGACCTCGTCGGTGCTCGCGCGCGGGTCTCGGGCCGGCTGACCGGTCGCGGCAAGACGTGGCGGGCGGTCCTGCCGCTGCGCGCCGCGCGCTGGGGCGGACCCGAGCTGCCGCTGCCTTCGGGGGCGTACGAACTGCGGATCGTGGATGCAGGCGGCCGCGGCATCCCGGTGTCCGAGACCGTGCCGCTGACTCAGCTGGGTACGCTGCGGGCCTCGCTGGAAGGAGGCCGCCTCGAGGTCGGACCGCCGATCGACCCCGCATACGACTCCGGCGAGGGGCAGGACGCGCTGGAGCGCCGCTACGCCACCCGCCCGGCCTCGGGCTTCGAGAACGCGGTGTTCTTCGAGAGCTTCTACGGCCGCAACGCCAGCTGCAACCCGCTGGCGATCGACCGTGAGCTCGCACGGCGCGCTCCGCAGGTGACCCGCTACTGGAGCGTCGTCGACCTGTCTGTCGCGGTGCCGGACGGCGCCATCCCCGTCGTCGAGGGAAGTCCGGAGTGGTGGCGCGCCCGCGGCGCCGCACGGCTGCTCGTCGTGAACGACTGGCTGCGGCGGAGATTCGCGCGCCGGCGCGGGCAGATCGTGCTGCAGACATGGCACGGCACGCCGCTCAAGCGCCTCGCCCTGCACCGGCCCGGGTTCGACCCGCGCCGCATGGCGGCCGTCGTCCGCGAGTCGCGACGGTGGAACGTGCTGCTCGCGCAGAACCCGTACGCGGCGCGCATCCTCGGCAAGGCCTACGCGTTCCTTACGCGGCCGGTGTGGGTCGAGGGGTACCCGCGCAACGACGTGCTGACCACGGGCGACGGCGCGGCGACGCGTGCGGCCCTCGGCATCCGCCCCGACGAGCGCGTCCTCCTGTACGCGCCGACCTGGCGGGACGACCGCGACCAGATCGTCGACTTCGTCGACCCCGCTGCGCTCGCCGCCGCCACCGACGCGGTCGTGCTCGTGCGCGGGCACTCGCGGACGCTCCTGCCCGGACGCGACGCCGAAGGGCCGCGCGTCGTCGACGTCACCGGCTTCCCCGACACGTCCCTGCTGTTGCTGGCGGCGGACGCGCTCATCACCGACTACTCGTCGGTCATGTTCGACTTCTCGGTGACCGGCAAGCCGATGTATTTCCTCGTCCCCGACATGGAGCACTACCGCGGAGAGCTGCGGGGGTTCTACTTCGACCTCGCCGCGCATGCTCCCGGCGCGCTGGTCCGCTCGCAGGACGAGCTCGTCGCGGCGCTCGCGGCCGACGACGCCGAGAAGCACGCCGATCGCTACCGCGAGTGGCAGGCGAAGTTCAACGCCCGCGACGACGGGCATGCCGCCGAGAGGGTCGTCGCCCGCATCCTCGACCAGGGATTCATCCGCGCCTGACGCTCACGGCACTGACGCGACGCGCTCAAGGGAGCGGGGTGTTGCGGCTGCCGAGGCGCGATGTGTCGACCGTGTCGCGCGCGCCGCCGATCACTCCGCCCAGGAATCCCCAGCCCCACGACAGGTGCATCGTCGGCAGCACGGCCGCCGACCACAGCTTGTCGCGCCAGCCGTGGCCGCCGCCCGCACCGAGCGCGACCGCCAGGATCAGGACGGCGTACGCGATCACCGGCACGTAGACGAGGGATGCCGCCACCGACCACCAGCCGGTCAGCACGCCGGTGAGCTGCAGCACCGCCACGGCGAGCGCGAGCAGGATCGTGAGCACGAGCGCGGGCGGTGCGAAGAACCGGAGCGAGTTGCCGCGGCCGAACCGTCGAACGAGCTCGCCGCGCCAGCGCCCCGTCGCCGCGAACTGGCGCACCAGGCGCGTCCAGCTCTCGCGCGGCCAGTACGTGACCGACAGCGATGGGTCGAACCACACGCGGTACCCGGCACGGCGGATCCGCAGGTTCAGCTCCCAGTCCTCGCCGCGGCGGATGCTCTCGTCGAACAGCCCGACCTCTTCGAGCACGTCCCTGCGCATCACCCCGAGGTAGGCGGACTCCGCCTCGCCTTCCTGGGTCCCGCCGTGGTACGCGCCGCCGCCGAGTCCGATGGGGGAGTTGTAGGCGCGTGCGACGGCCCGCTGGAACGGCGTCCGTCCGTCGGCGTGCATGACGCCACCGACGTTGGCGGCCCGGACGCGGTCGAGCGTCTGCAGCGCGTTGCGCGCGTACGACCGATCGAGCTCGGAGTGCGCGTCGACGCGGACGACGGTGGGGTACCGGCCCGCCCGGATCGCCAGATTGAGCCCGACCGGGATGTCGGCCGCCGGGTTCTCGACCAGCACGATGCGGGCGTCGCCGCGGGCGAGCTCATGGGCGAGCTCGGTCGTGCCGTCGTTCGACGGGCCGAGTGCGAGGATCAGCTCGGTCGGCGCGTCGATGTCCTGTGCGAGCACGGTCTCGACGGCGCGGCGCAGATAGGCGCGCTCGTTGAGCACCGGCATCACGAAGCTGACACCGGCGCCGGGAGGGGGGATCGGAGCGTCCCTGCGTCCGTGTTGCTCGTCCTGCACTGGTCGATCATGTCATGCGTGACGGTCGATAGGCTGGACGTGTGGGTCTGGTCTCGGATGTGAAGAAGGCGATCGCGCTCGTGCGCAAGGCCGTGCGTAATCGCTCGGCTGTCATCGACGTCCGGCGCAGGCTCGCGTCGGGGCCGCAGCATCCGCCCTTCCACTATCGCGTCGCCGTGTACTTCGCCGACGGCGCGGTCAACATGTACCAGATGCGCCAGTGGTACAAGCCGCTGGCCGGCCTCGCGAAGAAGTGGCCGGTCGTCGTGCTGAGCCGCGCCGCGACCGGAGCCGAAGCGCTCCTGGTCGATGGAGCGCTGCCGGTCGCGTTCGTGCCCACCGTGCGCGACCTGGAGCGGTTCATCGCCCAGCAGGACATCCGGCTGGTGCTGTACGTCAACCAGAACACGCGGAATTTCCAGATGTTCCGGTACGGCCGCCGCTGGCACGTGTTCATCAACCACGGCGAGTCCGACAAGATGTACATGACCACGAATCAGTACAAGGCGTACGACTACGCCATGATCGCGGGGGATGCCGCCCGCGAGCGCCTCGAACGTGTGCTGTGGGACTACGACATCGACCGCCGCACGATCCAGATCGGCCGTCCGCAAGCGGACCACTACTCGGGCACGCTGCCCTACACGCCGGACGAGCGCACCGTGGTGCTGTACGCGCCGACGTGGGAGGGCGACCGGCCATCGGCGCACTACGGCTCGATCGTGTCGCACGGCGAGGCGCTCGTCTCGGCGCTGCTGGCGACCGGGAGGCACCGGGTCATCTACCGGCCGCACCCGCGCTCCGGTGTCGTGAACCACGAGTACGGGGTGGCGAACAAGCGCATCATCGCCGCCATCGCCGCAGCGAACGCGGCCGATGCGTCCGCCCGTCACGTGTTCGACGACGGGCCCGAGCTCGGCTGGCAGCTGGCCGCCGCAGACGTCGCGATCGTCGACATCTCCGCGATGGTCTACGACCGTCTCGCCGCCGACAAGCCGCTGCTCATCACGCGTCCGGTCGATCCCGCGGCCGCGATCGACACGCACGGCTATCTGTCCGCGTGCGAATGGCTGGATGCCGCCGCCGCCCCCGAGATCGTCGCCGAGACCGATCGTGTGCTGGGCGACCCCGACGCCGTGGCGCGGCTGGAGCGGTGGGTGACCCACTACTTCGGCGACACC
>PJUC01000215.1_pt1 | contig 33701 bp, 32 predicted proteins | sample 1512161 | NCBI WGS metagenome assembly PJUC01 (sample SAMN08177676, study PRJNA422409) | Soil metagenome, whole genome shotgun sequencing project. | isolation source: Soil enriched on filter paper | place: USA: Madison | collected 2015-01-15
CCCACCGCCGCGATCCTCTCCGTCTCGCTGCTGCTCGATCACCTCGGGCTGCACGACGAGGCCCAGCGCGTCACCAGCGCCGTCGAGGACGACATCGCGACCCGTGGCTCGGCATCCCGAACGACGACCGAGATCGGCGACGCCATCGCCGGCCGCCTCTCGGCCTAACCTGTACACGTCGCCGCATCGACGGAGGATCCACTCATGACCACAGAACTGCACCTTCAGGCGCCCTCGGCCTCCGGGCTCGTCTGGAACGTCCTGCCCGACGCCGAGCCGACGCCCGACGCAGAGCGCGAGGCGATCCTCGCAGACCCCGGCTTCGGTCAGCACTTCACCGACCACATGGTCGACATCTGCTGGTCCGAGAAGGGCGGCTGGCACCGTCCCCGCGTGCAGCCGTACGGCCCGATCCCGCTCGACCCGGCCGCCGCGGTGCTGCACTACTCGCAGGAGATCTTCGAGGGGCTCAAGGCCTACCGTCACGCCGACGGCTCGATCTGGACCTTCCGCCCCGACCGCAACGCAGCTCGCCTGCAGCGCTCGGCACGCCGGCTCGCACTGCCGGAGCTGCCCGCCGAGTACTTCCTCGAGTCGCTGCGCGAGCTCATCGCCGTCGACGGCGCCTGGGTGCCGACGGCCCCCGAGACGAGCCTGTACCTGCGCCCGTTCATGTTCGCCAAGGAGGCCTTCCTCGGCGTCCGCGCGGCGAAGAAGGTCGCCTACTACCTCATCGCCAGCCCCGCCGGCGCGTACTTCACGGGCGGCGTGCAGCCGGTCAACATCGCGCTGTCGACGCGCTACGCGCGTGCCGGTCACGGCGGGACGGGGGCTGCCAAGACGGGTGGGAACTACGCGTCGAGCCTGCTGCCCCAGGCGGAGGCGTACGAGAAGGGCTGCCAGCAGGTGCTCTTCCTCGACGGCGACTACATCGAAGAGCTCGGCGGCATGAACCTCGTGCTCGTCACGAACGACGGCCGGCTCATCACGCCCGAGTCCGATTCGATCCTGGAGGGCATCACGCTCGCCTCGATCCTGCAGCTCGCGCAGGACCGCGGCCTCACCGTCGAGCAGCGCAAGGTGACGATCGACGAGTGGCGCGAAGGGGCGGCCGACGGCTCGATCATCGGCGCGTTCGCCTGCGGCACGGCCGCCGTCGTCGTGCCGATCGGCAAGCTCGTCGCCGACGACTACGAGATCGTTCACGAGGGAGAGGCGTCGTCGGAGCTCGCCCTGTCGCTGCGTGAGGAGCTCACCGGCATCCAGTACGGCCGTGTCGCGGACCGTCACGGCTGGATGGTCCGCCTCGACGGCTGACGACCCGACTCGACGAAGCCCCCGCGGTCGCCCGCGGGGGCTTCGTGCGTCTGAGGGGACGGCTAGGGTGAGTGCGTGAGGATCGCGCGCTTCAGTCACAACGACGCCATCAGGTACGGGATCGTCGACGAGGGCGAGCTGGTCGTCCTCGCCGGAGACCCGATGTTCGCCGGCTACGACACGACGGGGGAGCGCGTGCCGCTGGCCGACGTGGCGCTGCTCGCGCCGGTCATCCCGCGATCGAAGGTCGTCGCGGTCGGGCGGAACTACCGGGACCACGCGGCCGAGCTCGGCAACGACGTGCCCGCGGCCCCGATGCTCTTCTTCAAGCCGAACACGTCCGTCGTCGGCCCCGGCGACGCGGTCGTCCTTCCTGCCGGCTCCGACTTCATCAGCTTCGAGGGCGAGCTGGCCGCGGTCATCGGCCGCATCGCCAAGAACGTGCCGGCCGAGCGCGCCCTCGAATACGTCTTCGGCTACACGATCGCGAACGACCTCACCGCACGGGACTGGCAGAAGTCGGACGGGCAATGGGCCCGTGCCAAGGGCTTCGACACGTCCTGCCCGCTCGGACCGGCGATCGAGACCGACTTCGACCCCACGGGCGACGCGGTCATCACGACGCGGCTCAACGGCGAGGTGCGCCAGCAGGGGCCGATCAGCGACATGATCTTCTCCCTCGCCGAGGTCATCGCGTTCGCGTCCGCCGCGTTCACGCTCCTCCCGGGCGACGTCATCCTCACGGGCACCCCGGCGGGCGTCGGGCAGATCGTCGCCGGCGACACCGTCGAGGTCGAGATCACCGGGCTCGGAACGCTGCGCAACTCCGCGCGAGATGCGGACCGCGGGGCTCGTGACGCCTGACGTCACGGCGGGCGACGCGTGACCCCCGACCCGATGCCCGAGGTCTCCGCGGCCCCGGCCGCGGACGAGATCGCCCGCATCCAGCGGCGCACCGTGTGGGTGCTCTCGCTCGGCCAGGTGCTCGGCGGACTCGCGTTCGGCGCGACCCTGTCGCTCGGCGCGGTGCTGGCTGCGGAGCTGTCGGGCAACGACTCGCTGTCGGGGCTGGCTGCGGCATCCATCACCCTCGGCACCGCCCTCACGGCCGTGCCGCTCGCCGCCATCGCCCGCCGCCGTGGGCGGCGCCTGTCGCTCACGACGGGCATGGCGGTGGCGCTGGCGGGTGTCGCGATCGTGATCCTCGCGGTCGCGCTGCGGGCGTTCCCGCTGCTGCTGGTCGGCTTCGCCATCGTCGGAGCGGGCCAGGCCGCGAACCTGCAGTCGCGGTTCGCGGCGGCGGACCTGGCGACGGATGCCTCCCGCGGTCGTGACCTGTCGATCGTCGTGTGGGCGACGACGATCGGCGCGGTGCTCGGCCCGAACCTCGTCGGGCCGGGGGAGGTGCTGGGCGACGCTCTCGGCATGCCCGCGCTGACCGGGCCGTACCTCTTCACCATCGTCGCCCAGGCCCTCGCGATCGTGCTCTACGCCGTCTTCATGCGCCCCGATCCGCTGCTGCTCGCGCAGCAGGTGATCGCGGCGGCCCCAGCGGCCGGCCGGGCGATCGCCCGGGCCGACCGTCCCGTCGCAGCGCGTTACGCGATCTTCGCGGTGGCGGCGGCGCACGGCACGATGGTGTCGATCATGGCGATGACGCCCGTGCACCTCGCGCACCTGACGCACACCGAGTCCGAGGCCGCGACGCTGTCGATCATCGGCTTGACGATCAGCCTCCACATCGCGGGCATGTACGCGCTCTCGCCGGTCTTCGGAATCCTCTCCGACCGCGTCGGGCGGGTGCCGACGATCCTCGTCGGGCAGGCGCTCCTGGCCGCCGCCCTGCTGACCGCGTCGTTCGGCAAGGATTCGACGTTCGCGGTGACCATCGCGCTCGTCCTGCTCGGGCTGGGCTGGAGCGCGTCGACCGTGGCCGGCGCGACCCTGCTCGTCGAGTCCTCGTCCGAGGAGCTGCGTACGAAGCGCCAGGGCATCAGCGACTTCACGATGAGCATCGTGGGCGGTGCGGGCGCGATCGCGGCGGGCGCGCTGCTGGGCTGGATCGGGTACGGCGGCCTCGCGCTGGTGGTCATGGTGCTCGTCGTGGCGTCGGTCCTCATGGCCCCGCTCGGCTGGCGGGCGTCACGGCGCCCCGCGGTGGATGGAGCCCGCGCCGATGGCTGACTGGTCCGACGTCGGCGACGCGTACGCGGCATCGTTCGCGGCGCTGTGCGCGGGCGCGGTCGACGCTGTGCTCGACGAGGCAGCCGCACGGACGACGGGACGAGTCCTCCTCGACGTCGGCACCGGCCCCGGCACGGTGGCGGCGGCGGCCGCAGCCCGAGGGTGGGACGCCGCGGGCGTCGACGCCGAGGAGTCGATGCTCGCCACCGCCCGCCGGCTCCACCCCGGGCTGTCGTTCCGCCTCGGCACGCTGCCGCGGCTCGGCATCGATGCCGATGCGGCGGATGCCGTCACCGCGAACTTCGTGCTGAACCATGTGCCCGACGCGCGGGACTCGGCGAGGGAGCTCGCGCGCGTCGCCAAGCCGGACGGCGTGGTCGTCGCGACGATCTGGTACGGCGTCACGAGCCCGCTGCGGCCGATGTGGGACGCCATGCTCGATGCGGTCGCGCTTGACCGGCCGGCCGACAGGACGCTGCCCGCCGAGAAGGACTTCGGCCGCGACGCGGACGGCGTCGCGGCGATGCTGCGCGAGGGCGGTCTCGTCGACGTGCGCGCAGAGATCGTCGCGTGGGACTACGCGTTCGATCCGGCCGAGCTGTGGGCAGGGGTCGAGGGCGGGGTGGCCACGGTCGGCGGCATCTACCGCGCGCAGGACGCGGCCACCCGCGTGCGCATGGCGCAGGCGTACGACCGCGTCACCCGCGAGCGGGCCGGCGCCGACGGGCGGGTGACGGTGCCGCACCGCGCGGTGCTCGTCTCGGGCCGCCCCGGCTGAACCGCCCCGTCAGAACAGGGTCTCGACGAGGTCGGTGACCACGGCCGTCGAGGGGTCGAACGTGCTGTCGTCGAGCGTGTCGACGACGGGCACGAGGCGCCACTTGTCGAACATGGTGCACGGATGCGACAGCCCGAGCACGACCGTGTCGCCGATCGTGAGAGGGGTCTCCGCCGGCAGGCGAAGGAACCCGTGCTGGTCGTTCAGCTTGCTCAGCTCGGCGCCGGGAAGCGGCATCCGCTCGCCACCGGAGGTCAACGCGTACAGCGGCACCGGCAGTCCCTCGTCGTACGGGAAGTCGCGCTTGCCGGCGTCGAGCAGCGCGAGACCGGGCTCGGGGCGCGACACGACCCGGGCGATCCCGCGGGCGGCCGCGCGCAGACCGGCGCCCTCGAACGGCGAGTTCTGCCGGTAGTAGCCGTGGTCGTGCACGATGTAGGCACCCGAGCGGAGCACGAAGCGCGCCCGATCACCCTGGGCTGCCGCGGCGAAGGCGGTGCCCACCACATCGGGGTAGGCGCTGCCGCCGGCGGTCACGAGCACGTCGCCGTCGTCATAGAGGGGCGAGAACGCAGCGTGCGCCGCGAGGATCTCATCGACGAACCCGCGGGCCGCGTCGAGCCCCTCTGCGCCGCGCCCGTGCGCGACGGCGCCCTCGTACCCGGCGACGCCGGCGAGGCGCACCGCGGGCGACGCGGCGATCCGCTCGGCCAGCGCGACAGCCGCCGCCACGGATCTGACGCCGGTACGGCCGCCGGGCCGACCGAGGTCGACGAGCACCTCGAGCGGCCGCGGCGGCGCAGCGCCCAGCGCGCGCTCGATGCCGTCGATCGCCGCCGGGTCGTCGACCCAGCTCCAGATGCGTGTGCCGTTCGCCGCCTCGGCCGCCCACCGGATCGCCTCGGGCTGCGCGAGCTGGTTCGCGAGCATCACGGCCGGGATGCCGGCATCCACCGCCACCCGCAGCTGCCACGGCGTTGCCACCGTGATGCCCGTGGCGCCGGCGTCCATCTGCCGTCGCCACAGCTGCGGCGCCATCGTGGTCTTGCCGTGCGGCATGAGCTCGAGGCCGCGGGCGGCGACCCAGCCGGCGAGGAACGCGATGTTGTCGTCGAGCGCGCCCTGGTCGAGGACGAGCAGCGGTGTCCACAGCTCGGCGAGCCGGGGCTCGCGGGCGAGGAACTCCGCGAGGGTGAGCCCGGCGGCATCCGCCGGCAGCCCCTTGTCGTCCGCGCCGAGGACGCGCTCGATCGACATCACGCCTCCGGCAGGACCGCGACGACGTCGATCTCGACGAGGATGTCGTACAGGTCGGAGCCGACGGTGGTGCGCACCGGGTAGGGCTCGGCGAAGAACTCGGCGTACGCGCGGTTGTACTCGGCGAAGTCGCGCTTGAGGTGCTGAAGGTGCGCGGTCACCTTGACGACGTCGTCGAACGAGGCGCCCTTGGCCTCGAGCACGCTGCGGACGTTGCGCAGCACCTGCTGCGTCTGCTCGTACACACCGCCGGGGACGACCTCGCCGGTGGCGGGATCCTGCGGACCGAAGCCCGCCGTGAAGAGCAGGCCGGCGGCGGCGACGCCGTGGCTGTACGGACCCGCCGGCTTGGGGGCGTTCTGGATCAGGACGGCTTCCTTGGTCATGGGTTTCCTTTCGTAGAGGCGGTGGAGACGGGCGAACGCCGAAGCCCGCGCCCCGGGCGGGCGCCCGTCAGCGCACCGTCGCGGAGCACGTGGGCGCCGCCCACGAACACGTCGTGGATGCCGCGCGCGAGAGCGCGCGGATCGTCGTAGGTGGCGGCATCCATCGCGTCCGAAGGGGCGACGACGGCGAGGTCGGCGGCGGCGCCGGGCCGGATGACGCCGCGATCCGCGAGGCCGAAGCGCTCGGCCGTGCGTGCGGCGAGGTGCACCGCCGCGCCCTCCCAGTCGAACGAGCGCCCGACGTACGTGCCGAGGAACCGTGCGAACGAGCCGGCCGCGCGCGGGTGCGGCACGGCGCCGACGAAGATCCCGTCCGACCCGCCGGTGTGCGCGTCGTGCGCGAACAGCCGGGCGAGGTTCTCGACGGGGCGTTCGTCGCGCACAGCCATCACCGCGTTCACCTCGAGACACCCGGCGACGAGCAGATCGAGCGTGGCATCGACCACGTCGGTGCCGCGCCGATGTGCGATCTCGGCCAGCGTCAGGCCCGGTGCCCATGCCCAGTCGGCCGCGGGCGTGTGTCCGACGCGGATCATCGACGGCCACTCCGGTCCGAGGCTCGGCTTGTCGGCGACGAGGGGGAACCACTCGGCGCGCAGCCGCGCCCGCTCGGCGGGGTCGGCGAGGCGTGCGATGGCGGCATCGACGTCGAGCGCGCTGTACTCGGGCGGCAGGACGGCCATCGACACCAGCGTGCAGCCCCGTGTGTACGGGTACATGTCGAACGAGAGATCGGCTCCGGATGCCGCGGCCTCGGCCAGCCGTCGCTCGGCGTCCGCGGCATCCACATGAAGGTGCGACACGTGGCCGCGGACGCCCGCGTCGGTGCAGATGGCGACGACCTCGCGAAGACCCGCCGCCGTGTTCGTCTCGTACCCGCCGCGCATGTGGGTGACGTACACCCCGCCGGCAGCCGCCACCGGCGCGCACAGCGCCGCGAGCTCGTCGGCGTCGGCGAAGATCCCCGGCACGTAGTCGAGCCCGGTCGACAGCCCCAGTGCGCCGGCGTCGAGCCCCTCGGCGACGAGCCGCTGCATCTCGGCCAGCTGAGCGGCATCCGCGCGTCCGGTCAGCATCCCCATCACCTCGTGGCGCACCGTGCCCGCCGGCACCAGATAGCCGACGTTGAGAGGCGTCGCGTGATCGTACGACGCGAGGAGCTCGGCCACCCCACCGCCCGCGTACGTCGGGTGGGCGCCGTTGATGGCGGCGAAGTAGCGGGACGCCCACACGCCGTCGCCGGGTGCGTACGACACGCCGTCCTGCCCGCCGACGACGGTGGTGACGCCCTGGCGCAGCAGCGCGAGCTGAACGGCCGGATCGAAGATCAGACCATCGACGTGCGCGTGCGCGTCGATGAACCCCGGCATGACGAACCGGCCGTGGCAATCGACGACGGTGTCTCCCGGGAGCGCCTCGACCTCGCCGACGGCGCCGATCAGACCCCCCGCGATCTCGACATCCGCGTCGCGCCGCGGGCCGCCTGTTCCATCGATCACGACGCCGCCGCGCAGCACCGTGCGGTCGGTGTGGGGGGTCATGAGGCCTCCGTCGGAGCGAGGGCCGGCTGACCCGCGTCAGCAGTCTACGCAGTCCGGCGCCGGTGCCGACGGCTCAGCGGCCGAGCGCGGCGAGCGCCAGATCGACGTCGTCGGCGTCGTTGAAGACGTGGAAGGCGACACGTGCGCGTCCGGCTCGTCCGGACGCGGTGATGCCCGCGGCGGTGAGCCGGGCGAGATCGCAGCCCCCGGGGTCGTCCCACGTGACGATCGCCGAGGCGCGCTCCGGTGCCGGCAGCCCGAGGCCCGCCCGGAAGGCGGCGGCCAGACCGGCGGCGTGGGCATGCAGCTCGGCCGGGTCGATCGCGGCGAACAGCTCGAGCGCGGGCGCCGCGCCGACGAACGCCTGCCAGGCCGGAGACACGTCGAACCGTCGCGCGTCGGTGGCGAGATCGACCTCGCTCCCGTAGCACGACGACCAGGGGTCGTCGCCCGCGTACCAGCCGGCGTGGATCGGCGTCATGCGGGCCGCCATACGCTCCGAGAGCGCGAGGAATGCGACGCCGCGGGGCGCGCACAGCCACTTGTAGGCATGGCAGACGACGGCGTCGTAGTCGGATGCCGCGACCGGGAGCCACCCGACGGCCTGCGTGGCATCGCACAGCGTGAGCGCGCCGTGCCGGGCCGCGGCGGCGACGACGGCCGCGGCATCCGCGACCTCTCCGGTCGCCGATTGCACGACCGAGAACGCGACGAGCGCCGTCTCGGCCGACACGTGCGCGGCGAGCTCGGTCAGCGGCGCGGTGCGGACACGGATGCCGCGTCCGGCGTGCACGAAGGGCAGCACCATCGACGAGAACTCGCCCTCGGGAACGAGGACCTCCGCGCCGTCGGGCAGCGACGCGGCGATGAGGCCTGCGGCGACGGACGTCTGCGAACCGATGGCCACCCGTTCGGCTCCGACGCCGACGAGGGCACCGAACAGCGCGCGCGAGCGCTCGACGGCGGCGCAGTACGCCGCGAGATCGACGCGGCCGGCGGCGGACGCGTCGAGGTCGGCGAGGACCGCCTCGCGTGTGGCGCGGCTCGGCAGCCCGGCGGTGCAGGCCGCGAGGTAGTCGCGCCCGCCCGGGAACGCACGCTGCGCGGCGCGGATCGCGGGGGATGAGACGGCGAGTGCGGACATGCCACCAGCCTGAGGGAGCGTGATTGCTCACGTCTATGGCAGGTATTCCATGAAGCCCATAACAAACGCTTATGCTCAGCGTATGACGGACGTGTTCGACGACGACCCGGGCTTCGATGCGCGCGAGCTGCGCCTCGTGAAGGCCGTCGCCGACGCCGGCTCGATCACCGGCGCCGCCCTCGAGCTCGGCTACAGCCAGCCCGCCGTCAGCCAGCAGCTCAAGCGCCTCGAACAGCGTCTCGGCGTCGCCATCGTCGAGCGGGTCGGCCGCAGCGTCCGCCTCACGGACGCCGGTCGCATCCTCGCACGGCACGCGCCGGCCGTGACGACGGCGCTGGATGCCGCCGCCGGCGAGCTCGCCGAGCTCCAGGGGCTCCGTGCCGCCCGCGTGCGGCTCATGGCCTTCCCGTCGGCCTCGCCGACGATCGTGCCCCGGCTGCTCGCAGATCTCGCCGTGCGGCATCCCGGCATCTCGCTCACCTACGTCGAGGCCGAGCCGCCCGAGGCGGTCGACGCGGTCCGCGAGGACCGCACCGACATCGCGCTCACGTTCAGCTACCCGGGCGACCGTGACGACCCGCACGGGACGAGCGCGCGCGGGCTGGACGTGCGGTCGATCGGCGTCGACGAGATGCTCGCCGTGCTGCCCGAGGGGCACCCGGGCGCCACCGCCACGTCTGTCGACGTCGCAGCGCTCGCCGACGACTCCTGGATCGCAGGGTGCCCCCGCTGCCGCGGACACCTGCTGGAGCTGTGCGGACGAGCCGGTTTCGCGCCGCGGATCGCGTTCGAGACCGACAACTTCGTCGCCGTCGAATGCCTCGTCGCGCAGGGCATCGGCGTCGCCACCCTGCCGCGCATGGCGGTCGAGTCGTTCCCGCAGCTGCCGGGCCTGGCCATCGTGCCCCTGCCGGCGGGGGAGCAGCGCACGATCCACACCGTCACCGCGCGCGGCGCCGACCGCGTTCCCGCCGTGCGGGCGACGCTCTCGGCCCTGGCGCGGCTCGTCGCCGGTCCGGCGGCCGCCCCCGGCGGCGAGGCATCCGCGAACTAGACTTGACGGCGATGTCTTCTTCGCCTGATCCCCGCACCACGACCGCCACCGGCGCCGACGTCCGCGTCCGCTTCTGCCCGTCGCCGACCGGACTCCCGCACGTCGGACTCATCCGCACGGTGCTGTTCAACTGGGCGTACGCCCGCCACAACGGCGGCAAGCTCGTGTTCCGCATCGAAGACACCGACGCGGCGCGCGACAGCGAAGAGAGCTACCAGCAGCTGCTCGACGCGCTGCGCTGGCTGAGGATCGACTGGGACGAGGGCGTCGAGGTCGGCGGACCCCACGCGCCCTACCGCCAGTCACAGCGTCACGACATCTACCGTGAAGTGCTCGACAAGCTGATCGCGACCGGCGCCGTGTACGAGAGCTACTCGACCGCCGAAGAGATCGACGCCCGCAACGAGGCCAACGGGCGTGCGAAGCAGCTCGGCTACGACAACTTCGACCGCCACCTCACCGACGAGCAGAAGGCCGCCTTCCGTGCGGAGGGCCGCGAGCCCGCGTGGCGCCTGCGCGTGCCCGACGAGGACCTCACGTACGTCGACCTGATCCGCGGCGAGGTCACCTTCCCCGCCGGGTCGTTCCCCGACTTCGTGCTGGTGCGTGCCGGCGGCGTGCCGCTGTACCCGTTCGTGAACCCCGTCGACGACGCGCTCATGGGCATCACCCACGTCATCCGCGGTGAGGACCTCATGCCGTCGACGGCGCGTCAGCTCGCGCTCTACGGCGCGCTGGTGGATGCCGGCGTCACGACCTTCGTCCCGCGCTTCGCGCACATGCCGCTCGTGCTGGGCGAAGAGGGCAACAAGAAGCTCTCGAAGCGCGACCCGAAGGCGGACCTGTTCCTTCAGCGCGACAAGGGCTTCATCCACGAGGGACTGCTCAACTACCTCGCGCTGCTCGGCTGGTCGATCGGACCCGACCGCGACGTGTTCTCGCTCGAGGAGCTCGTCGCCGCCTTCGACATCGTCGATGTGAACCCGAACCCGGCCCGCTTCGACCAGAAGAAGGCCGAGTCGATCAACGGCGACCACATCCGGATGCTGCAGCCCGAGGACTTCGCCGCACGTCTGGTGCCGTACCTCTCGGCCGCCGGCGTCGTTTCAGAGCCGCCCACGGCCGCGCAGCAGGCGATGCTCGCGGCGGCGGCGCCGCTCGTGCAGGAGCGCATGCAGCTGCTGGGTGACGCGCCGGGCCTCCTGGGCTTCTTGTTCTCGGACGACGTCTCGTACCAGGACGACGCCCTCGCGTCGCTGCCGGCCAACGCGAACGAGGTGCTCGTGGCGTCGGTGGGCGCGCTCGAAGTGGTGCCCGAGACGGACTTCTCGGCCGCTGCGGTGCAGGACGCCCTCGCAGGGGCCCTCATCACTCCGGTCGAGGAGGGCGGGCTGGGCCTCAAGCCCCGCGTCGCGTATGGTCCGCTGCGCGTCGCACTGAGCGGCCGCCGCGTGTCGCCGCCCCTCTTCGAGTCGATGGAGCTCCTCGGCAAGTCCGAGACCATCCGGCGGCTCGGAGCGCTGGTCGAGCATCGCTCCGACGCGCGCGGGTAGCGCCCCGGTTTGGAGCAGGTGCCGGGGTGACGTAGACTCATTCCTCGGCACCGCTTCGGCGGAAACGCCTTGGGGTATGGTGTAATTGGCAACACGGCTGATTCTGGTTCAGTTGTTCTTGGTTCGAGTCCAGGTACCCCAGCAAGATCGAAACCCCCGCTGAGCGGGGGTTTTCTTGTTCGTGCGACGTCGCGCCGGTCCTCGACGATCCGGCGTCTGCGGGATGAGCCCCGCGGTCGCCCCCGTCGATCGTCGCAGTCGCGTCGGATGCCGTCACACCTCCGCGTCGGAGAGCACCTGCGTGAGGGCATCCCTGCCGAGCGCGAAGTAGTCGGGGTTGTCGTCGCTGTGCGCGAGCATCATGAGCGCGACGAACGTCGCCCACGCGTGCGCGCGACGCCAGGTGGCGCGGTCGTAGCGGCCGTCGGTCGCAGCGATGAAGCGTTCGCGCGTCGGGCCGTCGAACGCCAGCCAGGCGACGCCCAGATCGTAGGCCGGATCGCCGGCCGTCACGTCTCCGAAGTCGATGATGCCCGCGAGCTCGCCGTGCTGTGACACGACGTTGCCGGGGTGCAGGTCGCCGTGGATCCACACCGGCGGGCGGCTCCAGTGTGCCGCATCCACCCCGGCGCGCCACACGTCCGACAGTCGCGTGCCCCCGACATCGTCGAGAACCCGGGCCTCGCGCAGGGCGGCGATGCGCTCGGCGAACGCCGCGTCCCGTGTCGCCAGCGGGCGTCCCCGGAACGGGTTGGCAGGGAAGTCCGCGGGAGCGTCGCTGTGCAGCGCCACGAGCGCCGCCGCCAGGCGTTCGGCCCAACCGCCGCGCTCGGCGCGCGGCACGTCCAGTCCGCGCTCGCCCTCGATCCAGGGGACGATCGACCACGCCCAGGGAAAGGCGCCCGCGGGGACGCCGTTGACGACGGGGGCCGGCACAGGGATGCCCAGCGGGGCGAGACGCCCGGCGATCCCCGGCAGCACGCGCTGCTCGTTGAGCACGAGGGGTGCGGCGATCTCGCGTCGGGGGAGCCGCACCGCGTACGCGTCGCCGAGGCGCCAGATCTCGCTGTCCCAGCCCTCGGCGACTTTGCGCAGCGGCAGGGTGGCCGCATCCGGGATCAGGGTGCTCGCCTGTGCGACCACGAGGGCGCGCACGAGATCGTCGTCGATGGGGACCTCCGCGGCGGGCTTGTCAGGCATCGTTCGAACCTACTCTCACCCACCTCTGCGCGGGGATCTTGTGTTTATGTTGGAACATGTTGTAACGTGTGGGAATCCACGGAAGGATCCGCAGATGTACGCAACGGAGCGCCAAGATCAGATCGAGCTCCTGCTGGCCGCGCAGGGGCGCGTCAGCGTCGTCGAGCTCGCAGACCGCTTCGACGTGACGACCGAGACGATCCGCCGCGACCTCGACCATCTGGAGACCGCAGGCGCGCTTCGGCGGGTGCACGGCGGCGCAGTGGGCCGTGAGCGCGCCAGCACCCGCGAACCGTCGCTGGCCGAACGGCTCGAGCACCACGGCGGCGCGAAGACCGCGATCGGGGCCCGCGCGCTGGACGTGCTGGGCGACGACTTCCGAGGGTCGGTCTTCCTGGACGCGGGCACCACGACCGCCGCCGTCGCCGCGGCCCTCGCCCCACGCCTCGCGGGCGAGCGCATCGAGGTCGTGACCCACTCGCTGACCCTCGGCCATGCGCTGGCGGGCGTTCCCGGTGCATCCCTCTCGCTCATCGGCGGACGCGTGCGCGGCCTGACGGCCGCCGCCGTGGGGGCCGACACCGTCGGCGCCATCGGTGCGCTGCGCCCCGATGTGGCGTTCATCGGCACCAACGGCCTGTCGGCCGGGTTCGGCCTCAGCACCCCTGACCCCGACGAGGCGGCCGTCAAGCGCGCGATCGTCGCATCCGCGCGCCGCGTCGTGGTCGTCGCCGACGCCGACAAGTTCGGCGTCGAGCTGCTCGTCGGCTTCGCGCCGCTCGACGCGATCGACGTGCTCGTCACCGATTCCGCGCCCGATGCAGAGCTCGCGTCCGCGCTCGCGGACGCCGACGTGGAGGTCTGGCTCTCATGATCGTCACCCTCACCGCCAACCCCTCGCTCGACCGCACCATGACGCTGCCCGCGCCGCTGCAGGTCGGCGAGGTCCAGAGCGCGAAGTCCGCGCGGGAGGATGCCGGCGGCAAGGGCATCAACGTCGCGCGGGCGATCGTCGCCGCCGGCGAGCCGTGCGTCGCGGTGCTGCCGCTCGCGGACGACGACCCCTTCGACACCGCGCTGCGGGGGAGCGGCCTCGATGCGCGCCGAGTCCCGATCGCAGGACACGTGCGCGCCAATCTGGCGATCACCGACCCCGCGGGGATCACCACGAAGCTCAACCTGCCGGGCGCGCGACTGTCGACCGACGAGGTCTCGGCCGTGGTCGATGCGACGGTGACGGCCTCGGCCGGTGCGCGGTGGCTGGTACTGGCCGGATCGCTTCCGCCGGGCGTGCCGGACGACTTCTACGTCCGCGTGATCGGGGCCGTGCGCGCCGTCTACGGGGCGGACGCGCCACGCATCGCCGTCGACACCTCGGGGCCCGCACTTGCCGAGGTCGTCGCCCACGGGCGTCCGGACCTCATCAAGCCGAACGACGAGGAGCTCGGCGAGCTCGTGGGCTCGCCGCTCGAAGGTGCGGACCCGCGTACGGCGCTCGACGTCGCCCGGGCGCTCGTGCCCGACCGCGTCGGCGCCGCGCTGGTCACGCTCGGTGCCCGCGGCGCGCTCATCGTCGACGCGGACGGAGCCTGGGCCGCCGTCCCGCCGCCGATCAGCGTCGTCAGCACGGTCGGCGCCGGCGACAGCTCGCTCGCCGGGTACGTGCTGGGCGAGGCCCGGGGCGAAGCGCCTGACGAGCGGCTGCGCATGGCCATCCGATACGGGGCGGCCGCGGCATCCCTTCCCGGCACACAGGCACCGGCGCCCGCCGACCTGCCCCGAGGCGACGTGCCCGTCACGCGCCTCGCCTGAGAACACTCGACACCGACAACTGGAGGTCATCGTGTCAGACACCATCACCCCGGGCCTCGTGAGCCTGGACGCCCCCCTCGGGACGGACAAATCCGCGGTCATCCGCGCTCTCGCCGCGCGTGTCGTCGCACAGGGGCGTGCGACCGACGCCGAGGCGCTCTACGCCGACGCGTGGGATCGGGAGCAGAAGGACGAGACCGGCCTTCCCGGCGGCATCGCCATCCCGCACGCGAAGAGCGCCGCCGTAACGACGCCCTCGCTGGCCTTCGCGAGACTGAAGCCGGGTGTCGACTTCGGCGCACCCGACGGCGCCGCCGACCTCGTCTTCCTGATCGCCGCTCCCGCCGATGCCGCCGAGGCACACCTCGCGGTGCTCTCGAAGCTCGCCCGCAGCCTCATGCAGGAGGACTTCACCGCCGGGCTGCGGGCGGCATCGTCCGATGACGAGGTGGTCGCGATCGTGCAGGCCGCGATCGGCGAGGGGGATGCCGCATCCGCCCCCGCCCCAGCGCCCGCGGCGACGCCGGCAGCGGCTGCGGTGCCAGGTGCGCCAAGCGTCGACGGCCGTCCCGCGCGCATCGTCGCGGTGACGGCGTGCGCCACCGGCATCGCGCACACCTTCATGGCGGCCGATGCCCTCACGGCGGCAGGCAAGAAGGCCGGCGTCGACCTCGTCGTGGAACCGCAGGGATCGAGCGGGTATCAGGCGCTGCCGCGCGACGTCATCGACGGCGCGGACGCCGTGATCTTCGCCACCGACGTCGACGTGCGCGAGCCGCAGCGCTTCGCGGGCAAGCCGGTGGTGCGCTCGGGCGTCAAGCGCGGCATCGAGCAGCCCGCACAGCTCATCGCCGAGGCCCTCGCGGCGGCCGCGGATCCATCGGCCGCCCGCGTCGGCGGAGAGGCCGCCGCGGCGACGTCCACTCCGGCCGAGCAGCTCTCGTGGGGCGCGCGCATCCAGCGGATCCTCCTCACCGGCGTGAGCTACATGATCCCGTTCGTCGCCGGTGGCGGTCTGCTCATCGCGCTCGGCTTCCTGCTCGGCGGGTACGACGTCAACCAGGATGCGTCCAAGGTCATCGTCGAGAATGCTCTGTGGGACCTGCCCGCGGGCGGGCTCGGCCAGTACCTCGGCTCGGTCGCCTTCATGATCGGTGCGACGTCGATGGGCTTCCTGGTCTCGGCGCTGGCCGGCTACATCGCCTTCGCGATCGCCGACCGGCCTGGAATCGCCCCCGGTTTCGTGGCGGGCGCCGTCGCGGTGCTCATGAACGCCGGGTTCATCGGCGGCATCATCGGCGGCCTGCTGGCCGGTGTGGTGGCGTGGTGGATCGGCACGTGGCCGGCGCCACGGTGGCTGCGGGGCCTCATGCCCGTCGTGATCATCCCGCTGCTCGCCTCGATCGTCGCCTCCGGGCTCATGATCCTGTTCCTCGGGCGCCCCATCGCGACGCTCATGGAGGGCCTCAACTCGTGGCTGACCGATCTGGCCGCGACCGACGCGATCATCCTCGTGGGCGTCATCCTCGGCCTCATGATGTGCTTCGACCTCGGCGGGCCCGTCAACAAGGTCGCGTACGCCTTCGCGGTCGCGGGCCTCGCCGCCGGCTCGCCCGAGAACCCGACGCCGTACCTCATCATGGCCGCCGTGATGTGCGCCGGAATGGTCCCGCCGCTGGCCATGGCGCTGGCGTCGACCGTCCTCGCCCGCAACCTCTTCCCGCCGGTCGAGCGCGAGAACGGCAAGGCGGCGTGGCTGCTGGGCGCCGCGTTCATCAGCGAAGGCGCGATCCCGTTCGCCGCCGCCGACCCGCTGCGCGTCATCCCGGCCTCGATGCTCGGCGGTGCGGTGACCGGAGCCCTGTCGATGGCGTTCGGCGTCCAGTCGCTCGCGCCTCACGGCGGCATCTTCGTGTTCTTCGCGATCAACCCGATCTGGGGCTTCGTCATCGCCCTCGCCGCGGGCACGGTGGTCTCGGCGTTCGCTGTCATCGCGCTCAAGCGCTGGGTGGGCCGCAAGGAGCTCGAGCTGGCCGAATCCGCCGTACCCGTGGCGGCCTGACCCGCTCGTCCGACAGAATCGGATCGTCGACGCGCCACCTCCGTTCCCGGCGCGTCGGACCAGACAGGAGAGAACCATGGCAGAACGTCAGGCCACCATCGCGAGCAGCTCCGGACTGCACGCGCGCCCCGCGAAGCTGTTCGTGCAGGCCGTCCAGTCCCAGCCCGTCCCCGTGACCATCGCGGTCGAGGGCGGCGCCGACCTCAACGCCGGCAGCATCCTGTCGCTGATGGGACTCGGCGCGTCGCAGGGCACGGTCGTGACGCTCAAGGCCGACGGCGAGGGTGCCGAGCAGGCGCTCGACGAGCTGGTCGCGCTGCTGGAGACCGACCTCGACGCACAGTAGGCAGGCTCTCATCCGGCTCCGGCGCGGATGAGCCCAGACGAGACGACGGATGCCGCGGGTCGAAGCCGCTGCAGCATCCGTCGTCTCGTGCGTTCGGGGTCAGATGTCGACCGACTCGCCCGGATCGAGGAGGACGAGTTCACCGCCGTCCTGCTCGGCGGCCCAGCCCAGACGGGCGCGTCCCATGTCGCGCCCGGCGACCGACAGCGTGAGGTCGTGGGTGCCGAACACCTGGCGGGGGGCGACCGCGAGGACGAAGTCCATCGCCTCGCCGATCTTGAGCCAGGGTGCGCCGACCGGAGCGGCGAGCAGGTTCACCGGACGACCGGGTTCGGCGTACGAGTCGCCCGGGTAGTAGAAGTCGTCGTTCACGAGCACGCCGACGTTGTCGACGACGGGGATCGATCGGTGGATCACAGCGTGCGTCCCGCCGAAGAACTCGAGGCGGAACGGCTCGACCTCGACGACGTCACCCGGCCGGACGACGGTGACGTCGAACTCGCCGGCGGCCTTCGCGACCCCTTCCGGCGCGTAGATCGGCGTGCCGGGGAACTTGTCGAGCAGGCGCGTGAGGTGGTCTGGCGTCCAGTGGTCGGCGTGCTCGTGCGTGATGACGATCGCGACCACACCATCCAGATCGCCCAGGGGAGCGGTGAACGAACCGGGGTCGATGACGATGGTCTTGCCGGCGTCGGAGAGGGTGAGCGTCGCATGCTCGAACTTCGTGACTCGCATGCGTCGAGTCAAGCGCTCCCGGAGTCGACCGGCAAGCCGTGCGACACCTGACGCCTCGATTTGGAGCGGGCATGAGCGGCGTGGCATAATCGAACGGTTGCCTGAACGGCCCCATCGTATAGCGGCCTAGTACGCCGCCCTCTCACGGCGGTAACGCGGGTTCGAATCCCGCTGGGGTCACCAGTCAGGCAACACGTCGGAGCGGATGCTCCGATTCGCTGTACGGCCCCATCGTATAGCGGCCTAGTACGCCGCCCTCTCACGGCGGTAACGCGGGTTCGAATCCCGCTGGGGTCACCAGCAGAAGAGCCCCGGTCCACGGATCGGGGCTCTTCGCCTTTTCGGGGGATAGGCTCGCGTCGATGGACGGCCGATTCCCTCGCTCGCTGTACCGCCGCGGCACCGAGCCCGACCCGAGGTTCAGTCTCGCCAACGAGCGGACGTTCCTGGCCTGGGTGCGCACGTCGCTGGCGATGCTGGCCGCGGGTGTGGCGCTCATCGCCCTGGATGTCGGCGTCTCGACAGGATTCCGCATCGCGTCGGCCGCGGTGTTCGTCGTGCTGGGCGTGCTGTGCGCCGTCCAGGCATGGGTGGGGTGGTACCGCAGCGAGCGCTCGTTGCGCGAAGCACGTCCGCTCCCGGGTCCCTCGCTCGCCCCCGCGCTCACCGTCGGGGTCGTGCTGGCGGTCGTGCTGCTGGTGCTCGGCCTGCTCTGGTGACGTCATGACCAGGCCCGAGCATCCTTTCGACCCGGGCCTGCAGCCCGAGCGCACCCTGCTGGCGTGGCGTCGGACGTTCCTCGCGCTGGGCGTCGCCGGCGCCGTCGCCGTCCGTTTCGCGGCCGCGGTCAGTCTGTTTGTCGCGATCCCGCTCGGGCTCGTGCTCGTGGCGCTGGCGCTGGCAGGCTACGTGCGCATCGGGCGCCGGTACCGACGCGTGCACGAGGGGCTGCACGCGCGCGGCACGCTCGTGACCGGGGGCGCGACCATCACGATCATGGCGCTGACCCTGCTGACCGTCGCGCTGTCGGTGGTCGTGTACCTCGTCGGCACGGCCGCCGAGCTCGCCTCGGCGGCCGTGTGAGGCATCCTCAGTCCGTCTTCGCTTCGTCGGCGGATGCCGCCGCCTCCGCAGGGTGCCCGCTCCGTGCCGCCCGTCGCCGGCGCACGGTGCGGACGATGAGCCACACGATGACGGCGGCGATCGCGGCGACGGCGAGCCAGGGGATGAGGAACCCGATCGCCACGACGATGCCGTTGAGGGTCGCGACCAGGCCGTTCCAGCCCGCCGCGAGCCCGTCGCCGAATCCGGCGGGGTCGGCGGTCACCGGTTCGACCTCGGGCGTGAGGGTGACCGAGAGCGTCGACATCGCGACCTGGTCGTCGAGCATCTTGAGCTGCTGCTGGTAGGACTCCAGGAGCGCCTGACGCTCCGACAGTGCGGACTCCGCGGCGATCAGGTCCGAGACGTTCTGCGCCTGACCCATCAGCGCCGTGAGCCGGTCGACGGATGCCTGTGCCGCGTCGATACGCGCCTGCAGGTCGACGGTCTGCGACGTCACGTCCTGCCGGTCGACGTTGGTCGCGGTCACCTTGCCGAGCTCGTCGAGCGAGCCGACCACCTCGGTGAGCTGATCGGCCGGCACCCGCACCGTGATCCACGCGCCGTCGGTCGGCGAGGGATACGGCATCATGTCGGGCGCGACGCCCGTCGTATCGGTCTGCAGGGGATCCACGGGGTACACGGTTCCGTTGCTGCCGATGCTCATCGACTCGACGTAGCCGCCGTGCGCGGCCGCGGTGTCGGCGATGGTGCGGGCCGCGGCATCCACGTCCCCGACGGTGACGGTCGCCGATGCGGTGGTGACGATGTCGCGGCCTGCCGACGGAGCGCTGCTGTCGGAGGCGGCGCCGCCCGCGCCGTCGGCGGTGCCCGCCAGCGGAGCGGCGTCGCGCGAGCCCGAGCTCGACTCGGCGGTGCCGTCGGCAGCGCCGGTGTCGGGGGCCGGGGCGACGGCAGCGCTGTCGCCGGATCCGGTCGGCGAGACCAGGGCTCCGACGCTGGGGGCGATGACGGCGGCGACGACGATCACGGCCGCCGCTGCGCCGCCGGCGATCCAGTAGCGTCCGCGGCGGCGGCGCTGCACGGTCGCCCGCGATCGGTCGGCGGCGATGTCGGCGAACAGCGCGTCCTCGATCTCGTCGATGCGCTGCGGGCTCAGTTCGGGAAGGGATGCCGCACCCTGCGGGTCCCGTGGCTGCGTGTTCATGTGCTCTCCTTCACGACGGTCCGGAGGCGCGTCCGGATGCGGGAGAGACGATTGCGGACCACGCCGTGCGCGACGCCCAGCTGCTCGGCGGCCGCCTGGTAGGCGTACCCCTCGGTGGCGCACAGCCGGAAGATCTCGCGGTCGAGGTCGCCGAGCCCGGCGACCTCGCGCAGGATCGCCTCGGCCAGCTCGCCGTCGACGACCTGCTGCTCCACGTCGACGGTGCCGGGCAGGTCCTCGTCGGCAGGGGCCGCGGTGTGCTCGCGGTCGCGGCGCTGCCGCCGGATGCGGTTGGCGGCCTGGTAGCGGCAGATCGTCGCGAGCCACGGCAGCAGCGAGTCGCCCGCGAGCTCGAAGCCCGGAAGCTTGCGCCACGCGACCAGGAACGTCTCCTGCGTGACCTCCTCGGCATCCGCCGGGTTGCCCACGAGCCCGTGCGCGAGCCAGTACACCGGCCGCACGTAGGCGCGGTAGATGCTCCGGAAGGCGCGCTCGCTCCCGCCCGCCGCGAGTGCGGCCAGCGCTGCGTCGCCCTGCGGGTCGTCGCGCGAACCGTCGTCAGCCATCCGCCATCCTCCGAACCCTCGAATCATCTCTCACTCAACGGGTGTCGGCACAGGCCCGATCGTCTCCACCGGATCCGCCGCGATGGGCGGGGTGCGGCATCCTGAGCCTGTATCCTGATGCGAGCGAGAGGGAGTATCCCGAAACCGCGCATCCGTCATCACGGGTCCCGATCATGCGACCCCGGGTGTGCGACGCAGGCCGGAAGGCCGGCGGGGGAGAGACTTTCGGATTCCACCGACCCTTCTCCGCACTCTCGAAAGGCCCGCAATGGACCTCGATCTCCCGCTGTGGTTCGAAATCGGATCCCTGGTGATCCTGACGCTGATCCTCATCGCCGATCTGCTCATCATCCTCAAGCGCCCGCACATCCCGTCGGCCAAGGAGTCGACGCTGTGGGTCGTCTTCTATGTCGTCCTGGCACTCATCTTCGCGGGGCTGATGTGGATCTTCGCCGGCCCCGAGTATGCGGGGCAGTTCGTCGCAGGCTGGCTGACCGAGTACAGCCTGTCGATCGACAACCTGTTCGTCTTCGTGCTGATCATGACCCAGTTCGCGGTGCCGCGCCGGTACCAGCAGGAGGTCCTGATGGTCGGCATCATCATCGCCCTCGTGCTGCGCGGCATCTTCATCATGATCGGCGCCGCCGTGATCGAGGAGTTCAGCTGGATCTTCTACATCTTCGGCGCGTTCCTGGTGTGGACCGCGTGGCGACAGGCCTTCCCCGGCGGGGACCACGACGACGACGTCCAGCGCGAGAACTTCATCGTGCGCGTGCTGCGGCGCACCATCGACATCAGCGACCACTACGACGGCGCGAAGATCCGCACCGTCGTCGGCGGCAAGAAGATGTGGACGCCGATGATCATCGTGTTCGTCGCGATCGGCGTCACCGACCTGCTGTTCGCAATCGACTCGATCCCCGCGATCTTCGGCATCACGCAGAGTCCGTTCATCGTCTTCACCGCGAACATCTTCGCCCTGATGGGCCTGCGTCAGCTCTACTTCCTGCTCGGCGACCTGCTGGACCGCCTGCGGTATCTGCACTACGGCATCGCATTCATCCTGGCGTTCATCGGTCTGAAGCTCGTGTTCCACGCCATGCATGTGAACGAGCTGCCCTTCATCAACGGGGGTGAGCCGATCGAGTGGGCGCCCGAGATCTCGACGTGGATGTCGCTCGGCGTCATCATCGTGTCGATGGCGGTGGCGACGATCGCGAGCCTCGTCGCCTCGGCCCGGGACAAGCGGAACCGTGCGGATGCCGCACCCGCCGTCGAGGAGCCCACGGGCTCTGAGGGGCACTGAGGCCGGGTCCGCGCGAGTCCGGGTCCGCCGCGCCGGTGGTAGCCTGGGCTCGTGCGGATCGCTCGCCTTCTCCTTAGCGGCCGCGACGAGTCCTAGTTCCCAGGCCTCCCTCGTCGCGGAGTTCGTCGCGGGCCCTCACCCCTCACGGCCCCGGTTTGTCGCGGGCGCCGTCTCATCCGAGGAGAACGACAGAGCAATGAGCACGATCGACGCATCCGGCATCCCGGACCGCCCCCGCACGCTGGCCGAGAAGGTCTGGGACGACCACGTCGTCGTCCGCGGCGAGGACGGTCAGCCCGACCTGATCTACATCGACCTGCACCTGGTGCACGAGGTCACGAGCCCGCAGGCGTTCGACGGGCTCCGCGCCGAGGGGCGCCCCGTCCGCCGGCTCGACCTGACCATCGCGACCGAGGACCACAACACCCCGACGCTCGACATCGACAAGCCGATCGCCGACCTCACCAGCCGCACCCAGATCGAGACGCTGCGCCGCAACGCCGAGGAGTTCGGTGTGCGCCTGCATTCGCTGGGCGACAAGGAGCAGGGCATCGTCCACGTCGTGGGCCCGCAGCTGGGCCTCACGATGCCGGGCATCACGGTCGTCTGCGGCGACTCGCACACCTCGACCCACGGCGCCTTCGGCGCCATGGCGTTCGGCATCGGCACGAGCGAGGTCGAGCATGTGATGGCGACGCAGACGCTGCCGCTCAAGCCCTTCAAGACGATGGCGATCACCGTCGAGGGAGAGCTCAAGCCGGGCGTCACCGCCAAGGACATCATCCTGGCGATCATCGCGAAGATCGGTGCGAACGGCGGGCAGGGCTATGTGCTCGAGTACCGCGGCAGCGCCATCCGCTCCCTCTCGATGGAGGGGCGCATGACGATGTGCAACATGTCGATCGAGGCCGGTGCGCGCGCCGGCATGATCGCGCCCGACGAGACGACGTTCGCGTACCTGGAGGGGCGTCCGCACGCGCCGAAGGGCCAGGACTGGGACGACGCGGTCGCCTACTGGCGGACGCTGCCCAGCGACGAGGGCGCGGTGTACGACGCGGAGGTGTTCCTCGACGCGAACGAGCTCGAGCCCTTCGTCACGTGGGGGACGAACCCGGGGCAGGGCGTGTCGCTGTCGGGCGTCGTCCCGGCGCCGTCCGACATCGCCGACGCCAACGAGCGCGCGGCCGCTGAGCGGGCGCTGGAGTACATGGACCTGCAGCCGGGCACGGCGCTCAAGGACGTCGCGGTCGACGCGGTCTTCATGGGCTCCTGCACCAACAGCCGCATCGAGGATCTGCGGGCCTTCGCCTCCATCGTGAAGGGCCGCAAGAAGGCCGAGGGCGTGCGCGTCATGGTGGTCCCCGGCTCGGCCCGTGTGCGGCTGGAGGCCGAGGCCGAGGGTCTCGACAAGGTCTTCGAGGAGTTCGGCGCCGAATGGCGCTTCGCGGGATGCTCGATGTGCCTGGGCATGAACCCCGACCAGCTCGCGCCGGGCGAGCGCTGCGCCTCGACGAGCAACCGCAACTTCGAGGGACGCCAGGGCAAGGGCGGCCGCACCCACCTCGTCTCGCCGCTGGTGGCGGCTGCGACCGCGGTGCGGGGCACGCTCTCGAGCCCCAGCGACCTGGGCGAGCTCGTCGGAACGGCCACGGACGGACAGGGAGCCTGACATGGAGAAGTTCACCACCCACACCGGCATCGCCGCACCGCTGAAGCGCTCGGCCGTCGACACCGACCAGATCATCCCCGCCGTCTACCTCAAGCGCGTCACCAAGACCGGCTTCGACGACGCCCTGTTCGCCAACTGGCGGCAGGACCCCGATTTCGTGCTCAACCAGCCCGCATACCAGGGCGCCAGCATCCTGGTCGCCGGCCCCGACTTCGGCACCGGCTCCAGCCGCGAGCACGCGGTGTGGGCGCTGCGCGACTTCGGGTTCAAGGTCGTGCTGAGCCCCCGCTTCGCCGACATCTTCCGCGGCAACGCCGGCAAGCAGGGCCTGGTCACGGGCGTAATCACCGAGTCCGACCTCGAGGCCGCCTGGGCGGCGATCGAGGCAGCTCCCGGCGCCCGGATGACCGTGGATCTGCAGGCGCGCACGGCCACCATCGGCGCGCTGGAGCTCGCCTTCGACATCGACGATTACACTAGGTGGCGGCTTCTCGAAGGGCTCGACGACATCGGGCTCACGCTGCGTGAAGAAGACAAGATCGCGCAGTTCGAGGCTCGCCGCGAGGCGTGGCGGCCGCGGACGCTTCCCGTTCCGTGAGCCGGGTCGGGCGCCCCAACAGGGCGCCCGGTCCCTTGCAAACCGCCCTCGGGCAGCACCCGGGGCACCCCTCGGGTGACAGCCCCCGACCAATACAGTGAGGTCCACCGGATGAAGTCGCTTCTGAATGTCGCCGCGGGCGCCGAGACGATCGCGAAGTCGGGAGAGAAGCACGTGAACGGTGAAGTCCTCGCCATCCGCGGCGGCCGCCCGCTGACCGGGCGCGTCGAGGTGAAGGGCGCCAAGAACCTCGTCACCAAGGCGATGGTCGCCGCCCTCCTCGGCGAGACGACGAGCGTCCTGCGCGACGTCCCCGACATCAGCGACGTCGCCGTCGTCCGCTCGCTCCTCGAAGTCCACGGCGTACGCGTCTGGGACGGCGAGGAAGAGGGGACCCTCCACTTCGACCCGAGCGGCGCCGTGGCCGCCCACTTCGAAGAGATCGACGCCCACGCCGGGGCATCCCGCATCCCGATCCTCTTCTGCGGGCCCCTGCTGCACCTGCTCGGCGAGGCTCTCATCCCCGACCTCGGCGGCTGCCGCATCGGGGACCGCCCCATCAACTTCCACATGGACGCGCTGCGCGCGTTCGGCGCGGTCGTCGACAAGAGCTACGAGGGCATCCGCATCACCGCCCCGAACGGCCTGCACGGCGCGAACATCGAGCTGCCGTACCCCAGCGTCGGTGCGACCGAGCAGGTGCTGCTCACCGCCGTGCGCGCGAAGGGCGTCACCGAGCTGCGCAACGCCGCCATCGAGCCCGAGATCATGGATCTCATCGCCGTGCTGCAGAAGATGGGCGCCATCATCTCGTACGAGCCCAACCGCGTCATCTTCATCGAGGGCGTCGACTCGCTGCAGGGCTACGACCACCGGGCGATCTTCGACCGCAACGAGGCCGCCTCGTGGGCGTGCGCGGCGCTCGCGACCGACGGCGACATCTTCGTCGGCGGCGCCCGCCAGCAGGAGATGCTCACGTTCCTCAACGTGTTCCGCAAGGCCGGCGGCTGGTTCGACGTCCGCGAGGACGGCATCCAGTTCCGCCGCGACGGCGCACTCAAGCCCGTCGTCGTCGAGACGGACGTGCACCCCGGCTTCATGACCGACTGGCAGCAGCCGCTCATCGTCGCCCTCACGCAGGCCCAGGGCGTGTCGACCGTCCACGAGACGGTGTACGAGAACCGCCTGGGCTTCACCGAGGCGCTCAACCAGATGGGCGCCGACATCGTCGTGCACCCGGACGGCATCGACGCCCCCGGCCGCCGCGTGCCCCGCCGGGCGCTCGAGCAGGCCGCCGTCATCAACGGCCCCACGCCCCTCCACGGCGCCGACGTCGTCGTGCCCGACCTTCGTGGCGGTTACAGCTACGTGATCGCGGCGCTCACGGCGGAAGGCGAGTCGGTCGTGCGCAACATCGGCATCATCCGCCGCGGGTACGAGAAGTTCCTCACCAAGCTCGAGATGCTCGGTGCCGACTTCGACGTCATCGGGTGATCCGTTGAGCCCCCGCCGACCGCGCGCTTCGAGTGAGAAGACGCGTCCGAGCATCTTCTGGCCGCTCGCCGGCCTGCTTGTGCCGCTGCTGAGCCTGGTCTTCAAGCTCGAGATCGAAGACGGCGAGAAGCTGCCGCGCGACGGCGCGTACGTGCTCGCGCCGAACCATATGAGCGAGATCGACCCTCTCGTGGTCGCCCTCGCCGTGTGGCGCCTGGGCCGTGCGCCGCGGTTCATGGCGAAGGAGAGCCTGTTCCGCGTCCCCGTGCTCGGCTGGGTGCTGCGCCGCACCGGCATGGTTCCGGTCGCCCGCGCGACCTCGGCGGCCGCCGCGCGCGCGACCCTCGAAGCCTCCGAGACGCTGGTGCGGCACGGCCGCGGGGTCATCGTGTACCCGGAGGGGTCGCTCACCCGCGAGCCCGACCTGTGGCCCATGCGCGGCAAGACCGGCGCGGTCCGTCTCGCGCTGGCCGGCGGCATCCCCGTCATCCCGATGGCCCACTGGGGCTCGCAGCAGGTGATGCCCCGGTACGGCAAGCTCAAGCTGTGGCCGCTGCGTCGTCGCGTGCAGGTGATCGTGGGCGACCCGGTCGACCTGTCGGCCTACGAGAACGCCGCGGCGTCGCAGACCGCGCTGGTGGCGGCCACCGACCTGGTGATGGCCGACATCGCCGGGCTGCTCGCGCAGCTGCGCGGCGAGCCCGCGCCCGCGACGCGGTGGAATCCTTCCGACCACGGGCAGAAAGAGACGGGGCGCCTTGAGTCGTAGGCAGGATTCCGCCCGGCCGCGGGTCGCCGTCGTCGGCGCCGGCAGCTGGGGCACCACGTTCGGCAAGATCCTCGCGGACGGCGGGGCGCACGTGACCATGTGGGCGCGCCGCCCCGAGCTCGCCGGCGAGATCCAGGAGGGCAAGCGCAACAGCGAGTACCTGCCGGGAATCAACCTCCCGCGGGACATGCACGCGACCCATCACCTGTCAGAGGCGCTCGAGGGCGCCGAGCAGGTGTACCTGTCGATCCCCAGCCAGGCGGTGCGGCAGAACCTCAAGGCCGTGCGTCCGCTCATCGCGAAGACCGACGCGCCGATCGTGTCGCTCATGAAGGGCGTCGAGCGTCGCACCGGCCTGCGGATGAGCCAGGTCATCGAGCAGGAGCTGGGCTGCGACCCGGCCCGCATCGCGGTGGCCTCGGGCCCCAACCTCGCGCTGGAGATCGCGCGCGAGCAGCCCACCGCCGCTGTGATCGCCTCGACGAGCCAGGAGACGGCGGAGGCCGTGGCCCGTCGCGCGCGCAACACCTACTTCCGCACGTTCGTCAACACCGACGTGATCGGCACGGAGTTCGGCGGCGTGCTCAAGAACCTGATCGCCGTCGCGATCGGCATCGTCGACGGCGTCGGCTACGGCGAGAACACGAAGGCGTCGATCATCACGCGCGGTCTCGTCGAGATGACAGACTTCGCGGTCGCGTTCGGCGCGGAGCCCGAGACGCTGCAGGGCCTTGCGGGGCTCGGCGACCTCATCGCGACGTGCCAGTCGCCGCTCAGCCGCAACAACACCGCCGGGCGACTGCTCGGCCAGGGCTACCGCTTCGACGACGTGGTCAAGCAGATGAACCAGACCGCGGAAGGGCTCGCCTCGGTGGCGCCCATCCTGCAGCTGGCGCGCGAGGTCGGCGTGCAGATGCCGATCGTCGAACAGGTGAAGATGGTGCTCGACGGCACCATGAACCCTCGAGACATCGCGCCCCACCTGACGACAGACGACGACACCCCTCAGGGGGAGAGGACGCAGAATGGACAAGCCGGCGGTGGCGGTGCTCTTTGGCGGTCGATCCAGCGAGCACTCGATCAGTTCCGCAACGGCGGGCGGGGTGCTCCGGGCGATCGACCGTGACCGCTATCGCGTGATCCCGATCGGGATCACGCGCGACGGCGTGTTCGTCCTCGAGGACGACGACCCCGACAAGTTCGCTCTCGACGCCGACCGCCTGCCCGAGGTGGCCGACAACGGCACCCGCGTGGTGTGGCCCGAGGGCGGAGCGGACCGCACGCTGCGCGTCCGCCGCGCCGACGGCACGATCGACGATCTCGGCCGCCTCGACGTCGTGCTGCCGATCCTGCACGGCCTGCACGGCGAGGACGGGACGGTCCAGGGCTTCTTCGACACGCTCGGGATCCCGTACGCGGGCGGCGGGGTGCTCGACTCCGCCCTGTGCATGGACAAGCACTTCATGAAGATCGTGCTGGCCGCCGCGGGCGTGCCGGTGTCGCCGTGGGTGACCGTCACCCGCGCCCGCTGGGAGAGCGACCCTGATGGCGTGCGAGCGGATGCCGCACCCCTGGGGGAGCCGTCGTTCGTGAAGCCCGCGCGAGCCGGGTCGAGCGTGGGCGTCTCGAAGGTCCACGAGGCCTCCGAGCTCGATGCCGCGCTCGCGCTGGCGTTCGCCGAGGACGACAAGGTGCTCATCGAGTCGGCGATCGTCGGACGCGAGGTCGAGGTGGCGGTGCTCGAGGGCCGCGGCGGTGCCGGCGCCCGGGCGTCGCTGCCGGGCGAGATCGTGCTCACGACGCGTGAGTTCTACGACTTCGAGGGCAAGTACCTCGGGGGCGACGGGGCCGACGTCGTGTGCCCGGCGGACCTCACGGACGCCGAGATCGCCGCGATCCAGGAGCTGGGGGTCCGCGCGTTCGACGCGGTCGACGGGCGGGGTCTCGCGCGCGTGGACTTCTTCCTCACCGCGGACGGCCTCTACGTCAACGAGCTGAACACCATGCCCGGTTTCACGCCGATCTCGATGTTCCCGAAGTGCTGGATCGCGTCGGGCATGACGTACCCCGAGCTGATCACCGAGCTCATCGACACGGCGCTGGAGCGCGCGGCCGCCTGAGCCGGGGCACGCGGGCGGGCGTCAGCCGGCCGTCGCGTCCTGCTCGAGCGATTCGACGTTCGTGCACGCCGCGACGCTCGTCGTGGCGTTCTGCACCACCCGTTCGCCGAGCTGCGTGAGCACCTCGTTGGACGACACCGACTCGTTGTCGATGAACACCTCGACGGCGGGCTCGCGCCCGTACGTCGTGACGAGGTACTTCGGGGCCTGGGTCTCGTCGACGATCCAGTCGACGCCGCCGAGGCTGATGCACTTCGCCTCGGTGGGACCGGGCGGCGTCACGCCACAGCGCAGCAGGATCGCCGAGCCGTCGTTGCCCCACGCACCCGTCGCCTGAGCATCCGTCCAGATGCGGGACTGTCCGTCGACGGAGCCGGGAAGCCGCACGCTCACCTCGGCGCAGGCGGGATCGTTCGAGCCCTTCGCCGGCGTCATGTCGACCGTGGTCGCGCAGCCGGCGAGGCCGATCGTGGCGACCACCGAGAGTCCGGCAGCGAGCAGGGTCGGGATCACACGCACCCTTCCAGGCTAACCCCGGGCGTGACGGCATCCCGACCCCGCCGACGGTAGCGTGGACGGATGGTCGACGAGCACGCGGATCCGACGGTGGGCGAGCTGCGCGAGGGCGTCATCCTGCGGAGCATCCTGGAGCGGCTGGGGGAGTCGAACGCCCTGGTCGGGCCGGGTGACGACGCCGCGGTGATCGCCGCCGCCGACGGCCGCGTCGTCGCGACGGTCGACACGCTCGTGCACGGGCCCGATTTCCGGCTCGCGTGGTCGAGCGGCTACGACCTCGGCTACAAGTCCGCGGCGGTGAACCTCGCCGACGTGGCGGCGATGGGGGCGACGCCGACGGCGCTTCTGGTGGCTCTCGCGATGCCCGACGCCACACGCCTGTCGTTCGTGACCGGTCTCGCCGACGGCCTGCGCGCGGCGTGCCGGGAGCTCGCGCCCGGCTGCCGCGTCGAGGGCGGCGACCTGACGGTGTCCGACACGTTGACGATCGCGGTGACCGCGCTCGGCGCCCTCGCCGGCCGCGCCCCCGTGCTGCGCTCCGGTGCCCGCGCCGGCGACGTCGTGGCGGTCGCGGGCGACCTGGGTCGTGCCGCGCGCGGACTCCGGGTGCTGTTCGAGAGGTTCACGGATGCCGCCCACGCGCCCGTACCCGTCGACGAGAGCGTGCTGACCCCCGCGGAGCGCGACGACCTCGCGGCTCAGCTGCGTCCGGCTCCGCCGGTGGCGCTCGGACCGATCGCGGCCGACGCGGGGGCGACGGCCATGATGGACGTGTCGGACGGGCTCCTGCTGGACGCGTCGCGTCTGGGCGAGGCATCCGGGGTCACCGTCGCGATCGACTCGACGACCCTCGGGGACGACGCGCATTCCGCGCTCACGGGCGGCGAGGATCATGCGCTCCTCGCCACGTTCCCGCCCGATCGGCCGCTGCCCGTGGGTTTCCGTCGCATCGGCGGGGTCCTGCCGCGGGGTGTCGATCCTGTCGTGGTCGACGGCGCACGCTACGAGGGCCGCACCGGGTGGGATCCCTACCGCGACTGGGACGCCCGCACCGGCTGAGGCTCAGCGTGCGGTCGTCGCCCACCAGAGCGTCGTGTCGCCGTAGCGCTTCGACCTCGTCGCGACGAGCCCATCCGGCAACGCGGGCTCGGGTGACCGCGAGGCGCGTTCCACGATGACGTCGGCGCCGGCGGCCACGAGCGGCACGAGCAGTGCGAGCGTCGCCGCGAGCTCGAGCTCGCCCACGTCGTACGGCGGGTCGAGGAACACGAGGTCGTATGGACCGCGCGCCGCGCGGAGGTAGGCATCGACCGAGGCGCGGTGCACGCGGATGCCGCTGCCGTCGCCGAGCGCCTTCGCCACCCGGCCGGCGTTGCGCTGGGCGACGGTCGCCGCGCGCGAGGCCTTCTCGACGAGATCGACGGATGCCGCACCGCGGCTGGCCGCCTCGAGACCGAGCGCGCCGGATCCGGCGTACAGGTCGAGTACCGCCGCACCGTCCAGCACCCCGGCCGACTCGAGCGCTCCGAACAGGGACTCGCGCACGCGGTCGCTGGTCGGGCGCGTCCCGGCGTCGGGGACGTCGAGCACGAGGGAGCCGGCGCGGCCCGCGATGATGCGCGTCACCCCCTCACGATAGCCCGCGAGCGGGTGCGCACGCGTCGGCCGCGTCGCCGTCTGTCGGGGCCGCGCGATAGCCTCGATGAATGACGTCCTTCACGCTGGATTCGCGTCTGGGCGGCGCGATCGGCGGTAAGACGGCGGCGGCATTGGAACGCGCCTTCGGCATGACGACCGTCGGCGACCTGCTCGTGCATTACCCGCGGCGCTACGCGCGGCGCGGCGAGCTCACCCCGATCTCGACGCTGCCGATCGGCGAGCCCGTCACGATCGTGGCCGAGGTGCGCCGCGTCAACGAGCGCCGCATGAAGAACCGCAACGGCTCGCTGCTCGAGGTCGTCATCAGCGACGGCAACGGCGAGATGTCGCTGACGTTCTTCAACCAGGCGTGGCGCGTGCGCGACCTTCGGCCGGGGCGCCAGGGCATCTTCGCCGGCAAGGTCGGCGTGTACCGCGGAGCGCAGCAGCTCACGCATCCCGACTACGAGCTGTTCGAGGATGAGGACGCCGCCCGGCTGAAGGCGGCCGAGAACGCGCATCTGCCGATCCCGATCTATCCCGCCACGAGCACGGTGGCGAGCTGGCAGCTCCAGAAGACGGTCGAACTCGTGCTCGACGGTCTCGGTGAGATCCCCGAGCCGTTGCCGCTGGAGGTGCGGGCGCGGCACGACCTGCTCGACGCGCGGACCGCTCTGGAGCGCATCCATCGCCCCCAGCAGTTCGACGAGATCGATCAGGCGCGCGCCACCCTCCGCATGCAGGAGGCGTTCGTGCTGCAGGTGGCGCTGCTGCAGCAGCGGGCGTCGGTGCGGGCGATGTCGGCCACGCGGCGCACACCGGGCTCGCTCCTGGAGCGGTTCGACGAGGCGCTGCCCTTCCCGCTGACACCCGACCAGGTGAGCGTGGGCGATCAGATCGTGCGCGATCTGCAGGGCGACTGGCCGATGAACCGGCTCGTGCAGGGCGAGGTGGGCTCGGGCAAGACGCTCGTCGCCCTGCGCGCCATGCTGCAGGTGGCACAGTCCGGCGGCCAGTCCGCATTGATCGCTCCCACCGAGGTGCTCGCCGCGCAGCACGTGCGATCGATCGCGCGCATGCTCGGACCGCAGCTCGCGCCGGAGCTGATGCCGACGCTGCTGACGGGCCAGCTTCCGGCGGCAGAGAGGCGCAAGGCCGCTCTCCGTGCCGCCTCGGGGCAGGCGCGCATCGTGGTCGGCACCCACGCGCTGCTGAGCCAGTCCACGACGTTCGCGGATCTCGGGCTCGTGGTCGTCGACGAGCAGCACCGGTTCGGCGTCGAGCAGCGCGAGTCCCTGCGCGCCAAGGGCTCGGCGCCGCACGCGCTCGTCCTCACCGCGACCCCCATCCCGCGCACCGTGGCGATGACGGTGTTCGGCGACCTCGACGTCTCGACGATCCGGACGATGCCCGCCGGTCGCGCGCCCATCGAGACGTTCGTCGCTCCGCTCGCCGAGAAGCCCGGCTGGTTCGGCCGCGTCTGGGAGCGCATCGCCGAAGAAGTCGCGCAGGGGCGGCAGGCGTTCGTGGTGTGCGCGGCGATCGACGCCGAGGCCCTCACCAAGGACGACACCGCCGACGAGCCGGCCGGCGACACGGCGGGGGAGGCCCCTCGCACCCGCTGGGGGGTCGTGCAGGTCGCCGACCTGCTGTCGCGGCATCCGTCGTTCGCCGACATCCGGGTCGAGATCCTGCACGGCAAGATGCCCTCGGACGAGAAGGATGCCGTCATGCAGGCGTTCGCCCGCGGCGACGTGGACGTGCTCGTCGCGACGACGGTGGTCGAAGTCGGCGTCGACGTGCCCAACGCGTCCACCATGGCGATCCTCGAGGCCGACCGCTTCGGCGTGTCGCAGCTGCACCAGCTGCGCGGTCGCGTCGGCCGCGGCGGCGTTCCGGGACTGTGCCTGCTCGTCACCGAAGCCCACCAGGGCACGCCGGCACGGGACCGCGTCGACGCGGTCGCATCGACGCTCGACGGCTTCGCGCTGGCCGAGGTGGATCTGGAGCTGCGGGGCGAGGGCGACGTGCTCGGCGACGCCCAGTCCGGCGCGCGCTCGTCGCTGCGGCTGCTGCGGGTCGTGAAGGACGCCGACGTCATCGCCGAGGCGCGCGTCGCCGCCGAGCAGGTGCTGGCGGACGATCCCGCCCTCGACCGCAACCCGGGGCTCGCCGCGGCGCTGGAGCACAGCGTGAGCACGGCCGAGCGTGCCGCGCTCGCCAAGAACTGACGCGCAGGGGTGGGCGTTCCGCCAAGTAGGCTGGTCGGCATGAGCAGCCGGATCGCCGTCGTCCCGGGATCGTTCGATCCGCCGACCCTCGGTCATCTCGATGTCATCCGGCGGGCGGCGTCGCTGTACGACCAGCTGCACGTGCTGGTGGTGCACAACCCCGGCAAAGAGGCGATGCTGCCGATCGCGCAGCGCCAGTCGCTGCTGGAGCAGTCGATCGCCGAGGGCGACATCGAAGGCGACGTGATCGTCGCGTCCTGGAGCATGGGGCTGCTCGTCGACTACGCGACCGATGTGGGCGCGGGTGTGCTCGTGAAGGGCATCCGGTCGCAGGTGGACGTCGCCTACGAGACGCCCATGGCGATCGTCAACCGCCATCTCGCCCACGTCGAGACGGTGTTCCTGCTGCCCGACCCCGCGCACGCGCTGGTGTCGAGCTCGCTCGTGCGGCAGGTCGCGTCGCTCGGCGGCGACGTCTCGCCCTACGTCCCGGCGGCCGTGGCGCGCTTCCTCGACACGGGCGCTCGCGGCATCTGACCAGCTAGCCGCGGCTAGGCTGGATCCGTGGTCAGAAAGCATGTGACGGGTCCGTTCGCGATCCCGGTACGCGATCTCGTTCATCGTCCCGGCGAGATGCGCGAGCATTCGTTCGAGGTCCCCGCTCCCGAGAAGTGGGGGGAGGGGCTCGTCGCCGTCCCGGAGGGCGAGATCGTCGCCGTGGACGTGCGTCTGGAGTCGGTTCACGAGGGCGTCCTCGTGTCCGGAGAGGTCGACACGGAGTACACCGGCGTGTGCAGTCGATGCCTCATCGACATCACCCAGGGGCTCGAAGTCGAGTTCCAGGAGCTTTTCGCGTATCCTGGAGAAGACGAAGCTGACTTCGAGGTTCAAGACGACCACGTGGATCTTGAAACTCTGGTCAGGGAGGCGGTCGTCCTGTCGCTTCCATTTCAGCCGGTATGTCAGCCGGATTGCCCCGGCCTTGATCCGGTCACGGGCGAGCGGCTGACCGCTGATGCCGGAGCCGAGTCGAGCCAGCCTGCCGATCCACGATGGGCCGCGCTCCAGGACTTCACCCCAGACGTTCCCCGCTCGC
>PJUC01000217.1_pt1 | contig 33685 bp, 29 predicted proteins | sample 1512161 | NCBI WGS metagenome assembly PJUC01 (sample SAMN08177676, study PRJNA422409) | Soil metagenome, whole genome shotgun sequencing project. | isolation source: Soil enriched on filter paper | place: USA: Madison | collected 2015-01-15
ATCGGCAACGACAACAACTATCCCGGCAACGACGCCCGCATCCCTGGGACTCCCGACGACACCGAGATGGCGATCATCGACCTGACGAAGACCAAGATCGAGCCGTCGCCCGTCACCCTCATCGGCCACCGCGGTGCGAGCGGGCACCGGCCCGAGCACACCCTCGCGTCGTACGAGACCGCGATCGTGCAGTGCGCCGACTACATCGAGCCCGACGTCGTCTCGACCAAGGACGGCGTCCTGGTCGCGCGCCACGAGAACGAGATCGGCGGCACCACGAACGTCGCCGATCACCCCGAGTTCGCCGGCCGCCGCACCACGAAGACGATCGACGGCTCGTCGATCACGGGCTGGTTCACCGAGGACTTCACGCTGGCCGAGCTGCGCACGCTGCGCGCGAAGGAGCGGCTTCCGCAGACGCGACCCGCGAACACCGCGTTCGACGGGCTGTACGTGATCCCGACGCTCGACGAGGTGCTCGATCTGGCCCGCCGCTCGGTGAGCTGCGACGGCCGCCCCGTCGGCGTGTACCCCGAGACGAAGCATCCTTCGTACTTCGACTCGATCGGGCTGTCCCTCGAGGAGCCGCTCGTCGCCGCGCTCCAGGCGAACGGTCTCGACCGGGCGGAGGCGCCGGTCATCCTCCAGAGCTTCGAGACCGCCAACCTGCGCGAGCTCGACGGCCTGACCGACGTGACGCTCGCGCAGCTCGTGAACTCGTCCGGCCGCCCGTACGACTTCACGCTCGCCGGGGACACGCGCACGTACAAGGACCTCGTGACGCCCGCGGGCCTCGCCGACATCGCGACGTACGCCGACGGTGTCGGTGTCGAGAAGTCGGTGGTGATCCCGCGCACCGCCGACGGCCGCCTCGGCACCCCCACGTCGGTGGTCGCCGACGCTCACGCCGCCGGTCTCACGGTGCACGGCTGGACCTTCCGGGCCGAGAACCAGTTCCTGCCGGTCGACTTCCGCGTCGGCACCGATCCGAACGCCTACGGCGACCTCGCCGGTGAGGTGAAGGTCTTCGTCGCCGCCGGCATGGACGGCATCTTCAGCGACCAGCCCGACATCGCAGGCGTCGCGATCGACGGTGCCGCCGGCTGACCCGGCCTCTGCAGCGGGGGAGGGATGCCGGCGGCATCCCTCCCCCTTCGCGTCCGGATGGCGCGCGTCGCGCCCGGGATGCCAGAGTCGAGGGGAGACGCCGAGCGAGAGGATGCCGTGATCGCGCCCCCGTACGACGAGTGGTTCCCGGATGCGCCCATCGACGGAACCTACGGGTACGACCTCGCGGGCCTGCGCGCGGTCGCCCCGGTTCCCGCGCCGCCGGGCTTCGCCGACACATGGCGGCGCTGGCGCCGCGAGGCCGCGGGCGTCCCGGTCAACGCCGAGGCGACGCCGCTCGGCCGCCGGGGCGCTCACGACGTGTTCGAGGTCTCGTTCGGCACCCTGGACGGCCTGCGGCTGCGCGGCTGGCTCGGGATGCCGGCGGCCGGTGGCGCCCGCGTGGGCGTGGTGCACAGCCACGGCTACGGCGGGCGGGACGCCCCCGACTTCTCGCGCGTACCGGCCGACGCGGCTGTGATCTTCCCCGTCGCACGGGGACTCGGGGCGCTCAACACCGGGATCGGAGCGCCGTCGGCAGCGGAGCGGCACGTGCTCCACGGCATCCGCGATCCCGAGGCCTACGCCATCGGCCGCTGCGCCGTGGACCTGTGGAGCGCGGGCGACGCCCTCGTCGAGATCGCGGGCGACCTGCCCCTCTATCTCGTGGGCGAGAGCTTCGGCGGCGGCATCTGCGCGCTTGCCCTGCCGTGGGACGACCGGGTCATCGGGGCGACGCTCATCGTGCCGAGCTTCGGGCAGTACGACATCCGCCTGCAGGTGCCGTGCGCCGGCAGCGGCGAACCCGTGCGCCGCTACGTCGCGGGTCATCCGGAGGCACGCGACGTGCTGCGGCTGTTCGACGCGTCGACGGCGGCGACCTTCGCGCGCGTGCCCGTCCGGGTCGAGGCGGCCCTGTGGGACGCGAGCGTCCCGGCGCCCGGACAGTTCGCGGTCGCGAATGCCGTCGCGCAGGCCGAAGCCGAAGGGAGCGGCGCACGCCTCGAGCTCGAGGTGCTGCCCGCCGGGCATGCGGAGTACCCAGGGATGCTGCGCGTGACGGTCGCGGCGGCGAAGGCGACGCGCACGCACATCTCGGCCTGCCTCGGCGCGACGGCACCCCGCGGCTGACAGACTGCGAGGGTACGCGCGTCTGAACAGGCATCGCGGCCGCATTCGCATGGGGACGAAGGGAAACGCATGGCCATCGACGGCGCCCCCGGGGCAGGACTGACCAAGGAGCAGCTGGCGGAGGAGGTGACGCACCTCTCCACTCCGGATCTGCTGAACACGCCGTTCGGCGACCTGGAGTTCGTCGACGGTGTCCCGCGAGCGGAGTCCGTTCAGTCGATCTATGACGCGCTCGACCTGCTGCGCGGCATCGACGCGTTCCTCACCGCGATGCCCGGGGCTTCTCTCGTCGCGATGCGTCGCGGCCTGCGGACGGCCGGGGTCACGTCTCCCGACGTCATCGGGTTCACCGACCCGCGGGCGAACTCCGGCGGGCTGTACCTCACCCCCAACACCGAGACGACGTACGGCACCACGTTCCTGGACCTGAAGGCCTGGGGGCCGACGGTCATCGAGGCTCCGCCCCAGTCGCTGTGCGTCATCGACGACTTCTGGTTCCGTTACGTGGCCGACATGGGCATCCCCGGTCCTGACAAGGGTGCGGGCGGCAAGTACCTGTTCCTCCCGCCGGGGTATGACGGTGAGCGCCCCGACGGGTACTTCACGTACGAGTCGCCCACGCATGCGAACTGGGTCGTGCTGCGCACGCTCGGCGGGGTGCCCGCGATGAAGCAGACGCGCATCTACCCGCTCGCCGAGGCGGACGCGCCGCGCGAGAACACGTTCGTCAACATCGCCGACGTGCTGCAGAACACGGTCCACGCGAACGACTTCACCTTCTTCGAAGAGATCGCGCAGCTGGTCGCCGAGGAGCCCGTGTCAGCGCTCGACCCCGAGCGCGCCGGCACTCTGGCGGCGGTCGGCATCGCGCACGGCACGCCGTTCGCTCCCGACGACCGGCTGCGCGGCATCCTCGACGACGCCGCCCGCATCGGCGCGGCCATGGCCCGCGCGCTCGTCTACAAGCCGCGCGACCCCGGGGCGTACTTCTGGGAGGGCAACTCGTGGAAGAACGCGTTCGTCGGCGGCAGCTACGAGTTCCTGCAGGGCGGCGCCCGCAACCTCGACGCGCGCACGCAGTTCCACTATTTCGCCACGGTGATCACCCCGGCGATGGCGCACGCCCAGGTCGGCGCAGGATCGGCCTACGCGTACACGGCCGAGGACGCCGACGGTCACGTGCTCGACGGTTCGGCCACGTACTCGCTGCGCATCCCCGCCGATCCGCCCGCGAAGAACTTCTGGTCGGTCGACCTCTACGACACGCAGACCCGCTCGCTGCTGCAGTCGACGCCCTACCCGGCGCTGTCGAGCCTCGAGGGCTCGGTGCAGGCCGAGGAGGACGGATCGCATGTGCTGTGGTTCGGCCCCACGGCGCCCGCCGGCAAGGACTCCAACTGGATCCCCACCATCCCGGGCAAGGCCTTCTTCCCGATGTTGCGGCTCTACGGCCCGCTCGAGCCGTGGTTCGACAAGACCTGGCGGCTGCCCGAGATCGTGCGCGAAGCCTGAGACCCAAGGCGCCTGCGAGAAGGGGTCGTACGCCTCAGCGCACCGCGCGGCCGTGGGCGATGTCGATCAGGCGCGACAGGACGTCGCCCGCCCGCAGGCCGTTGTGCTCGTGCTCGCTCGTGATCCAGGGCGTCACACCGGGGATGAGGCGCGAGGTCTCCATCGCGAACTCGAACGGCACGTACACGTCGTTCACGTAGACGGCGGTCGCGCCCCGGGCGCCCGAGGCGGCGATCGCGGCCTCGTCGTACACGCGGGGCCACTGGTGGTCGGCGAGCGCCAGGGTCACGTCCCGCCACGGCTGCAGGCCGGGCACGGTGTCGAGCCACTCGCGATGCACGTGCTCGCCCGTCAGCAGCGTCGGATCGGCGCGGAAGTCGTCGGGCTCGGTGCGCTCGGCCGACCAGTTCGTCGCGAACCCGTCGGCATAGCTCGACTCGTGGAACACGTAATACAGCGGGTTGCGCGCGTCGTACGGCATCGCCGCGGCCAGATCGTGGCGGAACGCGTTGGTGTGCGGCGGCAGCTCGAGCAGCGACCACAGCGTCTGCCACCCGTCGTTCGAGCCGAGGAGCGACCCGATCGACCGGGCGCGCGACACCGAGACGACTTCACCGCCGGGCAGCACGAGTGCACCCTCGGCGGCGAGGTCGACGATGCGCCGCACGGCGTCGCGGTGGGCCGGGAAGCGGCGGTAGTACCGCTCCGACGCCTCTCGCATCTTGTCGTACGTGAGGGCGTAGACGTCGTCGGGATGCCGCCCCACGGCGCTCAGTCCGCCCGTGATGTACACCTGCGCCAGAGACGCGGCATCCGTCGACAGATACGACAGCGACGTGAAGCCGCCGAACGACTGGCCCAGCACGCTCCAGGTGTCGGCACCGAGCTCCTGGCGCACCGCCTCGGCGTCGCGGACGATGCTGTCGGCGCGCAGATGGGTGATGTGCTCGGCGAGCGCCTCGGTGCCACGCTCGAGGTCGGCGTCGCCGACGGGCGTCGACAGTCCGGTGCCACGCTGGTCGAGCATCACCACGCGGTAGTGCTGCAGCGCGGCATCGAGCCACGACGGTGCCGCCGGGGCGTGGAACGGGCGCGGCGCCTCGTGGCCCGGACCGCCCTGCAGGAACACCAGGTACGGCAGGTCCTCGCCGCCCTCGCGCGCCACGACCGCGGCGTGCACGTCGATCGTGCGGCCGTCATCCGGGTCGCCCCACACCAGCGGCACCGTCAAGGTGTGGTCGTCGATGGTCAGATCCTGCAGGCGTCGCGTCGTCACGGGCATGCTGCGAGCCTACGGGCCGGCTCCGACGACGACGGATCAGTCGCCGGGGCGCACCGTGACGATGAAGTCGTCGACGTTGCGCAGGTGGTCTCGCACGCTGCTCTCGGCGGCGACGGCCACCGTACCGGGGTCCGCGTCGGCGCGGGCGACGACCAGGGCGTCGCCCTGCAGGCGGTGACCGACCCAGCGCAGCCGCAGCCGGTCGACCCTCTCGATGCCGTCGACGTGCTCGAGCGCGTGCTCTGCGCGGTCGACCAGCTCGGGTTCGACGCCGTCGAGCAGGCGACGGCCGACGCTGCGCACGGTGCCGATCAGCAGCACGAAGATCGCCAGCGCGATGACGAGGCCCACGATCGGGTCGGCGAGCGGAAAGCCGAGCAGCACGCCGATGCCGCCGACGACGACGGCGAGCGATGTGAACCCGTCGGTGCGGGCGTGCACGCCGTCCGCCACGAGGGCCGCCGATCCGATCCGCTTGCCGACGCGGATGCGGTACACCGCGACCGCCTCGTTGCCCGCGAATCCGATGACACCGGCGGCGATGACCCAGCCGAGGTTCTCCAGCGGCTGGGGGTGCAGCATCCGGTCGATCGCCTGCCACGCGGCCACCACCGCCGACAGCGCCACCACGAACACGATGAACAGGCCTGCGAGGTCTTCGGCGCGGCCGAGGCCATAGGTGTAGCGACGGGATGCCGCCCGGCGGCCGAGCACGAACGCCACCCACAGCGGCACGGCGGTGAGGGCGTCGGAGAGGTTGTGGACGGTGTCGGCCAGCAGCGCCACCGAACCGCTGAACGCGACGACGACGGCTTGCAGCACGGTCGTCGCGAGCAGGATCACGAGGCTGATCTTGAGCGCACGGATGCCCGCCGCGTTCGCCTCCATGGCGTCGTCGATCGCGTCGGCGGGATCATGCGAGTGCGGCACGAACAGCTCGTGCAGCACACCCCGAAGGCCGCGGTGGTGATCGTGATCGCCGTGGTGGTGATCGCCGTGGTCGTGGGGGTGCTCGTCGTGATCGTGACGGCCCGTCGGCGCGGCGGTCATGCGTCGCCGCGGTCCGCGTGATGGTGGCGCGGCGTGCCGCCGAGCGAGTGCTCGGCCTGGTAGATCGCGTCGGCGACAAGGCGCGAGGCGTGCTCGTTCTCGAGTCGGTAGAAGACGCGCTGCCCCTCCTGCCGCGTCGAGACGATGCGGGCCAGGCGCAGCTTGGCGAGATGCTGCGACACCGCCGCGGGGGATTTGTCGACGATGTCGGCGAGGTGGTTGACCGAGAGCTCGCCGGCATCCTGCAGCGCCAGCACGATCCGCACGCGGGTCGCGTCGGCGAGCATCGCGAAGACCTCGACCGCCAGTTCCACATAGGAGCTGTCGGCGGAGTAGCCACATCCCTGCTTATCTGCACTCATACGCAGATACGTTAGCAAGGTAGCGGCCGAACCGGCCCGGTGGGGACTCCCGCTCAGCCGAAGATGCGCCGCCAGACGTTCGTGTCGGCGAGGTCGATCAGCTCGTCGCCGCGGCCCGAGAGCACGGTGCGCAGCGCCCACAGCGTGAAGCCCTTGGCCTGCGCGGCCGTGATGGCCGGCGGGATCGACAGCTCCTGGCGCGCCACCACGACGTCGACGAGCACCGGCCCGGGCTCCTGCAGCGCGCGCCGTAGCGCCGGCTCGAGCTCGTCGCCCCGCTCGACGCGGATGCCCGTCATCCCCATCGCCGTGGCCACCGCGGCGAAGTCGGGGTTGTCGAGCTTGGTGCCGAAGTTGACGATGCCCGCGGCCTTCATCTCGACCTCGACGAAGCCGAGGGCGGAGTTGTTGAACACGATGACCTTGATCGGCAGGTCGTTCTGCCGGATCGACAGCAGGTCGCCGAGCAGCATGGCCAGACCGCCGTCGCCCGACAGCGCGATCACCTGACGGTCGCGGTCGACGGCCTGCGCACCGAGCGCGTGCGGCATCGCGTTGGCCATCGAGCCGTGCGAGAACGAGCCGAGCAGCCGTCGCTCCTTCGTCATCGTGAGGTAGCGCGCGGCCCACACCACCGGCTCTCCCACATCGGCCGTGAACACCGCGTCGTCCTCGGCCAGTTCGTCGAGCAGCTTCGCGACCAGCTGCGGATGCAGCGGCTGCTTGCCGTCGTCGACCGCGAGCGCGTCGAGGTCCTTGCGGGTCTTGCGGTAGTGCGCGACGGACTCCCGCAGGTGGGCCTCGTCGTGCTCGGCGCGCAGATGGCCGAGCAGAGCGGATGCCGTCACGCCGACGTCGCCGACGAGACCGAGGTCGATCGGGGTGCGTCGCCCCAGCTGCTCTCCGCGCACGTCGACCTGCACGATCTTCGCCTTCGACGGGTAGAACTGCCGGTACGGGAAGTCGGTGCCGAGCATGAGCAGCACGTCGCACTTCTCCATCGCGCGGTACCCCGACGCGAAGCCGAGCAACCCCGTCATGCCGACGTCGTAGGGGTTGTCGTACTCGATGTGCTCCTTGCCGCGGAAGGCGTGCACGATCGGCGCCTTGAGCCGGTCGGCCAGCGCGATCACCTCGTCGTGGGCGCCCGCGACGCCGGCTCCGGCGAGGATCGTCACCCGCTTGGCGCCGTCGAGGATGCCGGCGGCCTCGCGCAGCTCGGCCTCACTCGGCACGATCGAGGGCTGCGCGGCACGGATGGGCGCCGAGGGTCGCCGGGACGGGGCATCCGCGAAGAAGACGTCGCCGGGCACGACGACCACGGCCACGCCGCGCTTCTCCACGGCGGTGCGCATCGCGATCTCGAGCACCCACGGCATCTGCGACGGGTCGGAGATCAGCTCGGAGTACACGCTGCACTCGCGGAACAGCTCCTGCGGATGCGTCTCTTGGAAGTAGCCGCTGCCGATCTCGGCAGACGGGATGTGGGACGCGATCGCCAGCACCGGCACGCGCGAGCGCTGTGCGTCGAACAGGCCGTTCACGAAGTGCAGGTTGCCGGGGCCGCAGCTGCCGGCGACCACCGCGAGCTCACCGGTGATCTCGGCCTCGGCGCCCGCGGCGAACGCCGCCGCCTCCTCGTGCCGCATGTGCAGCCAGCGCAGTCGCCCGTCCCGCCGGAGCGCGTCGGTGAAGGCGTTGAGCGAGTCGCCCGGCAGGCCCCAGACGCGCGTCACCCCCGCATCCACGAGCGTCTGCACGAACACGTCCGCAATGCTGCCGGCCATCTGAGCTCCTCGCCTCGGGTCCTCCCTCAGCGAATCAGCGGGCAGCACGTCACGCAACCCGGTCCGCTGTGAAAGCGCCGGGACCGATCGGCCGCCGGACCCGCCGCGCGGGCTCAGCGTGGGCTGCGGTCGCGTGAGCGTCGCGGCGTGAAGCGCAGCCGACGACGCGGCCCCAGAGGGCTGGCCGTCTGCGCGGCGGTGGGGAGGACGATCGGCGCCGTGACGACGGCATCCACCACCATCGAGCCGTCGGTCGGGCCCACGATCGCGATCGGGGTCGTCGGTGTGGCGACGGCCGGGTTGATGGGCTCGTGCGCGAGCTTGCGGTGTGCGTGGACGTACGCCGGGACGAGGACGACGACGGCGCCGAGCCACGCCAGCGGGTTGCTCGCCGCGACGCCGATGAATCCGAAGATCGAGCCGAGCACGACGGCGGCGCCGACGCGCAATGCGAGTTCGACGACGCCCGTGATGGTCGGGATGAGCGCGTGCCCGAGGCCCTGCAGGGCGCCGCGCAGGACGAACAGGATGCCGAGGATCCAGTACGTGGCGCCGTTGATCGCGAGCATCTGGCTGGCGAGGTCGATGACCTCGGTCGCGGCGTCGCCCACGAACAGGCGGACCAGCTGCGCCCCGAAGGCGATGAGCAGCGCGCCCAGCACGAGAGCGGCGGCCACCGAGATCCACGTCGCCTGCGTCACGCCCTTGCGGATGCGGTCGGGGCGCGCGCCGCCATGGTTCTGCGCGACGAACATCGACACCGCGAGGCCGAGGGACTGCAGCAGCGCCACGGCGAGGCCGTCGACGCGCGAGGCCGCGGTGTAGGCGGCGACCGCGTCGGTGCCGAGCTCGTTCAGCGCGACCTGCACCGCCAGGATCCCGATGGAGATGATCGATGCCTGGAAGCCCATCGGCAGACCCAGTCGCAGGTGCTCGGCGACGTCGGCACGGCTGATGCGCCAGTCCGCGCGCTTCAGGTGCAGCACCGGCATCCGGCGCCGCACGTATTCGAGGCACAGCAGCACCGAGATCGCCTGCGAGACGACCGTCGCGAGGGCCGCACCGCCCACGCCCCAGCCGAGCGTGCCGACCGCGAAGATCACGAGCCCGACGTTGAGGGCGCACGCGAGGGTCAGGAACACCAGCGGCGTGCGCGAGTCGCCGATCGCACGGATGATCGCCGACAGGTAGTTGAAGAACATCGTCGCGCCGGCGCCGAGGAAGCTGATCTGGGCGAACACGATCGCGTCGTCCATGAGCTCGGCGGGGGTGCGCAGCAGCTCCAGCAGCGGCCCGGCGAGCAGCGGTGCTCCGACCGTCAGCAGGACCGTGCACACGCCGGTGAGGAGGGTGCCCGTCGCCACCGACCGCCGCACCGCCGCGTGATCGCGGGCGCCGAACGCCTGCGCGGTCGGGATCGCGAAGCCCGAGGTCATGCCCCACGCGAAGCCGAGCAGCAGGAAGAGCATGCTGCCGGTCGCGCCGACGGCGGCCAGCGCGTCGACGCCGAGATGGCGTCCGACGACGATGGCGTCGACGAACTGGTACAGCTGCTGGACGACGTTGCCGATCAGCAGCGGCACAGCGAACAGGGCGATGACGCGCCAGGGGCGGCCCGTCGTCAGGGCGGTGGACATGAGGGGCGGGCTCTCGGGGGAGGGGCGAAGACGGAGGGGCCGGAAAACGGCTGCCGATCATCTTATCGAATCGATTCGGAATTGTCTGGACGAATGTTGAGCCTTGCGCAAAACCGCGAGGGCGGATGCCGGCGCCGCGCCCCGTCCGATCGTCCGGGGTTCCGCGTGTCGGAGGGGCAGCGTAGGGTTCCGCGCATGGCCGTCGAACCGCAGGTGCTGGAGTGGCTGCTCGACACCGACCCGGCGCTGCGCTGGCAGGTGGAACGCGATCTCGTGGGAGCCCCGCCCGAGGTGTGGCACGCGACGCGGGCCCGCGTGCCCGCGGAGGGGTACGGCGCGAGGCTGCTGGCCGAGCAGGGCCCGGACGGACTGTGGGCCGGCGGAGCGTTCTTCCCCGGGGGCGCGGCGTTCTTCGACACCCCCGAGAAGGACGAGCCCGGCCAGCCCTGGGTCGCCACGACATGGTCGCTGCGCGACCTGCGAGAGTGGGGCGTCGACGCCGAGGTGCTCGGCGACACGGCCGAGCGCATCGCGGCGAACGCCCGCTGGGAGTACGACGACATGCCGTACTGGGGCGGGGAGGTCGACGTGTGCATCAACTCGTACACGCTCGCCAGCGGCGCCTGGCTCGGCGCCGACGTGTCGCGGCTCGTCGAGTGGTTCCCGACGCATCGGCTGGCCGACGGCGGCTGGAACTGCGAGGCCGAGGAGGGAGATTCGGTGCGTTCGTCGTTCCACTCGACCCTCAACGCGGCGCGCGGGATCCTCGCGTACGAACGGATCACGGGCGACACGAGCATGCGCGAGGCCCGCCACGGCGGCGAGGAGTACCTGCTGTCCCGACGGCTGATGTTCCGGGCGAGCACGGGCGAGGTCGTCGGCGACTTCGTGAGCCGGTTCGTGTATCCCAACCGCCACCGGTACAGCGCGCTGTACGCGCTCGACCACTTCCGCGACGTGTCGCAGCTCGAAGGGACGCCACCCGACCCCCGCCTCGCCGAGGCCGTCGAGCTGGTGCGCGACGCTCGTCAGCCCGACGGCACGTGGCTGCAGTCGACGCCACTGCCGGGACGAACATGGTTCGACGTCGACGTCGCCGAGGGCGAGGCGTCGCCGTGGCTCACCCTGTTCGGCACGCGCGTGCTGGGCTGGTGGGATGCCGCGGCCGATCGTTGAGCGACCGTTCGAACGACGTCAGCCGGCGGGCTCGGCAGGCGGCGGGACGAGCGTCCCGGCGCGCAGCCCGAGCGTCCACTCGGCCGTCTCGGCCACGAAGTCCGGGTAGACGGCCCCTCCGGCCCCGCGCGTGTTGTTGACGTAGGCGCTCTGTCCGTCCACCGCCATCAGGATCCGCACGCCGGCGCGCAGCGGGTCGTCTGCCGTGAACACCCCGGCCGCCACTCCGTCCTGGATGAGCTGCACCATTCCTGCGTCGTTGCGGGCCTCCTGCTCGATCACGGCGGCGTCGAGCACGTGACTGAAGCGCGACAGGTGCCGGGCGTTCAGCCACAGTCGGGACAGGTCGCGCGACTCGTCGCCGCCGATCACCTCGACGAACCGCCGCAGACGTGAGAGCGGATCCCCGTCGGCGGGGAACAGCTGTTCCCGTTCGCCGTCGGCCGCACGGGTGAACGCCGCACCTACGAGGTCCTCGGCGGCAGGGAAGTAGTGCGTGATGAGCCCGGGGCGGACGCCGAGCCGGTCGGCGACGGCACGCAGGGTGACGCGCTCGAGTCCTTCGGCGAGCGCGATCGCGGCGGCGGCGCTCAGGATCTCTTCGCGCCGCTCTTCGGGCTGCTTGCGGACCCGTCGGTTCCCGGGGCTTGACACCATGCCGCCCATGCTATTGGATGTGTGACCAATAGGCTATTGTTCACACGGCCAATAGCCACAGCATCCCGAAGCAGCGAGCCCCCCGGCGAACGACGACGACGTCCTGCCGCCCCGAGAGGAACCCCGTGTCACACGAGACCCAGACCACGACGACACCGCCTGTGCCCACGGGCGAGTTCGTGGATGCCGTCACCCAGCCCGAGACCCGCGGCATCGAGCTGATCGGGGCCGGCGAGCGCCACGGCCGCGCCCGCGATCTGTTCTTCGTGTGGGCGGCGCCAAGCGTCAGCGTCCTGAACTTCACGGTCGGCGCGACGCTCGTGCTGCTGGGGCTGGAGTTCTGGCAGGCGATCCTCGTCATCGTCGCCGGCTCCCTGCTGTGGGTGTTCCCGGGCATCATCGCGATCAGCGGCCCTGCCGCAGGGACGTCGGGATCGGTCATCACCCGGGCGATCTACGGCGTCATCGGCAACAAGCCCGTGGTCGCCTTCACGGGCTGGCTCATCGGAGCCGTCTTCCTCGCACTCAACTGGCTGGCGTCGTCGTTCCTCGGCGCCGACATGCTCGCCGGCATGGGCCTGACCGACCCCGTCGTCGTGCCGATCGCCGTCACCCTTGTCATCTCAGCGCTCACGGTGCTCGTCGCCGTCTACGGCCACGCACTCATCCTTCGCGTGTACTCATGGCTCGCGATCGTGCTCGCGATCATCTTCGTGACGGTGACGGCGTTCATCCTGCCGCAGGTCGACTGGAGCTACCACGCCGCCGAGCCGCTGACCGGAGTGGCGCTGTGGTCGGCGATCACGATCGGATTCACGCTGGTCGCGTCGGGCCCCATCTCGTTCAACAACAGCCCCGACATCGCCCGCTACCTGCCGCGCTCGACCAAGCCGTCACACATCATCGCCGCGACCGCGCTCGGCGGCGCGCTGCCCGGCGCCGTGTTCACGGTCGTGGGCGTGCTGCTGGCCACGGTCGTGCTGGGCGGCATGGACGCCGGCCTCGAGTCGGCGCTGCTCGGCATCCTTCCCGCGTGGCTCGGACCGGTGTTCGTCATCGGCGTCGTCGTGAACACCATCGCGCTCAACGGCATGACGACCTACACCTCGAGCATGGCGCTGCAGGCGATCGGCCTGCCGCTGCGCCGCATCCCGGCCGCGATCATCGTCGGCGTCATCGGCACCGCGCTCACCATCTACCTGGTGCTGTCGACCAGCCTGCTCGACGCCGTCAACCTCATGCTGCAGTTCCTCGTCATCGTGTCGGCACCCACGATGGCGGTCTTCGTCACCGATGTCGTGCTGCGGCGCAACCGCTACGACGGCATCGAGCTGTTCGACGAAGAGCGCGGCGGACGCTTCTGGTACAGCGGCGGCTGGAGCATCCCGGGCGTGGTGGCCGTGGTGGTCGGCGGCATCGCGACCGCCCTGTGCCTGTCGACCACGGTGTGGGCGGGCCCGGTGTCTGAGGCGCTCGGCTACGTCGACCTCTCCGTTCCGGTCGGCATGCTGGTCTCGGCCGTCCTCTATGCACTGCTGCAGCGCACCCCTCTCGGAAAGGCAGGTCGCCCGTGACCACCACCCTGTACGCCAACGCCCACGTCTTCACGGCGGACGCCCGCCGGTGGGCCGACGCGATCGTCGTCCGCGACGGCCGCGTCGCCTACGTCGGCGACGACGCCACGGCACGTCGGATCGCCGGATCGGATGCCGTCGAGACCGATCTGGGCGGCGCCACCGTGCTGCCCGGCTTCGTCGACGGCCACGCGCACATCGTCGGCACGGGCGAGGCCGCCGGGCAGGTGGACCTCTGGGGCGCCGACACGCTCGACGAGATCCAACGGCGTATCGCGTCGTACGCCGAGGCCCACCCCGAGGCTCCGCGCATCCGCGCACAGGGCTGGCAGCACGCGGCCGTCGGCGGCCGCCCGACGCGCCAGATGCTCGACGCCGTCGTCGCGGACCGCCCGGTGTACGCGGATGCGTTCGACTTCCACTCGATCTGGCTCAACAGCACCGCCCTCGCCGAGACCGGCATCGACGACACCACCGCCGACCCGGCGGGCGGCATGGTCCACCGCGACGCCGAAGGGCACGCCACCGGTCTGGTCGACGAGACCGCGATGCACCTGCTGGTGCAGCCGGTGCTCGCGGACTTCACGACCGACGATGACCGCGACGCGGCCCTCGTCGCCGCGCTGCGCGGCTACGCGGAGGCGGGTGTCACCGCGGCCACCGACATGGGCCTCGACGAGCCCGAGCTGGCGACCATGGTGCGCGCCGAGCAGGCGGGGAAGCTGACCGCCCACATCGCCGGACACTGGCGGGTGCAGCCCACCGGCGATCCCGCGCAGAACGAGGCGCAGGTCGCGCGGGCTGTCGAGCTCGCCGCGGCGCACACCTCGGAGTGGCTGCGGGTCGTCGGCATCAAGGTCATGATCGACGGGACGGTCGACGGCTGCACGGCGGCGGTCGGCCACCCGTACTCCGACGGCAGCGACCCCGACCCGGTGTGGAGCCTCGACGAGCTCGCCCCCGTCGTCGCCGCGGCCGATGCCGCCGGCCTGCAGGTCGCGATGCACGCGATCGGCGACGAGGCGGTGCGGATCGCGATCTCGGCCGTGGAGCACGCGATCGCGGTCAACGGCCCCCGTGAACGCCGCCACCGCATCGAGCACCTCGAGGTCGTGGAGCGCGCCGACATCGACCGCCTGGCCGCCATCGGCATCACCGCGAGCATGCAGCCCGTGCACGCCGACCCGGCCATCCAGGAGAACTGGCGCGCGATGCTCGGCGACGAGCGCGTCGACCGTGGATTCCCGTGGCCCGAGATGACCGACGCGGGCGCCCCGCTCGTGTTCGGCACCGACTCGCCGACGTCGCCGTACGCCCCGCTGCCGAACATGTTCATCGCCGCGACCCGCCGCTCGGCGCTCGACCCGTCGCTGCCGGCGAACGTCCCCGCGTACGCGCTGCCGCTCATGACCGCGATCGAGCACGCGACGCGTGACGCCGCGTGGGCGAGCCGCGCCGAGGGCTCGTACGGCCGCATCGCCGCGGGCCTCAGCGCCGACTTCATCGTGCTCGACCGCGACGTGTTCGCCGCGGCACCCGACGAGCTGCTCGAGACCCGCGTGGTCCGCACGGTGGTCGCGGGCCGCACCGTGCACGAGGTGTAGCGGCACGACGTCGAGGGGGTGGTCCCCACGCCCTCTCCAAGCGCCGCTGGCGCGTCGCTCGGAGCCTCTGGGCGCGTGGGCCCAGCCGGGCGCCCGGCATCCACCCTCCTTCTGTGTTCAGCACGGTGGGTCAGGTGCGGCCCTCGTACTCGGCGTCGGTGATGTGCGCCTTCCAGACGGTCGAGTCGGCGGGATCGTCGGCGGCCTCGAGCATCGCAAGGTGCTCCATGAAGCAGTCTGGCGAGGCGCCGTGCCAATGGTCCTCGCCTGGCGGGGTGTACACGGTCTGGCCGGGGTGCACCTCGATCATCCCGCCGTCGCGAGTGCCGAGCCGTGCGACGCCGTGCGTGACGCGCAGGTACTGGCCGCGAGCGTGCGAGTGCCACGCGGTGCGCGAGCCCGGTGCGAACCGCACGTGCGCGACGGTCATGCGCTGGTCGGCCTCGCGCGGTGTGACGATGCTGTCGACCCACACGTCGCCGGCGAAGTGCTCCGGCGGGTTCTTGACGGTGGATGCCGTCGGCTCGATGTTCATGCGAACCTCCTTCTTGCGATCACACGGTGAGGAGCACCTTGGTCGCGCGGCGCTCATCCATGGCGCGGTATCCCTCGGCGGCCTCTTCGAGAGGCAGCGTCAGGTCGAACACGACGCCGGGGTCGATCTCGCGGTCCCAGATGAGACGGATCAATTCCGGCAGGAACCGCCGCACCGGCGCAGGGCCGCCATGCAGGTGCACACCGGAGAAGAACAGTTCCATGCCGTCGAGCGAGACCCCGTGGGCGACGCCGACGTAGCCGATGTGACCGCCCGGGCGGGTGGCGCGGATCGCCTGTTCCATCGACTCCTGCGTGCCCACGGCCTCGATGACCGAGTGCGCGCCGAGCCCCCCGGTGAGCTCTTTGATGCGCGCCACTCCCGCGTCGCCACGCTCCTCGACGATGTCGGTGGCGCCGAACCGACGCGCGAGCTCCTGGCGGTCCGCGTGCCGGCTCATGGCGATGATGCGGTCGGCGCCCAGCTGCTTCGCGGCCAGGACGCCGAGCAGCCCGACCGCACCGTCGCCGACCACGGCGACCGTCTTGCCGGGACCCGCCTCGGCCGCCACAGCGGCGAACCAGCCGGTGCCGAGCACGTCGGATGCCGCCAGCAGCGCGGGGATCAGCTCGGGGTCGGGCTCGCCGGGAGTCGGCACGAGCGTGCCGTCGGCGAGCGGGATGCGGGCGTACTCGGCCTGCGTGCCGATCGAGCCCATCATCACGTTGTGCACGCAGCGCGACTGGTAGCCCGCCTGGCAGATGTCGCACGTGTTGTCGGAGGCGACGAACGAGCCGACGACGAAGTCGCCGACCTTCACGACCTTCACGTCGGTGCCGATCTCGGTGACGACGCCGACGTACTCGTGTCCCATCGGCGTGTGATCGACCGGCTCGATGCCGCGGTACGGCCAGAGATCGGACCCGCAGATGCAGGTGGCAGTGAGGCGGATGACAGCGTCGGTCGGCTCGATCACGGCCGGCTTCTCGCGTTCTTCGACCCGGACGTCGCCGGGGGCGTACATGATGACTCCACGCATGAGGTGTCTCCTTAGTGTGCGTTCTCGAGGGTGCGGGATTCGCCCGCAGAGCGGTCTCGGGGTATCGGGGCACTCGCCGTCGCGCGGACGAGCAGCGCGGCGACGGCGGCGAGGACGGTCGCGGCCACGGTGACCAGGCCGAGCGGCAGGATGCTGGCGGCCCCGGCCAGTCCGACGAGCGGCGCCGAGATCGCACCGAACCCGAACCGCACCGTGCCCAGGAGCGAGGATGCGGTGCCGGCGAACTGGGGATAGCCGGCGAGGGCGAGCGTGGTGGCCGGCGGGGACGTGACCGCGACGCCCCCGGCGAGGGCGAACAGCGAGACGATGACCACCCACAGCGGCACCGGTGCGAGGCCTGCTGCGAGCAGGCCGACAGACCCGAGACCGGTGAGGGCCACCCCGGACGCGAGGGTTCCGCGCACGCTCCAGCGCTCCGCGGCTCGGCCCGCCAGGTAGCCGAACACCATGAACCCGACCGAGTTCAGCCCGAAGGCCGCGGCGTACTGCAGCGGGGTGAGTCCGTAGATCTCCTGCAGCACGTAGGTGGCGCCGGCGAGGTAGGCGAAGGTCGCCGCGTACATGAAGCCCTGGTTGAGCACTGCGCCGACGAAGGTGCGGTCTGCGACGAGGATCCGGTAGGCGCGCACCGTCTGCGTGAACCCACCGCTCGTGCGGCGTGCCGGCGGGAGGGTCTCGGGGAAGGCGAGCAGCGTCGCAAGGAGGATGGCGGCGCCGATGGCCGCGAGGAAGACGAACAGCCCTCGCCAGTCGACGACACCGCTGAGGATGCCGCCGAGCATCGGGCCGATCACGGCCGCCAGGCCGCCGACCACGGTGAGCCGGCCGTAGAAGCGGATCAGCGCACCGCCGGAGAACACGTCGCGGCCGGCGGCCTGGGCGATGACGATGCCGACGCCGCCCGCGAGCCCTTGTACGAGACGTGCCGCGATGAGCATCTCGACGGTGGGACTGATGGCGCACAGCAGCGAGACGCCCACGTACGACACGACGCCGATGAGCAGGACGCCTCGCCGACCGTGACGATCCGAAAGCGGTCCCGCGAGCAGCTGGCCCAGCGCCAGACCGAGCAGGCACGCGGTGATGGTGAGCTGCGCGATCGACGTGGCGGCATCCAGTTCGCTCGTCAACGCGGGGAGCGCGGGAAGGTAGAGGTCCATCGAGATCGGCCCGAACACCGTCAGCAGCAGGAGCAGGCTGGGGAGCAGCCTCCGGCCGGTCGGGGCCCGAGTGGGTTCACGAGAGGTCATGCCATCGATGGTCCCGGGGGCGGAGCACGGGCGGGAGTTCCTGCTGAGACGTGTACTGACAGGGAACCCCTCGTCCGTGCGGCGCGGCCTAACCTGTCGGCATGGACAACAAGGCCGAGGTGCGCGAGTTCCTCATGACACGTCGTGCCCGCGTGTCGCCGGATGCCGCCGGCATCCCCGCGGGCCAGAACCGGCGGGTCGCGGGGCTGCGCCGCAGCGAGGTCGCGATGCTCGCCGGCGTCAGCGTCGAGTACTACGCGAAGCTCGAGCGCGGCGCGATCGCGGGCGCTTCGGCCTCGGTCCTGGATGCCGTGTCACGGGCGCTGCAGCTCGACGACACGGAGCGAGCGCACCTGCTGGACCTGGCTCGCGCGGCCGACGGCATCCCGACCTCCGGGCGTCCGCGACGCCGCGCCACCAAGCCGGGACCGCCCCGCCCGAGCCTGGAATGGGCTCTGGCGGCGATCACCGAGGGCCCGGCTGTCGTGCGCAACCCCCGGCAGGAGATCGTCGCAGTCAACGAGCTCGGCCGCGCCTTCTACTCCCCGGTGATCGGTGACGGCGGCCGCACGCCCAACCTCGCCCGGTTCCAGTTCCTCGACCCTGCCGCGCGGGACTTCTACCCCGACTGGGAGCTGTTCGCGCAGATGTGCGTCGCGATCATGCGCGCCGAAGCCGGTCGCGATCCGCACGACAGGGGCCTGCAAGAGCTCGTCGGCGAGCTGTCGACGCAGAGCGAGACGTTCCGCACACTGTGGGCGGCCCACGACGTGCGCACCCACGGCGCCGGCACCAAGAGGTTCACGCATCCGATCGTCGGCGAGCTCACGCTCGCGTACGAAGAGCTCAGGCTCACCGCCGAACCGGGCAACGTGATGCTCATCTACACCGCTGAGCCGGGCTCGCCCTCAGCCGAGCGGCTGCGGCTGCTGGCGTCGTGGAACGCGTCCCGGCCCGTGGAGATCACCTAGGAGAGCGCCGGCCGGCTCTGCCCCGGCCCGGCGGCCGCGTTGCGGCTGTCGCGCCACGCGACGAGGTCGCGCACCGGTCCGAGGTCCCATCGCGGGGCTTCGAGCCCGACCGTGAACAGACGGGTGCCGACCTCGTACAGCCGGTCGGCGTGCGCGGGGTAGTCGTCGAGGTCTTCTGGGTACCGGCCCGGCTTCGGGTTGACGCCGGCCGACCGCTCGATGTCGGCGGGATCGCGCCCGACCTGCCGGCACCAGTCGTCGAGCACCAGATGCTTGCGGGCGATGGTCTCGGCATCGCCGAACCCGTGCCAGATGTCGGCGTGACGCGCCGCGATCTTCAGCGTGACCTTCTCGCCGCCGCCCCCGATCAGCACCGGGATCCGTCGCGTCGGCGGGGGCGTCAGACGGTCCCAGCGGTCGCGGATGGTCGTGAGGTCGGCATCCAGCTTGCGCAGTCGATCGCCCGTCGTCCCGAACGGATAGCCGTACTCGTCGTAGTCGCGCTCGGCCCAGCCGGCCCCGATCCCCAGGATCAGCCGGCCGCCCCGACCGCGGTCGCTGATGTGATCCACCGTGCGAGCCATGTCGGCGAGCAGGTTCGGATTGCGGTAGCCCGTCGAACTCACCAGCACGCCCAGCTCGACGCGATCGGTGCGTTCCGCCCACGAGGCCAGCAGCGTCCACGCTTCGAAGTGCGCACCGTCCGGGTCGCCGGAGAGGGGGAAGAAGTGGTCCCAGGTGAAGACCGCGTCAACCCCCAGCTCTTCTACGGTCACCAGTGCTTCGCGGAGTTCATGGGCGGTCGCGTGCTGAGGTTTGATCTGCACGGCGATGCGGACGGGGCGGTCGCGCACGGTCGGCGTGGACATGTCGGAAGCGTCTGCGGTTGCCATCGATCCCTACTCTGCTCCTGATCGGGGCACCATCCGGGCCTCACCGGGTCGTTCGCGCCACAGTCTGACGGGTGGACTGCCGCAGCCGCCCGCCCCGTCAGACGTGCGCACGCCCGCGGAACTCCGCGCGATGCGCCGCAGGGCTCACGCCGAGCCGGCGCGAGAAGTGGTGGCGCAGCGTCACGGCGCTGCCGAAGCCGGACTGCTCGGCGACCCGTTCGATCGGGGTGTCGTCGGTCTCCAGCAGCAGGCGGGCGTGGTCGAGTCGCTGCGTGAGCAGCCATTGCTGCGGGCTCGTCGCGGTGCGCTCGCGGAACCGGCGCGTGAACGTGCGCCGCGAGAGGTGCACCGCCGCGGCCCACGTGTCGAGCTCGAGCGGCTCGGCCAGGCGGGCGCGCGCCCAGGCCATCGCCTCTTCGATCGGTTCGCCGCCGACGGGATCGGCGAGAGGGACCGGGATGTACTGGGCCTGCGAGCCGCTGCGGTGTGGGGCCAGCACGAGGGCGCGGGCGAGCGTGTTCGCGGCGGCGGCGCCGTGGTCGAGGCGTGCGATGTGCAGGCAGCAGTCGAGCGCGGCCGCCACGCCCGCCGACGTGATCACGTCGCCGTGGTCGAGCCACAGCACGTCGCGCCGCACGTGGACGTCGGGGTACTCGGTGGCCAGCCGATCGGCCGCGGCCCAGTGCGTGACCAGTTCGCGGTCGTCCGCGATGCCGCTCGCCGCGACGACGAAGCCGCCGAGGCAGAGCCCGACGATGCGCGCGCCCCGCGCGTGCGCCGCGCGCACCGCGTCGACCAGGGTGCCGGAGGGTGCGCGGTCCTGCCGCCAGCTCGGCAGCACGACCATTTCGGCCGACGCGAAGGCCTCCAGGCCGTCGTCGACGGCGATCCGGTAGCCGGCTCCGGTGACGAGCGAGCCGGGCTGCTCGGCGCAGACGACCACGTCGTACAGCGGCTCGGCGCTGTCGAGGCCGGCGGCGGCGAACACGAGCGTCGGCACCGACAGGTGGAACGGGCTGATGCCCTCGAAGGCCAGCACGGCGACGCGGCGCAGGGGGACGGCATCCGTCATGGCCCGATCTTATCGAAATGGTGCCTTCGGGCCACTGGTCTCGCCTCACCGAGACCGAGACCATCGACTCATGACCGAAACGACCGCTCCCGCTTCACTCTCCGCCCTGCTCATCGGCGGGCCGACCCTGCAGTTCGATTACGCCGGACTGTCGTTCCTGACCGACCCGACCTTCGACGAGCCCGGCGACTACGACGGCCCCGTCGTGCTGCACAAGCTCACCGGCCCCGCAGTGGCCGCCGACGAGGTCGGCGCCGTCGACGTCGTGCTGCTGTCGCACGATCAGCACTTCGACAACCTCGACCACGCCGGCCGCGCGCTGCTCGGCAGCATCCCGACCGTGCTGTCGACACCCGATGCGGACCGGCGCATCCCGGGCGTCCGGGGACTGGAGCCGTGGCAGACCACCACCATCGGCGCCGTCGAGATCACCGCGGTGCCGGCGCTGCACGGCCCCGAGGGCGCCGAGGCGCTCAGCGGGGTCGTCACCGGCTTCGTCCTGCAGGCCGACGGCGCGCCCACCCTGTACGTGTCGGGTGACAACGCGTCGGTCGACCTGGTGCGCGAGATCGCCGCGCGGTTCCCGCAGATCGAGGTCGCGGTGCTGTTCGTCGGCGCCGCCAACCCGGGCCGGTTCGGCGACACCGACGTGACCCTCAACGCCCACACGGCGCTGCAGGCCGCCGAGGTGCTCGGCGACGCCCTCATCGTGCCCGTGCACGGCGAGGGCTGGGCGCACTTCAGCGAGACGCTCGAGCGCCTCGAGCTCGTGTTCGGCTACGCGGGCCTCGGCGACCGGCTGCGCGTGCCGGTCCGCGGCGAACGGCTCACGGTCGCGTAGACCTCGAGCAGCGGATGCCTGCGGCCTCGGCCGACGCCGGGTCCGCGGCATCCGCACTCGCGCGTGAGACGAGTCAGCCCCGGCGCGGGACCACGGCCGTAGCGGGCATGACCGACGGGGCCGACTCGACCGGCACGACCGGCTGCTCTGCGTCGGCGGCCGGCGCTGCCGCGGCCGCCCGCCGCCGGACGCGCAGCCCGGTGACGAGCACGCCCCCGACCAGCAGCACGCCGCCGACGACCTCGGCGGGCGCCGGGATCTGACCGAGCAGCAGGGCCGCCGAGGCCATGGCGACGACCGGGGCGAGCAGCACCCACGGCACGACGGCGGCGGAGGGGTTGCGGGCGAGGAGGCCGTTCCAGATCGAGTAGCCGATGACGGTGCAGAGCACCGCCGTGTACAGGGTCGACAGGGCCGACTGCCAGCCGAACGCGGTGATGCCCGCGACGATCGCATCGGATCCCTCGACCGCGAACGAGAGCGCGAGCGCCGGGACCGGCACGACGATCGCCGACCACACCGTGAGCGACAGCGAGCCGAGCCGACCCGGGCCGCTGACAGCCCCGGCGCGGCGCGAGATGACGTTGCCGATGCCCCACGAGAAGGCCGCGGCGAGCGCCAGCGCCACCGCGAGCGCCGGGGCATCGCCGCCGCGGCCGGCGGCGACGATCGCGAGCCCGACGATGCCGAGACCGACGCCGACGATCTGGGGCGCCGTCGGCCGCTCGCGCAGCACCGCGGCGGCGATGAGGATCGTGAACACCGCCTGCGCCTGCAGCACGAGCGCCGCCAGTCCCGGCTGCAGTCCGAGGGCCATCGAGGTGTACAGCAGCCCGAACTGCCCGAGACTCATGAAGAGGCCGACGCCCACGATGGTGCGCCACGAGGTCCGCGGTCGCGGCACGACGAACGCGGCGAGGGCGACGACCGAGAAGCGGATCGCCACGAACAGCAGGGGGGGCACGCCGTCCATCCCCCAGTCGATGACGACGAAGTTGAAGCCCCAGAAGGCTGCCACGGTCGCCGCCAGCACCATGTCACGTCTCTTCATGCCTCCACTTCACCGCGCGAGTGGATGAAGCACAAGCAACCCTTTTCGCATGGAATCTTGTAGCGTTGCTTCATGATTGATCTCGAAGCCGTGCTGTCGCTGCGCGCCATCGCGACGCAGGGCAGCGTCGTCGCCGCGGCGACGAGCCTCGGCTACACCCCGTCGGCCGTCTCGCAGCAGGTCAAGCGGCTCGAGCGCGAGACCGGCATCGCACTCCTCGAACGCGCGGGGCGCGGCGTCATCCTCACCGAGGCGGGCACGCGGCTCGTCGTCGCCTCGACGCCGATCCTCGCCGACCTCGAGCGGCTCCGCGCCGACCTGCAGCTCACCGCGGGTCCGGACCGGGTCGTGGGAGAGATCCGGCTCGCCGCGTTCTCGACCGTCGTGCGCGGGCTCGTCATCCCGGTGCTGGGCGACCTCGCCGAGCGGCATCCGGATCTGGCGCTGCCGCTGCGCGAGAGCGAGCCGTGGGAGACCATCGCGCTCGTCGCGTCGGGCCAGCGCGACCTCGGCATCGTGCACCGGTGGGGCGGGGTCGCCCTCGCGATGCCCGATGACCTCGTCTCGACGCCGCTGTTCACCGACGTCGCCGACGTCATCCTGCGGCGCGACCACCCGCTCGCGGACCGCACCGAGCTGCATCCCGAAGAGCTCGCCGGCGAGCGCTGGGTGGCCACCTTCGAGGCCACCATCTGCCGTCAATGGCTGCGGCGGCTCTTCGACGGCGTGCCCAACGCGCCACGCGTCGTGCACGAGTCGATGGAGTTCCAGAACCACCTCGAGCTCGCGCGCGCCGGCCTCGCGGTCGCGCTCGTGCCGCGCCTCGGCCGCGGCGACCTCGGACCCGACCTGGTCGCCATCCCGACGGCAGGCCCCGCGTCGACCCGCGGCGTCCTCGCCGTGCACCGACGGTCCCAGAGCGACTCTCCGGTGCTGCGCACCGCGCTCGACGCGTTCGTGGAGCACGCGCGCGACATGTGAGGAGTGGATGCCGGGCGCCCGGCATCCACTCCCTCACTCAGTCACGGAACGTGGCCACTTTCTCCCGACGCCTCCGCGCGCAGGTGCGCCCGCTCGGCGCGGGCGTGGGTCAGTTCCAGGCGGTGCGGCCGAAGCGCTCCCACCGCTCGACGACGCGAGAGCCGCCCTCGGCCGGCTCGTAGACCGGACGCCCCTCGATGAACACGCGCTGCACGCGCGAGTCGACGGCCAGCGGGTCACCCGACCACACGACGACATCGCCGTCACGGCCGACCTCGAGGGCGCCGACGCGCTCGTTCAGGCGCAGGATGTCGGCGGGATTCGCGGTGAGCGCCTCGAGCGCGGTCGTCGCGGGGAGCCCGTCGCGCACCGCGAGGATCGCCTGCAGCCGGATCTGGTCGATGGGCACCACGGGGTGGTCCGTCGTGATCGCGACCTTGACGCCGGCCCCGGCGATGAGCGCCAGGTTGCCGATCGCACGATCGCGCAGCTCGACCTTCGACCGCGAGGTCAGCAGGGGGCCGAAGATCACCGGGATCTGCTTCTCAGCGAGCACATCGGCGATCTTGTGCGCCTCGGTGCCGTGGTTGACGACGAGGGTGTAGCCGAACTCGTCGGCGATGCGGATGGCCGTCGCGATGTCGTCGTGACGGTGGCAGTGCTGATCCCACAGCAGGTCGCCGGCGAGCACCGCGGCGAGCGTCTCTTTGCCGAGGTCGCGCTCGAAGGGCTCGCCCTTCTCGGCGGCCGCGTCGCGCTTGGCGGCGTACGCCTGCGCGGCGGCGAACGCGTCGCGCAGGACGGATGCCACGCCCAGGCGCGTCTGCGGCGTCTTGCCCTTGTCACCCCAGACGCGCTTCGGGTTCTCGCCGAGCGCCGACTTGACCGACACGTCGGCAGCGAGGATCTGCTCGTCGACGGTGCGGCCGCCCCAGGTCTTGATCGCGACGGTGCGGCCGCCGATCGGGTTGCCCGAACCGGGCTTGATGACGGCCGTCGTCACGCCACCGCGGAGGGCGTCACGGAAGCCCTCCTCTTCGATGTCGATGCCGTCGATGGCACGGAAGCGCGACCCGTTCGGGTCGGTCATCTCGTTGGTGTCGTTGCCCGACCAGCCCTCGCCCTCTTCGTGCACGCCGATATGGCCGTGCGATTCGACGAAGCCGGGCACCACCCAGCTGCCGGACGCGTCGACGATCTCGGCGCCGTCGGGCACCGGGGTGTCGGACCCGCCGACGGCGGTGATCCGGCCATCGGTGACGATCACGGTGCCGTTCTCGATGGGGTCGGAGCTGACAGGGACGACGTAGCCGCCGGTGACGGCGAGGATGCGAGCCATCATCCCAACCTACGCCTGCGCCCTCTCGCGGATCGGCCGCCGGTCTGTCATCCTGTGCGTACCGCAGGTTGAGAGCCGTAGTGAAGCCGCCATCAGAGGTTTCTTCGCCGTTCGCGCCAGTACCGCGACCCCGGCGCACGGTCGCCGGGGTGCTCGGCGGCCTCCTCGGGCTGCTGGCGCTCAGCGCGATCACCGGCGTGCTGATCGTCGCCCCCCTCGCACCGGCCATCGCCATCTCGGGCACAGCGGCCAGCACCGCCGTCTCGCTGTTCGACAGCATGCCGAGCTACCTCGAGATCGACCGGCTCATGCTCCCCACGACGATCTACGCCAAGGACCCCGCGAGCGGTCAGGACGTCGAGCTGACCTCGTTCTACGACCAGAACCGGGTGCCCGTCACGTTCGACGAGATCGCCGTCGTGATGTACGACGCGATCCTCGCCTCGGAGGACCCGCGGTTCTACGAGCACGGCGGCGTCGACGTCCTCGGCACCACGCGCGCGCTGATCAGCAACCTTCAGGGCGGTGCGACGCAGGGCGGGTCGTCCATCAGCCAGCAGTACGTCAAGAACGTCCTGGTGCAGCGCTGCGAGCGCGACGCGGTGGCCACCGAGACGAAGACCCGCGACGAGGTGCTGCGGGCGTGCTGGCGCGACGCCACCGATGCCAGCGGCACCGATGGCTATGAGCGCAAGCTGCAAGAGATCCGCTACGCCGTGCAGGTCGAGCAGGAGTACTCGAAGAACGACATCCTGCTCGGCTACCTCAACATCGCCAACTTCGGCGGCACGACCTACGGCATCGAGGCGGCGGCCCGCTACTACTTCAGCACGACAGCGGCGCAGCTCACGCTCAGCCAGGCGGCGACGCTGGCCGGCATCGTCCAGAACCCCAACACGTTCCGCATCGACAAGACCGGCGGCTCGATCACGGGCTCCGACGGGACCACGTACAACAAGGCGGCCGACGGCTCCGTCGACGACGTCGATCCCGGCACGCTGGCCGGGCTCGACACCCTCCTCTCGGCCGGCCAGATCACGAAGGAGCAGTACCTCGCCGCCGGCGACGCATACAGCGCGACCAAGGGACGCCAGCTCTACGTGCTCGACCGGATGCGCAAAGACGGGCGGATCACCGAGGAGCAGTACCGCACCGCCGCCGTCGAGCCCATCGCGCCGGTGATCCAGCCGGCCCGGACGGGGTGCGCAGCGACCTCGGTCCCCTTCTTCTGCCAGTACGTAGTCAACACCGTCCGCTTCGACCCGGACTACGCCACCGCCTTCGGCGAGAAGCCCGAGGACCGTCAGCGTTCGCTCACCCGCGACGGCTTGAACATCTACACGACCATGGACTGGCGGATGCAGAACGCCTCGCAAGAGGCGATGTCACGGTACGCACCCCAGACCGTGGCGGCGATGGATTTCGGGTCGGCCTCCGTGAGCATCGAGACCACGACCGGCCGCATCCTCGCGATCAGCCAGAACAACCTCTTCACCGAGGACGCCGACCTCGCGGCGACGAACCCCGCGTACACCTCTCTCGTCTACGCCGGCGATCTGGTGCACGGAGCGTCGAAGGGGTTCTCGGTCGGATCCACGTTCAAGCTTTTCACCCTCGTCGACTGGCTCGAGAAGGGGCACTCGCTCTCTGAGACCGTGAACGGCAACCTGCGCATGATCCCGCGGCTGGCGGACCGCTGCGACGGCCCCTGGGTCAACCTGCAGAAGGACGTCGTCCGCAATTTCGGCGGGGCGCGCGGGTACACGGGGACGCCGCTGCAGTTCACTGCGCAGTCCCTCAACAGCGGCTACCTGGGCATGGCGGAGAAGCTCGACATCTGCGACATCGAACAGGTGGCGACGCGCCTGGGCGTGACGACCGGCGACGGCAAGCCGATCGACATCAAGGGTGCCGCGGGGATCATCGGCACGAACAACATCGCGCCCGTCTCGCTGGCCGCCGCCTACGCGGCCATCGCGAACAACGGCGTGTACTGCGTGCCGCGGGCGATCGAGCGCGTCGTCGACGCGGACGGCGCCGAGCTGCCCGTCCCTGGCGACCGCTGCAGCCAGGTCGTGGATCCCGGGGTCGCCGCCGCGGCGGCGTTCGCACTGCAAGGCGTCACGCGTCCGGGCGGAACGGGGGCGGCCGGCAACCCGAACGACGGCACGCCCACGATCGGCAAGACCGGCACCCACGAGCAGTATCAGACGTGGTTCGTCCAATCCAGCACCCGCGTGACGACGGCGGCGTGGGTGGGGAACACCGACGGCTTCGGCGACCTCTTCCACACCTCGTTCAACGGCCGGCTGCTGTCGTCGCTGCGCCTGCCGATCGTCCGCGAAATCCAGATCACCGCCGACCAGCTGTATCCCGGGGGCGGGTTCCCCGCGCCGCCCGCCGAGCTGGTGAGACGTGCTCCGGTCGTCCCGCCGCCCACGACGCCCGCCCCGCCCCCCGACGACAATCCTCCCGCGCCCGCCCCGGATCCCGGCGGTGGAGGAGGCGGCGAGGGGCCGGGGAACGGCCACGGGGGCGGTCACGGCAACGGCTGATCCCAGCGGCCGGCCGCTCGCACTCAGTCGATCGTCTGCCGCGGCGCGCTGCTGCGTCCCGTCGTCGATCCGCTGAGTTCGGCGTCGAGCGACTCCTGCGCGTATCGCATGTTCTCGGCGAACGCGGGCTGCTGCAGGCGTTGCCACATGACGTCCTCGGGAACCGTCTCGACCTGCTGCGTGACCCACCAGATGTTGCCGAACGGGTCTTTCAGGCGACCGCCCCGCTGACCGAACGCGTTGTCGCCGAGCGCGGTCACCACGGTCGCTCCCCGTGCGAGCGCGCGGGCGAACGTGTGATCGGCGTCGGCGACCCACACGCGCAGCAGGCTCGGCATCACCGGCCATTCGGGGCGCCGGTCGAAGCCCAGCACGACCGTGTCGCCGACGCGGATCTCGGCGTGCCCGATCGAACCGTCCTCGGTCTGCACCCGAGCCCGCTCCTCGCCGTCGAACGCGTCCGAGATGAAGTCGAGCAGGGCCCCGGTGTCGTCGGTGACGATCCAGGGCGCGACCGTCGAGTACCCCTCGGGAGTTGCGGATTCAGTCGTGGCCATGGCGGCTCCTCTCATCGATGACACGACGGTAGGAGGCATCCCGGACACGAAGTGTCCTCATCGCTGACAGATCTCGATCTGTCAGCGGGCCGGCCCGAGCGGCGGAAGGATGCCCGGCACGGCCGCCGCGGCGCGCGCGACGATGAGGGTGGGGTCGATGATCTCTCCGGTGCCGATGCGGCGATCGAGCTCGGCGACCGACAGCCGTTCGAGGTGGACCTGCTCGGCCGGATCGGAGTGATCCGGCGCGTGCTCGGCGCGAACCCGGGTCGCGACGAACACGTGCACGGCCCACGCCTGGCGGCCCGGATTCGGAAAGAAGTCGTGCAGCGGCGACAGGTCGTCGGCGACGAGCCCGAGCTCTTCGCGCAGCTCGCGGGCGGCGGCGTGCTCGGGGGTCTCACCGGGTTCGCCCGCCCCGGCCGGCAGATCCACGATCCAGCGATCGATCGGGTAGCGGTACTGGCGCGTGAGCAGCACGTCGTCGCCGTCCAGCACGAGGCTCGCCACCGCGAACGGCACGCTCTCGTCGACTTCGTAGTCCGTGAGGGTCTCGTCAGGCAGGCGTACGGTGTGGCGCACGAGCGTCACGCGGCCGGCGTGGACGGTCTCGCGCGCAAGCGTCGTCCAATGCGGGTCTGTCACGTGCGGCATCGACATCCGGCCCACGGTACCCGACGGCCGCCGTGCCCGGGTCAGAGCCTGCCCAGGACGGCGCCGGGGTCGGCCTGGAGTCCGAGCGTCTCGAGCACCTGCAGCAGCTGCCGCTCCTCGTACGCGAAGTGGCTCGCCATGATCGCGCCGACGCCGTCGAGGTGTCGTTCGATCTCGTCCGGCGGGGCACCGGTGTCGGCTGCGGCGTTGAGCGCGGTCAGCAGGAAGTCGATCATCGAATGGTCCTGCTCCAGCTTGCGCAGCACCGGCGCCAGCTCGGGGTGCGCGGCCTCGATCGCGGGGAACAACGCGGCGTCCTCTCCGCGGTGGTGCTGGTCGAGCGCCGCGCAGAAGCCGCGGCAGTACAGCAGCAGCTCGCGGCTCGCCGTCGGCGCATCCGCTCCCTCACGCACCGCGTCGCGCGCCGCCTGCAGCGCCTCATGCAGGCGGGAGTGGGCGCGGCGGAGCTCCGCGCTCCACGCGATGACTCTCGAATGCTCGGTGTCGCTCATGCGCCCTCGACCCTACCGGGCGAGGGGCACCGACCCGTCAGGGACGCAGCAGCACCTTGCCGACGCGGCCGGGGCGCCCGCTCGCCTCGACGGCTGCGCGCACGTCGTCGAACGAATGGATGCTGTCGACCGGCAGGGTGAGCCGGCCGCTGCCGACCAGCTGGAACAGCTCGCCGAACAGCGCACGCCGGGTCTCGGACGGCATCGCCGCCGACACCTTGCTGCCCCAGAACCCCTTCACGACGGCCTGTTTGAAGATGAGGTCGCCCGACGACAGCTCCATGCGGTCCGACGCCATTGCCCCGAACGAGACGAGGGTGCCGCCCTCGCCCAGCAGGTGCAGCAGGTCTCCCGCGGCAGAGCCGCCGACCGAGTCGACGGCGGCACGGATGGGCCGGTCGCCGGCGAGCTCCCGCGCCCGTTCGCGCCACTGCGGGTCGGCGGTGGCGACGACGTCGGGGATGCCGTCCGCGGCGAGCTGTGCGGCATCCTCTTCTCTTCGCACGATGCCGATGACGCGGATGCCGCGACTCGCGCCGATCTGGGCGACCAGCCGCCCGACGGTGCCGTTGGCGGTGTTCTGGACGATCACGTCGCCCTCGCCGACCTCGAGGAAGTCGACGAGCGAGATCGCGCTGAACGGCATCGAGATGAGCTGGGCCGCGACCTCGTCGGGGATGCCGTCGGGCACGGGCACGACCGCGCCGGCCTTGGCGATCACGTACTCCGCCCAGACGCCGAAGGTGCCGCCGGCGGCCACACGCTGCCCGACGGCGATGCCCTCGACCTCGTCGCCGACCGCGTCGACGATGCCGACGGCCTCGGTTCCGGCCCGTGCGGGCAGCTCGGGCTTGTAGCCGTAGGTGCCGCGGATGGTCCACAGGTCGTGGTTGTGGATGGGCGCCAGCAGGATGCGCAGGCGCACCTCTCGCGGGCCGGGCTCGGGAAGGGGCAGGTCTTCGACGCCGAGCACCTGGGCCGGGTCGCCGAACTCGTGATGAACGATCGCACGCACGGGCCGAGCCTACGCTCGCTTCCTGCCTGTCAGCCGAGCGGCGGGCGGTCGAGCACCGTCGGCACGTACTCGAGCAGCTGGCTGCGCCCATCGAACGTGCGCGCCTCGACGAGGTCGAGCCGCACGTCGGGGTAGCCGTCGAAGATGCGCTCCTGACCCGTCGCGCCCGTGATCACGGGGAATACGACGACCCGGTAGCGGTCGACGAGCCCGGCGCGCAGCAGCGACCGGCACAGCGACACACTGCCGAGGGTGCGCAGCGGCGCCTCGGACTCCTCCTTGAGCCGCCGCACGAACTCGACGGCGTCGCCGGGCACGAGGACGGAGTTCTGCCAGGTCAGCGGCTCGTCGAGCGTGGACGAGAACACGTACTTCTGCACGCCGTTGAGCACGTCGGTGCCCTCTTCGCCGCCCGCGGTGAGTTCCGACATGACCCGGTACGTGGTGGCGCCCATGAGGATCGGATGGTCCTGTTCGGGCGACTCGGCCAGCCACCCCAGGTATTCCGGGCCTTCGAGCCCCCACCAGCCCGGCCACCCCTGCGCGGCGCCGTAGCCGTCGAGCGACATGATGAAGTCGATGGTCAAGGTCTGCATCCCGAGCCTCCTTCGCGTGCGGTTCCCCGCGGTGTCGCGCAGGAACACTGGTCGAGCGGATGCCTCGCGCCGAGCCTAGGCGGCGTCCGGCCATCGCGTAACCCCGGTGCGCGCCCGCAGATGCAGACCGGAGGCGGCCGCAAGGGGCCGTGCATCGACCGACGCACGGCCCCGTGAGCCGAGCCCCTCAGCGAGTCGCGTCCGGCGCCAGCCACACCGTCGTCTCGCCGGCGACGACCCCCTGCGGGCTCTCGCCGCTGGCGAGCAGGACCTCGCCCTCCCCGAGCGGGTACGGGGCGACACCGAAGTTCGTGACGACGCGCCAGCCGTTGGGCCGCGCGAAGGCCAGCACATCGTCGCGGCCGGTCTCGAGCCACTCCAGGCGCTCATCGGTCTGCAGCTCGTGCCGCAGCCGCAGCGCCCTGCGGTACAGCGCGAGCGTCGAGCCGGGATCGGCCTCCTCGACGTCGACGGCGTACGCGCTGAACCACGCGGGCTGCGGCAGGTGCGAGCCGTCGGCGCCGAAGCCGAGCGAGGCGCCCTCGGCGCTCCACGGCAGCGGGACCCGGCATCCGTCGCGTCCGATCTCGGCCCCGGAGGTGCGGAAGAAGGTCGGGTCCTGGCGGTCGGATGCCTCGATCTCGACGACCTCGTGCAGCCCGAGCTCCTCGCCCTGGTAGAGGTACGTCGAGCCGGGCAGTCCGAGGATGAACAGGGTCGCCGCCGCGGCCCGGCGCTGACCCTTCGCCCGGTCGAGCGCGGGCTCGGTGCCGCCCGACAGAAGCCAGGCTCCGCCGGGGCGCTCGTCGTCGTGCCGCCACCCGTCGGCGCCCGCGGTGTTCGCCAGGCCGTACCGGGTCGCGTGGCGCACCACGTCGTGGTTCGAGAGCACCCACGTGCTCGACGAGCCCGACTGCGCGGCGAGAGCCAGGTTGTCGGAGATGATGCGGCGGAACTGCCCGGCGTCGAAGTCGGCGACGAGCAGGTCGAAGTTGAACGCCTGGCCGAGGCTCTCGGGGCGCGCGTAGAGGTGGATGCGCGACGGGTGCACCCACGCCTCCGCGACCGCGGTGCGCGGGGGGTCGTACGAGTCGAACACCTCGCGCCACTCCGCGTAGATCTCGTGCACGTCGTCGCGGTCGATGAGGGGGTGGTTGCCGTCCTGCGGCAGCAGTGCCAGCTCGTCGCGCGAGGGGAGCGGCTCGGTGAGGTCCTTCGTGAGCATGTGCGCGACGTCGATGCGGAACCCGTCGACCCCGCGGTCCGACCAGAACCGCAGCGTGGTGAGGAAGTCCTCGTGCACCTCGGGGTGGTCCCAGTTGAGGTCGGGCTGCTCCTTCGCGAAGTTGTGCAGGTACCACTGTCCGGGCGAGCCGTCGGGCTCGGTGACCCGCTCCCATGCCGATCCGCCGAACACCGACACCCAGTCGGTGGGCGGCTGCGAGCCGTCGGGACCGCTGCCCTCGCGGAAGATGTACCGCTCGCGCGCCGCCGATCCCCGGCCCGCGGCGAGCGCCTCCTGGAACCACGCGTGCCGGTCGGACGTGTGGTTCGGGACGATGTCGACCACGACCTTGATGCCGTGCTCGTGCAGGGCCGCCAGCATCCGATCGAAGTCCTCGAGGGTTCCCAGCCGCGGGTCGACGTCGCGATAGTCGGCGACGTCGTACCCGCCGTCGGCGAGCTCGGACGGGTAGAACGGGCTCAGCCACACCGCGTCGATGCCGAGCGCGCTCAGGTAGTCGATGCGCGACGTGATGCCGGGCAGGTCGCCGAGGCCGTCCCCGTTCGCGTCGGCGAAGCTGCGCGGGTAGATCTGGTAAACGACCGCCTGCCGCCACCAGGGTGCGTCCTCGCCGGTCGGGCGGGGGGCGAGGGCGAGGTCGGGAGAGGTTGTCACGAAGGGTCCTTTCGAGTGCGTGACGGACGGAGGGATGATCGGATGCCGCGGCTCAGCCCTTGACGGCGCCCTGGGTGACGCCCTCCATCACCCAGCGCTGGGTGAACAGGTAGGCGACGATCGCGGGCGCCATGGCCATCAGGTACGACGCGAACGACACGTTGTAGTTGTTGCTGAACTGCGTCTGGAACAGGTTCTGCCGAACGGGGAGCGTCTGCAAGGCCGGGTCCGAGATGATGAGCGACGGCATCATGAAGTCGTTCCACGCGTAGAGGAAGGCGAAGATGCCGACCGTCGCGCTCATCGGGGCGAGCAGCGGGAAGATCATGTGCCAGAAGGTCTGCCAGGTCGTGGCGCCGTCGATGCGTGCGCTCTCCTCCAGTTCGAGCGGGATCGAGCGCAGGAAGGCCGTGAACAGCAGCACGCTGAAGCTGAGCTGGAACATGGTGGCGAGGATGACGACACCGACGGGGTTGTCGAGCCCCACCCGCCCGGTGAGCTGGATCTGCGGGAGGGCGACGACCGGGAACGGGATGAACATCGCGCCGAGCAGGTAGAAGAACGAGTACTTGAAGAGCTTCTTGTCCCAGTTGCGTACGATCGCGTACGAGGCGAACGCCGCCAGCACGATGGTGGCGATCACGGTGCCGGCGGTGACCAGCAGCGAGATTGTGGCGCCGACGGGGAACTTCGTCAGGTTCCACGCCGTCACGAAGCCCTCGAAGCTGAACGGCGCGGGCAGCGAGAAGGCGTTCCCGTCGACGGCCTGACCGGTGGTCTTGAACGCCATCGAGATCGTGACGTAGAGCGGCAGCAGCACGGTCACGGCGCAGAGGATCAGGATGATCGTGCTCGACCAGTTGACCCGTTCCCGCTTCAGGCGGGGCGACGTCGACGTGCGGGCCGTGCGCAGATCGAGGCTCGGCTCGACCTGTTCGAATTCGAGGGCGGGCTGCGTGGTCATCAGAGTGCGCTCCTTCCGCGCGTCACCGAGAGTTGGATGAGCGCGATGACGATGGCGACG
>PJUC01000220.1_pt1 | contig 33360 bp, 29 predicted proteins | sample 1512161 | NCBI WGS metagenome assembly PJUC01 (sample SAMN08177676, study PRJNA422409) | Soil metagenome, whole genome shotgun sequencing project. | isolation source: Soil enriched on filter paper | place: USA: Madison | collected 2015-01-15
GCAAAATCTGGAAAGGGCTACATCGCAAAAGCGGCCTAATCAGAATATTATTTGGAGAAAATTTAATTTATTATTTGGATATATACACAGTTCATTGCGAGGAACGAAGCAATCTTTACACTAATCGAAAGATTGCTTCGTCGTGCCTCCTCGCAATGACGTAACTTTCGCAATGACGATTAGCGCAATGACGTTTTTTCAAAAAAAATACCAAAAAAAAAAGACTTGTCGTGGGCATGGTGACAAGTCTTTAATCAAAATTAGTTTATAATTGGATAGAATAATTTCTTTCAAAGTTTTAAGACATTCAGGTCTATCATTTTTTAGTTTCTTTGGGTGGTTATTAGTGTGAGTGTAAACTCACTTTTTATTTCTTTTCATCTCCCTTTACATCACAAACATAGGTCTTTAAAGACTTTACTGCAAATTGTTTTTTAAAAAAAAGTAAGTAGTTACTTAATTAATTTGGCTGTATTTTCCCTATTCCCCAATGATTGTCTTTTTCAGACAGGCTAAAATCCATGCCATTTAACACCAAACCAGCAGCCTGAAATTGGATAAAAACCTTGCTAAAACGGAAAAGCTGTTAAAAACTGTTAAAATTTCCATTCCAAAATCCAATTATGAAATAATTATGAATAAAAAATTAAAATAACATGAAGCTTCTGTAAAGAATTGAAAAAACCCATCCACAATCCATCCACTACCCATCACCAATCCCCTAGCAAATCAACAGATTTTGATTCCATATTGTATTTTCTATAGATATTGGTACTTTTGTTCGAGATACCCGCACACATGAAAATTTGGCAAAAAAATATAGATGTTGATTCGTTTGTCGAGTCATTTACCGTAGGGCAGGACCGTGAAATGGATATGCACCTAGCAGGTGCAGACGTTCTGGGTTCCCTTGCACATACCCGAATGCTCAACAGCATCAACCTGATGACTGATGAGGATCTATCCCTGGTCCAAAAAGAACTTAAAAATATCTACCAAGAAATCCTGGATGGCAAATTCCAGATCGAAGATTCGGTCGAGGATGTGCATTCCCAAGTAGAAATGATGCTTACCCAACGGATTGGAGAAGCAGGCAAGAAAATCCATTCCGGTAGATCCCGTAATGATCAGGTATTGGTGGATCTGAAATTATATTTCCGATCAGAGATCGAATCCATCTTTAAAAACACCGAAGCCTTATTCCAACAGCTTATCCAATTGAGCAATCAGCATAAGCAGGTATTGATGCCGGGTTATACCCACTTACAGATCGCCATGCCTTCATCCTTTGGACTATGGTTTGGCGCTTATGCAGAAAGTTTGGTGGATGATCTGCATTTATTGAAAGCAGCTTGGCATATCTGTAATAAGAACCCATTGGGCTCTGCTGCAGGTTATGGATCTTCCTTTCCATTGAACCGTACCATGACCACCAACTTATTGGGATTTGAAGATCTCAACTACAATGTGGTTTATGCACAGATGGGAAGAGGCAAGACCGAAAGGATCCTTGCACAAGCGATGAGTTCCATTGCAGCCACGCTGGCTAAATTTGCTATGGATGTCACCTTGTTCATCAACCAAAACTTTGGATTCATTTCTTTCCCGGCCCATTTGACGACCGGATCCAGCATCATGCCGCATAAGAAGAATCCAGACGTATTTGAATTGATCCGTTCCAGATGCAATAAGATCCAGGCACTACCAAACGAAATTGCCATGATGACCAGCAACCTTCCGGTTGGTTATCACCGTGATCTCCAATTGCTGAAAGAAAACCTGTTTCCAGCATTCCAATCCCTTAATGATTGCTTAGCTATTGCGAAATACATGTTGGAGAATATCAGTATCAAAGATAATATCCTAGATGACCCTAAATACGACTACCTATTCTCGGTAGAGGTTGTCAACAATGAAGTCTTAAATGGTATCCCGTTCCGGGAAGCCTATAAAAACATAGGATTAGCGATTGAAGAAGGGAAATTCCAACCCGCGAAAGAAGTAAACCATACCCATGAGGGAAGTATAGGAAACCTTTGCAACGATCAGATCGAACGCATGTTCCAGCAGGTCAAGGCTGAGTTCGGATTCGAAAAGGTAGAGAAAGCGTTGAACGAATTATTGAAAAAGGAGGCTTAAGCCTCCTTTTTTATGCTGAATTTATACCGAATCTCACTCTGGAAAACTTCCCCAGGTTTTAGGAGCACTGTCGGGAAATCTTTTTGGTTAGGGCTATCTGGATAATGCTGGGCCTCAAAACAAAAGCCCCCATATCGCAGATATTTATGTCCTGATTTTCCTAGGTCATCTGCCAGGAAATTTCCGGTATAGAATTGCAGGCCAGGCTCCGTAGTAAAAACCTCCATACAAATTCCACTGTCCTTCGAATAGGCATGTGCAGCAGCTTGGCTTAGTGGCTGTTTGTTCACAAAACAATGGTCATATCCTGTTCCGTTTCTCAATTGCTCCTCATTAGCCTCAAAATCCTGCGCAATGGTCTTTGGCTGCCTAAAATCAAAGGCCGTACCTTCCACCGGCATAACACCACCTTCTGGGATCTGTTGATCGTTGATCGGAACAAATTCATCCGAATTTATTTGGACAATATGGTTCAATACATCGCCATTCCCTTCGCCATTCAGGTTGAAATAGGCATGGTTGGTCAAATTGATGATGGTTGTGGCGTTTGTGGTTGCCCGAAACTTGATGATGATCTCATTCTCATTGCTCAGCTCATAGGATACCGAAGTCTTCAGTTCCCCCGGAAAACCCTCCTCACCATCTGCAGAGACATAATAGAAATCCACCAGTTTCTTAAAACTGACCTGCCTGTCCCACACTTTGGTATGAAAACCTTCCTTTCCACCATGTAGACTGTTCGGGCCATTGTTCAGCGATAGGCTGAATTCCTGATCATCAATACAGAATTTCCCTGCTGCAATGCGGTTGCAGAAGCGGCCGATCGTAGCCCCGTGATATTGTTCCTGGGCATTCACATAACCTTTTATACTGTCAAAACCTAAGACCACATCGATCAGATTACCAAACTTATCCGGTACCAATGCACTCACCAATCGGGCGCCATAATCCGTTAGGGCAATCTGCATCCCTGCCCGGTTTCTCAACGTGATCAGGTGGGTGTTCTTGTTGTTTATCTTGTCTTCAAAATCCTTTGCTAATGGTAGCGGGTAAGTCGTCATGTTATTCTCGGTTATTGTTTCTAAAGATAGCAAATATCCAACCCCTTAGCAACGAGAAAAGGCTTTATTATTTCTTCTGATTTTTGTAAATTGGTAAAAATCAAGTATATGAACAAACTCTACGCCTTATTCTTTCTGCTCAGTTTCCTGTTGTTTCTCTTTTCCATGTTGGTGGTGCCTGCCGATGCCATTGCCCGTATTCCCTTCCAAGGCGAACAATTTGTTTTTCCTGAGCGAAATATTGTTTGGGTTTTAGCCCTTACCGCTTTGGTATTCGCCTTGCTCTATCTGTTTACCTTTAAATTTCTGCAATCCTCCCGTTGGGGATACATGCATTTTATCTGTTTTACGTTCCTGTCCATCAACATCATCAGCTACTCCTTCCTCCAGCGGTATGCCATGGATAAAATATCCGAATTATTTACCGGTTCGATGGCGATCCTCCTATGGATGCAGCTCATCTATCCGATTAATCTGCTGATGGGGCTATTCCGCCGAAAATCCAACTTTTAGGCCAAGCTCCCCTTTTAAAAACGTATATTTGCAATCCAAAATCCTAGATTAGAGATGAACTGGAAACAATTGATATCAGCAAAGAGGTGGGGATATGAGGATCGGGTACCAAGTGAACAATTTGATGCTCGATCGGAATTTCAACGGGATTACGACCGTTTGATTTTTTCCTCTCCTTTTAGACGTTTACAAAATAAAACACAGGTATTTCCATTGCCAGGGGCAGTGTTTGTCCACAACAGGTTGACCCATAGTTTGGAGGTTGCCTCGGTTGGAAGGTCATTGGGACGCTTGTTCTATAATCTGCTGAAAAAGAACAACCCAAACATTGATGCTGAAGCGCCTTACCTTCAAGAGGTCGGCAATATTGTTTCCGCGGCCTGTCTATCCCACGACCTGGGAAATCCTGCATTCGGACATTCCGGCGAAGCCGCTATTTCTTCCTTTTTTACCGATGGTAAAGGGCAAAAATACCAGGAGATGCTGACGAAAGAACAATGGGCAGATATCACCCATTTTGAAGGGAATGCCAATGCCTTGCGCATCCTGACCCATCCCTTTAATGGCAAAGATCCGAAAGGTTTTGCATTGACCTATACCAGTCTTGCGGCCATCGTAAAATATCCATGTGCCGCCATTGATGGCCATATCAAAGGTTCCCATCACCGTAAAAAGTACGGGTACTTCGATGCGGAAAAAGAAACCTTTGAAAAGATTGCCCAAGAGTTGGGACTGGAAAAAGATCCAGCCAATCCGAATGGCTACCTGAGGCATCCCTTGGTGTACTTGGTTGAAGCTGCAGATGATATCTGTTATAATATCATCGATCTGGAAGATGCCCATCACCTGAAGATATTGAGTTATGAAGAGGTAGAAGCCTTATTGTTGCCTTTATGTGGGGGTGAAAACCTGAAATCCCGATTGGCAGATCTGGAAGATCCATCCAGTAGGGTGGCACTATTGCGCGCAAAAGCCATCAATACCTTGATCAATGCCTGCGCAGAGGTATTTGTAGACAACCAGGACCAATTCCTGGCTGGAACTTTCCAAAAACCACTGATGGATGCATTGGATGAGGATATCGTCGCCCATATGAAAATGATCTCGCAGATCTCTGTTAAGAAAATATATAATGCGGCAACTGTGGTGCAGATCGAAATTGCCGGTTTCAAGGTGATGAATGCGCTCCTAGAGGAATTTGTGCCGGCCTATCTGAAATCGAACAAATCTCTTTTCGATAAAAAATTGGTTGCCATGATCCCTTCCCAATTCCATAGTAAGGAAGAGGATACGTATTCAAAAATCCGATCTGTATTGGATTTTGTTTCCGGGATGACCGATGTGTATGCCGTAGATCTTTACAGGAAGATCAAGGGGATATCGATTGCCTCGCTGGATTAATTTGAGTATTTAGTAGATAGTATTTAGACAGATTACTTTATTAATTAGAAGATAAAGATGCGTACCGTTGTGATAGCAGAGAAACCCTCTGTGGCGAGGGATTTGGCCCGGGTTATGGGGGCAAAGGAAGTTAAGGATGGATATATCAGTGGAAATGGATATGCCTTTACCTATGCATTTGGGCATTTGGTTCAATTATGTACGCCGCAGGCTTATGGTTTTCACAATTGGTCAGTGTCCAATCTGCCTATTATTCCGGAAAACTTTGCCTTAGAAGTGAAGAAGGTTCGTAAGGATGGGAAACAAGTGGATGATGCCGGAGCCTTGAAACAGTTGAACACCATCAAATGGCTGATCGACCAAGCGGAAGAAATCATCGTGGCGACGGATGCGGGGCGGGAAGGGGAGCTGATCTTCCGGAACATCTACTATTACCTCCAATCAAACATTCCATTCAAACGTCTCTGGATATCCTCCCAGACCGATAAGGCCATTAAAGAAGGTTTTGCTAACCTGAAGGAAGGTTCCGAATACGATAGCCTTTACCAATCTGCCCGTTCTCGTTCCGAATCCGATTGGCTTATCGGTATCAATGCCACGCAAGCCCTTACTTTGGCTGCAGGAAATAAAGGCCTATTATCCTTAGGTCGGGTGCAAACTCCTACCTTAGCGATGATCTGTGCCAGATACCTGGAGAACAAGGACTTTAAATCAACCGCATTCTACAAGATTCAGGCAGGTTTTGAAAAGGATGGAATCTCCTTCAAAGCCACTAGCCAAAAAATCGATAAGAAGGAGGATGCCGAGGCCAGCGTAGCCACGCTGCATGTAGGCATGGATGCCCAAGTAACGCATGTAGAGGCGAAGGAAACGAAGGAGCAACCGCCCTTATTGTTCGATCTTACCTCCCTTCAGCAGGATGCGAATAAGAAATACGGTTATTCAGCCGATCAGACGCTTAGTATTGCTCAAACACTATACGAAAAGAAGGTCATCACTTATCCGCGTACCGGATCCCGTTATATTGGCGAGGATGTGTTTGAAAAGATCGAAGAATTATTTCAGCACCTGGCCGACACGGCGACTGAAAGCATTGCTGTAATCAGTAAAAACCTGATAGGAGCTAAGCTGAATAAACGATCAGTGGACGATAAGAAAGTAACCGACCACCATGCCCTGCTCGTTACGGATGAAAAACCTGCTCCCATGCCAATGGATCAGCAAAATATCTATAACATGATCGCTAAGCGGATGGTGGAGAGTTTTTCGGAGGTTTGTATCAAGGATATCACCACGGTAAACATTGATGCGGCCGGTATCGAACTGATTGCAAAAGGTACCGTGATCCGACAGTATGGCTGGCGTTTGTCTGCCGATCAGGTCGAAATCCCCGAAGAAGATAAAAATAACGATGATCAGGATAATGAAAATGCGGCTTTACCCAAACTTTCACCAGAAGAAATCCTAGAAGTATTACAGATCGAACTTTCCGAACGTTTTACCAAGGCTAAGCCCATACACACGGAAGCTTCCCTGTTAAAGGCCATGGAAACCTCTGGAAAGGAAATCGAAGACGAAGAAATGCGTCAGGCGATGAAAGACTGTGGATTGGGAACTCCTGCTACCCGCGCCGCAACCATTGAAACCCTGTTCCAACGGGACTACATCAAAAGGGACAAAAAGAAATTGATTCCTACCGAAAAGGGCTTGGCGGTATATCAATTGGTCAAGGATCGCTCTATCGCTAAAGTAACCCTGACCGGAAAATGGGAACAGAAACTGGAGGAAATGCGCGCGAATAAGGTGAGCTATGAGGTATTCATGAAACATATCAAGGACTACACCGAGAAGATCACCAAGGAATTATTGCAGCTGCGTATTGCCATTGCCCATGAAGAACTGAAACCATTGCAGAAAGGGAAGATCAAATGTCCTAAATGTGCCAACGGCCAGATCCATCTGTTTGAGAAAGTTGCCCAATGCGATCATTATGCCCGAGGTTGTGATTTCAAGATCTGGCGTACGCTGAACGGTGTTTTCCTGGAAGAAAAGGAAATGAAGAATCTCCTGGAAAAGGGAAAAACATCGGTGCTAAAAGGCGTGAAAAACCAACAAGGACAGCTTCAGGACGCCGCTCTTCTGTTCGAGAACTTCAAAGTAAATATCGCTTAGTAAGCCAAAAAAATACAAGCTCTTTTCACTACCTTAGGGATATGGAGAAAATCTATGTCTTTTCTGGTTTGGGGGCAGACCGTCGGGTATTTGCCAAATTGGATCTTTCGGGTTTTGAAGTGGTCTATGTCGATTGGCTAAAGCCAAGACCCGCTGAGGCTTTTGAAAGTTATGTGTTTCGCTTGGCCGACCATTACCAGATCCCCAAACAAGGAGCACTCGTCCTTGGGCTTTCCTTTGGCGGCATGTGCGTTTCTGAATTGGCAAAATATTACGATTTCAAAAAAACGGTATTGATCTCTTCTGCCAAAACAAAGGATGAACTGCCCAAACTATTGGGTATTTCCAAATGGCTTTCCCTCCATAAACTCTTGCCCGAAGCCCCAAGCAGTAAAGCATCCATGAAGGTGCTGACCTGGCTTTTTGGCGTCAAGGAAGAAGCCGATCAGGAATTTTTCAAGGAAATTATTCAGGATACGGATCCGGAATTCTTGAAATGGGCAATCGATAAGATCGTTCATTGGAAGAATAAACAGGTTCCGGTGAACTGCTTACACCTGCATGGCGATAAGGACCATCTTCTTCCCATTCAACATGTGGATTACAGCATCCGGATAAAAGGAGGTGGGCATTTCATGGTCTGGAACAAAGCAGCCGAACTTTCCTTCCCAATCAAGAATTTTTTGAACTAGTATACATCATTTCCCTTACCTTTGCTGCCTATGGCGACAAAACTGTATAATCCGTTCTTGGATTTTAAATTTGACCCGAATACCTGTTTTTTATCCGGTAAAACCTTAAGTTCTGCAGATGAGCGGATCCAGGTTTTTCCGGTCTGGATGATGCAGGCTTTCCAATTGGAAGACCAACCCTTCAAGATGTTGGATGAAAGCATGCGTACCTATAAACAATTGCAATTGCCCTGCTCGGCAGAAGTTTCGGAAACCATTTCCCAACTGGAGAATAAAGTCCAAAAAGCTGCGGAGATCGGATATGAAGCTATGAAGGAGCTTAGCCAATTGGAATTGTTCCAATGGATTTCAAAAATACTTTACGGCGTTGTGTTCAATGAGATCCAGGCAGGTATCAAACAGGCCGTACTTTCGGGCGAAGAAATGGACTTCTCCCAAGCGCTGGTCCAAAAATTCCGGAACTTGCATGCCATGTTGCAATCCTTGATTGTTCCCATGGAGTTTGAACATAAAAACCCGTTTACCATTGAAGTGTTCCCAGTAGATAATCCGGAGAATACCTTTATGTATAGGGATGAGATCAATACCCTGATCTTTTCCTTGCGTATGGGTGATTTTGGTTTGATCGCTACCTTACAGGATAATGGCACCCATGCCATCTATCATGAAGAAGCATTGGCAACAATAAAAGGGGAAACCTTGCATCCCATTCAATTCGAGGAAATCTGTGCCCGGTATTTCTATTCGGCCTACCTGTTCAACCGACTGCCGGAATATACGTATATGGAAGTTCCCGATAAGGTTTTTGTAGAGCCGATGCCCTTGAACGACTGGACCATGAAGCCTATTTTTGATAATTGGCAGGTGAAGACCTACGGACAGGTCTTGGAAAACTTTTGGAAGCCTTGGGGATTTACCCTCTTTGAGATCATCAAAAATCCAGAGCAGCCCATGAGCTTTTTGACCGATGAAAACGGTGGATTTAAGAAAGATATCGATCTTCCTAAATAAAACAAAACCAGCTAATTGCTGGTTTTTTATTTATATTTAAATATATACTATGATTATGCGATTATTTATCACGACCATATTGGCTATCCTTGTATCTTTTGCTACTGCCCAAGAAAAAGGAAAAGTGGATACCAGCATCGTTAAGGATGTGGACCGTATCCCCGAATTTAATGGTGGATCGCGAACTTGGCAGCAGTTCCTCACCAACAACATCAAGCTAATGGACGCCATTGAAATGATGGATAGTACCCAATATGCAGATTTTGGAGCTAAACAGACGGCCATCATGGAATTTACCGTCTGTGAGGATGGATCGGTCTGCGATGTGGATGTCATCAATAAAGATAAACTAAGTCCCGCCTTTGTGGAAGAAACCCTTCGGGTGATGAAAAAATCACCGAAATGGAAACCAGCCTTGAAAAATGATAAACCCGTAAGAACTCGGTTTAGACAACATATTACAGCTGTATTGATCGATGATCTATAATCATCCAATACCGCAATATGACAAAGGGTAAATTACAAGCTTACATTTCCAGTTTCAGGAATCTTCCTGTTTCGCTGTTCTTCTGTTTGATCAGGTCTTCCGGAGTTCCTTGGAACAATACCTTGCCACCTTCTTTACCACCTTCCGGTCCCATATCGATCACCCAGTCGGCCGCTTTGATCATATCCATGTTATGTTCAATGATCATCATGGTATTTCCACGGTCCACCAGCCTATTGATCACCCCTAATAATACATTGACATCTTCAAAATGCAATCCGGTTGTTGGTTCATCCAAAATATAGAAGGTCTTTCCGGTATCTTTTTTCGAAAGTTCGGTCGCTAGTTTTACCCGTTGGGCCTCCCCTCCGGAAAGGGTAGTGGAAGATTGCCCTAGTGTAATATAGCCTAAGCCTACATCCTGCAGGGTCTTGATCTTCCGATAAATGGAAGGGATATTCTCAAAGAAAGTCACCGCTTCATCAATACTCATATCCAGAACATCAGAAATAGACTTTCCTCTATACCTTACCTCTAAGGTTTCTCTATTATAGCGCTTTCCATTACAGGTTTCACAAGGAACCTGAACATCCGGTAGGAAATTCATCTCGATGATTTTCATTCCGGCACCTTGGCAGGTTTCGCAACGCCCACCTTTTACATTGAAGGAGAATCTGCCGGGTTTATACCCACGGATTTTTGCTTCCGGGAGCTGTACGTATAAAGCTCTTATATCTGAAAATACACCGGTATAGGTGGAAGGGTTGGATCGAGGCGTTCTTCCGATCGGCGATTGGTCGATCTCGATCACCTTATCCACATGTTCCAAACCTTCGATCTTGCTATAGGGAAGCGGTTTTGCTTTTGCCCTAAAGAAATGATGGTTCAGAATCGGATATAGGGTATTGGTGATGAGGCTGGATTTTCCAGAGCCCGATACACCCGTTACCAGCACCAATTTCCCCAATGGAATATCGATGTTCACATTCTTCAGGTTATGCCCTTTAGCGCCTTTTAATGAAAGCTTATGGCCATTTCCTGCGCGTTTCTCTTTGTTATAATGAATCTGTTTTGTGCCGTTCAAATAATCCGTGGTTAGGGTATGCGCCTTCATCAATTCTTTAGGCGTACCTTGTGCCACTACCTTACCGCCGAATACACCGGCTGCTGGTCCCATGTCGATCACATAATCGGCATGCATGATCATATCCTTATCATGCTCCACAACAAGAACAGAATTGCCGATATCCCGAAGGTTTTTCAGGGCATTGATCAAACGTTCATTATCGCGCTGATGGAGACCAATACTTGGCTCATCCAGGATATAAAGTACATTCACCAATTGGGAACCAATCTGGGTGGCCAAACGGATACGTTGGGCTTCCCCGCCGGAAAGGGTTTTCGAGCTGCGGTTCAAGGTCAAATAATTCAGACCTACATCCAGTAGGAACCCGATACGAGTCTTGATTTCTTTGATGATCTCTGTTGCAATGATATTCTGTCGTTCCGAAAGTCTTTCTTCAATTCCATCGAACCAATGGAACAAAGCCACAATATCCATCTCCGCCAATTCGGCGATGTTCTTTTGATCCACTTTGATATGCAGGGATTCCTTTTTTAATCTTGCGCCTTTGCATTCCGGACAGACCACTTGGGTTCTGAATTCCTCCAAGGATTGGTTATCATCCTGGTATTTCCCGCTCATTTCTTCCAGCATCTTGAAAATGCCTTGGAACTGCACATTATATTCCCTAGCGCCATAGGAACCATAGGAAACCGTAAGGTTCACCGGTTCTTCGGCACCGAAGAGAAGCATATCGATCGTATCTTCCTGCAATTTTTCGATGGCTGTCGTTAAGGAGAAGTCAAATTTTTTGGCAACTGCCTTTAATACGGCAAAAGTCCAGGACTCTTTGGAAGGTCCGAGAGGCACAATGGCCCCTTTTTGTATGCTCAGGCTGCGATCCGGAATAACGATCTTCTTATCGATTTCATAGATGTAGCCCAAACCATCGCAACGAGGGCAGGCCCCATAAGGCGAATTGAAGGAAAAGGTATTCGGTTGTGGTTCATCGTAGGAGATGCCCGATTCGGCATCCATCAAATACCTACTGAAGAACTGTTCCTTATTCTCCTTATTGGCGATCTTGATAATCCCTTTAGCGGTTTTTAAGGCTTGCCCGATACTGTCGAACAACCTTTTCCTGGAATTGACCTCCACCAATATACGGTCTACCACAATCTCGATATCGTGTATCTTATAGCGGTCCACCTGCATTTTAGGTGCGATATCCAAAATCTCTCCATCCACACGCACTTTGGTATAGCCTTGTTTGCGGATCTGTTCGAACAGTTCGCGGTAATGTCCTTTACGGCCTTTTACAACCGGTGCCAGGATATAGATCCCTTCACCTTCAAATTCTTTTAGGATCCTATCGGTAATCTCATCATCCGACATGCGTTCCATCTTCTTGCCGGAAACGTAGGAAAAAGCTTCCCCGATACGCGCATAGAGCAGACGCAGGAAATCGTAGATTTCCGTGATGGTTCCAACGGTAGATCTCGGGTTCTTGGAGGTGGTCTTCTGTTCGATCGAGATCACTGGGCTCAGGCCCGAGATTTTGTCTACATCAGGTCGTTCCATACCACCAAGGAATTGGCGGCTATAGGCCGAAAAGGTCTCCATGTAACGTCGCTGTCCTTCGGCATAGATCGTGTCAAATGCCAGGGAAGATTTTCCACTTCCGCTTAAGCCAGTTACGACTACCAGTTGGTTTCTAGGAAAAGATACGTCTATGTTTTTCAGATTATGAACTCGAGCTCCAAATACTTCTACCTCACTTTGGTCACCAAGATCAATTGTTTTTTGTTGGGCCATCAAACTAATTTTTGCAAATGCAAAGTTACTGATTTTTATTACCTTTAATTAACAAATTTGATATTTTGAAGAAGCTGGACGTAAGTAAGAATGAGCGAGAAATCATTGAAGATGCGCTTAAACATTGGGAAGATCAGGCCTTGCTGCCTGGAGAGAAAGTGGCGGAGCTGAAAGGCAATTTGGATGATAAGGGTTTTGAGTGGGGCGTACTTGCGCGATATGCCATGTGGATCGCTTTAGCGTCCTTAATCCTGGCGGTCGTCTCCATGTTTTCCGATAATTACCTCGAGACTTTGGTGCAGCAGTTCTACGACACCCCGAATGTGGTGTTCTGTCTGTTTTTTGCTGCCTTGGCGGTGATGTTCTACCTCTGGGGCTTCCGGAATAAAAAGAAATATCCGGATAAGACTTTTTCCAATGAGACCATGATGTTGGCCGGATCTTTTTCAACAGCTGCCAGTATCGGTTTCCTCGGACAGATCCTTGACCGTACTGAAAACCATTATACGATCCTATTTTTGTTGTCCATTGTCATTTATGCCGTCCTTTCGGTAAAACTGAGTTCCAAGTTGATCTGGGTATTCACCTTGGTGGCTTTGGGGATTTGGTTCGCCACTGAAACGGCATACCATAGTAATTGGGGCTTTAAATTCTGGGGAATGAATTACCCGCTGCGGTTTACCATTTTCGGAATATTGTTGACAGCCTTCGCCTACTTTATCCAACCGAGCATCAAGAAGTTGGTCTACTTTCAGTCCACCTCTTTTGTGGTGGGCCTATTGTATACCATGATCGCCCTGTGGTTGCTTTCCATCTTCGGAAACTTCAGCGATTATGAACAATGGCTGAAGGTAAGACAGTTCCAGATCTTTTATTGGGGATTATTGGGTATCGGTCTATCCCTCGCCTTGGCCATCTATGGCATGAAAACTAAGGACCATGCCGCCAGGGATATCGGGTTTGTATTCTTCATTTTGAACCTATACACCCGTTTCGTGGAATACCTCTGGGATAACATCAACCGTACTATTTTCTTTCTCTTGATCGCTGTTTCCTTCTGGTTCGTTGGGCGCTGGGCAGAGAAGGTTTGGAAGGAGGGTAAATTATAGATGATAGATGTTAGATGATAGATGATAGAGTATGGCGTGTAGATAATTTTGGGTTATTTGCTTAATTATTTTTGTTACCTAATTTTGAAATTGCCTTTTATGATTGACAAACCACCTTTTTTATTTGGAACAGTAAATTCTATTAATCCTTCGCCTTTAGATCTGCCAGGATTGCCACTCGCATCAAAATTTGTAAAAGTGATATGACCAGTTCCATAATAGTCGGTCTTATAATCTTCCTTGTATCTTATAAACGCTAAATGTTTAAAAGTGGGGGATTCAGCACCTGAACCCTCCTCAAAAATCTCAACCCCATTCATTGGCTTTAATTCATATTTCTTATGTAAAACTACAGCATCGGTGATCGGTAGATATATGAGAACGGAAAATCCATCAGAATTTTTATTTCCCTTTTGATGCAAGTTTGCAGTAAAAAATAAATGGTCTATATTTTCCCCCAAATAACCTTCCGGGTAAGTATTATATTCCAACCTTGGACCATCCTTGGCTCCTGGAGGTAAAAATGCAGACTGCTCATCAATGAAAACTACGCCATCTTTTGTCAATTCTACTTTGTTCCCATTCTTTAATGTGTCTCCATTTTTGTCGCATGAAAGGAACAGAATGGAAAGGATAGCGAAATAATAAATTGATTTCATAATTTTTGGTTTTTGAATGATAACGTCATGAATGGGTTTGACGCTACATCAATTTTTATATGAAAAATCTGTACCCAGAAAGTGTTATCACTTTTGTTCTATAACTCTGTATTTAGGTATAAATTCTTTTTCCCATTTTTCTAACTTATTATTTTTGAACGTAAATAAATAAACTTCTTCATCATTTGGGAATCCTCTATATGATATTATTTCAAGCATGTCTTGATTGACAATTTCTTTTTTAGAAATAACATAATTTTTGCCTAATAGATCCGAAACTTGTTCAATATTCATTCCCAATGAAAGCTTGTTCATATTTTGATTCTTCATATATGCCAGATTAGTGCTAACACAAGAAGATAGAAATCCAACAAGTAAAAGGCTTACAGAAAGAAGATAAAGTGAGGTTTTTGTTTTGATCATTACTTAATTATTAAAATTTATGGTGTAATCAAAGTTTTTATGTTTATCCATGTACGGATTTAATTCATAATAGACCGGTACACCCATGGATTCAATTGTAAATTCTACATCTTGAGGCCGATTAATAGCGAGATCTCCGTAGAATATAACTTTTTCTAGATTTGATTCATACGAATCCATTTTTTTAAGATCTTGATGATTATATCCAACAAAATAAAAATTTATATTTAAATTATTTACTTTAGTTATCTCAGACTGATTTAGTTTATTAACTCCATAAGTTATTAACCTATTAATAAGCAGTTTAGTGTTTTCAGGCGCATCTATTATCATATAAGCTATCTTTCCATAGTACAACCTTTTAACTCTGGCTATATTATCGTCAGAAAGTTCTTTAGGTGAAAATGCATTATTAAAGTCTGATTCATAAGTAAACGATGTAGTGGAGAGTGTTTCTCGAAGGCTATAATATAATAGGCCCTCATGAGATATTTTTTTGTTTTTTATGTTAAATAATGAAAAAATATCTGCATAATTTCCGAAAATAAGTCTTAAATCTTCGTATTTATGGAAAGAAAATATTACATCTTTATGGCCGAATATTTTTTCTATAGAAAATTTATTTATATGGCTTTTAACCAATTTATTAAGTTCTTCCCAATTTCTAATTGAAAAATCCAATGGATGTACCTTACTTGAACTATAAGAATTAACTGAAAATCTTCCTGATGGCATTGCAGATTGATTCAAGTAAATCTCCCAGTTAAATGGATAAGTGTTTAATGATACAAATGAGTTTATGAGAGGTTCTTTTGTGAAATCAGTGCTGTAATAAAAGGGTTGATCAGAAGGGTGTCTAACTTTATAACCTATAATTTCCTTATTATTCCATAAAGTATCTAATATATAAGAGCCATTTAGTTCCGCTATTTTGTTGAAATCAAAATTACTATAATCGATAATTTTTTCATTTAAACTGTCTTTAATTTCTGTCGGTAGAGGCTCAATTTTGTTTCCTTTTGAACAACTTGTAATTATCACTATTGTCCAGAAGACAACCATTAAATTGTATTTTCTCATTTTAAATATCGATTATTCATGTTATGGTTCAAAATTAGAAGCATGATAAATATATCATTTAAGTTAATTAATAATTTCTAATTTAAAAATAAAAAATCGCTATTCTTTAAATGTTTAATTATTTAAGTTTTATTTATTAAAAATCTTGCCACATATTCTCCGGGTCGTATGGAACTCGATTTAGTCCTATATCGTCCCAGGATTTATACTTATAATCCCTGCTAATAGAAATATAGTAAGACCATCTCCAAAAACATAAGGGATTGATTTTATAAAGACGAAAGACTTGTTTGTCTTCATCGGAAGGCTTTGTTTCTTCTATGAAACGATTTATAGACCAGTTAGTCAAATAAGAATCCTTAAATTCAAATGACTCCTCTCGTGTAAAGGATGCATTCGAATTAGAATATCTAAAAGGATTATTTCCATCTATCATCAATAAAATGTTTTTATTGATTATTGGTAAGTTTACAATGATGACGACGATTGCTAGGGTTACAAAAATAAATTTCCATTTCATAGTTTGTTCAAATTGGTCTTGGATCAATTTACCGCAGCATTGAATTGTGTCGAATTTATGCTGTCAAAGACTCGGACTATTGGATAGAAGCACTTTGAATTATAAGTTTGCCATAAAAAACCCCGCCATATTTTAATGACGGGGTTATTTCTTTAAGAGACCTTTTTAGACAGCCCCCTTCTATCCGACATACATCTAATGTCTAATATCTATCATCTATTATCTAAAAGATCATCTATCATCTATAATCTAACTACAAATGTATCACTTCGCCATAAGCATCCGCCACGGCTTCCATGATTGCTTCACTCATGGTAGGGTGAGGGTGAACTGCTTTCAGCACCTCATGACCTGTACTTTCCAATTTACGCGCAACAACCACTTCCGCGATCATTTCCGTCACATTGGCACCGATCAAATGTGCTCCTAAGAACTCCCCATATTTAGCATCGAAGATCACTTTCACGAAACCATCTTTTGCACCTGCTGCCGAAGCTTTTCCTGATGCGGAGAATGGGAATTTACCCACTTTGATATCATATCCAGCTTCTTTCGCTGCTTTTTCGGTAAATCCTACAGAAGCAATCTCCGGAGAACAATACGTACATCCTGGGATATTGTTGTAATCGATTGGATCTACATGCATACCTTTGATTTTCTCCACACAAGTAATACCTTCTGCGGAAGCCACATGCGCCAATGCCTGACCTTTCACGATATCACCGATCGCATAAACACCATCGATGTTCGTTTTGTAGAAATCATCCACTACCACGCGGCCTTTATCGGTTTTAACACCAACTTCTTCTAATCCTAGGTTCTCAATATTTGGCGTGATACCGACTGCTGAAAGAACAATCTCTGCTTCGATAACCTCCGTACCTTTATCCGATTTGATGTTCACTTTACATAGATCCCCTTTGGTATCTACCGACTGAACTTCAGATTTGGTTAGGATATTGATACCCGCTTTTTTCAGGGATTTTTCCAATTGTTTGGAAACTTCCTCATCTTCCACAGGAACAATACGGTCCATGAATTCCACGATGGTCACTTTCGTACCGATCGCATTATAGAAATAGGCAAATTCAACACCGATAGCACCCGAACCTACAACCACCATAGATTTTGGCTGTTGTGGAAGGTTCATCGCTTGACGGTAACCTATGATTTTCTTTCCATCCTGCGGAAGATTAGGTAACTCTCTAGAACGAGCACCTGTTGCTAAGATCGTATGTTTTGCAGTGTATTCCTTGGTAGAACCATCCGCAGCCTTAACTTCAATCTTGCCGCCTTTTTTAATTTTCGCAGTACCCATGATCACATCGATCTTGTTCTTTTTCATCAAGAACTGGATCCCTTTACTCATGCCGTCTGCTACACCACGACTTCTTTTTACGATGGCACCGAAATCGGCTTCTCCGCCATTTACTTTAATACCATATTCTTCGGCATGGTTCAAGTATTCGAATACCTGTGCACTTTTTAACAATGCTTTTGTAGGAATACAGCCCCAGTTAAGACAGATTCCACCTAATGCTTCACGCTCGATAATGGCTGTTTTGAATCCCAATTGAGAGGCTCTGATGGCAGCTACATAACCGCCTGGTCCACTACCAATAACAATAATGTCGTAATTCATAAATATTAATTGTCGTTATGTTTGCAAATACAATTCATCAAAAGTACGCATTTTTTTATTTATATGTCATTTCGCAGTCAATCCTTTCCCTTGGATTTCGTTTAGAATCTCCTTTTGCCTTTCTTTGCGCTGACTAATAGAAATTTATATGTTACGTATCTTTCAACAGGTTGCTCTTTGGGAAGCAATCTCTACCATTATCCTTTTCTTTGTTGCGATGCCCCTGAAGTATTTTGCCGGAATCCCCGAAGCGGTTCGTGTCGCAGGTTCTATCCACGGTTTTCTAGTGGTCCTATTCGTGATCCTATTGCTGGCCTGTTGGCAGACCTACAATTGGAAATTTTCACGCGTCGTAAAGTATTTTGTCCTGAGCCTGATTCCGATCATCTCTTTTTGGGTAGAAAAGGACCTTAAAAAAGAAATTGCGGTTCAGAAAGCTGCTTAAGATTTTCTAATCCCTTTTCTTTTCATCACTTTCAATGCCCATATAGGCATAAGTGATTTCTGTTTTACCATGCGGAGTAGGATTGCCATCTTTATCCAGGTTCACAAATACGAGCCTATCGATGGAAAGAATGGTCATCCTACTTATTTTATTTCTTACCACACAGCGCATGGTCAGGGAGGTCCGTCCGAAGTTGGTCGCTTCTATCCCCAATTCGATGATATCCCCTTGTTTGGCAGCACTCTCAAAATTGATCTCCGAAATGTATTTCGTGACCACATGCGGGTTGCCCAATTGTACTATGGCGTAGATCACCGCCTCCTCATCAATCCATCTTAATAAAGTCCCTCCAAATAAGGATCCATTGGGGTTTAAATCTTCTGGTTTGACCCATTTTCTGGTATAAAAGTTCATGTTAGACTGGTCTTAAATTTACAGGTTAATATACATATTCTTTCTTAAACACTTGATTCGAGATAAATGTACGGTTTTAGCATACTGAAAGTAATATTTAAGTGCATAAAGGCACTTACACCTCACTTACACCTCACTTACACTCTACTTTCACCACGAGCCAAATAGGTAAAAAAAGCCCCCAAAAGCATATCTTTTGGGGGCAATATAAATGTTATAGATTTTGAATCTTAACTGCTTAAGCGTGGATCGCTCTGTTGGAAGTAGCTGCTAATGCGGCTTCTTTCAAGGCCTCTGTAAAAGTAGGGTGGGCATGACAGATTCTACCGATATCTTCTGCAGATGCACGGTATTCCATTGCGACAACTGCTTCAGCGATCATATCTGCCGCACGAGGGCCGATCATGTGAACACCTAATACCTCATCGGTATCCGCATCCGCCAATACTTTGATGAAACCATCGGTATCACCAGAAGCTTTCGCACGTCCAGAAGCTTTGAAAGAGAAGCTTCCTGCTTTGTATTTTTTACCTTCTTCTTTTAGTTGCTCTTCTGTTTTACCAACAGATGCAACCTCTGGCCATGTGTAAACAACACCTGGGATCAGGTTATAATCGATATGAGGTTTCTGACCAACAATGCGTTCAGCCACATAGATACCTTCATCTTCTGCTTTATGAGCCAACATAGCTCCTTTAACCACATCACCGATCGCATAAACACCTTCTACCGAAGTTTCCAAATGCTCGTTAACCGGGATTTTGTTTCCGCGTTCTTCCGGTGTAATGCCGATGTTTTCCAACCCTAGACCAGCCGTGTAAGCTGTTCTACCAACCGCAACGATACAGTAATCACCTTCGATCACTACGTTCTGTCCTTTGGCATCTTCAGCAGTAACCGTTACTTTTTTACCTTTCACGCTAGCGCCAGAAACTTTATGTCCCAATAGGAATTCCATGCCTAGGTTTTTCTTCAACACGCGTTGAAGTTCTTTTCCTAAACCTGCATCCATCGTAGCGATGATAGATTTAGCATATTCTACCACAGTTACCTTAGAACCCAAACGTGCATATACCGAACCTAATTCCAGACCGATTACCCCACCACCGATCACGATCAGGTTTTTAGGAACTTCGGTTAGGTTTAAGGCTTCTGTAGACGTGATGATACGTTTTTTGTCAACAGGAAGGAAAGGTAATGCCGTAGGTTTAGAACCGGTAGCAATAATGATGTTCTTTCCTTTTATTTCTTCGGTTGAACCATCTTCTTTCGTGATTTTGATCGTGTTCTTGTCAACAAATGATCCCACACCTTGGAAGCTGTCGATTTTGTTTTTCTTGAATAGGTAGGTAATACCTGCAGTATTTTGAGCAATAACATCGTTCTTACGATCGATCATTTTTTTGATATCCAACTTCAGGTTGCTCAAGCTGATACCATGTTGTTCAAAATTATGAGCGGCATTGTGATAATGTTCTGAAGAGTCTAACAAGGCTTTCGAAGGAATACAGCCAACATTTAGACAAGTACCACCAAAAGTGCTGTATTTTTCAATTACGGCTGTTTTTAAGCCTAATTGTGCACAACGGATAGCGGCAACATAACCACCAGGACCACTACCGATTACGATTACGTCGTATTGCATAGAATATGTGTTTGATTATCCTGCAAATTTAATATTTAAATGTCTATTAAGCGAAGCAATTTTAATAAATTGAAGCTCAATCGTATGCATGGAATACAAGAAGGGAGCCTTTTTACCAAAGACTCCCTTCTGCTTGTTTTTTTGTGAAAAGGTTCTGCGATTATTCCGCTACGATTTTACCTTTCATGATACCGAAGTGGCCTGGGAAACTACAGATATAATCGTATACACCTTTCTCAAGGGTAACAGTGATTTTATCTTGTTCGCCTGGTCCTAATAATTTCGTGTGTGCCACGATAGAAGATAACGCAGATTTAGGGATATATTCACTGTCCGCAGCCTGTGAAGCTTCGCCTCCGAAAGTGGTTACATCTACGCCTGGTTTCAAGATCACCAAGTTATGGCCCATGGCCTCTTTTGGTTGAGACCCTACATTTTTCAAGGTCAATTCTACTGGCTCACCAGCTTTAACACGAATCAAATTGATATTGAATTGCATTTGGTCATTACCTTCTACGGTCCATTGGTTGGAAAGTGTTACGTTTTCAATTCCAGGAACGGTAGTTTCTGCAGGAGTAGCTTCAGGAGTAGCGGTTTCGGTTGAAGCTGTGTTGTCTACTTTTTTCTCACTGTTCCCAGCACATGATGCCAAACCCATCGCTAACGCTAAAGCAGGAACAAAAAATAATTTCTTCATAGCTAATTGTTATATATTTTATACGAATTTACTATTAATAATTCATTTTAAAGAGCTAAACCCTTTTTAGGGTGTCATATTCATGTTTTTATTTTTGGTGGTCACGGCGATAATTTTTTGATATAACTCAATGGGATCAAAAGGTTTGCCGATCACGCCATCCGCGCCGGCTCTGAAAGCGGCTGCCTGTTCATGTTCGAGTACGGAAGCGGAGATCGTAATGATCGGGATGCCGTGTTTCTCAGGGATGCGGTGGTTCTTGATTTCCTTGATCGCTTCAAAGCCACTCATGATCGGCATGTGTGTATCCATAAGGATCAGGTCAAAATGCTGCTGTTCCACTTTTTCAACAGCCAATTGTCCGTTTTTCACGATATCAACCTCACAATTCCAGCTTCTCAACATATGCGCAAGCATAAAGCTGTTCAGTTCATTATCTTCCGCTACCAAAACCTTCAGGTTGTCGAATTTTGGAAAACTGTTATAGGTAGGAACATCTTTGCTACTATCTTCTATTTTATGGTTGGAAGCTTCAAACCAGCCTTCGAAATGAAACTCAGAACCTTCACCATACACACTGCTGGCGCCAATGTTTCCGTTCAGCAGGTTTGCCAAACGTTTTACAATGGCCAAGCCTAAACCTGTTCCACCGAATTTTTTCGTAATCCCATCATCCGCCTGCTCAAAGGCCATAAAGATCTTCTCGACCGATCCCTCTTTGATGCCAATACCCGTATCAGCTACGGTAAATCGTAATCGGTAGTTCTGGTTTTTCTGCTCCAGCACCTTCACCCTTAATTCGATCTTTCCTTTTTCCGTAAACTTCAGACTGTTCGAGATAAAATTGCTGATGATCTGCTGCAGCCTTAGGGAATCATAACGAATAAACTGGGGTATTTTTTCATCGGCAACAATAGAAAAATCCAAGTGTTTATGGTTCGCTTTGATCTTAAAGATACGATCAATATCCTCGATCATTTTGGTCAGACTGAAATCCTCGAATTCAATCTTCAGCATGCCGGAATCGATCTTTGAAAGGTCTAAGATATCGTTGATGATGAGTAGGAGCGATTGGGAGGCATTGTCCAATCTTTTCAACCAATCGCGTTGTTCAGCGGATAGTTCCGAACTCTTGAACATATGCATGATCCCCATGATGCCATTGATTGGCGTACGGATTTCATGACTCATATTGGCCAAAAAGATCTCCTTTGATTTTCTTGCCTGAACCGCTTCTTCTTTTGTTTTCAGCAATTCGATCCTGGACTCTTCCAATTCTTTGTTCTTCAGTTTCAATTCCTGTTGGATCAGGATCTGTTGAACAAAGGACTTTACTTTTGCAATGGTAATTTCTGGATTCAGTGGTTTGTAGAGGTAATCTACTGCACCACTTTCCAACCCTTTCAGCAGGTATTTATCCTCCTTGGAAATCGCTGTAACCATGATGGCCATAATATGGCTCGTCTTGGGGTTCGATTTCAACAAGGAAACAAATTCAAAACCATTGATCTCAGGCATCTGAACATCCACTAGTGCAATGGAAATATCATCCTTCCAACAGATTTTGAGCGCCTCGTTGGGGTCGGTGGAACTGACGATATTCACATGTTCAACATCCTGCAATAACGCATGTAAGCTAATGATATTTTCTTCTTTATCGTCTAATATCAAAATGTTGATTGGTTTCATGTCTTTATGATGAAATTGAATTAAAATAGTTTACTATTTCTTCGTTTGATAATATTTTTACATTCTTGGAACTGGCGATGCCACTTTTGGGCATCGTGTCAATGACCGCATCAGCAGGATCCTGAACATAACAGGTTGCTCCAGCATTCAACAGAGCCTTGAAGCCATTTGCCCCATCATTATTAGCCCCGGATAATAAAAAACCTGTTGCTTTTGGACCATAGACTTCTGCTACGGATTCAAAGAAAACATCAATGGAAGGTCTGGAGAACTGAACTGGTTCGGAAACATCCAATGAAAAATATTGATCCGGCTCCACCAAGGTATGGTAACCCGGGGGTGCAAAATAAATGCTGTTTGCCAAAATTGGATATTTATCTTTAATCGAGATTACCTCCCTGTTCAACCGTTTGGACAAGCTCGATTCGATCTTTGTTTCGTATTTGGAATTTCTATGCAACACAATGACTATGGCCGCGGCAAAGGAGGCCGGAAGATGGTCAAGTATGTCCACGATCAGCTCATAGGCTCCTGCGGATCCCCCAATGACTAGGATATGATTGGCGAATGATTCCATCTTACTTGATTTTTTGATAAATGTTAAATTCCTTGTCGACCACTTTGAAGTTCTCCATCACCGGATGTCGAAGGATGGTTTCCTTAGTGCCCAAACATAGAAATCCAAATAAAGCCAATGATTCATAGAACAGGTTGATCACCTTTTCCTGGAGTTGCAGATCAAAATAGATCAAGACGTTTCTACAGGTGATCAGCTGAAATTCATTGAACACCTGGTCGCTCGCCAGGTTATGGGTCGAGAAAAGGATGTTCTTGCGAAGGTCATGGTTGATGATCGCGGCATCGTAGCGTGCGGTATAGTAATTGGAAAGACTTTCTTTCGAGTTATACGCATTGAAATTGTCCGAATATTCCTTGAATTTCTTCAAGGGGTAGATCCCTTTTTTGGCGATGTCCAATACCTTGCTATTGATGTCTGTTCCATAAATGAACGAACGATCATATAGGTTGTTTTCCTTTAATAAAATGGCCAGGGAGTAGACTTCCTCTCCAGTTGAACAGCCTGCGCTCCAGATCTTGATGCGCGGAAAAGTTTGGAGGTAGGGAAGGATATCAGTGGCTAATCTATTGAAGAAACCGGGGTCGCGGAACATTTCCGTCACATTGACGGTGACTTCCTGGATAAAGAATTGTTGAAACCCGGGAATGTTGATGATCGCATTCTTAAGGTCCACAAAATCCAAGGATTCCAGGTTCATGATCCGTTGTATCCTCCTTTTGAGGGAAGAACGGGTATATCCGGACAGATCGAAATCAGAAACGTTTTTCAATAAGAAAATCAGTTCCTCAATCTCCGGAAAACTTATTTCATAAGAGCTTCTTAACTCAGCCATACTTGCATCAATGATACCAAACGATCCAAATCGATCGGTTTACTCACATAATCATTTGCGCCCAATTCTATCGATTTTTCTCGATCACCTTTCATCGCTTTAGCAGTAACTGCAATAATGGGTAAATTATTGTGTTTTTTGTTTTTTCTTATTTCCTGGATGGCTTCATATCCATCCATCTCCGGCATCATGATGTCCATCAGGACAATATCAATCTGCTTGTCGGGATTTTCCACCGCCTGCACGGCCTCCAGGCCGTTGTTCGCGATTTCAATCTTCATCTTGTATTGTTGTAACGAAGAGGTCAAAGCGAAAACATTACGCATATCATCATCCGCAATAAGAACCGTCTTGTTTTCCAATACACTTGTTCCATAAGATTCTGATGATACCAGTTTTTCCGGGTTCTTGATCGGGTTGTAGGCAGGAGTGGACAATTTGTTTAAAAATAGGTTGACCTCATCGATCAATCTATTGTTCGATTTGCTGGACTTCAGCACCATGGATTGGGTATGTCTAAGGATCTTCTCCGTTTGTTCCGCACTCAGGTCGTATGCCGTATTGATGATCACCGGTAATTTCTCGTATTTTGGATTTGATTTGATACGATCCAGCATTTCCAGACCACTACCATCCGGTAGTTTAACATCCAAGATGATGCAATCCAGGTTTTCTTCCTCTTCCAGTTTTTTCATGCCGGATTCGATTGTAAAGGCTTGGATCACATTGATATTTTGTTCGGCAAACGCCTTTTTGATCAGGTCGCTCTGGAATTCCTGGTCTTCGATCAATAGGATCTTTTTAAGTTCCTTATTGATATTTAGGTGGATGGTTTCAAAAGCCAAGGCTATGCTTTCCTCGTTTACCGGTTTTGGCATAAAGCCTATGGCCCCAGATTCCAGGAAGTCTTTCTTATCGAAATTCGCGGCCGACATCATGTGTATCGGGATATGCTTGGTTGCTTTATCGTTCTTCAAGGTCTTCAGCACCTCCCATCCATCTGCCAAAGGCAGCATGACATCCAGGATGATGGCATCAGGCTGTTTTTGCTTGGCCATTTGAATTCCGGCAACTCCGTCGTATGCATTCAAGGTATCGAAGCCATATTCCTCTGAAAAGCTTTTTAATATATCCGCAAAATTGATGTCATCCTCAATGATCAGGATGGTTTTTGTTTGACGGATTTTAGGAACATCCATCTTTGCATCGTCCGATACTTGGCGAATATTCTCTTGCTTGGCTGTTGCTTTCGTTTCCTGGTTGGAAGTTTCCTTGCTGGCTTCTTTGGTAAAGGCAGGCATTTCTTCTTTATTGATCTCCGCTATGTAAGGGATGATCAAACTAAAGGTACTTCCTTGGCCAATCTCACTCTCGAGGGTGATCCTTCCGTTAAGTAGGGAAGAGATTTCCCTGGAAATGGACAGGCCAAGACCTGTTCCGCCGTATTTTCTGCTGGTGGAGCCATCCTCTTGTCGGAAAGCCTCAAATATGAGGGATTGTTTTTCTGGAGATATACCTATACCGGAATCCTTTACAGCGAAATGGACGTTTCCACTTTGTTGGAAGATCTTTAAGGTAATACTTCCTGTTTTTTCAGTGAATTTGAAGGCGTTGGAAAGGAAATTTTTAAGGACCTGTTCCAATCTGTATTCATCGGTAACAAACTGTTTAGGAGCTTGTTCAATGTCTATCTGGAAGTTGATGGATTTTTCTTTTGCTACTTCCTTGAACAGGGATTCCATATTGCTGCTGAAATCCTGGATGCGGATCAGATCTTTCTGCATCTCCACTTTACCGGATTCTATTTTCGCCAGATCGAGCAGTTCATTGATCAGCTGTAAAAGATCGGAGCCGGCATTATGGATCACCGAGGCATATTTCACCTGTTCGGTATTCAAGTTTTGTAGTTTATTATCCTGAAGGAGTTTCGCCAGGATAAGGATACTGTTCAAAGGAGTCCGCAATTCGTGGCTCATATTGGCCATGAATTCCGATTTGTATTTGCTGGCCAGTTCCACCTCGACAATTTTCTGCTCCACGATATTATGGGCTTCGTTCAGCTCCAGGTTCCTTCTCTCCAGTTCAGCAGCTTTAACATTTAGCTCCTTGTTCGCTTGGGAAAGTTCTTCCTGCTGTACGCGGAGTTCCTCTTCCGAGGCTTCTAAAAGATTGGTTTTATAGACCAGCTCTTCATTGGTAATACGGAGTTCTTCTTGCTGGGCCTCCAGTTCTTCGGTCTGTCTTTGGGTTTCCGCAAGTAACTCTTCGACCAAGGCATGGTTCTGGCGTGATTGAAGGGCAGAACCGATGGACCTTGATGTCCGTGTTAGGTAATTAAGAATGCTCTCCACTCTATTTTTAGGGAAAGAGCCTATAATTTCAATAATACCTATACAATAATCCTCATATACGATAGGAAACAGAATAGCATCTGCGTCCATGTTCTTGATGGTTCCTGTTTGGATATTGGTTTTAGAAATATCCTGAACCGGGATGATCTGATGTTTCTTGTTGGCTGCCACAGCTCCTAGGATGCCCTCATCCAGGATAAAGTTTTGAATGGTTTCCTTGTTATGTAGACCGATCGAGCTTTTTAGGATAAATTCATAGGAATCAGTTTTCCGGACATAGAATGCGGCTGCAAAGAAATCAAGGACTTCCGACATACCGTTGAGTGCGGTTTGGGCAATGGCTTTTTCACTTGGGAGACCATTGATCTGGTTATGGATCTTGGAAGAATTCTGAAGTACCCAGTTGACATCCTCCAATTGTTCTGCAGTTTTTAACAGGTTTTGGTTCAGTTCCCTTTCCTTATTACCGGTTTTTCGCAGGTGAGCTAAGATACGCATGGTCTGTACCACCACAAAAAGCACCACGATCAACGAAAATAGACCCAGAATGATGGTGATATACCTCGAGGTAGTCAATTCATCATTGCGTTTCTTGATTTTTTCTTTCCGAAACTCGATGATCTCATTGGTCAATTTATTGCTTGTTTCTACAATCCTTGCCTGCTGATTGGCAATTTTCAATAGCATATCGGCTTGGATGTTGGAAGCATTAATGTTATTGAGGGCAAAAAGCTCTTGCGATAAGGCCCTAGCTTCCTGTGTGGCATCCAATTTTCGATCTATCAATTCGTTCGGGGTATCCAAAACCAATAGGCTTTTTTGAATGGCATTCCTCAATTGATCCTCCACGAGCGGATCGGTGTTTTTATCGAGGTTTTTATATTTGGAGAATTTCTGGATATTGACTTCCCAATCCTGGATGGCATTGAACTTCTCTTGGGATAAAGCCATGTAGTTATTAACCGTATTGCTGTATCTGCTCTGGCTTGCCAGAAAATACCAAAAAGAGAAGATGATTATGACATATGCTATAATAATACTAGCAATAAATTGCCATCTTAAGAAGCTGAGTTTGTTCATGTTCTAATAGGGGATATGCTGTTTTGTTCACTTGCAAAAGTCTACATTTTTGTTTAAACTTTTACTTTAATGGGTTAAAAAATTAATAATAAGCCTTTTGAACGAAAAATATTCTCCTCTTTTTTATTATCTTTAGTACCGTTGGAAATTATTAATCTTATATAAATGGAAGCTCCTGTACAATTAGTTTTAATTATTGTAGGTTCGGTAATCGGATTTTTTGTTTTACTCTATCTACTACCCCTAAATTTGTGGTTTACTGCTCAATTATCGAATGTAAAAATCAGTCTGTTGAATCTGGTGCTGATGCGTCTTCGGAAAGTAAGTCCGGCATTGGTGACCAACGCGATGATTACCTCGACAAAAGCAGGTCTAAAAATCACATCGAACGAAATAGAAACCCATTATTTGGCTGGCGGAAATGTCAATAAAGTGATCAAGGCGTTGATTTCAGCTGATAAAGCAAATATTCCTTTGGATTTTAAATTGGCAACTGCCATTGATTTGGCGGGTCGAGATGTTTTTGATGCGGTACAACTATCCGTAAATCCACAGGTTATCAATACGCCTCCGGTGGCGGCCGTGGCGAAGGATGGTATCCAATTGATCGCCAAAGCTAGGGTGACCGTTCGTGCAAACATCAATCAGTTGGTTGGTGGTGCAGGTGAAGAAACTATTTTAGCTCGGGTTGGAGAAGGAATCGTTACGACCATTGGTTCTTCCTCGAACCATAAGGAGGTTTTGGAAAATCCAGACCGCATTTCAAAAACAGTATTGTCTAAAGGATTGGATTCAGGTACTGCCTTTGAAATCTTATCGATTGATATTGCCGATATCGATATTGGTGAGAACGTTGGTGCAAAACTACAAACGGATCAGGCCGAAGCGGATCTGAAAGTAGCCAATGCCAGGGCAGAGGAACGTAGGGCAATGGCCGTGGCGACAGAACAGGAAATGCGCGCAAAGGCCCAAGAAGCAAAAGCAAAGGTTATCGAAGCGGAATCACAAGTACCTATGGCGATGGCAGAAGCTTTTAGAAATGGTAATCTGGGTATTATGGATTATTATAAGATGCAGAATATCCAAGCGGATACCGATATGAGGACTTCGATAGCAAAGCCTAATGGTCCGGAAAAGAAATAAAGAAAAAACCCTGACGATGGGCGCCAGGGTTTGATACTAACCAATTATAAACCTAAATTATGAAAAGACAATTCTAAAAAATTCGAGGCTTCGGATTTTTATATCCTTTTCATATGCCTTGAATTATAGTACAAAGGTACATCAGAAAATAATATAATCAAGAGAATTGGCATAAAAAGTTGCAGTTGCAACCATAATCTGACAATTCTCTGATTTATGTGTTGTAACTGATAAAACATTGTCTTATTTAGATTAATTTCCTGCCCTTTGCTGCCAAAAAGATTGCTTAAATTTGGAGCAAAGAAATGTTATGATCTTCCAAAAGCTATTATCTATTAAAGCAGTTGTACTCGATGTGGATGGAGTAATGACTGATGGATCTCTCCAGGTCTCCGAAGAAGGACATCAATTACGCACTTTTTATGTAAAGGATGGTTATGCGATGCAATTGGCCATCAAACGCGGGTTACCGATCTGGGTTATTTCAGGAGGTCGTTCCCAAGGTGTTCAATCCCGAATGGAAGGATTGGGGATCACCGAAGTTCACATGGGGGTAGCTGATAAATTGACTTTATTGAAGGAATTAATGGGGAAATATAGCTTGGAAAAGGAAAACCTTCTTTATATGGGTGATGACCTTCCGGATTATGAGGTCATGCAAGCGGTAGGTTTTGCCTGTTGTCCATCAGATGCTGTGGAGGAAATCAAAGAGATCTGTCATTATATGTCGCCATTTCCTGGTGGAAGGGGAGCAGTTCGCGATATCCTAGAAAAAACCATGAAACTGCAAGGGAAATGGAGTGTGGAAACCACCATTAAAAGTATCTAATGATTTTACAGGAAAAATTAAGATCCGTCGATATCGTGCTAGGATCAAAATCACCAAGGCGGAAGGAGCTATTGGCGAGTATGGACTTGGACTTTGAGGTAGAAGTTCGGGAGACTGATGAGACAGTAGATTCGAATTTAAGCCCTTTAGAGGTAGTGAAGCAGATAGCCCAAGAAAAACTAGCAGCATTTAGTGATGACTCCTATTTTGATAAGCTGCTGATCTGCGCAGATACGATTGTATTGGATTCCGAAGGTAAGGTCTTGGGAAAACCAAGCAATCTAGAGGAAGCAAAAACAGTAATTAGGCAATTGTCCAATAACCTGCATTATGTTTATACGGCAGTTGCACTTTCCTATAAGGATTACCAGTATTCATTTGTGGAAGAAACCAAGGTGTGGTTTTCCGATTTAAGTGAGGAGGAGATCAACTATTATGTAGAGAAATACAAGCCCTTGGACAAGGCTGGTTCCTATGGCATCCAAGAATGGATCGGTAGGATAGGGATCGCAAAGATCGAAGGTTCGTATGAAAATGTGATCGGTTTACCAACGGCCACATTGCAGGCAGTGCTAAAGAAGATATTTTAGATTGAATTCTAAAAAAAAACCGCTAATCTCATTTGAAATTAGCGGTTTTTTGGTTTTAGCTGACCAATAGTTTATATCCTTTTCCATGCACATTGACGATCTCCACATTCGGATCTTCTTTCAGGTATTTTCTTAGTTTGCTCAAGAAAACATCCATACTTCTTCCGGTGAAGTAATTATCATCGTGCCATATTTTTATCAGGGCTTCCTCACGGGTCAGTACATCATTTTTCTTCAGGCAAAGCAAGCGAAGCAGTTCGGCTTCTTTAGTAGATAATTTCTGTTGTTGGCCTTTGTAAGAAATGATCTGACTGGTATAATCGAAGAAATAATCGCCGATCTCAAACTTATCTGAAATTTCTTCTTCTTTATCCTTTGATGCGCGTTTCAACAAGGCATTGATCCTCAATAATAGTTCTTCGACACGAAAAGGTTTGGTAATGTAGTCATCACCTCCGAGCTCGAATGCCTGGGTTTTATCTTCCATCATCCCTTTGGCAGTGGCATAGATGATGGGAACAGTTTGATCAATCTTTCGGATATCCTTTCCTAGGGAGAAGCCATCTTTTTTAGGCATCATCACATCGAGGATGCAAAGGTCGAACTCGTCCTTTCGAAATGCATCCATGGCCTCTTGGCCATCAACACATAATACGACTTCGAACTTGCCTTTCAATTCTAAATAATCTTTCAGGAGTTCCCCCAAATTTGGGTCGTCTTCTGCTAATAATATTTTTTGGTTCATAAATTTTCAAGCTATAATGTTAAGCCACTTCGCGTGAAGCACTCTTCAAAGGAAGGGTTACTTCAAATTGTGTGCCTTTATCTTTTTCACTCTTAACGGCGATTCGTCCATTCAATCGTTTGACAATGTCATTGACATAACTCAAGCCTAACCCAAATCCTTTCACATTATGGATATTACCAGTTGGAATGCGGTAAAACTGGTCAAAAATCTTCTCTGCTTGGTCTTTTGTCATCCCAATACCTTTGTCGCTTACGGAAATAATGATGTTCTTCCCTTTGTTGTAAGTTTTAAAAGTTATGTCGGGACTGTCTTTGCTGTATTTAATGGCATTGTCTACCAGATTGTACATGACATTCGATAAGTGTAGTTCATCACCGATCACCACATCTTCCGCCGCATCCAACTGAACTGTCAGATTCCCGTTGGCTTTTTCCAATTGGAGTTTCATACTTTCCAGTACGGCGCTGGCCAAAGTGTTGATCTGTACATTGACCCGTTCAATCTTCAGGTTTTCTTTTTCCAATCGCGCGATATTCAATACCCTTTCAATATGTGATCCCAAACGTACATTCTCATCGTAGATGATGTTAGCGAGTTTGTTGACCCGTTTCCCATCGGCGGAAATTTCAGGGTCACGCAGGGATTCACTTGCGATCATGATGGTAGCTACCGGCGTTTTAAATTCATGGGTCATATTATTGATGAAATCCGTTTTCATCTCCGACATTTTTTTCTGACGGAAGATAATCATCAGGGTATAGGCAAAACAACCGATCAACAACGCTAATAAGGCCAGGATTGGAAACAACCAATAACCCATATTGCTGGTGATAATGCTTTTTTTGTTCGGGAAGAAAATGCGGAGTTCGCCTGGAGGTTTCCCTTCATCCCCTTGGAATAATTTGACCGCATAGTCTTTATGGTCTTCGGAAAATTCCATGGGTTCATTATTGATCTGGTATACCTCACTGAAGACCAATGGGGAATTCTTGGAAGTCTGAACCTGCATAACAAAGGATGCGGTAACTCCTCTTTCCTCTAGTTCCCTCACCAATAATTCCATAACATAGACCCTATTCAATCGTTTTTCAAGCGGGCGTTTTGCCAATTCAATACCGATGGCCACATCTTGGACCACGGAACTTTTCTTGCCACTTAACACCGCTACTGAATCGTATAGACTGGAGGCTTCACCTAGCTTGGTCATGTTCAGTTTCTCGATCTGTTGTTCCAGGCCAATGATCTGCATGATCAATTTTCGGTTGGTCCGAGGTTGTAGGGTTATCCATTGAAAACTTGAAGCTACCCGTTGGTTCACCTCAAAATGTGGTAGGATATAACGGGTACTGTCGTCCCTAACTGGGCTGTTGGGCAATTCTTTTATGGCATCGACCCGAGGGGAAGGCTGAATGGTACCATCGGGTTGTAGGATAGGCTCCAACCAGATGGTCAATAATTTTCTGTTCTCACTTTTACGGACGTAGGTCTCGAAAAACTCATTGCTGATGGGAACATTCATGAAGGACATATTCAAGCGACGTTCGTCGGCATTGAATCGCTGTTCATAGCGAAAAAGTTCTGCCTGAAGGATTTTGATTTTTTCCTGGATGGCCACCTGCTCGGTCAGGATCTTTTGCTTTTGTTCCTGCTCCTTTTGGCTTTCCAGAAAACGCTTTTGGTTCTGTCTTTCCTGTTCTCGAGCAAAATCATAGATCTCTTTCTGCTCCAGTTTATTTCCAACAGCTGCCAGGGATGCTTTGACGGCATCATCAAAAATCTTTGATTTCTGGCGGAATGATTCGCGAATAAAATAGTATTGCATCGCCATTACCCCAATCAGGGCGATGGACATCAACCAAATTATTAACGCAATACTTCTTTTCTTCATTTGTTACAAAAGTAATAAGGGAAATGACCTTATTTATCCATTTAACACAATTTAACAGCAAATAGGTCAGGCAAATAGCGGAATTCTTGTTAGTTTAGAACATTATTAAAAGTTTATAAATCTATTGATTATGAAATATTTTGCATTGTTGACTTTTGGGCTACTTTTTTCCATCAGTACGTTATATGGCCAAAATAAGGAAAATAAACAGGAAGGTAAAGTGATAAAGGGAGGTTACTCCATAAATGCTGATACCGCCAAGAGCAAAGGTCAATTTTCAAACTTGAATTTTTTGATCCAGCCACAAAAACTTGCAGTAAATGGGATTCCGAATGCATACCGTCAAAAAAACGATGATTCGGTGATTCTACATAAATACCTGGACCCTAAGACAAGTGTAGCTATGCCAGGCACCGAAATCCTGGACAATAAAGAGGAGAAAAACCAAAAAGGAACCATTTTAAAACCTTTGGTCAAGAAATAATCGCTATTAAGGAAAATAAAAAGCCCGGGCATAAGCTAGGGCACTGAAAAAGTCCTCTTTTAGATTGGGCTAAAAAAAGGAGTGGAAAACAACAGTTTTCTGCTCCTTTTTTCGTATCTTAAAGTAGGCTTTAACGGACATCAGGATGCTTTCTACCC